>PVBE011254026.1_pt1 | contig 63363 bp, 50 predicted proteins | sample 1631181 | NCBI WGS metagenome assembly PVBE01 (sample SAMN08397723, study PRJNA350692) | Marine metagenome, whole genome shotgun sequencing project. | isolation source: water | place: Pacific Ocean | collected 2012-04
TCAACAAGAAAGAATCGAACGAGCGAAAAGTGGCACGAATCGAACAGTTGAAGACGATGCTCACCACGCGGTCCTTCGAGTTCGGAGGAATGAGCTTCAAGTCCGGATAACTTGCCCGATAGTCCCCGCTCTCGAGATCGAGTTCAGCCACCGGCGTTCGATAGGCCGATCCGTATCCGAGCAGGCGATCGATGTTCCGCTTCTTCATTTCGTGCAGCAGACATGGCCTGCCGGTCCGTGGACCTTTGAGGCCGTCCGTGTCGAGCATCTCCACCACATATGGATCATCACGATTCTCATCAGCCGCCCGCCGTATGAGTTGCAGGAGACCGTCAATGGTGAACTCCTCTGTCAGGGCATCAATCATCTCGATGATGCCCACTTTGAAGCGAAGTCCGGCACGAGTACAGATGTTCACTTGGCCGGGTGTGGCATATCCATCCTGAATGAGATCGAGCGCGTAGAGCGCAATTGGCAGAACGTATCGCCGAAAAGCGCGGCCGCCGAGGTCGTCGGCATTTGCCACAAGCACGAGGGAATCGGCGCTCTTGATCTTTCCGGCCCGACGGTCCCGTTCCGCCGCCTCATACCACGACCAGTATTCGTCCCGGGAAACCTCGCAGATGTCGACATAGGTGCCGCTCGAAGGATCGAATACTCGCTCGGGCCGCGAAGATCCTCCATCGCTCCAACTGAAGAAGCCAGTGCCCTCCTTGGAGTTGATACCACCGCAGCCTCGGGACTCGAGTTCCGCAATCCAGTCGGGAATAGCCTTGCCGTCACGGCAATACAGGCTTCGCAACCGGTCGTGAGCGGGAAGCGCCGCTCCGAGGTGACGCGACGACTCGGTATAGGGCATGTGTCCGGTCCGATCGAGAACCGAGAACGGGTTGGCGGTGAGGAGATCCCAGACGGCGCCACAGACGACAATGTCGTCGCCCCGCTCTACATCCCATGACACGATGGCGCCCATCCCCTGAAAGATGGGATCAGTGATGTAGCCGTGATGGTCCCTCGGAAGTGCGATGACGGTCTTTTCGAGAATCTGATCCGCAAACACGATCCCGAAGTCAAATGTTCTCCGGCTTGCGTACTTGCCCTTCATGACATCGATCAGTCGATTTGCCTCGAATGGAAAGTACCCGTGCACCGTGAGCAGTTTGCTGCGGAACGATTCGGACTCGAACAACACGGCAAGTTCCTCGGTCGTATGGGATGAGGTGTTCGAGAAGACTGCGTCAACGGTGTCAGCAGCAACGGTCTCCTCGATTGTGGAGAATATCTTTTCCTTGACATCCAGCGACTCGGTAGCAGCCTCCCAGATCACGCTGCTTCCTTCGAGCGAAGCATAATCAGTGGTATACACCGTCCGTTGTTCCATGGATTCCGCATCTTCGCTTCGAAGCCTGAGACTCTCGACATCGTTCAACCATCGTGCTGAAATGTTCTCTCTGGCTCGATCAAGCGATGTCTGTTCAATGTCGATCACGACGACGACGGCGTTCGTCTTCAAGAGAAGATCGATGACGATGCCCTGCCCCATGGTCCCCGCCCCGATCACCGCGATCTGTTTGATGGCGTTCACCCGCTTCACCGCCGGTTCGATCACTCGCTCGCCGTAATTGAATGCCTGTTTCATGATGCAATTCCACTACTCATTACTCAGTCCTGTTGTGTGTCTCTCAAGATGATGGCGAGACCCTGCCCGCCGCCGATGCATGCCGAAGCGCATCCAAGTGCCTCGCCTCGCCGCTCCATTTCGTACATGAGATCCACGAGCAATCTCCCCCCGGTCGCAGCCAACGGATGCCCGATGGCGACTGCCCCGCCGTTCACGTTCAGTTTCTGGGGATCCAGGTCGAGTTCCTTCTGCACCCCCAACGCTTGGGCGGCAAATGCCTCGTTGACCTCCCACAAACCGATGTCCTCCATTTCCAGACCGGCCCGCTCCAGCACTACTTTCACTGCAGGTACCGGACCGCGACCCATCAAGCGTGGCTCCACGCCAGCAATGCCGTAACCCACAACCTCAAACCTGGTCGGCAGTCCCAATTCTCCGGCTCGTTCCCGATCGGCCACAACCAGCGCCGCTGCGCCGTCACCGATCTCGCTGGAATTGCCGGGTGAGGCTAGGCCGTTCGGAGTGAGCCCGGGCAACCTCCCCAACTCCTCAATGGATGTTTCACGCACACACTCGTCGCGTGCAAGATAGACCCGCTGCTCGTCGAGGTTCTCTGCCTCGAAGGGGAACATGCCCCGCAGCCGGTCACCTCCGTTGAGGTAACTCTCCCGGTGCGCCTCCCTTGCCCGGCGGTGCGATTCCGCGGCAAATGCGTCGCAGTCCTCGCGGTTGATCCCGACACTTGCGCCGTATTCGTCGGCCGTCAACATCATGTTCGTATCAAACAAGTCGTGATTGAGGCCGGCAAGAATCGTGTCCTCAAGCATGCCGTTTGACCCAAATTCCCAGAAGTCGGCGGAGGAAAGACGTCGGGCGCGATTCAGACGAGGAGCTCGAGACATGACTTCCGCACCGAAGCAGAGTGCAACTCGTGTGTCATCCAGCGAAGATGGCATCGCAATTTGCTGCATGGCGCTGACCACCGTCTGCAGGCCCGAGCCGCAAATCCGCTGCACAAGTAGCGCTGGGGTACTGACGGGAAGCCCACACCTGATCGCCACGTTGCGCGGAAAGTAAATGTCCTGTCCACCCGGAGCGGTGAACTGATAGACGTTTCCGCCAAAGGCTGCGTCCACGAATTCGGCCTGCACACCGCTGCGGCGCATCGCTTCGTTCGATGCCTCTACGGCAAGATCCTCCGGAGAGAATCCGGAGAGTGTTCCGCACTTGAGACCTACGGGCGTGCGTGCTCCGCCGGTTATCACGAATCTTCTGGTCATATTGTCACTCCACCTGCCACCTGCTGGTCCTGAATCTCGATGACCGAGACCGATGGCTCCTCTTTGAACAGTTCCTCGGTTTCATGCCTGAACGAATCAAAGACACGCTGCCGCACGATCTTCGTAGACGGCGTCAACTCGCCCCGTTCAAGCGATGGATCGCGGTTGGCGAGTATCACTCGCTTGAGGCGCTGGTACTTCACCTCGATCCGCGGATTGATCCGGGCAATTTCAGTTGCAAAGAGCTCCTTGACAGCCGGATCCTCCGTGAGAACTGGGGCGCGGATCCCTTGATCCTCCGCCCAGTTGCGAAGCACACCAAAGTCAGGGAAGACCAACGCGGAAACGAAATCCTTCCCGCTTCCCACTACCACAGCGGTGCCGATAAAGGGTGACTCATTGACCAGCGTGTTTTCAATTCGCTGTGGATGCACTTTCTCGCCGGTTGTCAACTTGAAGGCACCGTCCCTGCGGCCGAGAATGCGAAGTCCTTCCGATGTGAACTCCCCAAGATCGCCGGTGTGAAACCAGCCGTGCGTGTCAATCGCGCGGGCAGTCGCGTCCTCGTCATCCAGGTAGCCCTGCATGACATTGGGACCCTGTACCAGGATCTCCTGGTCACAGTCGATGCGAATCTTCACGCCGGGAATCGGGAAACCTACATAGCCACTGCGCCAACTTCGATCCGGGCTCGTGACCGTGACACAGGGTGATGTCTCCGTCAACCCCCATCCCTCGAGCACCGCGATGCCATGGTCGCGGTATGCCTGTTCGACACCGGCCGGCAAAGGCGCTCCGGCCGTAAAGACCAACCGAAGGCGATCCCCGAAAACACATTGCTCGAATGCTTCTCTCTCGCGGCATCGGTTCAGAAGTGACTGGTGGACGCGTGGGACGCTGAAGAAAATCGTCGGGCGATATCGCCTCCAGTTGTCGAGCAGCCGATCCATGTCGCGACCCCGCGAGTCATCCAACCCCAAAACACACCCGTTGTAAAGAGCGGTGAATCTTTCAAACAAGCCGCCGAAACTGTGGTGCCACGGAAGGTAGCAGAGCATCGCGTCCTCCGGGCTAACATTCCAGATGAGCGAGATCGCCTTCTGCTGTGAAATCAGATTCCGGTGACTCAGACAGACACCCTTGGGCGGCCCCGTCGTGCCTGATGTGTACATGACGAGACACCGGTCATCGGGTTGCACCTCCTGAACACGACTTTCATACTCCAGCTGGGGAGCGCCGCCCTCAGCCAGCAACGTATCGAAGTCCACCGCGCCCCAGGCACGCGATGCCTCGGATGCATCCATGCAGAAGCAGGTCTCGACGAAATCGTGTTGATCACGATCAATCTTGTCGAGTTGCCTCATGTCTGACGCGACGAGCATCCGCGGCCTTGCGTGGCGAATGACATATCCGACCTGCGGTGGTGGGTAGCCGGAAAACACCGGCACCGTCACAGCACCTATCGACTGCACTGCGAGTTCGAGAATCAGCATCTCTACCCGGTTCTCGGACACAATGCCGATGCGGTCGCCGGGATGAATGCCCCGGTCGATCAAGTGCCGACTCACCCTCGCAACACGGTCACCCAATTCACTCCATGTGAGTTCGCACTCCTCCTCCCCGCGGCGGTATCGCACACAGGGTCTCTCGCCCCACTTCGCCACCCTGTCCTGCAAGACCATTCCGATCGACGGCTCGTGGTCGCCCAGTTCGATGAGCGAGCCATGCTCCTGACCGATTCGTTGAATGCCCACTTTCTCGTCGAGGCCATGGGCGGTCAGTTGCGAGTAGGCGAGGCAACTGTCCTGCAGGAGTTCCCGGGTCATTCGGAATCGATCCTCGGCCGGCTCCCGAAGAAACTCTTCGTCAAACGGTCGTACACCAGCGCGGATCCGCACGAGATAGGTGGCAACAAACTGCACCATCGAGGTGGCGATCTCCCGAATGTGGGAGCATCCGGACCTGCCACCAAGACGAGATCCAATTTCGTTCAGAGCCCCTCGTTCAATGCGTAGCCCAACGAGTTTTTGAGCCGCCTTTTCCACTTCGGCGCACACAGGAAAAGGAGAGCGAATCATGTTCAGGTCACTCTTCATGATTTGGCGGTCAGCCACGCTGATCGTCAACTCAAGGCGAATGAGATGCTCGCTGTCGTGAAAAGTCCCTACCAGAGTCAGGTGCTCGTCCTCACTCTCATAGAGATCGATGCTGATGTTGCGCTGTGCGGTCAGTTTCATCATTCTGCTCCTCGACCCGCCGCCGCCCTGCTCCCGATGGAACTTGATGGCGCGTGCCATGGCCTCTTGCACTTGGCGTGCCAGATCCTTAAACAATTCTCTCTCGGGCTGCATGTCAACCAGAGCTGCATACTGTTGCAGCGGCGTGAGGATCCATTCTTCGTTGGTGAAGAGTGTGACGTTGTCCAGCCCGCGCTCAATTGCCGCGGAGAAATCCTTCACTGAACTGGTGACGTGTCCCTTGAACTTCAGGATTGTGTTTCGGTGTTCCTGCCAGACCTCCTCGAGGACAGCGGCGGGCGGGTATGCGCCAATGGCCTTGCCAACATCGAAGACCGCCTTCGTCACCCTGCCGACGAATTCGTCCTTTTCGGGATCGGTACAAAGATCACCCATGCGGAGGTCGATTCGGTCCCCACTCGGATTCACCATGTGAATGAGACCGCCCACATTGAGCACGATCGAAATCATGGCCTTGTCGAACTCAATCCTCGTTGCGGGCACATCCGGCACGTGGCTGAATGCGTAACCGTGTTCCTGAAGGATCGACGCGATTCGCGTCTGTTCGAACTCGCCACCGCCGGCAAACACGATTGCCCCCTTCTTCTCCAGCATATATGTGGTATTTGCTCCACTGCCGCGCCGCCCGCCGGCCTGCAACGAAATCCCTCGCACGATGCGCGCCTCGACAGCCGCCTGCACGTCCGGCGTGACACCCGGGAGTCTGTCCAGAAGAACCGACTCGTTCAGTTGCGATTGGAACCGATTGAAAGTCGACTCAAACAACACTCCATTGGGCAAGATGAGCAGAATCGGCAAGTGGTGTTGAACCCGATCCGGCGACCGCAACAAGCCGCGGCCCGCCATATTCTCGAGAAAGCCCACGACTTCGCCGAAGAAGGCGCCCAGTTGATCTGGATTGCAGCAGACAAGCAGCAATTCCGGCAACGCATCTCTTGCGTCCGCCTCAAGGAGATTCGTGAAGATGCGACCGCGCAGTGGCACGATCTGTTGCTGCCCATCCACTTCGAGGCGAAGTTGTCCGACTTCCTTGATGGAATCGGTGATACCGTCACCGCTTCTGCCGACGAAACACTCAGCCTGCATGTGGCTGAAAAATCCAACACCGAGGGCTCCCGGTGGATGGACGCCGACATTTCCGTCGATCAACATCGGCAACCCTCCCCGGTCGATGATCCGCACGGCGGTTCCGACCGTTCTCCCGCTGGTTCGCTCATGTCGCGTCCTTCGCGTGCCATGAGCGCTGCCCCGTAGGCACCGGCAAACTGGGGTAGCGGTGGCAGGAGAACCTCGTCGTTGAGTACCTCATTGAGCGCAAGGCGCATTGATTGGCAGTGTGCCACGACGCCGCCCGTGGCTGCAACATTCCCGTCATGTGACACAATCATCTCAAAGAGCCGCGATGCAATGGAACGGAACAGGCCGCGGGCGATGTCCTTCGGTGGTGTGCCTAACTTGATGCACTCCAGCACTTCCGTTCCTGCGAAGACGGTGCAGTAACTGTTGATGACCGCGTGCGTGTCGGACCGCGATGCGAGATCGTCGAGTTCGGCGAGCGACACACCAAGTTTCATCGCGATCGATTCAAGAAACGTTCCTGTGCCGGCAGCGCACTTGGCGTTCATCCTATAGTCGGTGATCTGGCCGGTTGCATCGAGTCGGATGACCTTGGTGTCCTGTCCACCAATGTCGATGATGTTTCGGACATCGGGATACCACTCTCTGGCGCCCCGAGCATGGCAAGTTATCTCAGTGAGTCTTCGCGTCGCGAAGGGAACCCATTCACGTCCGTAACCGGTCGAGACACACGACTCAATCGCCGTCACCGTCGCCCCCGCCTGACCAAGCGACTCCTCCAGTACCGTCTCCGCCGCTTCCTCGTAACTGAACCCGGATGGAACGACAGACTTTCCCACCAGCACTCCCTCAGCGTCGATCAGGACACACTTGGTCGCCGAGGATCCGGCATCGATGCCAGCAAGGAGAGTTCGTCTCACGACTGCCTCGCCTCCAACTGTTCGACAAACGCTTCGATGTTCGTCATCGATTGGGCGGTTGAGAAGAACCGGATGTCGCTCAAGTCGCCGTCGATGACCAGAATCGGAAGGCCGGATTCTTCGCGTAGTCGCTGGGCCATTCCAAAACGTGAGTTGGTGTTGTTTGGACAGGTGCGGGCATTGTGGAAAATGGCGCCGTCAATCGAGAACTCCTCAAACTTCTCAATGAGGAATTTCTGTTTGAATTCCTCGTCGCGATTGATGAAGATCTCGATGCTCGTTCTCGCCATCCAGTCGAGCGGGTCGCCACCCTGATAGTCCTCGAACGCCCAGGAGTTGCAGTAGGTACTCGCAGCAACGATCGTTCGAAGGTCGAAGAACTTCTCGGAGAGATCCCGCATGCGCGGCCAAACGGGCATGCCATCCCAGTACACCCGGAATCGTTCCCCCGGGACCGCCCCTACACCATCGGTCAGACGCTGTCGCATTTCCTTGAGCAGACTCTTGTAGAAGTCGATTGCCGCATCGCTGCCGCGCATCAGGATGACCGGGGCCATGAGCACAAGTCCGTCCCAAAAACTCAGCGGAGCAGGCCGATGGCGGGCCGTTTCAAGCACTTCTCGCCAGAGCGAACTGGCTTTGCTCGACTTTGCGACCGACTCTTCCAACTTCGAATCATCGAGTTTCAGGTCGAACCTTCGTTCGATCTTGTCGATGAGTTCTCGCAACTGTTCCTTGACGAACGCGACATGGCCCTCCGTCACATCGCCGAGATGGAGCGGAGGTCGCACGCCCAGAATGGCTGCATCGTGCCGGTTCGAGAAATACTTGAACCAGTCCTGCACTTCGCGGCACTGGTTTGTGCTGTAGGTGAGCAGATCCGGTTTGGGCGGGCCGTCGATGTCGTACATGTCCTGCAGCGGGCTCCATCCCGCAAGGGAGGCGCCTATGTCACTGTTCATGTATGAGCAACTCTCCGGACAGTAGCCAGCCCCCACCGCCCGTGGAATGAGTGTGTGACTGACCTTGCGGGCGCCGAGCAGCGCGCCATGGTTCTCCGGGAAGAACACCTCGAAACCGAAAGCGGTCAGGATCTCCGTGGGGCCTACCGAGGTACACCAGGCAACCCGTCGATGAGGGTCCTTCGCCGCCGCGTCGAGATCCAGAAAGCACTCGCGCATGAGATCCCGAAGCCGTTCCTGCGACTCCATAGGAACTCGTTTGAGCAAGGTCTCGCTCATGGAACGACGATCGACCGCAGTGAGCAGCCGTCCTTCATCACATCAAATGCGCCTTGGATCTCATCGAGCGGGAATCGATGTGTCACGAGGCGCGATACGTCAATCTTCCCAGCCTGAACCATGCGAATGAGCGGAACGTATTCACCAGGTGGGCATCCGAGCGAACCGACGATCTCCATCTCCCTGAACATGATCTTGCCCGCGGAAATGTTGACTTTCTCGTGCGTGTAGCCGACGACACACATTCGCCCGCCAATCCGCACGCTGTCGAAGGCCTCTTCGATGGTGCGCGGATTACCGATCACTTCCATGGCGATGTCGACGCCGCCATTCGTCATCGCCTTGATGGCCTTGCTCGCGCGTTCCACCTCACTGGCGTTGACCGTCTGGGCCGCACCAAGTTCCCTCGCCCACTCCAGCTTCTGATCGTTGATATCGACAGCGATGACATAGGCGCCGGCTGTGGCGGCCAGTTGTACGGCATTGATGCCAACGCCACCGCACCCAAATACCGCCACGGTGTCGCCCGGTCGAACTTTCGCGCGGTTCTTGACCGCGTGATAGGGAGTAGAGAGTGCATCGGCGATGATTGAGGCTTCGGCAAGCGGGATCGGCTCCGGAAGATCGAGCACATCCTTGGCCGGGACCGCAACAAACTCGGCAAAGGCGCCATCAAAGTGATTGCCGAGCATCTTCATGTCGGCACAGATGTTCTCCCTGCCCATGCGGCAGAACTTGCATCTGCCACAGGTGAGAACGGCCGGGATGAGTACTCGCTGGCCGACCTTCAGATGGTCGACATCAACGCCCGCTTCCTCGACGATTCCAGATGCTTCATGACCGAGGACGATCGGTGGGGCCTTGAAGGTCGGAACGCCATGTTCGATGTAGTGCAGATCGGTGTGACATGCTCCACAAGCTGCGACCCTGACAAGAACCTGATCCGGCCCCACATTGGGAATCGGGATATCTTCGATTCGAACGCCCTCATCGGGACCGTGGAATACTGCTGCTTTCATCGCTTCAATCTCTTTCGTTGCGGACCTTCGCGGCGGAACGGTCCGGTGTCTCTCTGAGCGGTCTATGCATGACACCACTGCGGCGTCCGCTTCTCCATGAAGGCCGCAATGCCCTCATGGGCGTCATGGAGTTGCATCAATTCGTCAAGGTAGATGTGTTCGGCAGCGTCAAGGCGGGCCAGAATGTCGTCGCGCTGCCCGGCTACGGTGGCTCGTTTTGCCATCCGAACAACCGGACGGGACAGCCCGCGAATGCCGTCAAGGTAGGTCGACACGCTTTGGTGAAACTGGTCGGCGGGAAACAGTTGATTGACCAGGCCGACTCGATGGGCCTCTGCGGCGGAGATTGTGGCACCCATTGCGACAAGCTCAACTGCCTTGCCGAGCCCCACCCGGAATGGGAGCGACGCGGCCGCCACGGGTGGAAACACGCCGACATGCACCTCCGGCTGCCCGAATTTGGCCCGGTCCGATGCGAGTACGACATCACAGAAACAGGCCAATTCACACCCACCACCAAGGGCCGCACCTTGTACGGCCGCAATGGTGATTGCATCGGTCGAAGCCAGTCGCCGGAAGATGCCGTGAAACCGCTCGATCATGTCGCGAACCTTCTCGGCGGTGTGGTCCGCGACGTCGACGCCAGCGCTGAACGCCTTGCCGTCGGCGGCGATTACGATTGCGGACAGGCTGTCGTCATCGATCAGACCATCGAGCAGCGTGTTGAACTCGGCCATCATGGTGTTGTCCATGATGTTGAGCGGCGGAAGATTCATGGTCACCGTCGCCACTCCTGCGACATTGTCGAGATGTAGATATCGGTAACCGCTCATGCGAGAGATCCTCCACAGATGTACTGACCGCCATCGACACGCAGCACTTCGCCGGTGATGAACCTCGCTCGGTCACTGCACAGAAAGCACACGGCCTCGGCCACATCTTCCGGCGTGCCGATGCGACCCAACAGGATTTCCGAAATGGCCCTCTCCTTCGCGTCCGGGGACATGTCGTCGAGGATTGGTGTGTCAACCATGCCGGGTGCCACGGCGTTGACCGTCACGGTGAAGCGGGCCAACTCCTTGGCGAGCGCCTTGGTGAAGCCGATCACGCCCGCCTTGGCGGCGGCGTAGTTCGTCTGGCCGAACTTGCCCCGCATACCGTTGATACTGGAGATGTTGACGATCGATCCATACCCTTCACTCCGCATGAGGGGGGCGACTGCGCGGGACATGTTGAAGACGCCCGTCAGGTCAACATTGATGACATCCCCCCACTGTGCATCGGTCATCTTCCAGATCACCTGATCACGGACGATGCCGGCGTTGTTGACCAGAATCTCAAGACCTCCAAGTTCGGCGGCACAATCCTTGATGGCATGGGCGGCCTGTGAAGCATCCGCCACATCGGCGACTCTGACCCACGCTCTGCGACCGAGCGATTCAATGCAATCTACGACCGGCGCTGCATCTTCCAGGTCGCCTGCAAACAGGATGCCCACATCACAGCCATCGCGGGCAAGCGTCTCAGCAACAGCCCGACCAATCCCGCTTGACCCCCCCGTCACCAGCGCTCGTCTTTGCCTGCCTGACTCCATGCAGCCTCCTCGTACTCCTAATGCGACCTCAGGTCGCGACCACAGCGGCCAGCGCCGCACCGCAACTTCCGCAGTGTTCGAAATGCGACGGAAGCCCCTTCGCCCCGCAGCCCCCGCATTCCTGGGAGTAGGGACCCCACAGGAATTCACTCGAACCATTCGGGTCGGCGGCCCGTTTCCGCATGCCGACATAGTCGGCCTTCCTCTTCTCCACAAAGGCCGTCATTCCTTCATAGGGCTCAAGGCTGGTGTAATGGGTAGCAAGCCAATCACGAGCGTGCCCCGCGGTGGCGTGCCAGGAGGAATCCTTCCAGTAGTTGACCTGCGCTTTCGTGTAGCGGGTGCACTCAAAGAACTTGTTTACGATCTGGTCGCAGAGATCCGCGATGACCTCGTCCATCAGGGACAGATCAATGGAATACCCGTCCTCTTCCTTGAGGGCCTTCCGAATGTCCTCCGCAGTCGCACGATTCTCAAAGGGTTGGTCCCACTGGTCCGTATTCCAATCCGCCAGATACTGCCGGCCATCTGTAAAGGTCGTGATGAATGCGCCGTCCGGACCTTTGACCGTCGGGACAACCGAGTTGACCAGCCCCATGGAGAGGCTGGTGAACGCCTGATACCGTTGGTTGAGAAAGAGAATGCCCCGAGCTCTGCGATCACCCACTGTGATCGGCAGCCACTGCGTCGAACCGCCGCAAGCGACTGACCCGACGCTGGTACCGACCTGGGCAATGAATGCGTGCTCGCCCATCACGCCGAGATCGCAGGCCAGTTGGCTCTCGTTGCCACCACCAACCGCCATGCCATTGATGCGGGCGATGACTGGCTTGGCGCAATTCGTGATCGCCTCGATGTAGTCCTTGAAGCGACACATGTACTTCCAGTAGTCCCGGGGCTTCTGCGTATAGCAGGACTGATATTCCTTCACATCGCCCCCGGTGCAGAATGCCCTGTGGCCGCTGCCGCTGAAGACGATGGCGGCAATGCCGTCATCCCAGGATGCGTCCTGGAAGGCAGTGGCCAATTCTTCGAGCGCAGGTGTGCTGTATGCGTTGAAGTTGAATGGGCGATCAATCGTGATCCGGGCGACAAAGCCGTCCTTCCGATAGTCGACTTCCTTGAAACCAAAGGCTGCGGCGTCTTTCGTTGGAAACATGCTCATCTGGCTACACTCCGAGTCGGGGCTCAGGCGTGGACGGGCCAACGCCAGAGCCGTTCGTACGTTCGTTCGGCTCACTGCCGACAAAAAGACCTCTGCCTCCGATTATCAATCCCTCCCGATCTGCTGTCAACCCCTCCCTATGGCCTTATTTTTTGGCTTGACGGGCATCCCTTCACCGTAGATCATGGAAGGTGGCCACCCCCACATATGGCCAGGAGAACCCCATGGACTCGCAACGAGCCGAACAACTGTTCGAATCCCAGCCCTCTGAACCCGTGAACGCATCTGCCCGGGACTCGTTTGAGGCCCGGCGAAACAACATTCTCCGGGCCGCTACGCAGGTCTTTGCCCAGAACGGCTACGAAAAAGCGTCCATGCGGATGATCGCCAAGGCCGCCAATGTTTCTCTGGCGGGCCTGTATCACTACTTCGAGCGGAAGGAACAACTGCTCTTCGTCATGCAGTTCCGTGTTTTCGGCTCCCTTCTCTCCGGCCTTCAAGAGAGGCTCATGGGAATTCAAGATCCCCGAGAACGCCTGTGCACGATGATCCGGGCCCATGTGACCTATTTCGCTGAGAACATGGCCGAGCTCAAAGTGTGCTCCCACGAACTCGACTCTCTCGAAGGAGAGTCCTATGAACGAGCCCGCGAGATCCGGGTCGCTTACTACAACATTACCCGCGACATCGTGGCCAGCCTCATCAAGAGTGATCCACCTGCTTACCCTCCAGATATGCATGTAGCAACGATGTCATTGTTTGGAACACTCAACTGGCTGTATCGCTGGTGGGACCCCAACGGTCCAACATCGCCTCGATCGGTCGCAACCCAGATCACCAACCAGTTCCTGACCGGCATTACTGGCGGCGCGGGCCCCACTTCGTAGGCCGAAGTAGAGAGTACTGACGTGCATATTCCCGACCTCCAACTCCACCACGCCAACACACTCCAGGAGGCAGCGAGCCTGATGGAGCAACTCGGCCCCCGAGCTGAGTATCTGGCCGGAGGAACGGATCTTCTTGTTGATCTGAAGACAGGAAGAGCCGACACCGATCACCTGATTTCGATTGCGGGAATCGAACAGGTCAATCAGATCACGCTTGAAGGCGGGGATTTGACGATTGGTTCGCTTGTCACTGTTGGCCAATTGAATGACGCAGATCTCTCTGGGGCGTGGAGCGCCGTACAGGACGCCACGCGTGTCATGGCCGCCCCGGCCATCCGCAACATGGCAACTGTCGGCGGCAATCTCGCAAGTGCTGTGCCCTCGGCCGATCTGCCGCCCATCTTCATGGTGCTCGGCGCGAGTGTTAATCTCTGGTCACCCACGCAAGTCCGATCAGTGTCGGTTGCGGACTTCTTTACTGGTGTGCGTCGCACGGTTCGCGCTTGCGATGAGGTTCTGACCTGCGTCTGCCTGCCGCTACCCCCAATGCGATCTGGAGCGGCGTATGTGCGGTTCGCCCTGCGGGAAGGCAACGCCATCGCCGTGGCGGCGGCCGCTGCTCAGGTTGTCCTCGGAGCGGACCAGCGTATCGAGTCGGCTTCTGTGGCCATCGGCGCTGTGGCCCCAACACCCCTGCTCCTGAGGGATGTCCCGGCCATGCTCGCTGGGAGACCGCCTGACGAATCTGCGTGGCAGCATGCTGCTGATGCGGCAGCTGCTGCTGCAGATCCAATCAGCGATATCCGCGGCTCCGCTGCGTTTCGCAGGGAACTGATCGGCGTGCTCACCAAGCGGGCTCTCAGGCTTGCGACAGAACGAATCGATGGTGGCTCCGAATGACGATTGCCGCCGCCCTCACCATCAACGGCCAGCAACATGTGGTGGCGATCGAGCCACATGACACGCTGCTCGATGTCATTCGCGACAGAGTTCGCCTCACCGGCACGAAGCGCGGCTGCGACGTGGGCGACTGTGGCGCATGCACTGTCCTGCTGGACGGGCAGCCGGTCAACGCCTGCCTGACACTCGCCGGCACGGTCGGCGATCGCAACATCACGACCATCGAAGGCATTGCCCGCAATGGAACACTTACGCCACTCCAGCAGTCATTCGTTCAAGAGGGTGGAATCCAGTGTGGGTTCTGCACGCCGGGCATGGTGGTTGCCGCCACCGCGCTGAGGCAGCAAGATCCCGATCCAAGCGATGAGGACATCAAGGAATCGCTCTCCGGCAACATGTGCAGGTGCACGGGATACGCGGGCATCATGCGATCGGTCAAGCGGTGTGACAACTACCGTGAAGACGGCACCTGTGCACACCGCGGCCATCACGACGGCGATGTCCCCGAAAAGTCACCGGACAACGACACCGTCGGAGTCTCGATTCCCCGCGTGGACGCTGTTGACAAGGTCACTGGCCGTGCCACATATACCGCCGACGTCTTCCTCTCGAACATGGCCCATGGCAAACTGCTCGGCTCCCCGATCGCCCACGGGCTGATCAAGAGCATCGATACGTCGCAAGCCAGAGCGCTGCCGGGCGTGTTGGCCGTGCTGACCGGTCAGGATGTCACGGATGTCCAATACGGCGTTTCGCCTGCACGCTACGACGAAGATGTTCTCGCCAAGGACAAGGTGCGACACGTCGGCGACCCCGTCGCAGCGGTCGCGGCCGTCGACGAGCGAACTGCCGAGAGGGCGATATCACTCATCAAGGTCGAATACGAAGAGTTGCCCGCCGTTCTGGATCCCGTGTCCGCGATCGCAGAAGGGGCACCGCTGGTCAACGAACGGTTCGAGCACAACATCAACACACATGTCCAGCAGGATTTCGGCGATGTCGAAGCCGGCTTCGCCGCATCCGATCTCGTGCGCGAGGAGGTTTTCACCGGAAACCACATCTACCAGTGCCCGATGGAACCCCACGCGTCGATCGCGACATGGGACCCGGACGGAACACTTGTGTTGTACTCGTCGACGCAGGTGCCCCACTACGTGCAGTACATGATGGCTCACCTGTTGAACATCCCGCTCGGTTCTATCCGCGTCATCCGGCCTGCCGTCGGCGGTGGCTTTGGCGGCAAGGCGGCGACGACGCCGTTGGATATCAATTCGGCATTGCTCTCGCGGAAGATCGGGCGTCCCGTCAAGATGGTGTACACCCGCGGGGAGATGTTCCAGTACGGCCGTGGCCGCCACAAGCAACACATGCGATTCAAGCTCGGCGTAGACCGCAACGGGATAATCAAGGCGTTCAAGAGCGAAATCTACCTCGACGGCGGCGCCTATTCGAGTTTCGGAGTGGCGACCGCCTACTACGCCGGCAGCATGATTCCAACGCTCTATCACTTGCCCGCCTACCAGTACGATGGCTACCGCGTGATGACCAACAAGCCGGCATGTGGGGCGATGCGGGGACACGGCGTCCCGCAGCCCCGATTCGCCTTTGAATGTCTGCTCGGCATGGTCGCGGACGAACTGGGCATTGATCCAGTGGTCATCCGCGAGCGGAATGCAATGGACCCTGAGACGATCACGATCAACGAACTGGACATCGGCAGCTGCGAGTACCGGGCGACGCTGCAGGAAGTCAAGCGTCGATCCGGATGGGACGAGAAGTACGGAAAACTCCCGCCAGGAAAGGGTATCGGCATCGGCTCCGGCGGATTCGTTTCCGGCGCCGGGTATTGCATCTACCGCGGACAAGTCCAACTCTCACACGAGAAGGACCGTGAGCCCTTTCAGAAGAAATCGATCTTTCCCCACGCCAACGCGGTCGTAAAGGTGACCGAGGATGGTACGGCGGCGGTGCTCATGATCGGCGCTGCCGAAATCGGCCAAGGGAGCGACACGGTGCTGGTTCAGATGTGTGCCGAGTCTCTGGGCATTCCGCCATCTCGCATTCGAATGCGAAGCGGCGACAGCGACATTTCACCAATCGATCTCGGCGCATACTCCTCACGCATCACGCTGATGGGGGGGCATGCCGTGTCACGCGCCGGGGGCGCAGTGGTTGATGCCATGCGTCCATTCGCCGCATCATTACTCGACTGCGGCGAGGATGAGATCGAGGCCCGTAATGCGAGGATGTTCGTTCGCTCCGATCCCAAGCGAAGTGTGCCGTGGGAAGAGGTCGCCCGAAAGTACTTCAATGAGAAGGGACCGCTTGTCGGCACTGGCTGCTACAAACCACCGGACGGACTCGGCGGCGACTACAAGGGCGCGACGGTCGGCACCAGTCCAGCCTACTCCTTCGGCAGCGCAGTATGCGAGGTGACCGTCGATCTTGAGACCGGCAAGGTCAAACTCGACCGGTTCACTGACTACCACGATTGCGGGCGAGCCATCAATCCAATGACCGTTCACGGACAGGTGGAAGGGGCTGTCGTCATGGGTGCCAGTGAGACCGTTCTGGAAGATGTGATGTACGACGAGCGAGGGCAACTTCTCAATCCAGATCTTCACGGATACCTCATGATGACCATCAAGGATGCCCCGGACATCTTCAGCGGCATCGTCGATTCCTATGAACCTCGCGGCCCTTACGGTGCCAAGGAAATCGGCGAAGGTTCGACGCTCCCGGTCCTTGGGGCAGTCGCACACGCCATCGCCAACGCCACGGGCGTATGGATCACGGACCTGCCCATCACACCGGAGAAGATCAGGCGGGCACTGAGACAGCAGTCCGAAGCCGGTGGCGGCGTCCCGGTCGGCGCCGCGACTACTGCCGCCAAGATCTGAGGATCCCTTTGGCCCATTGACTATGGATCCGCGTCAAGGCTGCAGCGATTCCAGCAGCATTTCCGCCGGATCACGTTGAGCCATGTTGCCCTCCGCATCGGCGCCGCTCGCGTCCGTCATCATCCGCAGACAGAACGGGCATGCGGTGCAGATGGTGTCGGCACCCGTCTCAGCCAACTCGCGAAATCGCAACCGACTGATGTTCTCATTGCCTGGTTCGTCTTCCTTGAACATCTGGCCGCCGCCGGCACCACAGCATGTCCCTCGGTCACGCGCCGCGGTGGCCTCAACCAGTTGCACCCCGGGGATGGAGGCAAGCACCGATCGCGGCGGTTCGTAGATGCCGTTGAGGCGCCCCAGGTAGCACGAGTCGTGGTACACAACCGTGCGGTCGATCCGCACCTTTGGAGTGAGGACCCCGCTCCCGACCAGATCCGCCAGGAACTCCGAGTGATGTACCACCTCGTATCGGCCCCCGAAGTCAGGGTACTCGTTTCGCAAGGTGTTGTAACAGTGCGGGCAGATCGTCAGGATCCGTTTCGTTCCGTAGCCATTGAGCACTTCAATATTGGCTTCAGCCATCATCTGAAAGAGGTATTCATTGCCAGCCCGCCTTGCGATATCGCCTGTGCAACGCTCTTCCGATCCAAGTACCGCCCACCGAATGCCAGCGAGATTCAGCAACTCCGCCATCGCCCTGGCGACCCGGCGGGAGCGGTCGTCCGTCGACGGTGCGCACCCGACCCAGAACAACACGTCGACTTCCTCCGTATCCGCGCGAATTGGTACATCCAGCCCTTCGGCCCACGCCAGACGTTCCTCTGGTCCTATGCCGTATGGGCTGCCCGCCAGTTCCATGCCCTGGCATGCCTGCTGAAGCGACTCGGGGAACTCCCCGCGTTCCATCACGAGGTGCCGTCGCATGTCGATGACCCGGCCAGCGGGTGGGATCGTGAGCGGACACTCCTCGACACACGCGCCGCAGGTCGTACAGGCCCAGAGAACTTCGGGATCGATGATTGCGGGCACGAGTTCCTCAACGTCGATGCCTTGTGCGAGTTCGCTGGCGTTCTCGTAGAGGTGATCTCGCAGACCTACCATCAGGCGCCTTGGCGAGAGCATCTTGCCCGTCATGGACGCTGGACAATGATCCTCGCACCGACCGCACTCCGTACAACTGTAAAGTTCCAGTATGTGCTTTGGTGAGAAATCGCTGATCTTCCGGATGCCAAGCGTTTCATCTCTCTCGACTCGGCCCTCCATATCCTGAATCGGTTTCAACTTTCCTCCGGGATCCATATTCCGAAAGAAGACATTGGGGATTGCCGTCACGATGTGAAAGTGCTTTGAGTAGGGAAGCAGGTTGAGAAAGAGCAACACCAGCACGACATGCGTCCAGAATCCGGCATGCCAGATCACCGTCACCGCTGGCATCGACAGATCGTTCATGGTGAATGCCAGGAGATGTCCAAGTGGTTCACCCCAGGTCGCCCCATCGGGTGGGAACCGGATCATGCTGGCCGCGTCATACGCCACATCGGCAACCATCATCATTCCGATGATCAGCAGGATGATGATGCCCTCCGGACCAGTGGACATGCGCGGTGGTCGCGCAACCAGTCGGAGATAGAGGAAGATGCCCACTCCCACCAGCACAAGGGCTACAAAGATGTCCTTGATCAACCCATATGAATTGCCCAGCGGGGTCCCGCCATCAAGGAGGCCGTATCCAAAGTAGGGATCGTCCAAAAAGCCTCGTGCAAACAGAATGAGCGAACGGACCAGCAGAACGAAGAAGCCGAAGAAGATCGCCTTGTGCGCCAAGCCCGCCATTGGGTAGCGGGATAACTTCTTCTGGCCGAGAGCAAGTGAGAGCGTGCCGCGAATGCGTTCCCTGATTCTGTCGTAGGGAAAGCGTGGTTTCCCATTGGTTCCGATGACCATCAGGTTCCATCGCCGCCTGATCGACAGAGCGAAGACAGACACCGAAGCAACGATGAGAATCGCTGTGAGGACCGGATTCACCGCAGAACCGGCTTCCCATCGAGAGACCGGCATGCTTCGTTGATGAGTGGGACCACCTCGAAGAGATCGGCCACACATCCATAGGTCGCAACACCAAAGATCGGCGCCTCTGCTCTGGTGTTGATGGCAACAACCACCTTGCTGCCGCGCATACCGGCCAGGTGCTGGATGGCGCCGTCAATTCCACACGCGATATAGAGCTGCGGAGCAACGACATGTCCAGTCAGGCCGACCTGGTGAGACTTGGGCTGGAAGCCGGCATCCACGGCGGCACGGCTGGCTCCCACGGCACCGCCGAGTCGATGGGCCAGGTCGTACAGGATGGAGAAATTTTCCTTGGATTCGAGGGCTCTTCCTCCTGAGACGACAATGTCGGCATCGGCGAGGTTGCACTCATCGTCACTTGGCACGAACTCGCGAAACACGATGTCCACATCGCGATCGGCAAGCACGACTTGCAGAAGTTCAACGCGGCCCGGAGGGTGTGCATCGGAGATTGGCGGTTCGTAGGCGTTGCCACGAATCGTCAATACCCGCAGTTGCCCGGCAGGAAGCAGAACTTCGCCCACACACTTCGATGCATACATCGACCGCGTCGCGACAATGTCGTCGCCCTGCCACTGGACCTTGAGACAATCGGTTGCTAACAGCCCCCCTCGCCGAGCGGCCAGTCGAGGCGCTACGTCATGGCTCATTGGCGTAGCAGCCATCAGGACGAGCGACGCTTCGGCGGCGTCGATCGCGCACTCCATTGCTCGCACGTACGGCAGTACGGTCGGGTGGGCGAACTCGGCGCCATCAACCACATGAACGGCGTCCGCGCCAGCCGCTGCGACCTGCTCGCCCAGAGGACCAGGGTCGCACCCGATGATGAGTGCGTGCACTTCCGTCGCCCCGAGCGTTCGCGCAGCGGTCAGCATGCGCAACGAGGAGGGTGTGATGCAACGATCCCGGTGTTCGACAAGAATCAGGGCTGATGCAGCCATGTTTAGATGACCTTCGCCTCCTCATGAAGAAGACGTACGAGCTCAATCGCCATCTCCTCTGGTGTTCCATCAATGACTCTGCATGCCGGTCGCGGCAGAGGAGGTTGAAGTCCTACAAACGCGGTTGACGCCCCTTGGGCATCGGCCAGTTCCGTTGCGGGGATCGTTTCAACGGGTTTCTTCTTGGCCTTCATGATTGCCGGTAGCGGCGTAAAGCGGGGTTCGACGGAACCCCTGTCGCAGGCGAGTAGCATCGGCAATGGGCCCCCATAGATGGTATCTCCGCCTTCGCCTCTGCTGCGAACTTGTACACCCGTCCCGGTGCCATCGAACGCCAGACTGGTGACGCCACCTACATGGGGCATCCCGAGAAACTCTGCGAGCGCCGGACCCAGTTCGCCCGAATCATTGTCGATGGTCAATCGCCCACAGAGCACAAGATCCGGTTGCATGCCTGTCCTTCGGATGGCGGCGGCCATGAGCCGGGCTATCGCAACCTCGTCGTGCAGCGGTAGGTGCTCGCCCGCCAGATGAATTCCCCGATCCGCCCCCATGGCAAGGGCCGTCCGCAGGACACCCATCGCCTCGGTAGGACCTGCCGTGACCGCCACGATGTCCTCTACCTCGACGCCGCTCTCCCGAATCTGCACCGCTTGCTCGATGGCAAACTCGTCAAACGGACTGCAGACGAATTTCAGACCCGTTGGATCAATACCGGAGCCGTCAGCCAAGACCCTGACCGACGCCCGAGAATCGGGAACCTGCATGGCAGCAACCAGAATCCTCATTGGAAAGTATCCTTGCGAGGGCAATTGTGGACAACTCGGTAACAAATAAGAGTGTAACACAAGAATCCCCGCTTTCGGCCACTAGAAGAGGTATCTGACCGTTGCAACGCGAGTGAGCTGGTGGGGATGTCATGTCAAGAGAGGCGAGGAATTGCCACCGCAGCCTCCCCGTCGGGTGGGGGCTGGGAGGCGGTCGCTCGCACGTGGCATGGAAAAGGGCCCCGCCGAAGCGGGGCCCTGTGGAACCACATGTTGCAGTTCCGGGAGGAGGGAGTTCTGGTGAGGTCAGTCGTCCTTGACCTCGTATTCGGCATCGATGACATCATCGCTGCCGCTCTTGCATTCGTCACCGCCGCAGCATTCGTCGCCACCGGCCGCAGCCTGTTCGGCCGTAGCCTCATAGACCGCCTTACCGAGCTCGGTTGCTGCGGATTCAAGGTTTGACAGTGCGGCTTCGATCGCCGCGGCGTCATCGCCCTTGAGCGTGTCATCCAGATTGGACACGGCCGATTCGATGTTGCCTCGGACATCCGCCGCGACCTTTTCGCCGTGCTCCTCAAGGCTCTTGCGCGTTTGATACGCCACGGCCTCGGCACGGTTCTTCAGGTCAACGAGTTCGCGACGCGCCTTGTCTTCCTCGGCGTGCGATTCTGCGTCCTGCTTCATCGATTCGATTTCGTCGTCAGCGAGGCCGGAGGAGCCGGTGATCTCGATGTTCTGACTCTTACCAGTCGCCTTGTCGGTCGCCGAAACCTGCATGATGCCGTTGGCGTCAATGGCGAACTCCACCTCGATCTGCGGCATGCCGCGGGGTGAAGGTGGGATGTCCGCCAGATCAAACCGACCGAGTGACCGGTTGTCCGTGGCGAACTCTCGCTCGCCCTGAAGGACATGAATGGTCACCGATGTCTGGTTGTCGGCCGCCGTCGAGAAGGTTTCCTTCTTCGATGTTGGGATGGTCGTGTTGCGCTCAATCAGCCGTGTCATGACGCCACCGAGCGTTTCCAGGCCGAGGCTGAGCGGTGTCACATCCAGCAGAAGGACATCCTTTACGTCGCCGGTCAGAACGCCGCCCTGAATAGCTGCGCCAACCGCAACGACTTCATCCGGGTTGATGGACTTGTCGAGTTCGGCGGTCTCGAAGATCTCCTTCGTGATCTCCTGTACCTTGGGGATGCGGGTCGATCCTCCGACCATGACGACATCCGAAACCTCGGACGGCGACAGTTTCGCATCCTTGAGCGCGGATTCGCATGGGCCGCGAAGCCGGTCGAACAGATCCGCACACAGAGACTCAAAGGTCGCCCGCGTGATCGTCACCTGAAGATGCTTCGGTCCATTCTGATCCGCCGTGATGAACGGCAGGTTGACCGATGTCTCCATCTGCTGCGACAACTCGCACTTGGCCTTCTCGGAAGCTTCCTTGAGTCGCTGCAGGGCCATCGCGTCATCGCGAAGGTCAATACCTTCCTTCTTTCGGAACTCCTCCGCGATGTGATCGATCAATCGCTGGTCGAAGTCGTCACCACCAAGATGCGTGTCGCCGTTGGTCGCCATGACCTCGAACACGCCATCACCGATGTCGAGAATGGATACATCAAATGTACCGCCACCGAGGTCGAAGACCGCAATCTTCGCGTTCGTCTTCTTCTCCAGGCCGTAGGCAAGCGCTGCCGCCGTCGGCTCGTTGATGATCCGCTCGACCGTCAGTCCGGCGATCTCACCGGCATCCTTCGTCGCCTGTCGCTGCGAGTCGTTGAAGTAGGCGGGTACGGTAATGACCGCCTTGTCAATCTTCTCGCCCAGATAGTCCTCGGCGACCTTTCGAAGTTCGCCGAGAATCATTGCCGCCACCTCTGGCGGTGTGTATTCCTTGTCGCGTACCCCGATCTTGACCAGTTCCTGGTCGCCGCCGGTGACACCGTACGGCACCAATTTCTCCTCGGACGAGACCTCGCCGTGGCGACGCCCCATGAATCGCTTCACCGAGAAGACGGTGTTTGTCGGGTTTGTCACCTGCTGGTGACGGGCGGGCTGGCCTACGAGCCGCTCGCCCTTGTCAGTAAAACCGACAACGGACGGAGTCGTCCGGTTGCCGGAGCTGTTGATGAGTACCTTGGGCTGGTCGCCTTCCATGACGGCGACAACAGAGTTGGTAGTGCCCAGGTCGATTCCAATGATCTTGGACATGTGTGTGTTCTCCTTCACAGGCGGGATTGCCGCCGGCCATGACATAGACGCAATGTGGATGCCAACATATCCCCAATCGAACCCAAAAATGTCACGATTCCGACCGCCCATCGCTGCACACTGCGAAAAAAGGCTGCCAGAATGGCGGAAGATGCGTATTGGCGACCTTGTACTGGACACACCGCTGATTCTGGCCCCCATGGCGGGAGTCTGCGACCTCCCCCTGCGGCTGCTCTGCCGCGAGTTGGGCGGTGTCGGTCTGGCGTGTACAAACCTGCTCAGTTGCAACGCGATCGTCCGGGGAATCGATCCCGTGCGAAAACAGGCCCGGCCCTATCCGGCCGACCGGCCGCTGTGCGTCCAACTGTATGGAAACGCCGACGATCCTCTGCCGGAGGCAGCACGCTGGATTGAGGAACAGGGGGCGGATGTGATCGACATCAACATGGGCTGCCCGGTCGACAAGATCGCAAAGAAACACGGCGGCGCGCTGCTCCTCCGCAACCCCGCCTCCACCGCCGAACTTGCATTACGCATCGTTCGAAGCGTTGATGTTCCCGTCACCGCAAAGATCAGGCTTGGTTGGGGAACGGATGAAATCGTTGCCGCCGATCTGGCGCGGCGTCTGCAGGATGCGGGGATCGCCGCCATCACCGTTCATGGACGAACGGCAGAGCAGAAGTTCCGCGGCAGCGTTGACTTGGAAGGTGTTGCGGCCGTCGCTGCGGCTGTCACAGTCCCGGTCATCGGGAATGGCGACATCCGATCAGCCAACGACGCGATGCACATGCTTGCGACCACAGGCTGCGATGGACTCATGATTGGCAGAGCAGCCACCGCCCAACCATGGATCTTCCGGCAGATCGCCGACACACTCGCAGGTCGAGAGCCCGCCGACCTTTCGCTCGAACAGAAACTCGCCGTCGTTGAGCGGCATCTGGATCTCATTCTCGAGCACCGTGGCGAGCAGGAGGCAGTGCGGTGTCTCCGAAGTCGCATCAGCAGATACGGCCGCACAATGGGACATGTCAAACCGCTCAAGGAGGCGATCCGCAATGCGAGTTCCTCGTTGGAGATTCGACGCTCGTTGAGGCAGTGGATCAACCGCCCGCAACAACTCGCGACATACTGAAGATGGGCAGCAGCATTGCGATGGCGACGGCGCCGACAACGGTGCCCATCACCAGAATCATGACTGGCTCAATGAGCCCACCGACCTTCTTCACTCGCGCCTCGAGTTCCTCGTCGGCAAATCCCGCAACCCGGTCCATCACATGCGGCAGTCGACCGGATCGCTCACCGCTGGCGATCATTGACGCGACATACGATGGAACATGCGGCGAATCGAAGACGGCATCGCTGAGTGGATGACCGTTCCGGATGTTCTGTTCCATGTCGACCCACATCCGATCGAACTGCACATTGTTCGTGACATCGCGGCAGATCCCGATGGCATCAAGCACACCGACGCCAGCAGCCAACAGGGTCGAGAGCGTGCGGGATGCACGCGTCGTATAGAGTTGCGCGGACATCGGGCCGAGAATCGGCAGCCGAAGTTTCAGCAGGTCGATGAACCTGCGCCCGGTCCGTGTTCGGTACCACAGGACGACAGCAATGGCGGCGATGATCAACGCCGGCAGCCAGTACATCCATGTCCCCGTGATCGCATCGCTGATCGCGAGCAATGCTCGTGTCGGCCACGGAAGAGTCGTTGCTCGCATTTCGTAGATCTTCGCAAATCGTGGCAACACGAACGTGACGATTATCGCCGTCACCGCGACTGCGGTTGCTCCCATGATGATCGGGTAGGCCATGGCGCCCTTGATCTGCCGAAGCGTCTTTCGTTCTCTGGAGAGATAGCCGGACACTCGTTCGAGCATCAGTGGAAGTGTTCCTGAGAGTTCGGACGCCCGGACCAGGCTGACCACGATGCGCGGGAACACCTTTCTTCGACGGGCCATTGCGGTGGAGAGCGCTTCACCACTGCGTACATCCTGATGCAATCCGTCAACGACGGTACGAAAGTCACGGTGTTTTGTCTGTTGGCTCAGTGCCTCCAGCGCCTCCGACAGGGGAACGCCTGTGTCGAGCATCACGGCAAGTTGTTGGCAAAATGCTATGACCTCATCGCGCTTGACCCGCTTGTCAACGACAGATGCAGTGTCTTCCTGTTCCGCGACATCCGGACGCAGCAACGGTTCCGGATCGATCGCGGTAACGAAGAGTCCCTTTGACCGCAGTTGTCCGGCAACTTCCGCGACGGTGGCAGCAGACTGCGAACCGCAGATCTGTTTGCCACTGGCGTCCCGCGCCTTCCATGCAAAGGTCTCTTTGGCAACTGTTGCGATCATGCTCTGGTCACACAGAGGACTTCTTCCGGGGTCGTCAACCCCTGCGCGGCCTTGGCCATGCCGTCATCGCGAAGCGTCGCAAACCCTCCCCCTTCGATGAGGCCTCGGAGTTCCTGCAGCGATGCTCCCCGGCCAATTGCCTGCAACAGCGCATCGTCCGGCACCAGGAGTTCGAAGATGCCGATTCGCCCGGCAAATCCAGAGCCGCGGCAGCGACTGCATCCCGCTCCGTGCCACAGGTCGTTGAGATCACCGCAGGCAGCGAGGATCGCATCCGCTGCCGCAACGTCACCTTCCCAAGGCGCCTTGCAGTGCGGACAGATCTTCCGGACAAGTCGCTGTGCGAGCACGCCACGGATGGTTGCCGCAACCAAGTAAGGCTCGACACCGAGGTTGATGAGCCGGGTGACCGCGCTCACCGCATCGTTGGTATGCAGCGTCGAGAAGACGAGATGTCCTGTCAACGCGGCCTGTGACACGATGCCCGCGGTCTCCCCGTCTCGAATTTCTCCGACCATCAGCACGTCCGGATCCTGTCGCAACATCGAACGAAGTGCGCGGGTAAAGGAAAAGCCTGCTCGATCATTGACCTGTGACTGGTTGATGCCGGGAATCTGCGCCTCAATGGGATCCTCGATGGTCGAGACATTGATCTCTGCCGTGTCGAGTTGCGACAGCACCGAATACAGTGTGGTCGACTTGCCGGAACCGGTGGGACCCGTAACGAGAACCACGCCGTTGGGCTGCGAAACGATGCCGGTCCAGGCGGCCAGCGTTGCATCATTGAAACCAAGTCGATCAAGCTGCAGCCGGTTGTTTTGGGAATCAATGATTCGAAGTACGACGATCTCGCCAAATCGCCCAGGCATCGTGGAGACGCGAATGTCCACTGGCCGACCGTCCATCATCACATTGAAGTCCCCGTCCTGCGGCAGTCGCCGCTCGGAAATGTCCAGGCTCGCCATGATCTTGATGCGGCTCGCAATCGCCTGATGCATCTTGTACGGAGGCTCGATCTTCTCCTGAAGGAGACCGTCGATGCGATAGCGGACGCGAAGCGTGTGGTCACCCGGTTCGATGTGAATATCCGATGCGCCATCCCGCACCGCAGAGTAGATCAAGAAGTTGACGAGTTTGACGACGGGACCATGGCCGGCGACTTCCTCAAGATCAGAAAGTTCCGTCGAGTCCTGCTCGACAACGGCGAAATCATGTTCGTCGATGTCTTCATAAATCTCGTCAATGACAAATACATTTGCCGCAGGAAGGTATGAACGAAGTGCCGCATCGATGTCCTTCGCCGTTGCGGCAACGATCTGAGCCCTGTGACCAGAGAGCCGCTCTACTTCTTCCACGAGATACAGGTTGGCTGGCTCGCTCACTGCCACTGTCAATACACCGTTCACCAGGAACATCGGCAGCACACCATGTTCTTCAAGGAACGCCCGCGGCAGCTCTTCGATGACGCGGGGATCGGCGAGTCTTGCCGTGTCCGATGCGAATGGAATGCCGTAGGACTCGGCCAATGTCTCCAGCACCAGTGTCTCGTCCACAACGCCCATGTCCACAAGCACCTCGCCCAGAAGCATGCGACGCTCACCCGACTCTTGCCGTGCGAGCGCGGCATCGAGTTGCTCCTGTGACAGCAGTCCCCGCTGTTGCAGCAACTTCCCAAGCGGTGCCTGGGCTGTGATCGTCGATTTGGGCATGTCTTTGCCGTGCATGGCGAAGTCGAATCCAGATGCGGTTATCGGGCCTGGGAGAGACTCATTGCCGCCGCCTCCACTGACTCGTGCACCCGAAGTGCTCGCTCAAGCCGTGTCAGCGTCAGAACGCGGCGAAGGCTGCGAGAGGCTCTGGAAACCCGCAACCGAAAACCGCGACTCTCTGTTTCATCGGACAGCCACAGGAGCGACTCAAGACCGATGGAGTCGATCAGGTCAACTTCCGAGCAGTCCAGGATGATGTCACTAGCCCTGTTTTCCAGCAGCTCGCGGGCTTGTCGCCGAAATGTGTCGGAGTCATCCAGTGAAAAACCCCCGCTCAGCGAGATAACGGTGGCCGCTCGATGTGTTTCGATCGTGATCTTCATGCTGCACGCTCCTTGCCGGATACCGACATGGTCTGGTGGTCAAGAATCAAACTCTCCCAGGCAGAGAAATCCAGGCGGAAAAATCGTTCTGCGAGATCCGGGTCAAACTGGGTTCCTGCGCCATTGCTCATCTCCTGCAGGACAGCAGATCGCGTCATCGCCGTTCTGTAGGTGCGGCTCGACGACATGGCGTCAAAGGTGTCCGCCAACGCGATCATCCTCGCAATCACGGGGATGTCCTCACCCGCGAGGCCATGTGGATATCCCTTGCCGTCAAATCGTTCATGGTGATGCATCACGCCCCCGATGATGTCCTCCATCTGGGGGATGTCACGCAGAATCCTCGCACCGATTTCCGGGTGCCGCCTGATCCAGGCGAATTCCTCTTCGCAGAGTTGTCCCTTCTTGAGCAGCACCGCCTCCGGCACACCAATCTTGCCGATGTCATGCACAAGACCCGCGATGCGAACTCGCTCGACACGGTCCGCGTCCATGCCATGGGCTGCGGCAAGTTGCGCAGTGAGCAGTGCAACCCGCTGCGAGTGACCGCAGGTGTATCGGTCCTTCGCGTCAATGGAGGCCGTGAGTGCCTGAAGCGTGCCGAGGAATGTCGCGCTCAAGTCTTCGTACAGTGCTGCGTTCTCCAGAAAGATCGCTAACTGGGCCGCGGTTGCCGTCAGAAGTTTGATGTCGACCGATGACACGGAGGTATCCGGCCCGAACTTGTCCGCTGCCATCAACACGCCGATGAGCTGCCCGTCACTGGTAATCGGTTCGACGACGGCGGCCCTTCCGAATGGCCCGTCATCCTTCAGAATTGCGGGTGATCCCGGCGCCAATCTGGAACGAACGCCTGAAACGATCGCTCGAATGTCGTCGGTGCTGACATCAGCCTCCCCGCGAATCACCAGATCCGCCCCGGCTCGCGGTAGCCGGTCCCGCATGAAGAGTTGCACACCAATCCATTTGTAAGGAAGCGTCTGCAGCAGTTCATCGCACGCCAATTCAATGAATCGCTCAGGATGATTGACTGTGTGCATGCTGCCGGTGATCGTGTAAAGAAGGCTGATCTCCTCATAGGACTCGCTCAACTCCCGTCCTATGGATTCGATGACATTGCGGTCTTCCCGGTGTGCATGCTCCGATTCCCATGCAAGGCGAAACAGTGTGCCGAGCCGTCCCATGTCCGCGCTCGCAGCCGGGGGAAGCGACGACAGCATCGCGACCATGGTTGTGTAATCGGCACCGCTTGCCTGGCAGAGCGCGTGCAGGTGTTCGCCGGAGAGTAGTTCGTCGGTAATGACAATGGCAATGGCGTATCCGCGCCGTGACCGCCGTGCCGACAAGGGAACCGGCAGCATCCAAAGGCCGGGGAAAGCCCGCTCGGGCTGTACTCTTTCCTGCGAGTCCCAACGACCGCAGATGTCTCGAATGGCCGACCGGACCAACGGTGATTGCACGAGGAGATCCTCGAGCCAGTCATGCCCCCGCCGGTGAGAAGAGACGACCGAACCATTCCGGTCCGTCTCCACGGCGATGATGCCGGCATCTCGCAACCTGTCAGACCAGGAGTCCAACCCTTGAATGTCCGCACGGCCAAGTGTGGTCCTCATGCCGCCTCCGATCGCCCGACCTGCGACTTCGGGGCCATGTCCAACAGCGCCCGCACCTGCTCGGTAATCGCGCGCGGGCTGAAGGGTTTGCTGACCAAATGGCAGATGTTCGGAAGTTCAGCGTCAGACACATTCAATGCGTGCCCCCTTGCGGTAAGGACGATGACGGGAATGCATGACAACGCAGCTCGTTGAAGCAGTTCTTGACAGAGATCGATGCCGGTCATGTAGGGCATCTGGATGTCCGTGATAATCAGGTCGGGCGGTTCCGCAAGGATCTGATGCAGGGCATCTTCACCATCAACGGCCGTCACGACATCCCAGCCTGCGTGTCGCAGTTTCAGAGACAGGACCTGCACGATATGGGCCTCGTCGTCGGCAATGAGAATCCGGCGCGTCATGTGTGTTGCTTCCTCATGCTGCCACCCGCATTCGTTCGTCGTTGAACATGGGAACTGATAACCAGAATTTGGACCCCATGCCGACTGTTGATTCCACACCGATCTGACCGTTGTGCAAGGTCTCAACGATCTGTTGGCAGAGATTCAGCCCCAAGCCCGTTCCTTCTGCGAAGTGTCGATAATTCTCGACGCGGTAGAACTTTTCAAATACACGATCAGCGTCGCTCTTACTCAGCCCCAGCCCCGTGTCGGACACCGACAGGTGGATCGCATGGGTGAGGTTATCGCTGTCCGCCGCAATGGTGATGCGACCACCCTCCGGCGTGTATTTGATCGCGTTGGAAAGGAGGTTGACGATGACCTGAAACAACATGTCCTCGTCACCGACAGCGGAGAGACCCACCGGGGCGATCTCGTGGCGGATCTCGATTCGTTTCTCGCCGGCCTGCGGGGACATTGTTGTGACGGCCCGTTCGATCAACGTCTTGAAGTCGACCGTCTCGCGGTCGATGCTCATGAGGCCGGCTTCAATGCGCGAGATGTTGAGAAGGTTGTCGATCAGGCGGCGGAGTCGTTCCGTCTCTGCCTGGATGACACCGTAGAACTCGCATCTTGCAGTCTCGTCCGCAGCATCACCGTCGATGAGCATCTCGACATACGCGGCGATGGACGAGAGCGGTGTGCGAAGTTCATGGCTCGCCTTGGATACGAAGTCGCTCTTGAGCCGGGCCACTTCTCGCTCACGAGCCAAGTCGCGCAGCACAGCAACAACGGCGCGAAACGACTCCTGCTCCTTGCCGACGGTCTGTAGAGAGACTTCGCAGGTCGTGCGCACCTCGTCAAAGTCCGTTTCGAACTCGACAGGACATTCGTCTGCCGATGGTTGGCTCGCAGCAGACGCAATGTGCTCGCCCAGGTCCGAGTTTCGCATGATCTCCGCAACGCAATGCCCGTAGGATTCGTCCAGTGGCGTTGCGAGGAGGCTCGCCGCCCGGCGGTTCGCGTGCAGGAGGTCGCCGTGGGCATCGGCGACGATGACCGCATCGCCGAGGACATCAAGCACCGCTTCAACCTGTTGTCGCCGGGTTCGATCGATGCAAGCGTGGATCTTGGCGCTCTCCAGTTCTCCGTGGGCTGCATCGGCCTCTGCTTTGATGACATCGGCGGCCAGTTCGGCGCTGCGTGCACGCCCCCGCCACTTGAACGCCGCTACCACAGCAATCACTGCCGTCCCAGCGGCAGTCAACAGAATCGTGATGGAGATGACTGAGCCGAGCACGGGATCTTCACCTGCGGGGAAGAGGGTCCCGTTACCCCAGGCTCCGCCTAGGGCTGCAAGGAATCATTCCCCAGGGCATGTGCCACGGGCCGGCTTCCCTCGTCCGGCCCGGGGTCAAGCCCCTGCAAAGCGATGTCGGCAGAATCCCCGGCCATGTTTCGTGGGTCTGCCGCATTGGGCAGAATCGATGCAGATGTTCTCGGTGTTATCGGACGATCCGGCCGCGGCATCGCCGCAAGCAACTGTCCAATGGCGTCGTTTCCGCGAATCGTGGCAAGTCTGGCCCGTGCGTCGTCGAACTGGCCACCGTGCATGGCTGCGATTCCCAGAAACAAATCGCCCTCCGACCGCTGCGGTGCCAATTGGCCGATCCTGCTACCACATTCCTTCAATCGCTTGTAATCACCCATTTTCCAGGCAATGAGACCGAGGTCGGCCCAGGCTTCGACATCATTGGGGGTCCGGCGGGTCACCCGCAGGGACATGTCCCGCCCCGCGATCAATTGCCCGGTGGCGACAAGACACTTGGCGTGCAATCGTTGCAGCATCGGTCTTGGATCTTCGTCCCACTGTTCCATGTCACGAAGTGTTGAGAGGCAGTCTGAAAACCGTCCGGCTCTGAACTGAGCGATCGCCAGATCTTCGACCACTTCCGTGTCGGCCGGCCGCAGCAGCCTCGCTTCCGAGAGATGATCCGCAGCCTCTCCAGGCCGACCCTCGCGCAGCCGGACTTGTCCAAGCAGAGTCGGAACGGCTGGGTGATGTTCAAAGTGTGCCTTCTGCTCTTCAAGAAGGTCAGCAGCCTCACCCATCCTGCCGAGCGCGGCCATGGTCTCGGCCGTCGCAAGCAGGTATTGCGGATGCGTGGGGTCTGCCTCCATGGCCGCTGAGTAGTGTTCCAGAGCGGTGGCATCGTCCGACCATCGTTGGTGGAGAATGCCCGTCAGGTAGTGTGGTTCCGCCATGGTTGAGTCCAGCGTGGAGGCTTCGGCGAACGCTGCGCGGGCCGGATCAAGTCGATGTTGTTCCAGCAGGATGCGCCCCTTGAGAAGTTGGTACGCCGCCGACTTGGGATATCGCTCGATTGCGCCATTGATGATGTCCAGCGCGTCATCAAATCGACCGACTTCGAATTGTTGCGTTGCCTGCTGCGCCGCGAGCTGAGCATTGACCTGATCCATGCGGTCATGCGCCGCGTTGCGAGCTTCCTTTCCCGCTCGCGTCGGCCCGGCACACCCGGTTGCAAGAAGCAGGACGAGAGTGGCGGCCAGCAACTTTGTCATTCGGATGTCTCCTGCATGGATACCTGCAACTGCCGCACTTCATTCAGCAGAAGATCGCGGACGATATCTTCCTCCCAGGCCGATTCTTCCTCATCGGTGATGCGATCCCGCAACCGAATCATTTCCGGCTGCACGCTCGATGTGCGGAGCGATAGGTTGGTCCAGTAGAGCGCCTCGTCGAGCTGGCCATGCCGGTAGGCATCAATTGCATCGCGGTTGTAATTGGCGGTGATCTGATCACGACTGAATGGAAGAAGTCCGGCGCGGGCGCCGATTCTGACCGTATCCGCAAGTTCAAGAGAGTCGCGACCGGCCTCCCAGAGCCGCTCGTCCTGCACGATTGTTGGCGTCAACAGGAAGATGACCTCCTCCTTGATGACGGCATCATCCTGTCCACGAAATGCCGCGCCAAGCACGGGTATGTCCCCGAGGAATGGCACCTGCCGCCGTGTCATGGTCGTCTGCTCTCTGAACATCCCGCCAAGCACGATCGTCTCGCCGTCCAGGCACCGGACATTGGTCCGAACCTCGTGCGTCGTTTCATCCGGCACTTGCTGGGTGCCGTCCGTACGGAAGGTTGCGCTGGAGAGGCTCGGATAGAGTTCCAGGCGAATCATGTTGTCGGGGGAAATGAACGGTCGCAGAACCAGATGAACACCGGTATCCAGAAACTCGACCGTCTGCGTCGTGCTCGTCTGGGTCACTGTCGATGAGAGATAGCCGCGGCGGACACCAATGAGTACCTCGGCCCTCTGGCGATTGAGGCAGGTCAGCCGAGGTCTCGCGACAACGGTGGTGTCCGACACCTGATCGAGCACCTTGAGAAAAGCGCCCACATGATCGCGAAGCACACCAACTTTCAACAATCCGGCCTGGGTGGCATCGCCCGTCGCACCCATGTCCATGGTCGTCGCCACGGAGTTTGTCGCGCCGAGCGCCCCGCTCACCAAGTCGTTTGCCGCAGCCATCGGCCCGCCGGCGATCCCGCCGATGTTGATGTTGGAGAGCGCAGAGAAATCGACACCGAACTGGTTGTCTTCGTTGACCGTCGTCGAAACAATGGTCGCCTCGACGACCACCTGCCTTGGTGCAGTATCGAGTTCCTCAAGCAACTCTCCGATGCGATCCAGATTCGCCGGAAAATCGGTCACGACGAGTTTGGATGCCCAGGCGAAACTGTCTGCGCCACCGTCTTCCAGCGTTGGCGCATACCCAGGTTCGACCGACCCTCGATAGGCTGTCTTGCCCGCTTCGCTCAGGATCGGTTGCACGAATTCATCGGCATCTGCTGCGGAGAGGTACTCCAGACCATAGATCCGCGTTTCGGTGCGGCGGCGTGCCGCCTCGATCGTCTCCAACTCCTCGGCGGTGTAGACGTAGACAAAGTTGCCTTCTTCGATGAAACCAAACCCATTGACACGAAGAATCGCGTCGAGCGCTTCGTGGAATGTCACCTCGTAGAGGTTCGCCGACACGGCACCAATCACGCCCTGACTGGCGATGATGTTCTTGTGCGACTGAATCGCCAGCATTTCCAGCACTTGCGTCACTTCGGTGTCCTGCACGACCAGGTCGACAGTTCCGAAGCGGTCGACAACGACCTCGGCCTCTTCTCGCGGCCGCGGTTCTTCTCGAATTGGATGTGTCGCCGATGGCGGAGGACCCTCTCGCTTTGTTCGAGGCGGGGCTTCCTGCGCAGAGGCCAGGGATGCCAGAAGAAGGGCAATTGCCAACGGAAGCAGGTGTGCGTGGAGGTTCTTCATGGGCATGCGCTCCGCGCAGCCCATGGGCCGGTGTAACTACCGGCCGGGCGGCGCAATCGTCAGTTCATATCGGCGGTCTCCCGCCGCGAGGATGACTGAACGGGCACGAACCTCTTCCAGAAGCACTGGATCGGCTGCGGCGTGAAGCGCCACGGTGTCGCCCGGGCGGTAGATTCGCCCGTCAATGAGCGCCATGGGGCCCTTCGGCATCACACCCTCCAATGCGAGGGCTGCGACGAGCGATCGTTCGCCATCCTCGGCCTCCCCTCCGCCAGCAGAACTGCCGATGTTATCGGTCGCGGTTGATGGGAATGTCGCCTCGTTCATCCTGAAGGGGTTTCGGAGAACCGCATGGTCCAGAGAAACTGCTCTTGCGGCCCTGGTTTTCGGCGGAACTTCCGCTGCCTTGCTCTGCGCTATCGGATCGGCGACGGCTGTTCTCGGAGGACGAGCAATGACGATGATTCTCGCCCACAACAGCAACGCCATCGCGGAGAGCACACACAGTGTGGCAAATCGCTTTCGATCAGCGGTGATGGAACGCCATTGGCGTCGCGTGTATGTACGGAACTTCATGTCAGGGCCCCTCCCGCATCGGGTCATAAACCGCGTGCAAGCCGATGGCCGCTTCCAGGGGTGGAGCAGTTGCATCAGCATCATTGGATGATCGTGAGAGTCGAATGGAGGCGACATTGACCAGCCGTTCCATTGATTCCACTCGGTCTACGATCGAAAAGATCGAGTCGAAGTCGGCATGCAGCGTTACGGCCAGCGGAAGAACGGCAAATGTGCCATCGCCGCCATCGAACCCTTCCCCTGCCGTGAATCCCTGATCGATGATCCGAACGCCGTCCACTTCCAGCGAAAGTGCCTGCACGAGTTGGGCGGTCTGCGGCGATGTTGGCACCGATTTGAACGACTGTTCAACCTCGGTCAACACAAGTTCGTAAGACTCTCGAAGGCGTTTGACTTCTTCCTGTCGCCGTTCCAGCCGTTCGATCCGCTCCTCCATCGCCGAAGCTTCCAAACCGGCAGCCTTTGCCCGCCGGTAGTTCGGCCATGCAAAGAAGGCGAAGACGAGGATCGCAAAAACGATCGCGGAGAATACATACCATCGTTCTTTCTGCGCTGTCATTGCAGTTCTCCCACAAACGCGACTCCCCGACGCAGTCGCCAGCCGGCATCGACATCGATGCTGAAACCAATTCGGAATTCGCGTGCCTGTCGCCCTCGCACCGTGCGCGATCGACTGAAGTCCATGCCGACATGTTCAAACGGTTGAGTCGCCGCAAGGTCATCGACCAACCGGGCGATCTCCTCGTCCGTCTCTGAGAAGCCGGCGAGGCGACCAGTCAACTTTCGGCCGGTTTCGCCTTTTACGAGGTCGAGGGCCAACTCCTCAAGCGTCACGGAACTGGGAAGCATGTTTGCAATCGTCGCAACGATGTCGCCCATCGGCAGAGATACCTCGGCATTGCGGTATCGCTCGACGAACTTCTCAAGGCTGGCCTTTTCCTGTTCCAGACGAGATGCCTGTGATTCAACTTCCAACGCGTCGTTGGCCCGCGCCTGCGCCGCCACGAGCCGACTCGATGCGCTATTGGTGGACAGACGAGCGTGCGTAGCGACGATCGCCGTCAATCCAAGAATCGCGATCGTAGCCGCAGCAACCCGGCCGCTTCGGGCCCGGCCCAGGCTGCGCTCTCTATACCGTTCAGGTAGAAGGTTCATGCAGCAGTCCTTTCAGAGCCATCGCCGCGGCGGCGCCGTGATTCTCGTTTCGTGACCGGGTGCATGCTGGCGCCGATCGCCGCCTGCCAACCGTCGATTCCACGGAGAGCCTGCATCGCCGACCGGTTCGAGAACAGCATGTCGTCGCCCGTTGTCTCAATGCCGCAAATGCGGGAAAGCACATCGGCGAGGTGCCGATTGCGTGAGGCCGACCCGGTCAAGATCAGGCATCCCGGAGCCGGTCCCCGACTTGTGACGCCGAAGTGGCGAAGGCAGGCAACCGCCTCCGCCGCCATGTCCTCGTGCGTCGCGCGTGTCGCACGCGCAATCGCCTGTTCGATGATTGGATCCTGTTCTGACGATTCGTCGGAGTCGAGCAACTGGGCAGCTCGGTCGGGGTCGACGCCGACATTGCTCGACACCGCGTCCACCAAGGCCTGTCCACCGTTTCGAAGTTGCCGGGAGAACGACAGACGATCGCCGGTGAGCACCAACATCGTCGCCGATGCTCGACCGATGTCGAGAACTGCCCGCACCGACGACTGATCCGCAGCGCGGCGATGCCGCATCCCGAACAGTCGTGCGATGGCGAATTGTTGCGGCTCAATGGCAGTGGGGCGAAGGCCGGCCGCGTACATCGGCTCAAGAATGTTCCTGATGATCGTCGGATCAGCCGCTACGGCCATCACTTCGGCGCCATCACCGATTCTGATCGCATCAACCTGAATCTCTTCACGGTCAACACCGAGTCTCTCGGCCACCTCCCAGCCGGCGGCCTCGCGAGTCTCCGCGTCGGGCATCGCCGGAATGCGAAGGGCATGTTCAGTGGTCATGGATGCAGGAATCGAAAGCACACATGCTGCGCCGCGTGTGCCTGCCTTACCGGTCGCGCCTCGCCATTGGTCGCTTGCAAAGTCGCGAGGATTGCCGTCGATGCGATGTCCGCGGGGGTTTTCCAGACTCCCCTGGCCCCAGTGTCCCTGCGCAACCGTCGCGCCGCCGTCAATCAATGCGATACCAACACAGCCCCGCGTACGATGAGTGAAGGGGAGTTTCACGGATTGGCTCCGGCGACTTCCGACACAGTGATGTGTCCGGTCAGCGGGGCGACCTGAATCTGCCAGCTCGTCTGACCTGAGTCGATCTGCACCATTCCGCCGAGTCCAGGCGAACCATTGTTCGCGACGACGCCGCCGCCTGGATCAAATGTCACTTCGCGATTGTCGCCGTCGAAGGCCGCAGTGGCGATGGACACATTCCGAAACCGACCATCCTGCTGGAAGTCGATGATGGCGAACTGTCCCTGGCCCTGTGATTCGACCTCATCGGTCATGTACACCGCGGTGGCCTCGTCAAAGGAGTCGTTCAGAGCGTCGCTCTCGACCACGACGACGCACCAGCCACGGCCGTCATCAAAAAAGTGCACCCGGCGGTACTCCTGAAGCGCAACCGCATCCATTTGCGCTGAAAGCAAGTCGGATACGAGCGTCCTGGCGGCTGCCTGTCCGCTGGGGCCGGCGCCGGAAGCGGCATGGGGAATGGTGATGGCTGCGACGACCACCAGCATGGCCAGCACAACCATGAGTTCCACAAGCGACCAGCCAAGTCGGTGTGGCGATGTCCACAACCGCCCTGCTCGCTTTGATGTGATCGTGGCGTACTTCATCTTCGTTTCCGCGGCCACAGGCCGCATCTCTCTGGGTGATCGGCCCAAACCCGTGGGCGGGCAAGGTGAATGAGGCGTTTTCCTCCCCGAGAACCCACTGCCCCGTTCTTGGCGAGCGTCGCCATTGGTTCTCGGACCTGGAACATCGGCCATCCTGGAAATGCAACAGGGACGCATGGCCTCCGCCATGCGTCCCTGCCAGTTGTTGCAAGGGCCCTGAGAGGAAACGGGAGGTTATTCCGTGAACTCGTTGCCATCGGCATCGACGCCGTAGATCGCCTTGGTGGTATTCGTGGCGCTCTTGTCACGCCAGACCCAACCTACACCCGCTGCGGGCGCGGCGGCCACGGTCGTTGAGCTCGTGAAGGGGTTGCTGGGTGCAGTCGTCAGATAGTCGTTGTCAATCAACTCGGTCCAGCCACTGGCGATGAGCGCGGGATCGGCACCCTGCTGGGCACGGTACAGCTCGATCTGGCCCCGGAGCGTCTGGAGCTGACTTCGGACTGCGGCATCGTTGGCGTCATCAGCAGCATTGGTGAACTGCGGTACGACGACCGCGGCGAGAATGCCGAGAATGACGACGACGATCAGAATTTCGATGAGGGTGAAGGCCTTGCGGGCGGTTCGTTTGATACTAAGCATGGTTGGGGGACTCCCGTACTGCTGTCTGTTGTTTCCGGGGCCGGTGCGGCCCCGTTACCTCTAAGGGTGCCCTTGGCCGTCCTGACGCCGGGCGTGTCGGAACACGCGTCCGACACCTTGGCATCGGTCCACCATGGTGGAACATGCAGTCCATCAAGGCGAGGATCTGCTTCATTGGTGGTCAGAGCGCACAGGCTTCCCAAGTTGCCAGCGCGGTACACTTCCGCCCCTCCCACGGAGCCCCTGCCATGCTCGATATTCATCCATTCTGCGCTGTTCACCCATCGGCCGGGGATGCCCCTCGTGTGTCTTCCGTTCCCTATGACATCGTGAACAGGGAGGAAGCAGCAGACTTGGCGGAAGGGAACGAAGACAGTTTTCTGCATGTCATCCGGTCCGAAATCGATCTTCCCGGGGTCGATGCATATGCCGACGAGGTATACGAGAAGGCGGCGACCGCGTATCGGCATTTCCGGAATGCGGACCTGTTGTTCAAGGACGATCAACCAGCCCTCTATGCCTACCGGCAATGCATGGGGGATCATGTGCAGGTGGGCATTGTGGCGTGCTGCACGGTCGGCGACTACGAATCTGGCTTGATTCGGAGACATGAAAACACGCGGAAGTCCAAGGAAGACGACCGCACGAGGCATGTGCTTGAAACCGGGGCCAATACCGGACCAGTCTTTCTGGCCTATCGCGACGAGGACGCGGTGACGCGGCTTGTGAACGACGCCATCAACTGCCGTCCGATGTTTCACTTTGTGGCAGATGATGGCGTTACCCACACGGGATGGAGGATTGAGAACGATGCTCCGTTGCTGGAGGCGTTACGGACCGTGCAGTTGGCCTATGTCGCGGACGGGCACCACCGAACCGCCAGTGCGGTTCGGGCGGCGAAGGACCGCGCCGCAGCGAATTCGAATCATGATGGCGGCGAGGAGTACAACCGTTTTCTCGCCGTGCTCTTCCCCGCCTCCCACCTGAAGATCCTTCCCTACAACCGCACCGTCGCAGATCTGCATGGCCAGACGCCGCAGGAGTTCCTCTCGGCGCTCGGTACCGCGGTCACACCTGCATCGCAACCAACGCCGGCGTCCTCCGGAGGGTGCTGCATGTATCTGGACGGTGCCTGGTACGCAATCCAGTTCGATCCCGAGGCGATTCCCCATGACGACCCAGTTCGATCGCTGGATGTGGATCTGCTGCAGTCGTTGGTGCTTGAGCCGCTGTTGGGAGTCGGTGATCCCCGGACCGATGTGCGCATTGCATTTGTAGGAGGCATTCGGGGAACCGATGAACTGGAACGGCTGGTTGATGAGGGCGAAGCAGCAGTCGCGTTCTCGATGCTTCCGACCTCCATCGAACAACTCCTGTCCGTGGCAGATGCAGATCTGATCATGCCGCCAAAGTCCACCTGGTTTGAGCCAAAGCTCCGCAGCGGGTTGTTTGTGCACGAAATCTGACGAGAGGACCGCTGGAAGGAAGAGGTGTCCGGTACCGGTGTCGGACACCTCGCTGTTCCCTCGCTTGTTGTTAGAAACCGCGGATGAATGCCGCGAGCCGTTCGCAGCCCGCCTCGGGAAAGGCGTTGTAGACCGACGCGCGAATGCCGCCGACCGATCGATGGCCCTTCAATCCGGACATGCCCGCCTCAGCTGCCTCGGCCACAAACCTCGCATCCGTCTCCGCATCACCAGTCTTGAAGGTGATGTTCATGTGTGACCGACTGTCCTCTCTTGCAATCGGCGAGAACAGGTCGTCCCGATCGGCGATGGCGTCATAGATGACCGACGCCTTGCGCTGATTGCGATCAGCAACAGCGGACAAGCCGCCCTCGCCGAGAATCCACTTGAATACCTGTCCCATGAGGTAGATGCCGAACGTCGGCGGCGTATTGAGCATCGACTCCTTCTCAACCTGCGCGGCGTAGGAGAGCATCAGGGGAAGATCGTCGGGACACCGCTCGAGCAGTTCGCGCCGAAGGATCACAAGCACAACACCCGCCGGGCCGAGGTTCTTCTGCGCTCCCGCGTAAATCATTGCGTGGCGGCCCCAGTCGATGGGCTTTGAGAACATGTCTGAACTCATGTCCGCGATGACCGGACCGGTCCCCGTCGGTGCATGAAAGAACTGTGTCCCCTTGATGGTGTTGTTTGAACAGTAGTGCAGATAGGCAGCATCGTCGGTCAACGACAACTCGTCATCTGACGGGCAATGGTCGTACTCGGTCGCCGAGCCATCAAATGCAACATGTACATTCCCGACCTTCCCCGCCTCCTTGATCGCCTTTGACGCCCATGTTCCAGTGTCGACATAGTCAGCAACACCACCATCCGGCAGAAAGTTCATGGGAACCATCGCGAATTGCATCGTGGCCCCACCCTGCAGAAAGAGAATCTCGAAGTCGTCCGGAATGCCCCCGACCTCTCTGCAATCGGCAACCGCCTCCGTGATCACTCGGTCGAACACTTTGCCACGGTGACTGTGCTCGCAAATCCCGATGCCGCTGTCATCGATGTTCCAGATCGCCTCCCTTGCCTTCATCAAGACCGGCTCCGGCAGCGTCGCGGGACCCGCCGAGAAGTTCAGAATGCGATCGGTCGTCGTGTGCGGCATGGTGAAACTCCTACTGCTCGCCCGATGTGATGGCGGACACCGCCACCGAAAGAATATTCGCGTTGTCCCGAATCTCCTCTAACTGTTCGTCCGTGGGCACATCATCGAGTTGGATTCTCGCGCAGGCAGCAGCACCGCCTTCGTACATCACATTCTCCATCTCCTCGACATTGATGTCCGCGTGGCTGATCACGTCGAACACATGGGAAAGTACACCGGGAAGATTGCGGTGTCGCACCGCAAGCAGGCTGGTCGCCAGCGTTCTCGCAGCGATGTTGATGCAATTGTGCACCACGCCGCCGGAAACATAGTCCTCGATGATCCGCACAACTTCTGCGGCAATGGCATCCTGCGCCTGTTCCGTCGAAGCACCAACATGATGAGTGCCATACACACACGCCTCATCCACGATGGCTGGATGAAACTCGGCATCGCCGGATGCAGGCTCATTGCGATAGACATCGAGACCTGCTCGCAACCCGCGGTCACGCACAGCCGCGGCCAGCGCATCCTCATCGACGATCTTCCCGCGACTCGTGTTGACCAGCGTCGCACCATCCTTCATCCGAGCGAGAAACGACTCATCCACCATGTTCTCAGTATCTGTCGAGGCCGCGACATGAATCGAAATGACATCGGCAACCTCAGCAAGTTCGTGTGGTGTTTCGCAGAACTGCACGCCCAGACGGGAGGCCATTTCAGGTGTCAGACTTCTGGACCACGCGGCCACCGGCATGCCGAATGCAACCGCCCGGACCGCAACCTCCCTGCCAATGCCGCCCATACCGAGAATACCCAGCGTTCGACCGTACAGGCCGCGGGCCGCAGCAAACTCCTTCTTTCGCCAGCGACCTTCACGAAGATCTGCAACCTGATCCGGAACTCGTCGATCACACGCAAGAATGAGCGCCCAGGCAAGCTCTGCCACAGCGATCGAATTCCTTCCTGGACAGTTGGCGACAAACACGCCGCGGTCGGACGCAGCCGCCACATCGATCGTGTCATATCCCGCGCCAGCGCGGATGACAAGGCTGAGCCGACTGCCCGCATCGAGCATTGCCGCGTCCACCTTGGTCGATCGAACAACGAGCACATGTGGATCGATGTCGGCGATCTCCGCCCGGAGCGCATCGCCGCTCAGTGATGGATCAAGCCGAACATCGCAGCCTGATTCCTCCAGCTGCTGCTGGCCGGAGGACTGAAACTTGTCGGCGAGAAGAATGACCATGCGGTCGCTCATTCATGCCATCGTACCACTCATTTGACTCGTTCGATCAGTCGTTCGGCTGCTCTCGCCACCAGGTTCACGACATGCTCGAAACCATCCTCGCCCCCGTAATACGGGTCCGGCACCTCCCGCTCGGTGTCCATCTCGACGAACTCCAGAAACAGGTGGGTTCGATCGGTCGGGGCACCCATGGCCAACAGTTCAGTGAGGTTGACGTCGTCCATGCACAGAATCAGGTCATGTTGATCAAAGTCGTCATTGTTGACCTGCCTCGCAGCGCCGTCGATGGCCCATCCGAGGTCTCTGCCAGCAGCCCTCATCCGACGATCCGGCTTGTCTCCCACATGCCAACCGCCGGTACCAGCGGAGTCGATGGCAAAGTGATCCCCCAGTCCCTCGCGTTCGACAATTGCGCGAAAGACGCACTCCGCGGTCGGACTGCGGCAAATGTTCCCCATGCAGACGAAGAGAATCGACGTGGGAGGCGTGCTCATGCGTCACCATGCCGCCGGGCGGACCGCACAGCGATGAAACCCACGCCACCAAAGAGAACGGCCGCAACGAAGTAAATCAACCAAGCTCCGACACCGCCGGTCAGGTGAAGTCTTGCGACGAAGATGCCCAGTACAGCAAAGGCCGCCGAGAGCAGATACAGCGACAGGACCGTTTTCTTCACGGTGCCGAGTTTGCGTTTCAGGATGTGATGAATGTGGTTGCTGTCCGGCTCCGACATTGGTTTTCCCGCCATCTTGCGGCGAATGATCGCGAGCGCTGTATCCATGATGGGAACCGCAAAGATGATCAACCCGGCCACGACATAGTGGGTATGTCCTCGCTCACCGAGCATGAGGATCATCACTACGCAGAGATACCCGAACAACAGGCTTCCGGTATCGCCTAAGAAAATTGACGCCGGGTTGAAGTTGTATATAAGAAACCCGAGTGACGCTCCAAGAACCGCAAGCGGTAGCATGATGCGAACACCATCCATCGTGATACCATTTTCGCCCTTCTCGCCAAAGATGTCCGGGAGGTAAGACGGGGTCATAAGCATCTTTTCACGCAGCGTGTCGACGATATCGGGCGTCAATGACATCGCGAGCATCAGCCCGAGAACCAGGAGCGCTGCTGCGGTAATGGCAACGATGCCTGAGAGCAGTCCGTCCAGCCCGTCAATCAGGTTGGCGGCGTTGCACCCCCCGAGCACGAAGATGGCGATGATCGCAACACCAAGCCAGTAGACGACGTCAAAGCTGAGATCCATTCCTGGGATGGGTAAAACGATATCCCGCGTGCCAAACACGCCATTACAGAACCCCGCCGCCACATTTGTTCCGACATCCCCGATCGCCAACGCCGCCGCTGCCACGAGTTGGCCAGCCGTCTTGAGCCATGGGTCCCAACCGAGTGCGTCATCGGCAAAACCCGTAAACGCAATCGCCAACATGCCCAAAACGATGACGACGGGCACGGGCTGGAACGCAAGCGGTGACTTGGAGATGAGCGCCGAGGAGGTAGCAATACCTGCCAGAACTGCAACAAGCACCGCCATGCCGCCGAGGTATGCCGTGGGCTTCTGGTGGATCTTCCGCGACTCGTCCGGATGGTCAACCACGCCTGTTGCGTGGGCCACGCGCCGAGCGATTGGCGTCGCGATGACCGTGACGACAAAGGACACTGCGAGCACGGGCCAGTAGAGCCCGAGCAACTGCAGCCATGTGAATTCGCCCACAGTCAGCACTGGTGCCCCGCTGACAAGCATGCAGCAACCGAGCGAATCGTCTCCTCAAGCGGCGTCTCGGATACGCTGCCGAGCAATGCTCGACACTTGGAAAGATCGGGCCTGCGATCGCGAAGGTCCTCAAACCCCTCGCCGTACACCTCCGCAACGGGATGGTGTTCGATTGTTGACCGACTATCGAGGACATCAACAACAAGCCGAGCAAGATTGTTGATGGAAATCGACCGATCACTTCCGACATTGACAACCTGACCGCAGCAACCGTCGCTCGCCATCATCGTCAACAGCATCGGGACCACATCGCCGACATCCGCGAAACAGCGGGTCTGTTCGCCGTCACCGTGGACGATCAACGGCTCTCCTTCAAGGGCGGCGGCGACGAATCGGGGGACCACCATGCCCCAGCATCCGCGTTGCCGCGGGCCGATCGTGTTGAACAGCCGAGCAATTCGCACCGGCACGCCTCGCTCGCGATACCACGCCAACGCGAGGTGTTCGTCAAGCGCCTTCGAGCAGCCGTAACTCCAACGAGAATGGGTAGTCGGACCGAAGACCATGTCCGCATCTTCTCGATAGGGAAGTTCTTCCGACTTGCCGTACACCTCGCTGGTTGATGCGATGAGAACCGCCGCATCACTTGCCGCACCGAACTCGAGAATGCTCACGGTCTCCATAATGTTTGTTTCAATTGTGCGAATCGGTTCGTCCACGACAAGCATCACACCGACCGTCGCGGCAAGGTGATGAATCTCGTCAAATGATGAGTCAATCCCGCCGATTCCTTCGGTCACGGGTGCTTCGATGAAACGAATCTCATCCATGACGGTGGAGAGATTGGAAAGAAGACCGGTTGAGAGATCATCCAACACCGTGACATCCGCGCCATCGCCCACAAGCCGCTCGACGAGGTGCGACCCGATGAACCCCGCCCCACCGGTCACCAGAATCCGCCGGCGATCTTTCATCGGTTCACATCATCTCCGATCGTAGAAGGTTCCAGGTTCACTCGTCCTGATCGGATTCGAAGTAGTTGGTCATGACGCGGTAGTTCTTGCGGAGATACCCGCCGACCGTGCCGTGCGTGCTGTTCAGCGTCACGCCCAACACTTCGCCGCGGCTCTCGGAGAGTTCTCTGAGTACGCGGGCAATCAATCCGCGATCATCCCGGTCGGCTCTTGCTACGAGCGACACTGCATCGACCCTGTTTGCAAGGAGCATGGCATCACCGGCGACGATGGAGGGCGGCGCGTCGATCATGACCAATTCGTATGCGTCCCGGAGTTGCGCCAGGACGCTGACCATCCGCTCGCTTCCCAGTCGATCAAAGATCCGATTCGCCGGTGTACCCGCCGAAATGACATCGATGCCGCTTTCCGAGTGCTGCACGACTTCCGCGAGACTGACAGTTCCGGCAAGAAGGTCCCCGACGCCAGGAGCAGCGTCATCAAGATCGAACACCGTCGCCAGCCTCGGTCGCCGGAAGTTGCAATCAACCACAACCACGGACCGCCCTGACAGCGCAGCCGAGGCTGCATAGTCGGAGAGCACTGTGGTCGTACCAGCCTCCGGCGCAGCCGACAGAAGGAGTAACGTCTGATGTCCCGATGCGGACATTGACCGGGCAGCCGTCGCCCATGCTTGACGGCAGGATTCGGCAAATGCCCCCTGCCCACTGTGTAGTACCGCCAGTTCGGCTTCCTCCAACCCCGAAGGATCCTCCTGCACATCAGGCAAGACGCCGACGATACGGGCGCCGGGAATGATCATGACATCGCTAGCAGACCGAATCTTCTGGTCGGTCATTTCCCGCAGGAAAACAATGCCGATGAATGCACCGGCCAGCAGGGCGACGCCTGCTGGAACCATGAGTTCCAGTCGTGGGAATGACTTTTGGCGAGGCTCCAAGGCCGGTCCGGTCTGCCGCACGCGGCTTGCGTCCGCCCGCAACTGCATCATCCGAACGCTCGTCAGAAGCGTTGCGTTTTCGTCCTGCTGCCTCTCCAGTTGTGTTCGCGTGGAAACCATGTGTTCAAACTGTGACTGGTCTGCAGCAAGATCCCGCAGCATGCCGTCCTTGGATTCAAGTTCGGTCTCCGTCTGATCCAACACACGCATCAACTGATCTCGATGATCGGTGAGTTCCTTGAGTCTGGCGTTGAGGTTGCGTCGCGTGATCTGTTCGATCTTGGACTCAATCTGATCTTCCGTCGCCCGCACTGCGATTTCTGCATCCTTGACCTGTGGATGTGATCCTGAAAGGCGTTCCCGCAGGCCCCGCAACCGGGCCTCCAGAGCTTCGAGTGTCTGCATCTGGCGATACACGACGGGGTCCCGCTCCGCCTCAAGCCGATCTTCCATCGTCGACTCCATGGTCCCTTCCAACTTGGCGGCGGTCTGCAGGTAACTTGTCTGGGTCGTACTGAGCGTGGTGCGCGTGACAGTCAGACTCTCCGTAAGCCGCTGAATCTCAAACATGGTGGCTGAGAATCTGGCGTCGTCGAGCGTTGTGATACCTCGTTGTCGAATGAAGTTCTGAATCTCGTCGTTCTGGTCCTGCAGTGCCAGCCGGATGCGCTGCCCTTCCCTTTCGAAGAGCTCCTTGTTCGTGTTGAAGATCTCGTTATCGAGTTTCCTCACTCTGTTCAGATAGGCACTGGCGATGGTATTCAGCACGATGGGCACATCCGCGGCGCGGTGCGCAGACCATCTGATGCCGTAGAGATTCGTTCCACGGATGATCGGCGTACGAACCTCCTCCTCAAGAACATCCACGGCGTCATCCACCAGCAGCGTCCCGCTCATGGGGTCCATGAACTGCTGTAGCCATTCGGTCTTCCGCATCGAAACATCCTCGACCGCCTCGGTCAGGATGCTGCGATCCTTCAGAAGGTGCGTCTGGGTGGCGGCCACCCGCGCGACCATCTTGTCATCGGAGGTGTCCACCGTTCCGACATCCGTCGCCTCGCCCAGGCCAGGGCGAACCTCGAAGAGTAGCTCGGCCGTATAAAGCGGATAGATGCGGGAGAAGAGGAGGAAGGCACCGACGCCGACCATGCCCCCGAGGATGCCCCAGATGGGGATGCCCTTCCAGTGCCGTCGAAGCACCCGCATGGGGTCAATCGCCCGCCCCTTGGGCATGGGGCGATTGGTGCGAGCGGGGAGCCGTGTCTGTGTTGCTGCCATCAGAGTTCTTTCGCTACAGGCGTCCTGCCATGATCAATCACCGACAGCCGCCTGCGCATTGCGAATATCGTCCTCAAGGCGGTCAATGCTGTTCCGGGAATAGGAATCCGTGGCAAGATCCTCCGCAAGCCGAAGTGTATTGATTGCCTCTTCAGCCTTGCCTCGATCACTAAGTGCCTGTGCCAAATGCATATACGCACTCATGGTGGGTTCCCGAGAAATCGACCGGTTGAGAATCTCTTCCCCCTTGCCGGGCCGGCCGGACCGCAGGTAACTCCACCCGAGGGCGTCGAGCACTTCCGCCGATCGTGGCTTCTGGCTTCGAGCCCGCTCGGCCAAGGGAACGGCACGGTCAGCCTCATTGAGACTCCCTGCGTAGAGCACGGCGAGCCTCGCAAGCGCCTCGGCATTGGTGGGATCAATCTGCACCAGGAAACTCAGCGTGTCAGCGGCGCGGCGATCGTCGCCGGTCCGGTGATACAACATCGCAACGGTGTCAAGCACCGAGGGGAACCTCGGAGCGAGCGATGCCGCTTTCTGAGCGATGGGCAGCGCCTTGGCGGGCTGGCCCAGATACACACCAATGATGTAGGCGTAGTTATTCAGGAACGCCGGGTTCTCGGGATAGGCCTCCACAAGCTCGGCGAACGCCTCGCTTCCTTCCTGATACCGCTCTGCCTCAACCAGATACGCTCCCCGCGTTGCCAGAAGGGTCGCGTGCTCGGCGGTTCCCTTCTTCATGGATGGCAATACATCGTCAATCAACTGCACCGCGCGATCGACATGTTCAGGTCCGTAGGATTTCCACAGCAGTGCGAGCCCCGCAGTGTCCCGGGCGTCCATGTTTCCCGCGACAACGCCGCGAGCGAAGGCTTCCGCCCCCGACGGATCCTCGGGGAACAGGATGCGGAGATCGGCATACCAGTCCATGAGTGCACCCGAAGTAATCCACTTGTTCTCAATTGCCTCCCGGTAGCGACCATAGGTGGCCGTCATGATCTGCAAAGCATCTCGTTGCCGCCCCAGTCCATACAGTGCCTTCGCCTCGATCACCCCTGCAATTGGAGGTTGTCCAACTCCCGAACCATCGATCGCAGTCAGTACATCCTGCCATGGCCACGGTTCCGAAGTTCGGGTGACCTCATCGATCTTGCCCAGCACGCCGGACGACTGATTGCGTGCATAGGCTTCCAGATAAGGTGGCAGAACTTTCGCCGGTTTTCCCGACGCGCGATTCAGGAGATCGCCGAGCCGCTCATGCCATGTGGCATCAGCGGCGTCAACTGCGATGCCGCCGCGGGCAGCGGCAATGGCTTTCTCCAGATCGTCTGCGTCAAGATGTCCGTCGATCAGTCGTTGGCGAATGGTGATCGACCCGGGCACGCGGACCAGGAACCGATCCATGTCGTCGATAGCCCGCCGCAACTGCCCGTCGGCTTGCAGTACATCCGCTTGCACGATGGCCAGCGACTCTGATGTGTCGTTCTCATCGGAGCCCTGCAAAATGATGTCCAGTGACTCTTCGAGCAGTTCTCGGTCCTGCGTCGTCCAGTATTCGTTCAGGAGGCTTCGAGCGAGCCGGACATAGGGCACGGGGTTGGAAGGATCCGCTGATATGGCATCTTCGAGAGCCGCCCGGTAGTTCGTCAATGCTTCTCTGACATCCTCCGTCTTTCCTTGTGCGAGCAGCATTTCGCTGCGACCGCGATCGACGAGGGCCCGGAGCATCGCCGTGCTGTATCGCGTATTCGTGCCCCGCATGCCTTCGATGGCGGCTTCCGCAGCGTCGAATTGTTGGCTGCGAGCGAGGGACTCAACCCATCGGCCGTGCAGCGTGGGATCCCCACTGGCCTCGACCGCCGGCCGAAGAAACTCCGCGGCCTCCGAATGCTTCCCGGTGACATAGTAGAGCGTGCCCAGTGCGGCATCGATGCGGAGATCCTCGCCCTGCTTCTCTCTGGCGTCGGTCAGCAACGCGACCGCCTGCGGCATTCGCCCGCTTCGGCGCAGAAAATCGGCGGCAGCGATGACGGCGATTTCATAGTCCGATTTCGACGACCTTCCCGCGACGAATGCGTCGAGCACCGCCGATGCGTCATCAAGTTGCCCGCGGTCGCGGAGGATTTCCGCCCGCAGAATCGCTGTAATGAGGTCCGGGTCCGGCGTCTTTGCGACCGTCGCGAGGATCTCAGTGATCTCATCATCCCACTGCTCCTTGACCTCCTCAAGCACATTGGCCTTCTGGGAGCGGGACATGCGTACCCACGCTCGCTGCGAGAATCGCTCCCGACCATTCGCGTCGACCATCGTCTCCCGTTTGGGTTCCATGGAGAGCAGCAACTTCGCATAACGAAGGCTGTTCTCACGATCCATCGGGTTTCGTTGATTTCGTTGACGGCGGATTTCCAGAACAGCTGCCCGATCGCCGTGTTTCGATTCAACTTCCAACCAGGCAGAGTCAATCATCCGGTCCATCGGAAACTGTTGGTGCGCAGTTTGGAGAACCCGGAGCAAACGCTGCGGCTCTGTTTCAACGCTGAGGAGCGCGCCCACATACCTCTGCACATTCTGAAGGTCGGTGGGCGCCAATCGATAGGCTTCCGTGTACGCCTCAAGTGCGCCTATGGAGTTCCTTTTTGCGGTCTCGACGATGCCCAGGAGACGCCACCCTGAAGAGTCAAACGGCATGGCCTCGGTCATTTCCCGGGCACCTGAAAGAGCAAGGTCGCCGTTCTTCTCGAAACCTGCGTCGTCACCACTCTCTCTCGCAGCCACGGCTCGGGCAAGATCGAGTTTTACCCTTGCAAGCATGCTCCCCGCATCGCCGGTTCGAGCGCTGCCGAGTGATGGGATCAGGGCCTCCGCAGCATCAAAGTCGCCATCTGAAATTGCCTGTTCAAACTGCACGATGACCAGCGCGGTATTGGAACCACCCTTGGCAGCAGCTCGTTCCTGAAATCGTTTGCTCTCGGCACGAGCCCGCGTCGCGATATCCAGCGAGCGGGCCGCCTCATCACCACGGCCCATGCGACGGGCGGTTGCCGCCGACCGCTCCCGCCGCCCGGCCAGTTCATAGAGCGCCGCGGCAATGACGGCGTCCTGCTCCTCTTCATCCACCGTAGCTCTTGCCATCGCAATGTACGCCGCGACCTCGTCGTCACTGGTGAGTGTCGCATACATCTGCTCCAGGCCGTTATGCCCGGGCTCCAGCGCCATCGCCCTCTCCAGCAGAGCAACGGCAGCCTCGCGATTCTCTTGGGCAAGACGAACATTGGCCATGCCGGCAAAGAGCCGCCAGTCGGGCTTCTCCGCATCCATTATTGCGGATTCCAACAGGGCTGCGGCATCATCGATGCGGCCCTCCATCCTTGCCTCATTCGCCTTGGCAATGACCTGCAGAATCGGGTCCGCGATAGCCGACGCTGCACCGGACCTCATCTGGCCGGACAACTGGAGGGAGATGTTGTCGAGCAGTTGTCGGGCATCCGGGTTCGCGGCGAGGACCTCCGGCGGCAACATGGACAGCGTTCTTCTGGCAACGTCGTACCGTGCGAGTTCGTACTCGATGCCAGCCTTCAGGAGATAGTGAACAATTGTTCCCGGCCGAAGTTCAAGTGCCCGCGAAACCCGCTCCAGCGCCAAGCCGGGTGATCCCGCACGAAGAAGGTTCTGCGCCGCCAGGTGGTATGTCTCTGCGGACGGAGATGGATCGACCGCTAACAGGCGTTCCAATTTGGTTGCTGCGCCGTTCCAATCGCGATCCCATACGGCAAGGCGAGCATCTGCATCAAGGACCATCGGATTGTCCGCGTCCCCGGAGACAAGTGCACTCAACCGGTCTCTCCGGGCAGTCGCATCCGCAACAGCAGCCTCCCTGGCGGAACCCTCTTTGTCGGAGACCCTTGATGCCGCAATGTCGAAGAGTAGTTTGGCCGCAACCGATCGCAGTTGATACTGCTCGATTGCGCCGATGCCGACCGTCCGCTGCGGCATGTCCAAGACTCGATCAGCCTCCACTTCCGCTTCATCGGGTCGGTCCAGCATCAACAACACTTCCGCCAGCACTAGTCTGCGTGCAAGGTCATCCTCATGCGCCGCAAGATGGCGGCGCAATACATCAAGTGTCGGCTCTCGACCCGACTCTCCACTTGAGAGCAGCATCTGCACGACCTCGCGCGTTCGAATGGCGTCGCGAGAAGGATCAAAGGTAGTCAACAGATGAGCAGCCGCGACTCTAACACCCGCGGAAGCCGCATCCAGATCCGCTTGCGACACGGCGTCTTGATCAGCAGCCCAGTCTCGTTGCAGTCGAGACCGGCGCAGAATCGCTTCTCGCAAATGCGTCAGCGCCACTTCCATACCCTGTGGAGCGGCTTCCATGGCCTGTTTCATCGTGCGTTCCGCAAGTTCACGGTTCTTCTCGGCCTGATGCTTCCGCCCCGTGTTGTCCAGCCGGTAGTAGACCGCCATGCGACCGTGGGCCAACATCGCCCATGCCAGATCGTTCCCAAGGTCGGACTCCAATGCCGCCTGCAGGTCATCCTCGCCTGGGAACACGATGTGCCCCTCATCATCGAAGGTCTCTGCGAGAGAGGAATCCTCCGTTCGCAGCCGGGCCAAGCCCTGGTACAGAACTGCTTCATACCGACGAGGATCATCCTCGCTGATTCGATCCAGCATCGTAGCGCAGGCGATTCGCAGTTTCTGCCAGTAGGCCTCGGAGTTGGTAATCCTCGCAGCGGCGTACAACTCGTAGACAAGTTGCAGTTGCGCCTCGGCGCTGTTTGGGTTGTATCTGGCCTCGTGCACAAGCGTGTCCACATACTCGTCGTAAAAGGCGGACGCTTCGCCCGGCGTTCCCGGTGCAATTGAACTGATGGACTCCCGCAGTTTCTTGATGTGCCCGAGGTTGCCGCCTTCCTTCCGAACCGCGCGCCCGTACTGTTTTCGAGCCTGCCGGAAGTCGCCGCTCGTCATGAGTTCATCGCCCGCGCGAATGTTGCGAGCCGTGGACTGGAGTTGGTTGTAGGCCCAGAATGCAGCAACGATGCCACCGGCAAGAAGGATGCCTGACACGACCATCGCGATCAGTTTCTTGTTGACGCGAGTAGCTTTCTTGCGACCCTTGTTGGATTTCCTGGAAGGATGTGCCATGTGATTCTCTGCTCCTACCCCCGGTCTTCATTCCTGTCCCCGGCGGTTGTCACCTCGACCCAGTCGGGCAGGCATTGCATGATCACCGGAAGGAGATCGGCGGCGATTTCGCTGGTCATCTCGATGAACTCTTCTTCACCAAAGCCGGCATCGCCGTGAATCGTGAACTGTACCTTGCAGTAGTAGGCTGCGCGGGCGGTCCTGTCGAAAGCCAGTAGCCGAATACGCTCAGGGAACGGCGTCGTCCTGCCGTTGGCGACGAAGAAGTACCCCGCGAAGATCCGCCCGTCGCCAGCCTGCGGATGACTGAATTCAGTGGTTCTCAGCCGGATTTCACCGACCGGCATTCTGACCTTCTCCCGGCGGCCTCCCTCCGGGTCTCGGACACGCACATACCGATAGTGTTCGCCTGCCAGCGAGTGATCTGGATCTTCACGCCAGGAGTCGATCGGAAGCGTCAGCGGCAACGTTGCCGGCTCGGCCGACTTTGGTACGAAGCCCCCGGCAACAAGACAGCGATCCGGAATGTGCGGGATTGCATCGATCTGACCCGTGTAGTAGGCGATGTGTACCCGCACCTGCACCGGGCGGCCGTTGATCTCCGCGACATACCGGCGGCTGAGGTAGCGATCAGTACCAAGTGCCTCCACGCCCGCTTCGTCGAGGCGTAGATCGTCGCCGGTCGCCTGCCACCTGCCAATCTGCGAAGGGATGTTCGACAGTTGATGACGGAGATGAACAGGTTCTTTCCTGAGAAAGATGTTGAGTTGGTGTACGCCGACCTGAAACACCACCGCCGAGATGCCCAGCAGCACGGTCGCAATGATGAATCCTCGCGTCGCAGGCCAGCGAAAAGGTGCTGTTGTTGAGCCGGCATCTGGTTGGCTCTCGCCCTCGACGATGACGAGGTTTCGAAGCAACCAGACGATCCCAAGATAGATCATGAAGGCCGGCACGAGCCAAAGCGTCCCGATGAAGGTGTGAAAGTCGCCGGCAGCAAAGTTGGAATCTGCCAAACTCAGGAGACCGAGTGTCATGACCCGCAGCACATTGACGAACACGGCGGTCGGCAGGGCCATCAAGACCAGCGCAATTCGCTGCCACCAGAATCGAAGACCGGTGAAGGCCATGGCGACTCCGAGTGCGAAGAACGCCATGAGCATCCTCATGCCGGAACATGCCTCGGCGATATTGAGGGGATGGCTGATGCCGCCGTGGAAAATCTCGAGTGTGTTGCCGGACCGCGTCACATCGAGCCCTAGCAGGGAGAGACCGTGGTAGGAGCCGAGGGCCGCAATGTCCTGCAACTTGAAGGTGACGACCTCCATCATGCGATCCGAGATGGTCTGGCCAAAGACAAACAGATACAGCAGCGGGAAGATGAGGTACCGCATTGCTCGCCATCCGAAGATGAAGAGGACCATGCCGAAGATCGCCATGCATACACCGATGCCCATGAGGTTGTGGTGATGAAGCGTCGTCGGCCCGAGGCCACAGGTGGTGTACCACGCCAAGCCGAGAATGAACGGAATCAGACCACTCCACGCAGTGCGGAATGGTTGCTCGCACAATCGACCCCGAATGAGCCAGACGAAGTAGCCCGCGATAAACGGAATGACAAGTGTGTGACCCCAGTCGGCCTGCTTCTTGACCGCAAAGAGAACCTGTCGCTGCAGGAAGTCCCAGAACACCCATGTCAGTGCGATGAACAGGACTGCCGCCCACAACCACTGCCGCGATAGCGCAGCGTTGTTCGCAGGCCGCTGATCTCCAGCCGTGCTCATTGGCGATCCCACTCCATCCCAATAACGCTCCCTCTGCCCACGAAAGCCTCCTGCTCCACCGTTCCGGCATCATGGTACGAATCTCGAAACACCACGGTTCACGCCAGTTGGCAAGGGATCAGTTGCCCCCCTGGCTTCTGGGGGGAGGTCCGAAAACATCGTTGCCGAAGTTGCGATCAAGCAGGAATCCGAATCCATAATTTGCGCGGAATCCGTTGCGAATGATGGCCATGGGCGTTGAACCCCATGATGTTCCCACTGCCACATGATCGTCCGGCTTGATGACGACATCTGGTTCGGTTCTCGCCATGATGGCAGCGAGATTGAGCGTGATCGTCGCCTCCAGGTTCTTACCGATCCGCCGGGTCAGGTTCACCCGTTCCGGCTCGGCAATCGGGCTGAATCCGCCAGCGGCCGTAATAAGGCGAGACAGCGTGAGTGTGCCGGTTGCGGGCAACTGAAATACGCCGGGGCGAGCCACTTCACCGCGAACATACACATTGCCGATCACCGGTGGCTCTACATAGATCCTGTCGTTCGGACGCACAACCACATTGAAGGAACTGTCGCCCCATGCCAGCCGCGCGTAGTCGATCGGGATGATCCGTTCCAGCATGATGTCGGGCGGTCCGCCGTCCATCGCTTCCTGCTCGTATGGATCGACCGGGCGATCTGCGTGTTCATTGCCGCTTGACTCCCCACCTTCTGAGGGCACCGGAACCTGAACCCACTCGTCACGCTCCGGTACATAGAGGTAGGCGGCATCCGGCGAGATTGGCGACATGACGCCGCCGCCTGCGTCGGTGACGTCGATGGGCGGAGGCGGCGCGGCTCGCACGGGTATCAGGTCATCAATGTCCACCAGTTCATCACCTGGAGAACTGTTTGCTGCCTGCAGAATGCCGGGCGACACGGTTGGTGGCGCATCCGGCTGCGGCGGCAACATCGGTTCGTGCGTTGGATCGATGTCCGGAGAGGGAGTGTCGCCGAGACCAAGTTGGTCGATCAGACTCTCCACATCGACCGCTGGTCGGTTGTCCGAAGGTGCGGTCGGCCCGCCATACGCTGGTAGCGTGTCGTCACGAACAGGGCGCTCCTCGCCGCGGAGGAATGACGGTTTCAGATCTTCGGAAATCGGCAATTCCCGGATGACATAGATGGTCTCGGTCGTCGCTGGAACGCCACCGGACTGGGCGAGCGCGTCGAGGAGTCGAAGATCCGGGTCCTGCAATGTGAAGACTCCCCAGTTGGCCAAGCCGCCGTAGATCGTGTAGGTGAAGCCCGTCGAGGTATCGACAGCGACCTGCACTTGCGGATGGGTCATGCGGTTCCGGAGTTTTTCGGAGACGCGGTCCTGAAAGTGTTGGGGCGTCAGTCCGGCCGCAAGCACATCGCCGATGTCGGGCACGCGGTAGTACCCACCCTGATCCACTCGCCGCCGTGTTGGGAACCACGCGCCCTCGTTGTAGAGGCCATAGATGTCCAGCGTGAGCATGTCGCCCGGGGCGATGCGGTAGGCCAGGTCCGCGGGCATCAGATCTTCCGCCGTGACCTTCGAAAGGTGTCGCCAGGCGTCGCCGGGTTCTTCAATGAGGTCAATCCGCTCAAGTACGGGAATCGTCGTGGCGGTTGGCTTGTAGTACCCGGCCTTGGTCGGATCCCCTAGCCAGCCGTTCGCCCCGCAGCCCGCCAGCGAGAAGCCGATGGCGGCAAGAAGCGTAGCGGGGACCATGCGAGTTGCCGTGTTCAATGTGTGAGACATGTCTCTGTTGGCCAACTCCGCAGCGATTCACAGTCCTCTACCCCCACGATGGGGGCAGAACGATGCCCTCCCGCCAATTGGACAGGGGGGTATCGGACTTCATCGACCACCAACGCTGCGTTTGTTGAACCATCTCCTCCTCAATCCAGACCCGCTCAGGGGGTAGAATCTCTTCTCTCAGATGACCTACGCGCCCGCGCCACGCCATGTTCGACCCCTTGGGGGAGATACCGCCCGAACAGCCTCCGGAACTGCTCTGATGTCCCTGAGCGACAGGATTCTCGGAAACGACGCCGCCTCGCATGCGTTGGTGATCCCTCGGAAGCCCAGTTGGATCCGGGCCCAGATGCCCAGCGGCGACTCGTATGAGCGGCTTCGATTGCTGGTGGCGGAGAAGGGTCTGCACACAATATGCCAGGAAGCGTCCTGTCCCAACATTGGTGAGTGCTGGGCCCGGGGCACCGCAACCATCATGATTCTTGGCGACATCTGCACGCGATCATGTGGATTCTGCAATGTCCGGACGGGTAAACCGCTGCCGGTCGACCCCAGCGAGGCGAGGCGAGTCGCGACGGCCATCGCCGCGCTCGATCTTCGGCACATTGTTGTGACCTGCGTGGACCGGGATGACTTGCCTGACGGCGGTGCCGCTGCCTGGGCCGATACGATTCGGGCGATTCACCGCGAATCCCCGGACACCACGGTTGAGGCGCTCGTGGGTGACCTCCAGGGTGACACCGGTGATCTTGACGTACTCATCGCCGCCGCACCTGAGATTCTCGCCCACAACATCGAGACTGTGCAGCGGATGCACCCGGCGGTCCGTCCGCAGGCTCGCTACGAGCGATCGCTGGCGGTCCTTCGCCACATCGCGGATGCCGGATGCAGATGCAAGACGGGCATCATGGTCGGCATCGGAGAAACCGATGAGGAAGTCGATCAGGTGCTTCGGGATATCCGCGAGAAAGGGCACGCGAGCATCCTCACCATCGGGCAATACCTTCAACCAACCCGAAATCACCTGCCCGTTGATCGCTGGGTGCACCCCTCACAGTTTGATGCTTGGCGAGATCAGGCACTGGACATCGGGTTTGAGGTGGTGGAATCGGGTCCGCTGGTCCGAAGTTCCTATCACGCCGAAGAACAGGCTTGCCGGCCGGTTCAAGGCACTTCCTGATCCGCCTGACCCTTACAGACGAACCATTGCATCGCCCTGCCGGGCTGTCGTGTCAAGAGGTGCCGCAATGTGGCCGACAGGCGGGACATGCTTCATAGTGACCACATTGACGGGACTGTCGGTAATCAAGAGTGCTCGAACCGCCGCGGGCGCCTACGGGGGGCGTGCGAGGGCGAGGTGGTGCTCCGCTGGAGCCACGACTTTGGAACGCCGGTCCGATATGCCATGATCGACCGCAGCGAGGGCGGCCTCCGCATCATCACCGGGATCCCGCTCTCCGAGGGCATGACCGGGGTTGTCTCTCGATACCTTCCCGGCGGCACAGCCGTCAATCAGCCCGTCATGGTCGCCTGGACCGCCTCATCTCCTGACGACGGTGGCTACCACTGCGGCCTCTGGTTCTTCGGTACCCCTTGACGCTGCCAAGAGGCAGTTTCCAATGGTGGCTAGCACGTATTTTGCGGTTTTTCTCCCCCACCCGAAAAAGAGTTGGGGAGTGGCGGATTGTCGTGGTGTGGGCCACGAAGGCCCCTCAAACACGACTCCTCTTTTCTCCTTCCTTCTCCCCCCACAAGCCCCCGCCTCTTGAGCCGGGGGCTTGTGGTTTTTTGGACCAAAATGGGGGTGTGACCCCCAATTGGGGGAGAAAAACCGCAAATTAGGTGACAGTCACATGGGGTGAGGAGGATTGTCAGGGGGCTGGCGGAGTGCCGGCATTTCAGACACATGACAGGAGGTCGCCCATGATCGCCGACTTCAGCCCGGATGGGCCAACCAGTTCCGAACAGGATGCAAACGAGCACAGACTTCGATTCCACCGAGATCCGGGAACCGATCGACTGGCCGTGTTCTTTGGGGGACTCTCCCAACAGGACCGCCAGATCCTCGCCCTGCACTTCGCCGAACAGCTCAACGCCTACGAGATCCACGTGATCATGCGGCTACCGCTTGGAGAAGTGCTCTGTCGCATCCAGCGACTCCGCCGCCTCGCGCAGCAGTCGCTCTGCCACGCCGCTCGACAGATCTCCTGAGTCAGGACATACAATCGATAGCGTGATAGACCTTCGCAGCGACACCGTCACCCGGCCGACCGATGCCATGCGAACAGCAATGGCCACAGCCATTGTCGGCGACGATGTGCTCGGCGATGACCCGACCGTCAACGCACTGCAGGAGCGATGCGCCGCAATGTTCGGCAAGGACCGGGCATGCTTCGTCCCGACGGGCACCATGGCCAATCAGCTCGCGATACGCAGCCAGACTGAGCCGGGCGATGGGATCATCGTTCACGGCGAAAGCCACATTGTTCATTACGAGACAGGCGCCGCAGCGGCACTGGCCGGCTGTACCTTTCTCCCTGCAAGCGGCCCGCGCGGGCAATTCGATTCCACGGAACTCGAACGGCTCGTTCCGCCTGACGACGATCACCTCGTCCCCGCTCGCCTGTTGGTGGTTGAGAACACCCACAACAGGGGAGGCGGATCCATCTGGCCGCTTCAACAGGTCGTTGACGTGTGGGAGACCGCCCGCAAACACGGGCTCCGCACACATCTTGACGGTGCTCGCATCTGGAATGCGTCGGTCGCCACCGGCACCCCGCCGAGCGAGTGGGCCCAGGGGTTCGACACCGTGTCTGCATGTTTCTCAAAAGGCCTCGGCTGCCCGGCAGGGTCGATCGTCGCCGGGGATGAGAGAACAATTCGCCGCGTGTTCCGGTTCCGGAAGATGTACGGTGGAACGATGCGCCAAACCGGCATCCTGGCCGCCGCTGCGGATCATGCCCTTGACCATCACATCGATCGGCTGGTCGAAGATCACGCCGCCGCCCTCCAACTTGCTGCCGGGATGAACTCGCTCCCCGGGTTGTCCTGCGACTTGCAGACCGTCGAAACCAACCTCGTATTCGTCGATTTGGATCCAAGTCATGGACTTGGCACCGATTTCTGCCGAGAATTGGCGGAGCGGGATGTCCTTGCCGAGGCACTTGATCCACAACGGATCAGATTCGTAACCCACCTCGACATCACGCCCGCGATGATCGACCATGCAATCGCAGTCATGGCCGAGGTTCTTGGAGGAATCCATGCGAGTTGAACATGGCGTCATGTCAATTCTTGCCCTGCTTGTGACCACGGCGGCCACGGCAGATCGTCTGTCGCTGCGGTGGAAGGACATCAACACGCGGGATGTCGTGCGATGGGAAGGTGACACTGCGGTCGTTGATCCCGAATCGCAGATGAACGAACTCGCCTGCAACATCTTTGTAAACCAGAATGCAGTCCGAAACGCCAGCGAGTCTTTCGGCATTCCGGAAACATGGATCTCCATCTCCTACCACACGGATGAAGAACTCCGAGAGAAGCGGAATGACCTTGCAAAACGTGCGGCAAAGCGCGGCATGGTGATGGATGTCACCAAGAACCAATTCCGAGTGGACTACGACTGGGTCGTACAGAGAAGTATCCACGATGTCCGCGACGCCGCCAGACGCATTCAATCAGCCGCTCGCAAGTCGGGGTATCACAAGCCTCGCGAACTTGTCGGCGCGATGGCGTCCTTCGTACAGGAACTCGAATACAGACTCCCCGGCGAATTTCGAATCAACGCCGACGGCGATCGTATCCTGACAGCCGGCGCCATGATGCCGCTGCAAACGCTCGCCGAAGGGTGGGGGGATTGCGATACCAAGAGTCTCCTTTTCGCCTCGCTGGTGCGGAGTCTCGATCTCGCCGATGTCTGCTTTGTCGCCATGCAGGACCACCTCTTCGCTGCTGTTCGCCTGCGGGCATCGCCCGGGGATCATGTGATCCGGCATGACGGCAGTGATTGGCTTCTGGTGGAGTTGAGTGACGCGTGGCCACTGGGGCATGTTCCCCATGACCATCTGACGACAATTCGACGCGGCAGCTACACGCTCGTCGAACTCGACTGAACAGGTGTCTACAATCCAACCCACGGAATGAACACGCGGCGACTCGAATCAATTGCCAGGCGCCTTCCGCCATGGATGTCCAAAGCCGGCAAGCGTGCCGCGGTTGTCTTCCGCGCCAGAGAACAGGCCAAAGCATGCCGCGAGGGGTTTCGAGAATACGGTGACCAATACGCCCAGAGAGTCCTGTTCATCGCCGGCCTTCCAAAGAGCGGCTCAACATGGGTCGAGCGGATGGTCGCCAGTTACCCGGGGTATCACGAGTACCTCATGCCGGAAGTAGCCTCGCACGAAATTGCGACAGGTGGAAGTCACGACTTCGAACTGCCAGCGGACATGTTCAACCGGTTCAAAAACATGCTCGTGCTTACAAAGATGCACGTGCACGGGTCACCCAACAATGTGCAGGTTCTTCGAGATGCCGGTATCAACTATGTCGTACTGCAGCGGGACCTTCGCGATGTCGCGGTCAGTTACCACTTCTATGTTCAGAACACGCCGTGGCATCCCGAACATGCACTTCGTGCCGGAAAGAGTGTGGCGGAAGGACTCGCGGTCTTTGCGGACCGCATGCTCCCCGCCTACGCAGCGTGGGTCCGATCGTGGCGAGACAATGCCGACCCGCACCACTCACTGCAGGTACGGTATGAAGACATGCTTGCCGATCCAATCAAGGGCATGACTGCGATTTCAAACCTGTTCGAACTTCCTGCCGACCCCGCAACGATCAAACGCATCGTGGAAACCAACAGTTTCAAACGAATGAGCGGCGGACGCGACCGCGGAGAGGATTCGACCACCGCATTTGCGCGCAAAGGCGTTGCGGGCGATTGGGTCAACCACTTCACGCCACAACTCAGGGAATCGTATGGCGCGTCGATAGCCGATCTTCTGATCGAAACAGGTGACGAGCCGGACGATGCATGGGTCACTTCCGCATGAAGATCCTGCACTACTTCCCCAACACACGACTCTCCGAGGGTGGCACCGTCCGGGCGGCACTGGACATTGCAACCACGCTTGCGCGCCGAGGCCACGAGATCATCTGGTTGACTTGCGATGACACGGATGCGCCCGAACCATGGAAACTCGGCGAAGACCTCTGCCCGCGCATCGTCAAGATCGGTGAGCCTGCCGGCTGGGCCGGCCGCCTCTCTTCCTCCCAGATCGATGCTGCGGCCGCCGCTGCCGAAGGGTGCGATGTCGCCCACATTCACGCCATGTGGATTCCATCCAACCCGAACATGGCAAGCGCGTGTCGAAAGGCCGGTGTCCCCTGGGTGCTCAGCACGCATGGCATGCTTGACGATTGGTGCATGCAGCAACGAGGTCTCAAGAAGCGACTGTATCTCTCGACAGCCGGTCGGTCGATGCTCAAGGGCACGCGGGTGTTTCTCACCACAGCCGAAGAAGAACGGCGACAGGCAATGCGATGGTTACCGCATGATGGCGTCGAGGCGATTCCGCTCATCATGGATCTCGAACCCTATGCCACCGTCCCGGACGCAGCGGCGGCGAAGGATGCATTCGGCGACAGTGATCTTCCGACCGTGCTCTTCCTGAGTCGCGTGCACCCGAAGAAGTCCATCGAGACGCTGATCGATGCGGCCGCGATGCTGCGAGATCGCGGCACGCCGGTCAGGGTGATCATCGCCGGAACCGGAGAAGAAGCCTATGTCAACGCGTTGAATCACCGCATTGAGACTGCCGGGCTCCAGGACCTTGTAACGTGCGTCGGCATGGTTGTGGGCGATCTCAAGTTGTCGCTCTATTCCATGGCCGACATCTTCGCCCTGCCAACGCAGCAGGAGAACTTCGGACTGGTGTACCCCGAGGCAATGCTCTGCGATACGCCAGTCATCACCACGCGCGGCACCGACATCTGGCGTGAACTCCAGAATGGCGGCGCGACAATCGTGGAACGGACACCGGAGGCGCTCGCCGATGGCATCGGCACCCTCTTGTCGGAACCGCAGAAGTTGACGGAGGTTGGTCGCCGCGGCCGCGAGCACATTCTGCAATGGCTCGATACCGATACGATCGCGGCGCAGTATGAACAACTGTACGAACGTGCGGCGGAGTGAGAGAGCACCGAGTCCGGACTTCCCCGCCGCCATCCTTCAAGGCACGTCGCGGCCATGCGGATCACGCTTGGCATCCCCCGTCTCTTCATCGAGCGCTCGCCGCAAGTGACCGCTCGTGACATGTTCCAATCGCTCGGCGGCGGGATGCAACTGGTGCGTGTCCTGCGGATAGTGGCGATCGAGGTAGATTTCCCAGAGGCGGTGCGACCGCACCAGCGATGTTGCGCGGTTGCGACCTGATGCCGTCAGCGTCCATCTGCCTGCGTCATTGGTAACGCAGCCACCGTTTCGCAACCGTCGCATCGCCAATGCGACGACCATCGGTCCGGCATCGAGTGCCGATGCCAGTTCACGACGATGCATCGCTGGCTTTCCACCAAGGCGTTCTTCCAGACGCCAAAGCAGGCCGAGAACATCCTCCGCGGCAATCCGAACTCTCGAAGCAAACTGTGATGCAGCGCGAATGGCGATGCCCTGCCGCGGAGAGAATATCCACGCGACGGCAAAGAAGACGCCAGTTGCCACTGCCATTGCACCTGCCGTGCTCGTTCCGCTGAATCCCCATACAAGCGGAACGGTAATCGCGCCGAGATGTCCGACCACGGCGGACGCCACGCCGATCAACACGGCCAGCACGATCATGATGCTGTATCGGTCCGTCAATAGATACGCCGTCGCCGCAGGCACGATGAACATGGCAATGACCAGAATGCTCCCCACCGTTTCGAACGCGGCAACGGCGGTTGCCGCCGTCATCGTCATGAGCAGATAGTGCATGATCCAAGGGCGGCATCCCTGCGAGGCAGCAAGCGCCGGGTCGAACGATGAGATCTTGAATTCCTTGAAGAAGAGCAGCAGCACACCTGCATTGGCGATCAGTGCCACGCCGTTGACGATAGCCCCTCGAGGAATGTCAAATCCGCCAATGGAAACCTGATCGAACCAGGCGAGTTCAATGGCGCCATACAGCACGCAATCCGGATCAATGTCAACATGATCAACTGCCCGGCGCATGAGTACGAGTCCAAAGGCAAACAGCGTCGTAAAGACGATGCCCATCGAAGCGCCAACCTCCACTCGGCCCATGGAGTGAATGGCCTGCACAAGGAAGGCCGTCAAGAGCCCGACGACAACTGCGCCAAGAAGCATTGGAAGTGGTTCCCTGCTGCCGGTCACAAGAAACGCAATCGCGATGCCCGGAAGCACCGTGTGACTGATCGCATCCCCCATCAGACTCATCCGCCTCAGCACCAACAGTGATCCCGGAATCGCACATGCTCCCGCGGTGAGGCCGCCAATGATGACGATCCATGTGTCCAGGATCGTCCAGGTCATGATGAACCCCCGTCAAGGTCGTGCGGACTCACCGGCAATGCATCTGTCTCCATTCCGAGAATTGCTTCCAGTCGTTCCACCATGCTGCGGCCGAGGATGTGTTCAACTTGATCGGCGTCGCGGTCGACATGGGTGGCGGCAATGTCGGCGAAGTGGACCAGATAGGCTTCCCAGAGTCGGTGATTCCGGACGATTCGCTGTGCATGATCGGATCCCTTGTTCGTCAGAGACCACGTACCACCGGCCTCCCTCCAAAACAGGCCCCGTCTTCGCCCTCGCGACAACAGTCGTCGCACCCGCCCGTCGCTCCACGACCGTCGCCGCACGATGTCGTCCAGCGATACGACGGCATCGTTGGAGGACTCGCAGCACTCCCAGAACGCGCGAAGAAGGTGTTGCATTGAGACCCGACGGGCGACCGAGATGCGGCGAATGGCCCGGAGCATGAGACCTTCGTTGGAACCAGCCACGAAACTGATCACAAACCAGAACCCGAATACCAGCACGATCACCGGTCCGGTCGGCATGCGTGGGACAAGTGCGCTGACAACACCGCCCAGCCACCCACCAAGGCACCCGATGATGGCGGCGGCAATGAGCATCGACGAGACTCTCCGCGTCCAGTAGCGGGCAGCTGCGGCGGGAATAATGAGCATTGCAACCGCCAGCACCATCAACCACCGAAGGCAGAGCCA
>PVBE010898556.1_pt1 | contig 63356 bp, 60 predicted proteins | sample 1631181 | NCBI WGS metagenome assembly PVBE01 (sample SAMN08397723, study PRJNA350692) | Marine metagenome, whole genome shotgun sequencing project. | isolation source: water | place: Pacific Ocean | collected 2012-04
GGGGCGGCCTTTCGGTAATAAAGGCTCTATCACTGACCATTCGAAGTCCGTAAGATCGTAGCACATAATTCAACATCCAACTGTTTCGGAGTTTGAATCACACCCAGGTTAATCGGGCGTTAATTGAGTACAGAGCCTAGTTTTATATATCTCTAAATACACAATAAATATCATGAATAACAGAAATATACAATTTTTTCTAAGACCATCTTCTATATATATTCTATTAATATTTTTATGTACTATTTTTATACTTATATTTTATGATGGTTATAGGATGATTTATTTTTATGCAAATAAATATATTGGTGCAAATCCCCAGATAGAGACGTCGGTCCATATCGAGAGGGGCCGTAAGTTCGTTTACGACGGTTTTGTGGGGAAAGTAGAATTTTTGCAGGATCGCACTACCATGGGTGATGGCCGCAGCCTGGACAAGCGGCATAAGCTGCGATGGCTTTATAAAAGTGTTGAAGCGGAAGTTTACAAATTAGTTGCGAAAAAATCACTGCGGGTGGCCCTTTATGTGCAGTACCTGCATTATTCACTTGTCATATTAGTAGGTTTTATATTCACGGCATTGGTTGTGCGCCACTTGCGCGGCGGGATTGATTTCAACCTATTGGCGATATTAGCTATCGTGGTGTACGCTTGGATAGCGTTGGTAAGCACAGCATATCGAATTCACGATCAACATACATTTATAGAAATGTCCGTTGTCGCGGCCGGCCTTTACTTTAGCCTCAAACGCCAACTTTTCGCTGTCCTAGTCATCCTGTTTATCGGCGTTGCCAACAGAGAATCCGGGGTCGCCATTGGAGCCATATATGCAATTATAAACTGGCGGGAAAAAGGTTTCTGGCTGCCGGTAATTTTCGGACCGATACTATTGCTTGGAATCAACATGGATCTGTTCCTATTGCCGGATTTCTGGAATCCGTCGAGCTATGTCGTCACGGGAGATAAAAAACTCGGCTATATCAATATAATGAACCTGACACAGGTGCCTTTTTCACTCTTGGCATTTACGGCATTGAAGGAATTCGCATTTTTTGCTCCCGTCGCGCTTCTGGTTCCGAAGGCGGTCAAGAGTGCCCTGGGATTGAAGCTGGTACTCATTGGATCGATGTATGTGGTGATATTCATGTTTGGCACCATACTCGGCTACTTGCTGCCATACGCGATCCTGATTCCGATTGTCTGCGGAATGTGGGCGGTCGCCTACCCGGTTGTCCCACCAGAAGGAACGCTCTCCGTCGAACGCTAATACCGATTCCGCTTGATCAATTCGTACATGTTGTGATTCTCTCCCCCAAGTATCCACCAGATATGGGGGTTTTGTTATGGGCGAGCGGAAGGTATTGACCCATCACGCGAGTGCATCGGAGGTACAGGATGCATATCGCGCCGAGAGGGAGGCTGTTCGGCGGCCAGTTTCCCGGCAATGCTTCCGCCAGTCCTCAGCTTCGACGCCGATATCGTCATGGGTGGCCGCCTGGTGGCTCCCCAGTTCACCCGGGTTTCTTATTTCTGGCACAAATTGGGGAACCGTTTCATAACCTTCGTGTTCAACATTTTCTACAACATGACCTTCACCGACATCTATTGCTGCTACCTTTTGTACCGGCGTCCCCTGCTCGACCAGGACGGCTTGGTTGCGGAGGGATGGGAGCAACATGCGGAGATCCTTTGCCGGGTGGTGAAGAAAGGGGGCGTCGCCTACGAAGTGCCGATCAATTACCATGGCCGGTCCTACGCCGAAGGCAAGAAGATCAAGGCCTACCACGTACTCGCCGTGCTGTGGATGATCGTCAGGCGGCGGTTCCTTCCCTAAAAACAGCGGCTGTCCGGCATTGTTGGCGTGAACGAAACAACGGCGGCAGTTTGGCATAGTGCCTGAACGAAATGGCCCCGCGGCGAGGACGAGGAAAAGCGGCCCCAGAGTGAACAAATCCGCCATGCCCATAAAAAAAAGCAACCAACCGAGGGCTCCGAAGCCTAGAGCAAATCCAGTTTGATAGGAATCGCCAAAGGCTTCCCATCAATCTGGAGAGTTTGCTCTAACTTAATTGTTGTAGAGCGGATTCACGTGATTGATCGATCCCACGAAGTGGGTTCGATCAATCTGGGTACGCTCTAGGGTGAATACGATGCACAAACGTTCTTCGGGGGCGCAACAGATCGGAAACTCTCAACGCTTTCAAAATCACTGTCCCGAAGCCGAAACCGCAGAGGATTTACAATATCAAAACGGCAAGGAAGGTCATTGCAGTTTCAGTAACGAGAGAATGGGAGCGAGAAAATTGCTGAATTGAAACAGCTAAGCGGCGGGAGAACCGGCAACCCATATCCAAAGGACAGCGCCGAGAAGGGGGGCTGGCTTGTTCATAGACGTATTGGGGAGGAATTTTCCATTAAGGATATTATTGGCCCATTAATCTCGACAGAAAGGGGGCAATTGACATATCAGAGGGCCAAGATCGATTTGACGATCTTTTTTTCGAGGTCTTCGTCACGTTGTTCAACAATACCCAAGCCAAGGCCGGCGTTCCGGCATACGCCCTGGCCACCGCCGCCGCCCTGGCGCCGGTTCTGGCGTTCTTCGAGCCGCGATGGGCCTCGCCCCTGATCGTCGCGGCGGCGGTGGTCGCCTTTGCCGCCACCCTTCTACGTAAGGGCCGGCTTCACCTTCCCGGCCGGCCGCTAGTAGTGGTGCTTGTTCTGCTTTGTTTTTGGGCGGCGGTCACTATCATCTGGTCCCTGGATGTCTGGATCGCCACTCGCGGCACCCTCAAGCTTACCGGCAACCTGCTGGTCGGCGTGGTTCTGCTTTCCATCGCCAAGGATCTCGACGAAGGAGAAGCTCGGATCGTCAGCTTCGGCCTGCTAGGTGGCTTCCTGCTGACCCTGACGGCGCTCACCGTTGAAGTCCTGTTCGGCGGTCCTATCAGCTCTAGGCTCATCGGCATTCATCCCGATACAGCGTTGTTGTTCGGCTTCTTCTGGCTCAATTCCAGCCTCGCCATCCTGGCGCTGACAGTCTGGCCGCTGAGCGTCATGTTCCTGGGCAAGCTCCACGGGTCCTTTGCCGGGGCGCTGTTCGTGGTCATGGTCGCCGTCGCCTTCCTGATCGAGTACGTGACCGGCATGGCGGCGGTCGCGGTCGGGCTGGTGACGGCCGGGATCGTTTACCGCGGCCAGGGCGGGGCGTTGAGGATTCTCGCCGGGCTGATGGTCCTCGGCCTCTTCGCGGCGCCGCTTCTGCCCGCCAAGGTGTTCGAGCCGGCGGCCTTCTCAAAAAGCGACCTGGTTCCCCGCGCCCTTGTCCACCGAATGTACGTATGGGACTTCACCGCCGCTCGAATTCTCGAGAAACCGTTTCACGGCTGGGGCATGAGTGCTTCCAGGGTCATTCCCGAGGGCAAGGAATACGCCGTCGACCCGCGCTACGGCACCATCGGCGACAAGTTACCACTGCATCCGCATAATTTTGCCCTTCAGGCCTGGCTCGAACTCGGCCTTCCAGGCGCCCTGCTTTTCGCCGCCTTCGGCGCCCTGGTGCTCCTTGGGATCGCCGGGTCGGGGAAGGGCCGGAGAGTGATGGCGTTGCAGGCCGGCCATTTTGCCGCCGGCTTGTTCCTCATAACCTTCGGCTTCGGTGTCTGGCAGAGCTGGGGCCAGGCCAGCCTGTGGCTGAGCGCCGCCATGATGGTGGCGGCGTCAAGGGCCAGAGCGCGGACGGACACCGGGGAAGAGGATTAGCGGGAGCCCAGCGCGCCGCTCTCGCCAGGCTTCCTGGCGCTGATGAACCATGAGAATCCCATGAGACGCCCGAGCTTCAACTCCAACGGCGACTGGATGGGCCAGGGTTCCCCGTAGACCAGGATCCCGCCGGGATGGCTGCCGTAGCGATTCAACTGGTATCGACGGTAGAGCCGGCCCAGTTTGGGGATCAGGTAGAAATAGAACTCGCCCTTGCGCATGGCGAGGTTATCGAAACGATCGAACATTCTCTTGACTTCGCCCGCCGTATAGCATCGGGTAATCGGATTCTCGACTGTTTGGCGGTTCTTGCCGCCCCATTCGGTGGTCTTGCCCAGCCAGTCCGGATCACCGAACATCCTTCCCAACAAGATACCCTCGCAAAGCATCTTGTTGATCCAGAAATGCCAAGAGCTCTTGCAATAGAGCATGATGACGGCACCCCCCCCCGGCTTGAGGACCCGGTAGACTTCGTCAATGGCCTTTTCCGTATCGTTGATGTGGTGAAGCACCCCGTTGGAGTAGACGATGTCGAAACTGTCGTCGGCGAAAGGCAGCCTTTCGGCATCGGATTGCAAGGCGTTGCAGGAATCGGCCGCCTCGCCCATCAGACGGAATTTCGCCTCGGTGGAGCGGACCCTTTGCAAGGTGAGGTCGACGCTGGTCATGACGGCGCCGCGGGACGCGAACAGCGCCGAATGTCCACCGGCGCCCGACCCGACCTCGAGAATTTTCTTTCCCCCGAGCTCGCCCAGCGACATTTCCACCACCGCCATGTGGCCGCGGTAGCGGAACATGTCTTCCAGGCTTTCCAGGCCTTCAAACAGGGCCTCACGGGTGAGATCCCTGTCGATGTCTTCATAGAGGGAATCGTAAAGCGATTTCCAGAAGGCCTGGATATCCTTCTTGGAGGTTTTTTCCGACACGCGACTTATCTGGAATTATCCATGGGATTCGAGGCGACTCTTGGCAATTCGACGACCGTAAGGCAAACGGGGATCGGCCGCCCGGCGGAGGGAAATCAGGATGCCTGGGTCTTCCGATTGACCTGCCGGCCGAACAGCGCGGCCATGGACAGGACGAACAGGTTCACCGGTAGCCGCAGACAGGTCATCAAGGCGGAAGCGGAATCCTTGCGTTCCAGGTACACCGCGACCGCCTCGTAATGGACGGCAATGATCCGGAACCACAAACTCGCCAGAACGGAACCGGGATGCGCCTTCAACGCCGGGGCATGGCGTCGGGCGATCTCGAGGCAACACTTGAGGCGCCTGTCCGTTTGGCTAGTAATGCCGCCTTGCGAGATGTGGTAACGCGACAGCGCCTCGTCGAAAACCTCGAAACGGGCGCCGGGTTTTCCGAGCATGGTCAACCACAGGTCGAAGTCCTGGGCCGCCAGCAGCGTGCTATCGAAACCACCGGCCGCCAGAACGGCGTCGCGCCGGGCGACAACGGTGCAAGTTCCGATGTAGCCCTTGCGATAGAGGCCGACGAAAGGCGTGCCGGCCTCCCGGAACCGGCGGGCGGTATCGATGACGCGATCCGTTCCGTTTTCGAAAAGCAGGTAATTATGGGCGACCAAGACCCTGTCCGTGTCCTCCAGGCAGGAAAGGCTGCGGGCGAGCTTTTTCGGCAACCATTCGTCGTCAGCGTCGAGAAAGGCGACGTAATAGCCGGAAGCTTCGCCGAGGGCGCGGTTCCTCGCCGCGCCGGCACCCTGGTTCGCTTGTCGGAAGACCTTCAGCGAGATGTCTCTCATGGCGCCGGTACGGGAGCGCGCCGCCTCGAAGGTGTCGTCGTCGGAGCCGTCATCGACCACGATTACCTCGCGGGGCCTGAGGGTCTGGGCGGCGATGCTTTCCAGCGCCCGCCCGATGGTGGCGCCAGCCCGGTAGGCGGGAACGATCACGCTGGCATCCGCGAGGTCAGACGGCATCGGCAAAGGCTTCCAGACCCGTGTCGGGCGCGCTCCCCAGGCGCTCCCCCTCGACGTGAATGCGAACCGCCAACTCCAACATCAGCAGGGTGTAGACCCTGAAGCCGTGGCGCCTGGGCCGGGCCAGCAGGCGTTCGATGCCCTGCTCCGTCCACCATCCGCGGTCCAAGGTCTGGGGACGGGTCAGGATTCGCCGTGCCAAGGGAACCAGCCCGGCCTCCAGCCAGGCCGGCACCGGCGAGGCAAAGCCCTGTTTCGGCGCCGTCAGCAGCGCCTCGGGAAGGAACCTTTTCGCCATCTTGCGTTCCAGGGCTTTCTGGCGTCCCCCCGGCGTCCTGATTGCGGGCGGCACCGCCAGCGCCGCTTCCACCAGCCGGTGGTCCAGGAACGGGACCCTGCCTTCAACACTGGCCGCCATGGAGGTACGATCGAGAAGAGTCAGCAGGTCCTCCGGGAGATAGGTGTTAAGGTCGGCGTAGAGGGCGGCGGACTGCGGCGGCCCCTTGAACTCGGTGAAATGCCGGGCCTGGGCGGCGATTGGGAACGTCCTGTCGTTGCCGATGACGGCGCGCATGGGTGGCGGAAAATGAGTCGCATGATCATGGAGGTAATCTCCCCTGCAATGGTCGAACTTCCCCGCCCGGGCTAGTTGCCAGGAGGTCATGGGAGAAGCCAGTCCGACCAGGGGCTCGATGATTCCCCGACGTAGCCATTCCGGCAGAAGCAGGTAACGCCGTTCGACGGGCAGACGGAAATAGCGTCCGTAACCGGCGAAGAGTTCGTCCCCTCCGGTCCCGTTCAGGGCAACCTTGATGTCGTTTCCGAGCAGCTCCTCGATCAGGAAATTGGGCAGCAGGGCCGGATCGTTGATCGGTTCCTCGCAGAACCAGGCCAGCTTCGGCAGGTGTTTGGCGGCCAATCCGGCAGGAAGGTCCATCACGGTATGGTTGGTGGCGTATCGCTCGGCGACGGCCCGCGCCAACGGGCCTTCATCGTAGGGCGCTCCGTCGAAACGCACGGTGTATGTGTTGAGGGGGCGATCCAGCTCGGTGGCGGCAAGGGCCACCATGAGTCCGGAATCGAGGCCGCCGGAAAGCAACGCGCCGAGGGGGACGTCACTGCGAAGCTGCAGGCGGATGCTGTCGCGGAGCAGCGCCGTCAGGTGCTCCGCCACGTCCGTCGGCTCCGACGGCAGATTCGGGGCGGCCGCCGCCCGCCAGTACCGTTCCACCGTGACGATTCCAGCCGCGTCGGCTTTCAGCAGGCATCCGGGGGGGAGTTTGCTGATGCCCCGGAACAAAGTATCGGGGGCCGGCACGTAGCCATGGGCGAGATAGGTCGAAACGGCTTCCTCATTGACGGCGGGGGCGACCAGTCCCGAGGCGAAGAGAGCTTTTATTTCGGAGGCGAATAATATTCCGCCACCGGAAAGACGGCTCCAGTAGAGCGGCTTGACGCCCAGCCGGTCGCGCACGAGAAGCAACTGGTGCGGATCGCTCCCGTAAAGGGCCAGGGCGTACATGCCGTTGAGGTGGCGCACGAAGTCGGTGCCCAGGGCGGCGTTGAGGGGCAGAACGACCTCCATGTCGCCATCGGTGCGGAAAGGATAGTCGTTGGCGCGGGGGTCGTTTCTCAGTTCCAGGTAATTGTAAATTTCGCCGTTTCCCATCAGAACCCATGATCCTCTTGCGTCATGAATGGGCTGCTCGGCCTTGTCCAGATCGATGATCGCAAGGCGGCTGAAACCGGCTTGGTAGCGCCTATCCTTTCCGACGAAGCGGCCGCTGCCGTCTGGCCCGCGATGGCGCATGACGGCGATCATGTCGTCCAGGTTCGCCTCCACGACGGGGGCGTTCCTTGGAAGGAATAATCCGGCAAGACCGCACATGCTCAGCAGGCCTCCACGGCGATGGCCGATTCCCAGGGCAGGTTGACGGTATTGTCGATCCGCAATGTGGAGGCTGTGTGGCCGCTGCCGTACGAATGCCAATGGGTCACCTCGCTGAGGACCAAGCTCCCTTCCGCTGAGATCCTGTACGTCCCCTTGCTGCCCTTCACCACCATGCCCTCGGGGGTTTTTTCCATTGCCAGGGGACTGTGGAGGAAACGGGAAACGACATGGCGCCCGCGTCCCTCCACCCGGTCGGTGAGGGTGAAGCTGCGCTCGGTGAACCGCCAGCGGCGGACGACCTCCCCGACATCCTTGAAGCGCGAAAATCCTGAATGGCGCAACGCCACCCGCCCGTCGCCGGTTTCAAAGGCAGGGGGTGGACCGCAAACCCGGCAGCGGAAAGCCTCGTCATAATAGGGTTTGTTGGGCGGATAAGGGTCCTTGCCGTCGACGATCAGGGTGTTGTGCATCGGGGCCGAGCGGTAAAGGGCCGCCCCCCCATCCTCGCCGTAGGCGCCCCGGCCCGGATCACGGAAAACGGGTTCGTCCCCGTAATGAAGCTCGAAGCCGCCGCAATCCTGATGGCCATGGCCGGGCATATGCGACCAGCCACCGGGCGCCGCATGCCAAAGCCCTTGCCATGGGCCTAGCCCGCTACGGATCCACCCGTCCCCGGCCAGCAAATCCAGGGAAACGGGCGCAACCGTTTTGCAAAGGGAGCGCAAAGCTTTGCGTTCCTTTTCGTCGAGAAGGCCGCTCCAGCCCGAAGCGGGATCGCCGTCCCGCATAAGGCCGCAAAGGTGATCCGGCGGACAGTCGGGGGAAACGTCTCCGACAAGGGGAAAGCCGCCCGGCAGCGCTAGCCTGGGGAGGACGGCGACGGCGCGCCGGGCAATCGACTCCAGGTCGCCGGTCTCCGGCCGGTCGTGGGCCCGCGCGGCGAGCCAGGCGCTGGCGTAGCCACGGGTCAGCAACAGATGGTAATGGCTCGACCCTTCCCGCAGCATGCCGGAGGGAAGGAAAATCCGTTTCGCTTCATCGATGAGGATCTGCCCGCCCAGGTCGGCGCAGACCGGCAGGCCCAACTCTAGTCCGAGGATGAACAGGCCCCGGCCGTTGTTGGCCAAGTGGTTCGAGGTATGGTGTTCGCCGAAATATTCCAGCTGTTCCGCAATCGCCGGGCCGTGGGCGGCGAGCAGGGAAAGGGTTTCCTCCGCGGGGCCGGGAAGGCCATGGCGGCGGCCGAAACGCAGGATGTTGATGGCTCTCTCGGCCGCCGTGTAGGGATGCCAGGGCCAGTCGGAGTTGGGCTTGGCGAACCGTTTGGCCCAGGCCCGCCAGAGGACATTCACCCAGGCCGGATCGGCACTCACTCCCATGAGCGGAAGCCAAGCGAAGCGGTGCAGGCCCAACAGGGTTTCGATATCGGCAAAGGACCGCTCGAAGACGGCTCCCTCCTCGCCCGAAGATAAAGTGATTGTCTCTCCGGGCAACGGCAATCGGATGGGGGTTTCGGGGTGCTTGTGGGAAAGGGGGGATGAAGGGCCGGCCGGGGCTTCCTCCACCAAGGGCAACAGGCCCTGCAGATAGGGTGGCCGGAAGGCGGCGAACGGCGGCGCTTTCGGACAGCGGCCCGACAGACGGCCGATGAGCCAGCGCCTGAGAACGGGATCTTTTAAAAGTTGAAAGCTCTTTCGGAGGACTGCGGCGGTCATCGGATATCCCTGCGTGCCAACCGGGCGGGCGGATCGGCGCTCAGGGGTTCGCCACCGCCAGCGGATCGCCGGCTTCATCGAGTCCCTGGATGGCGGCGCGGCCCATGGCCAGGATGGCCTCCTCGGCGCTGCCACCGATATGCGGGGTGACGATGAAATTATCAAGGCCGAGGAGTTCAGGGTCCTCCGGCGGCTCGGTGGCGAAAACGTCGAAGGCGGCGCCGGCCAGGCGGCCGGATTTCAGCATGGCCTTCAGCGCCGTCTCATCGACTAGGTTGCCGCGGGCGGTGTTGATCAGGATGGCCTCGGGGCACATCAGGGCAAGGCGCTCGGCGCTCAGAATGTTGCGGGTCGAGCAGTCCAGCGGCAAGTGCAGGGTGACGATGTCGGCCTCTTCAAGCAACGCCTCCAGGGCTACCGGGGTGATCCGGTTGGTGGCATAGAATTCCGGGAAGTCGCAGATATCGTTGGCCAGTACCCGGCAGCCGAAAGCGCCGAGCAGAATGGCCAGATCCTTGCCGACATGGCCGCAACCGATAATGCCGACGGTGCGCTCCGAAAGCTGGCGGCCAACCTGTTGGCGCCAGTTTCCGGCCAGGGCCTGGCGGCTGACCTTCGGGACATGGCGCAAAAGGGCGATGGCCAACGCGATCACCAACTCGGAAACGGAACGTTTGTTGGTGCCGCCGGTCCATCCCAGCTTGACTCCGTGATGCTCCATGGCCTCCAGGTCGATCATGTCGAGGCCGACCCCGTACTTGGAGACTACCTTCAGTTCCGGCAGCACTCCGAAGAGTGCCTCATCGAGGACCTCCAGCGCGCAGATAGCTTTGTCGTGGCCGCTAAGGTAATCGACCAGGGCGGCGCCCTCCAGCTTGACGCCGGCGTCGTTGAAGGTAGTCTCGGGATAACGGGCAAGAAGCTCGTCGCGCAGCACCGGGTGGCGGGAGAACGAGCGCGAGGTGACGGCGACCCTGGTCATGACAGAGCCCCCGGAAGATCGGCGAAGGCGTCGATCACTACGTCAGCGTCGAGCGGCTTTATGGGGTCGTGGGGATAGCCCCAGGTGACGCCGATCCGGAACAGGCCGGCGTCACGGGCAGCCGCCATGTCGGTCTCGTTGTCGCCGACCATGGCCGCCAGCCGCCCCGCCGCCCCCATGCGCTCCAAGGTCAGCCGCAGGTGGCGGCCGTCGGGCTTGCGGTGCGGCACGTCGTCACAGGCAACGGCGGAGAAATAACGATCGAGGCCCAGGGCCTCCAGCACCGGATGCGTGGTCTTGACCGGTTTGTTGGTGCAGATACCCATCGGCGTTCCTTTGCCGACCAGTTTGTCCAGCACCTGGCGGACCCCCGGGTAGACCACCGTGTGGCCGGCCGGATCGGCCAGGTAGAAGTCCAGGTAGCGCTCCAAGGCCTCCGGGAGATCGATGGGGGCGAGCGGCGCGCCGGTGGCTTCGAAGGCTTTCTCAATGGTAATGCCGGCGCCCCAGCCGACCATGGTCTTGGTTTCCTTGACGCCGAGCGGCCGCCGGCCCTGTTCTTCGAGCAGCCGGTTCACCGCCGCCGCCACCGCCGGGATGCTGTCGATCAGGGTGCCGTCCAAGTCGAACACAATCGCCTTGATGGCGGCCATCAATATGTTCCCCAATAGGGATCGCCGGGCAACGCCGCCTCGACCAGCTTAACGTCCGACGGACTATCCACCGAGACGTAGGGGCGTTGGGAAGCCTGGGCGATGCGTTGTCGGCGGCCGTTGTCGCATATGCGGTTGGAATCGCAGGCTTCAGCTTGCTCTAGAGGCGACTCAGGCAGTTTGCTGAACCAGCGCAGGAAATGGCGCCGGAAGCCGAAGATACCGCCGACCCGCTTGGCGCCGCCGGCCGGCGGGAAAGCCTTGGCGTAGGGGATCGGGCTGCGCGAGGTGTAGAGAACGTCGCCCTTGAGGTCGTGGGCGATCTTGACGATGTCGGGGTTCAGCCACGGCGCCATCTCGGTGATCGGCACCGCCAGCAGAGTGCCCTCGATCCTCTCATCCTCGGCGAACGGAGCAATCACCGCTTCCAGCATGTCAGGCCCGAGCAGCGGCTCGTCGGCCTGAACGCAGACCACGATATCGTCGTCGCCGTCTATGACGCCGCAGATCTCCATGGCTTCGGCGACCCGGTCCAGCGCCCGGCTGTGGCTGTCGGCGGTCATCACCACCGGGAAACCCTTGTCCTCGCAGAAGGCGCGGATTTCGTTATCGCAGGTGGCGACGAACAGGCCGTCCCAACCGCCGAACAGCCGGGCGCGCAAGAAACAGTGCTCAAGCATGGGACGGCCGGCAATGGAATGCAGCGGCTTGCCGGGGAAGCGGCTGGCGGTCATGCGGGCGGGGACGATACCGATGGTTTTCATAATGTGGGCTCTTAGTCCTAGAAGAACATGTAGATAAAGGGCGCCATGTCGCTGCCCCGGACGGCGACCACCACCATCGCCACCCCGGAGGCCCAGGCGATGAAGGGGATCATCCAGACGGCCCGGATGTGCCTAAAAGAACGCATGGTATTGGCGGCCGCCTCGGTGACGACGGCCATGCCGGAGAAGTCGAAGGAGTGGCGCCGGCGATCATAATCGAGGGCCGGGTCGTGGTCGTCCAGCCACTGCTGGGTGTTGGGGGCCAGCCAGACGACGGCGAGCAGCGCCGCCAGCCAGCCGAAGGCCGAGATGTCGAGGAACCGAAGCTTGCCGGCGCTGAGCCCGAGACCTTCCAGCATCGTTGAAAGCCCGCCCAAATCGGCCATGATCCGGGGCGGCAGGACGATCCCGTTAAGCCCGGCCATGCCCTCGAGGATGGCCAGCGAACCCTGCCAGCTTTCGCCGCGGAAGAAGGTCCAGGCGACGACCACGGCAAGGAAGGTGAGCCCCCGCGAAAGCCCCCGCCCCCAGGCGGTGGAGATTGAGAGGTCATGGCCGAGGGCGCGGCGTAGCGCCTGCCAGGCGTGGTTGATGACCAGGTAGAGCCCGTGCAGCCCGCCCCAGATGACGAAGGCCCAGCCGGCGCCGTGCCATAGTCCGCCGAGCAGCATGACGGTCATCAGGTTGGCGTAGCGCCGGGGCCAGCCCTTGCGGCTGCCGCCAAGCGGGAAGTAGAGGTAGTCGCGGAGGAAGCGCGACAGGGTCATGTGCCAGCGGCGCCAGAACTCGATGATGTTGAGCGCTTTATAGGGCGAGTGGAAATTCAACGGCAGGCGGACTCCAAAGACCCGGGCCAGGCCGATCGCCATGTCTGAGTAGCCGGAGAAGTCGAAGTAGATCTGGAAGCTATAGGCCAGCGTCCCGCCCCAGGCCTCGAAGAAGGTGGGGTTCTGCAGGGCGCCAGCGAAGACGGAATCGGCATAGACCGCGATGCCGTCGGCGAAAATGATCTTCTTGTAGAGCCCGATGACGAAGATGGCCAGGCCGACCCAGAGGTTCTCCAGGCGGATCGTGAAGGCGTCCCCCTTCTCGAACTGGGGGATGACATCGGCGTGGTGGACGATGGGTCCGGCGATGAGCTGCGGGAAGAAAGTCACAAAAAGGCAGTAGTGGATGAAACTGGTGTCCTTCACCTTGCCCTGGTGGGCGTCGACCAGGAAGGCGATCTGCTGGAAAGTGTAGAACGAGATCGCCAGCGGCAGAACGATGGTGCCAATCTGAAAGCCGGTGCCGGCAATGGCGTTCATGCCATCAACCAGGAAGTAGGCGTACTTGAAATAGCCCAGAAGGCCTAAGTTGAAAGCAACCCCCAGGGTCAGGACCGGCCTCGATGGGCCCCTCATAAGGACCCGCCCGAAGGCGTAATTGCCCAAAACCGAGACCGCCAGCAGGATCAGATAGGCCGGCTTCCACCAGCCGTAGAATGCCACAGAGGCAATGATCAGGACCACCAGCACGGCCCGGCGCCCCAAGGTCCAGGCCGCCGCGACGACCAGCAGCAGGGTCAACGGCAGGAAGGCGAAAAGGAATTCGGGAGAACTGAACAGCAAGGCTTGTCTTTTAGTGAGCGGCTTGCGGCGGCCGGCGTTGCAGGTGGGCGGCGATGGTTTCGGCGGCGCGGCGGTGGCCGGCGGGCCGCCAGTGGCCGTCGTTGAGGAAGTGGAGCCCCAGCGGTTTCCCGCCGACCTCAAAAGCGGCACGGAGGTCGAGCGTATCGACATTCAATTCCCCGAGACGGCCGAGCAAGGAGCGGTGAACGTAATCGGCCCGCTTGGTCTCGCCGCCGTGCCAGAGGGCGCGGGACGGGATCAGCACCACGGTCATATCATAGGACCCTCCAAGTTCCGCCAGCCGGCGGGCCGTCGAGTCGATGGCTTCGTCCGAGAACACAGGGCGGTGCACGCCGGCCAGGTTGGGGACCACCAGCCCGGCCTTGACGGCGAGGTCCTTGAGCCAGGGTGTGCCATGGATGAAGGTGGTGGCCATGAAGTAGAGCGCCGAGTTGGCCATCAGATAGTTCTTAACGTCCCTCAATTCGAGACCCCGGCCAGCCTCGACCTTGCGGACCGAGGCGGCGTCCAGGGCATCGTAATCGCGGATGTCGTTCTCCATGGTGAGCACGACCAGGAGCTTGCGGACATCGGCCCCGTTTCGCCTGGCGTAATCGATCAGCTCGCCGTAAGTGTTGATGTCGCCGTTGGTGCTGAGATTGAAGACGCGGCGTCCGATTAGTGTCTCCAGCTGCTCGCTCAACCGTTCCTCTTCCTCGACGCCCCATCCGAAGGGATAGGAATCGCCAACCAGAAAATAGCCCTCGGCGGTACCCTTGCTCATATCCTTCGAATCCCGCAAGCCATGGCGGTTGAAGCGGACCGTGACGTCGAAGTCACCGGTGTTCTTGATCTGCCGGAGGACCTCGTTGCGCGGGCCGAGGACGGGCAGTCCGTCTTGGCCCTTGACGAAGGTGATGTGATGGGCCGGATTGAATTGCGGCATGGCCAAGCGGACGGCGTATTCCTGGAACAGGCCGGTGATCAGGAAAAACGCCACCAGCAGAGCGGCGAATCCTAAGCCTCGGGACAGTCTCGGAGAGCCGTTCATTCGATCTCCGGGATGGTGTCGGTCAAGTCCCAGCGTTCCTTCCATTGGAGATCGGCGCAGTAGATACGATAGACCAGGTGCATAGTCTTCAGGGCGTCGGCGGCCGAGCCGTTGAGAATGGGGGCGTCGTTCAAGATGGCGTCGGCGAACTCGGCGACCTCGTCGGTCCAGGAAGGATCGTTTTCGTAGCGGCTGGTTTGTTCCTGGGGGTCGCCCTGGTCGTCCTTGGCCTTCCTGGCCACGGTCAGGGTTTCGGCGCCGTAGCTCTTGGAACCCGAAAGGATGCCGCTCAAGGTGACGGAACCTTTTTCCAGGGTGAGCTCCAAGCTGAAGCGGTGCCTCCACTGGGTGGCGGACGAATGCAGCAGGGCCACCTTGCCGTCAGCGGTCCGCATGATGGCGTAGGCGTTGTCTTCGACATCGTGTTTCCAGAAATCGTTGGAAATGAAGCCGTGGATTTCCTCGAATTCGCCGGCGAAAAGGCGCAGCAGATCGACCATATGAATGCCCTGGTCGAGAAGCACGCCGCCGCCGGCCAGCGCCCGCTCGGTGCGCCAGGACGGCTGGCCGAAGGTGATCAGTTGCGACTTACCGTAAAGCCCGCGCAGGTTGGTGACTTCGCCCAACTCGCCGCTCCCGACCAGGTCGAGAGCGGCGCGAACCGAATTGTGATAGCGGTGGTTGAAGCCGTACTTGAGCTTCTGCCCGGGATGGCGCTTCTCGCGGGCGACCACCTTGGCGATGTCCTCCAGGTCCCGTCCTGGCGGCTTTTCGCAGAACACGTGCAGGCCACGCTCCAGTCCGGCCATGGTGACCTCGGCGGCGATGTCGTTGCTGAGGCAGACGAAGAGAACATCCATGTCCTCTTCCAGCAGCCGGGAGTAGTGGGTGTGGTAATGCACTCCGTCATCGATGACGCCCTCGCCGTCCAGTTTCCGGTCGCAGACCGCCACCGCCCGCATGTCCGGGTGCTCGTCCACCACCTTGCGGCGGCGGTTACCGACGACGCCGTAACCGGCAAACCCGACTTTCAAGGGGCCACTCATCGGGGCGTCCTGTAGATGGCGGAGATTTCCTCGTTGGCCCGGCCGAGGCGTTCCGACTGGGCGTCGCTGTCGACCTCGGCCCAGCCACCGGCCTCATCGGAGCGGTAGAAGGCATGGAGCAGCTTCAAGGTGCCCAGGCAGTCGGCCCGGTCGACCGGGTAGGGCTCGCCGCCCCTAAAGTCGGCGACGATGTCGCGGTACATGGCGGTATGGCCGTAGCCATAGACCGCGCCGTGGCCCTTGATGCCGACGAAGTCCTCGCTATGAATTCCGCATTCGCCGGGATCAGGCGTGAAGACCTGCAGCTCATTGACGGCGATGCCGCCGATCTGGGCCAGGCCCTTCGAGCCGACGATGGAGAGCGAAGCCTCAAAGTCGTCCGGCCGGGCGGCAGTGGTGACCTCCAGGGAGCCGACGGCTCCGGTGGCATATTCCAGGGTGGCGACGAGCGTGTCTTCGGCTTCGATCTCGGCGCCCATCGTCCGCATGGAGGCGTTAACTCGCTCCACCTCGCCGCCCAGGTGACGCAGTAGATCGACGTGGTGGACGCCCTGGTTGGTCAGGCAGCCGCCGTCGTGGGACAGGGTTCCGCGCCAAGGGGCCAGGTCGTAATAACGCTGCGGCCGACACCAGCGCAGCCGCACCGCCATCACCCGGATATCGCCCAGATCGCCTTCGGCGAGCGCCCTTTTGACCCGCTGGACCGCCTTGTTGTAACGGTTCTGGAAGACCGGATAGACCTTGCGTTGCAGGCGTCCGGCGGCGGCATAAGCGGCGTCGAGCTGCTCCGGGCACATGAAAGTGGGTTTTTCCATGATCAGGTGCTTGCCATGCTCTTCCAGCATTTCCATTCCGTGCTCGAAATGCATCCCAGATGGGGTGATCACGGCGGCAATGTCGATCTCCGGCACCTTTTCGGACATCCGTCGGTAGCTGGCGAAATGGGGGACCGAGAACTCCTCCGCATAAGCCCGAGCCTTGCTTTCCTCCAGGTCACAGACGGCGGCCAGCTCGACGCCGTCCACTTCGGCGATGGAGGCGCAGTGATATCCGGCGATGCGGCCGCAACCTATGAGGGCGACTTTCAAGGCATTTTCAGGCACTAAGGTGATCCTTCGTCTGACGAGCACAAAGCCTGTTTCCAGACATCGAAATCAGGCGGCGCAAGTACCGCGTCCCATGACAGGGACACAGGTTTCTCGAGGACTTTCAGGGCCTGGGCCAGTGTCTTGGCGTCGACCGGGCGGGCCTCCAGACCGGGCGGCAGGATGTCCATGGCCACCGCCCCTTCGGGCCGGAAGCGGAGGGTCGGAAGGCCGCCCAAAAGAGCCTCCAGGCCGATCGTTCCGGTGCAGTAAAGAACTGCCGAAAGGCCGGGCTGGTCCTGGAGCGGCGTTTTCGTGCGGCCGACCATTTCGGTCTCGGCGAAGGGATGCGGGTACATGGGGTGTTCCTTGACCAGAAAGCGCAACGGCCCGTCCAGGCTTTCCATGGCGGCCAGCATCTGCTCCGAGAAAACCCAGTTGCTGGACAGGGCCACGAAAACCGGGCCGTCGGGGTCATGGGTCAGCGGCTTAGGTCCAGCCTGGCGTAGCGCCCCGCCGATCACCAGACGCTTTTCGGGCACCCCCCAGTCGACTAGGTTGCGGGCATAGGCCGGGCCGTTGCAGACGACGAGGTCCGGCAGGCCGTCGATGCCGTCCGGGTTGGAAGCCGGGCTCTGGTTGTACATATGGGGACCGATAACGGTGTGCTGGTAGCCGACGGTACCGACGCCGCGTTTGCGCGCCGCGCGGACCAGAGCCCGTTCCCAGGGGTGGTTTTCCCAGGGCCAAGCGACGGCGCCCGGTCGGGCCTCGTCGAGCCAGCGCTCCTGGCAATGAAGCTGCCAGCGGGTCATGGCCCCGGAACCACCACCGCTCTCCACGGCCGCGGCGCGCCGGATCAGCCACCCTTCCGAAATAGAAACATCATCCCGCGACGGCCGCCAGCGGGCCAGCGGCAGGGTCAGCGCCATCCAGGGGCTTCCCCAGGCGTGCAGGCCGGTGGTGCGGCCGTCGAGGACCAGATCACGGGTCCGGGCCACTGGGCAGTCGGTATGCATGAGCCGTTTCAGTTCCGGAATCGCCTCCATCAGACCGCCGAAGTAGGCGTCTCGGCCAGGCACGCTCTCCGGATGACCGAAGGCGACGATAGCCGGGCAGCCTCTGGTGTCCATGCGGCGGCAAGCGAGTGCCGCCCGGGCGACCCTCAGCGCCGCTCGGCAGCGGGCCAGAAAACCGCGCAGACACAGCATCGTCGCCTTGCCGAACATGCCCGGCGGTGCACCCGCCTCGACCCTTGGCAGGGTCGCGATGTGGCGGAACAGCCAGGGATCGTCGCATACCACCAGGGTACGTGGCGTCTCTGACGCCAGTTCACCGGCCAACCGCGCCCAGGCCAGCATCAGACCGAAGTCGGAACTGTAGGTGCCGCAGGTGGGCATATGGGCCAGCTCGGCGCTGGGCGTGGCGGCCAGTCTCCGGCCCAACTCCCACCAGCGGTCGCGAATGGCGTCGAAGGCCGCCTCCAGGCGTCCGGCCAGATTCTCCACCTTGCGCCCTTCGCCGCCGCCGCCGCCCATCGAACACCAGCGGTCAAAAGTCCCCGCCTCGGGGAGACCGCGGCTTTGTCGTAGGATCACGCTCAGAGCCAGTCGCCCCCGGTCAGCGCCACCATCTGCCCAGTCATGAAGGCACTCCACTCTGAAAGCAGCCAGATCATTAGGGCGGCGGCCTCTTCGGGCTCGCCGCCGCGCTTCAGCGGCACGAGTTCGTCACGCTCGGCCAGGTCCTTTTCACTCTTGGCATGCCAGCGTTCATGGAAGCCGCTTCGGATGAAGCCCAGGCGCAGACCGTTGACCAGGACGCCGTCAGGCGCGCCTTCGCGGGCGAGACCCTGGACCAGGCACTCGGTGCCGCGCTTGGCCACCGCGTAAGGGAACGAAACCGGGCTGCCGCCGTGCAGTGCCGATTCGGTACCGGTGAGCAGGATGCGGCCGCCGGTTCCCTGTTTCTTCATCTGGCGTATGGCGGCACGGGCGAGGAAAAAGGGGTGGTTGAGGTTGACGTTGATCTCGCGTTCCCATTCGGAACCACTCATATCGTTCCAGTGGCCGGGGAAGTGGATAGCTCCGGACAGCACCACCAGGGCGTCGATACCGCTGGCCTTAGCCACAAATTCATCGACCAGGGTGGCGCAATCGGGCTCGCTCTCGAAGGTGCGTTTGAGCGCGATCACCCGGTCGTCCCTCCTTGGGTACTCCTTGCTTGCGCCGTGAGCGCCGATCAGGCAATCGGAGCCATCCAGCAGCATATCGACGAGGGCGGAGCCCAGGCCTCCGCTGGCGCCGGTGACCAGCACACGCATTCCGGAAAGCACTGAAGGGAGCCAGTCGGGCTTGACGAATTGGTTCATGCGTAACACTCCTCCAAAACGCGGGCGCTTGTCGCCACGTCGGCCAGGGGGTCGCTTTCATTCAACATGCACTGCTCGATTGAAACAAATCCCTGGTAACCGATTTTTTTCAAGTATCCGCCAAAAGCGGCGTGATCGACCCGGCCGCTGGAGCCGAGCACGGTGAGGCCGGGCTCGTTGGCGTGGAAATGAACCAGATAGCGCTTCGCCGCGTCAAAGGGAGCGTATTCGGCTTCACCGTTGTCAACCAGGGCCTTGGCGTCCAGTTGCATGGCCAGGGCCGGGTGGTCCACTGCAACGACGACGGAAAGGGCGTCGGCGACGTTGTTGATGAAGTCGCTGTCCGCCGGCCCCAAAGGTTCGAAGCAAAGGACGGTGCCGTGGCCTTCGATGCGCCGGCAGAATTCGCCGCAAAAGCCTACCGTTTCGGCGAAGGCGTCTTTGAACGGCAGTTCGCCGCGTTTGCGGCCACCGCCATAGATCATGGTCCCGCCGCCGAGGTCGCGGCACAGCCCCGACAGATGGACAAGAAAGTCCAGGGTCTCGGCACGGACCTCCGGCCCCTTGAACAGGCCCAGCTCCGGCTGGTTGAAAAAGAGCGAATGCAGACCGATGACGCAGAGCCCGGCGCTCTCCACCTTCTTGCGGTAGGCCTCGACCTCAACCGCCGCGAGGCCCTTCCAGGTGTCCCGCCAGACCCGGCTCGGCGCCACCTCCAGGCCTTCGAGGCCGAGCTCCGGCAGGCGGGCCAGTTCGTCCACGTGGTCGTAGGGACTGAGCGCGATGTTGGAGACAGCGAAGCGGGTCACGGAAGCGCCTCCGACTATCCGAAACCCAAAGCACCGTCCCGCAGGATTTCCCCACAGTGGTCCTTCAACAGTCCGGCTACGGCCCGGTTCCCCTGTTCAGAGAAATGACCGCCATATTGGTCGTTGATATACAAGCTCGCGAAATCGTCATTCCTCAGCAGGTCGGGGGCGAGGTCGACGACGGCGAGAACCTCTCTCAGGGTCTCCATGACGGGAGCGTAATAATGCCCGTGAGCCTGGATGTACTTTAAGTCCATGAGCTGGGGCAGGAAGACGAGCATCGGAACGGCCCCCCGGTTCCGTACGAATTCGGCGAACCGGCGGCATAAGGCGATCAACAAGTCCAGCGGTTCCTTCTCCGCGTAAATCTTGGCGGTCAAGGCGATGTTTCTCTCCATCACGGCGGCTAAGGTGCGATCGTTGGACCCAGCGATCCGGTCAGCCAGCACCGCGCGAACGAGCCTGACGTTGCGACTCCAGTTGCCGAAAAACCTCCAGGAATAGGGAAACCGGAGGAGGTCGCGCGAAAACTTCCGGTCATAGAAAAAATCGTTGCGGCGGAAGGTTTCGAAAAAGTCTGCCAGGCGCCGGAATTTGTTGGGATCGTCCATCGGATTGGAAAGTAGACAAAGGTCCCCGTTCCGCAGGACAAAACGTGGCTTGACGGCCAAGACGTTGCCGTATTCCGAAAAATGCCTCCACACACTGAGGATTCTGCAAATGGTCTCGGGAACCACGGCCATGACGACCAGTTTCGCCCGGTGGTCGTCGAATTCCCTTTCCAGGCGAAGAACAGCCTGGTCCAGGCCGTAGTTCCCGACCCCGAAGTTGGCGGCGTTGACACCGAGGGCGGCGGACAGGTGATGCGGCCAGGTCTGGTCGTTCTCGACCTGTCGGCAGAAGGCGTAAGAGTCGCCGTAGATCAGCATCTCGGGGGGCAGGGTTTCGAAGCCGGGATTCCGCCGTGCCCCCATGGCGTCGATGTGGTAGTGGACGGACTGTCCGTGGCTCCCCACTTCCTTCTTGTCCGTGTCGGGTTTGCGCACCCACCCCAGCTCGCGATCCCAGCCGTGCTCGACGAAACGCTTAAGCCCTTCCTCGTCGATCACCGGGGAGAGATCCCGGCCCGTGATCAGCCACTTACAGTGGGACCTGAACCAAAACACGAGCCCCGCAACGGCGGCTTCCATGGCGACGAAAAGCGCTATGGCGGTGGCAAGCGTTATTTCAAGCATGGTCAGCGGTCCGGGCCGTCATTTCATAGGCGGCATTTCGAAGAGGAGCTGCTCGACACAGGCCTCGATCCCCCGCTCCTGGAGCGCCTCGTCGATGATCAGGTCCGGGGCCGGCGGCCGGGGGAAGGGGATATCCATTCCGACGACGTTGACCGTCTTTCCTTCCTCGAAAGCCTTGTAAAGGCCCTTACGGTCGCGCAGCTTCAGGGTTTTCAGGGGGATGTCCAGGAAGGTCTCGAAATATTCCGAAAAGGTTTCGCGGTTCCATGCCTGCCATTCGGGAAAGAGGGAAAGCACCGAGGCGATGACATGGATGTTCTGGCTGTCCAGGACACGGCACATGTGGGAAATGCGTTCGGCGTTCTTGTACCGTCCCTCAATGGTGTGGTCGAGATCGTTGCGGAAAATCTCCCGGAAGGCGTCGCCGTCCAGAAGAACGAGGTTGGCATGATGCGTCTTCAGGTGTTCGTACAGGCGCGCCGCGATGGTACTCTTGCCGGCGCCGGACAGGCCGATCAACCAAGTGATCATCTGTGTCTTCCCATCTCAGGCGGTTTTGCCGAGGTCTTGCGAAAGCCCGCCGCGGATTTTTCGAACCGCCTCCTGGCCAATTGCTCCGAAAGCGGAAAGGATCCGCTGGACGGAGATTTCCGGGATATCGGCCAGTCTTTCGGCGATGAGCGGGTTGAATTCCTCGACCAGCGGGTGGTCCGGACGGTAGAGGTTGTTCTGTTCCAGGGGGTCGGCGATGAAATCGTAGAGTTCAGGGGTGTCCTGGCTGTGGCGGTCGGTCTCGTCCCGATATTCCTTCCAAAGGTAGTTGAAGCGCTTGTTGCGGACCGACAGGTAGATGGGCCTTTGTTCGATGTGGCAACTGCCGCCATGGATAATCTCGAGAATGACATGGCTGCGTTCGGCGACGACCGGGCTGTCGACCGGCAGGCCCTCCCAGCGTGGATCCGCCCCGACCCCCGCCATGTCGGCAATGGTCGGGGCGATATCGAGAAGGCTGACCAGGCTTTCGATGCGGCGCTTTTCCAGTCCCGGATTGTGGAACACAAGCGGGATTTTCAGATTGTGCGTATAGCAGCGGTAATGGTGGCTGATATCGCCGTGCTCCCCCAGTTCCTCGCCGTGGTCCCCGCAGATGACGAGCAAGGTGTTGTCCCTAAGGCCGAGGCGGTCGAGGGCATCGACGATGCGGCCGATCTGCCGGTCAACGTAGAGCACGGAGGCATCGTAGAGCGCCGACCAGGTAGCCATCTCCCCTTCGTTTTCCGGGCGGCTCTTGACGGTCAGGGAGACATCGAGCCCGCGGTCATAGCCCAGACTCTCGAGGTAGTCAGGCGTTTCCTCGTACCATCGCAACCCCCTTCCGGCGCAATAGGGGATGTGGGTGTCGATGAAATGCGTCCACAGGAAAAAGGGCCGATCGGAATCGCGCCGCTCCATGGTTTGGATGATCCGGTTCGCCAGCTCGCCTCCGTCGACGTAGCGCTTAAAGCGCATGTCGTAGAGTTGGGCCCGGCCGGGGTTGACCAAGGCGCGGAACTTGTTTGCCGCGAAACGGACCGCCTCGCCGGCGAGCTTTTTCCGGGTCCTGAGCAATCGCCACTCCGCGGCCAGGTATTCGTGGGCCTGGAACGGTCCATTGAAATGACGTTCGACATAGGCTTTCCGGTCCCGCTCGAAATCCCGCCGGTGCCGCATCACAAGCCGTTTTATGGCGGGAATGTCGTAGCCGTCGAAGACGAATCGGGAATTGGCGAAATCGGCCCGGTCGATTTCTTCGGTGGCCTGCCGTTTATCGCAGTAGGATTCCAGGGCGTCGAACAGGCGGGGCAGGAACGCCCCGGCCACTTCGAGAAACTGATCGATGTCGATCACGCCGTCCCGTAGTCTTTCCAAATGGTTTCTCAGAATGGCGCTTCCCGTGCCATTTAGGGCATTGAAGACAAAGAGATAGCTCAGATGATCGATGCCGTCGTCGTAGCCGAACAGCTCGCTGACCCACTGGAATGTGGATAGGGAATGGGTTTCATAACCGCCTTCGTTCATGGCTTTGAAGAGGGTTTTCGGGCGGTTGAAGACGCCCGTGTCGTATCCGCCATAGGACAGGGGCCGCGAGGAGGTCAGGAAGGAATGGAACGCCGGCTGAGTGAAGGCCGCGGTGGACACGGCGTTGTCGCAAACCCATGCGGTTGCGGCCAGACGCTCCAGATTGGGTGTGGTCGGACGGCCGTAACCGTGCAGCGTTGTGCGGTCGGCGCGCAGAGCATCGACAGTGAGGAACAGGATGTTGGGGCGGTCCGCCATACCCAAAACCTCAATGGCCTCCTTCCCCGTTCAAACCGAGGCCGAGGGGTCGAAGAAGCGGTCGATGGTGCCGTTTTCGATCATGGCGGCGGCGGTTTCGTAGTCCTTCACGGTGTCGATCTCCAGCCAGCCACCCTCGACGGGGACGGCATGAACGGGAAAGCCCATCAGCACCATCTCCATCAGAAGGTCCGTCATGTAGGCCTGTTCGGGCGGGCGATTTTCCATCCACGGGCGGTGGAAGGGGCTAAAATTGTTTCTGGCCTCCTTAAGTGCCCGGACGCCACCGCCCTTAAAGCGCATCAGCCCCATGTACTGGGCCTCGATCTCGCTGATATCGGAGACCGGGTTGCCGATGTCGGTGATGCGGCCTTCTTCGTTAAGGCGCAGACTCTCGGCGTCGTTCGACGGGTCTTCGAAGCGGTGCTCCCAGTAGGCCCGCCAGTTCTCATCGACGGCGACCGAGATTTCATATCGGCTTGTCAGCAGGGCGGCCAGCACCCGAGGCTCGTAAACGATGTCGCCGTAGGAAACGATCACCTCTTCGCCGAATTCGGCCTCGGCGCAAAACAATGTCTCCACCATGTTGGTGAACTCCCAGTTGGGATTCAGAACCATCCGGGTGCCGGGCAGCTCCAGCATTTCGGCTTTGTAGCCGGCGGCGATGACGATGTCGTCGACGCCGCCGGAACGTAGGGTCGCGACCTGACGCCCGATCAGGGTCATGCCGCCCAGTTCGGTCAGGCATTTGGGAGTGTTTTCCGTGTGGGGATGGAGCCGGGTGCCCCGCCCAGCGGCCAGGATGATCGCCCTCATGCCCAGAACGCCCGCTCCTCGATCAGCCGGGCGACCAGCTTACGGTCTCCGACCGGCGCCCCGCTCCGCTCCGGATGCCACATGAAGGCGATCACAGGATACGATTTATGGTATAGGGCTTCGACATGGTCGTTTTCGACAAAGACCGCCGCCGTCAGTCCCTTGCCGAGATCTCCGGTCGCGATACCAACTCGGTGGTGGGAGTTCACAGTCATTTCCTTGCCGTAACAAGATTGCCAAACAGGTTCCACGAAAACATTGTGGGACTTGCCGACGTGACCATCGACCTTGGTAAGACTCCCTCCGAAATACAAGTTGATGAATTGCATGCCTCGGCAAATCCCCAATACAGGAATGTTCGTCCGTAGTGCATGAAGGAATATGCGTTCTTCTATTTTGTCGCGCGGCTCAAAATCGCCCGGATTATCACCTCCCGTTAGCACCAATAAGTCCGGAGAAAGATAGTCCAGGTACGTTTCGGGATCGCAAGGAACATTGGGGATCACAAACGGCGTCATATCCCATTGGCCCAGCCGTGCCAGCCAGTCGTGACTGATGCTGTCACGTGTTTCCTGATAACGGACTTCCTCCGTAACCCGCATGGTCAGCGCGACGCGTTTCATCATGAGCGTCAGTGTCCAGTGATCTTGCGCGACCCGCAGTCGAGCTCGACCACCGCTGCCTTGGCCAGGGTCTCGAACAACAGCTCCCCGCAGCCGATGGCGGCGGGGAGGCCGAATTCGGCGGAACGGATGGCCATGTGCGAATTGGCGCCGCCGTACTTGGTGATCAAGCCGGCGAGTTTGTGTGAAAATATCCAGTCGAAACCGGGGTCGGCGCTCTCGATGAGGACGATGCGGTCGTCGATATCCGTCGAGTCCACCGAATTGAGCCGCCTGACCGGCGCGGTCACCGCCGCGCCGGTGATGAAGGTGGGGTGCCCCAACGGCAGGCGCACCACGTCGATGTCGGCGGGCTCGCAGATCAGATGCGGCAGGCGTATGGCCCGGTTTATTTGATAGGCGTCCCTTTCGCGGACGATGTGGTCGCGCAAGGCCTCCGCACCGGCGCCGGACAGCACGAGTCCGATGGGAAGGAAGGACAGCTCCTGGCGATCGAAACCGGCGTCCTCGCCCCATTCGGCCAGCGCCGACAGCGCGTCGCTAATGTTGCGGGTGAAGGCGAGCTTCGCCTGTTCGCGGGCCTTGATGGCCAGGGCGATGTAGTCGAGCAGCTCCTCGGGCGTCATGTCGAGGCCGGCCTCGGCGAGCAGGGCGGCGATTTCCCGGCTTTGCCCATCGGTCGGCGAGAAGGGTTCGGTCTCGGGCGGGGCTTCGCGAGTCGCGTCGGCCAGGAACAGGTCCGGATTTTCATCGTAACGCCATGAGGTGATGTCGTAAGTGCCGGGGCGAAGGTGGCCGTAGCGGGACAGGAAGTCCGACGCCTCGATTTCGCCGGCTCCAACGGCGCACATGTCGCCGACGATGTCGGTGGTTACCGTGTGGATGGAGCGCATGAGGACCTCAGCGTCCGATTGCGCGAACACGCCCCGGCGAACCAGGGACCTGAGGAACTGCACGGCGATGAAGCCGTGACGGGCAAGCATGGAAAAGGGCAGCGTACCGTCGGTTTTGCAGTCCTCCAGCAGGCGCCCGACTCTTTGCGGCGGCGCCAGGTCTTGCAGGTTGCTCCAGTCGCCGAGAAGACGGTCCGTGCGCCCGAGCAGCAGTGTTATTTCGTCCCTCCCCCCTTTCAGGGCGCGGCGGGTGACGGCGGTTATGGCCTCCTCGAAGGCGGTTCTGTCGGTTCCCGGAAGGCCGGCGTCGCGAAGCCGTGCGCGGGCCTGTTCGAAATCCAGATCCCGGCAGGTTATGGCGATCTCGAACTCGATCTTGTCGTGCAGGTCCTTGTTTTCGGCCAGCATGGTGAGCTGGCTGTCGACCAGGCGCCCGGCCAGCCCTTCGTCCAGCTCGGCGGGCAGGAAGGAATTGAAGCTGAGGCGCACGTCGATGTAGGGCCGGCCGCAGAAGGTCACAAGCAGGGGGCCGTCAACCATGCGGTATCCCATGGCCGCCCGCGCCTCCGCCCAGATGTGCTCAGTGATCAGGTGCCTGTAAAGCGACAGCGCCAGGGGCCGGGGCGCGGTTCCGATCATTTCCGCCGGGTTCCAGTCGGTCATCTCGCCGAAGACGGTCGTATTCCCGGCCAAGCCTTCTTTCGGGGTCATGCACCGCGCGATGTCGGAGCGGATGCCGTCGATGGCCGTATCCAGAACCGCGGCGGGGATTTCATGCCAGCGTTGGCGCGCCGCCAGCGGACGGACCTGGAGGATGTAGATTTCGTCCGATCCGTCGATGCAGAACTCGATGTCCAGTTCCCCGCTGCCGGTAATGTCCTCGATCTCGATCACGGAATCGATCAGGTGGCGGAAGCGCGGCGACCTCATGGCGTCGATGCGCGAACGGTGAACGAAGATGGTCTTGCTTTCAGCACCGCCGGTGACGGTGTCGGTGCGTCCGCTGACGTCGTCGTAATTGATCACGAAATAAGGGCCGCCGGTGTCCAGGTCGCGGGTCAGCACGACGCCCGATATGACCACGTCTCCGACCATCGGCTGGACCAGGATCTGATCGCCCCCCGAGGGGGTTTTGTAGCTGCCAAAGACTTCGTCGATTACGGTCTCGAGGCTGTCCGTGGCCGGGTTGACGTTGATGCGGCTCAGGTACGCCCCGGCCTGGGAGTTGTCCCAGCCATCTTCGCTGGCGGCGCTGGAGCGCACGGCCAGGAGGTCGGCGCCGAAATGGGCAAGAATTTCTGTCACTACAGGTCCGCGCTCGCGCCGCCAGCGGTCCATCGTCACGGCTAGTTGATCGCACAGCCGCGCGGTCCCGAGGCGCGCCGCTATACGCTCCAGGGTTTCGGCCTTGGTGCCGAAGGAGAAAGGCACCAGCGCCTGCGGCATGTTCATGACGCCTTGGCCCTTGCGAGAATATCGGCGGCGACCGCCCCCAGACCGATGCCGTCGGCGCTGTTGTCGACAGCCATGCCGGGATCTGCCGGCGGCGTGAAAGGTAGGTCCATCCCCATCACGTTCCTGGTTTCGCCACGCAGCGCGGGGCCGTAAAGGTTCTTGCCGTCGCTCTTTTTCAGGGCTTCCATGGGGACGTCGATGAAAACCTCGAAATAGCGGGAAAGGACCTCCCGGTTCATCCGGTGCAGAACCTCGTCCCCATCCACGATGACCGTATTCGCCGCCTCGGATTTCCAAAGTCCATGGACGAGCCGACCGACGGTGGTCTTTCCCGAGCATGACAGGCCGGTGAACCGGATGACCAAGAAGCATAGCTCCTTTCAGGCGAACTGCATTTTGTTGAATTCCTTGAATCGTCCGCCGCTGGCGGCAAGTTCGTCATAGGTCCCGGTTTCGACGATCCGCCCGGATTCCATCACGTATACGACGTCGGCTTTTCGAATGGTCGAGAGCCGATGCGCGATGACCACGATGGTCATCTTGTGGGCGATGGAGTAGATGGCGTCCTGTATCAGGCGTTCGGATTCGTTGTCCAGGGCGCTGGTCGCTTCGTCGAGGAGAAGAAGTTGGGGATTGCCGATCAGCGCCCGCGCCAGGGCCAAGCGCTGTTTCTGGCCACCCGACAGCCGTACGCCCCCCTCGCCGAGGACGGTTTCCAGCCCATTGGGCAATTCCGCCAGGACCTCGTCGAAATGAGCCAGCCTCAGGCATTCGGCTAGCTCTTCCTCCGTCGCATGCGGATGGGCGAAGAGAAGGTTGCCCAGAATCGTGTCGTCGAAGACGATGATATCCTGGGTGACGTAGCCAATGCGCCTTCTCCAGGATGCCATGTTGAATTCATCCAGGTTTTTACCGTCAATCAGGATGGCTCCGCCGTCCAGTTTGCGCAAACCGGCGAGGATGTCGATCAGGGTCGATTTCCCGCCCCCCGACCGGCCCACCAGGGCGACAAACTCGTTGCGCTCTATGGTCAGGCTAATCCCGTCCAGGACCGTGTTGCCGGATTCCGGGTAGATGTAGGAGACCTGTTCGAGGGCTATCCTCTCTTCAAGGCTTTCGAAACCGATGCCGCTGCTGTTGACCTCTTCACTGGCGGCGGCGCTTTCGGCGATCATTCCGTCGACGATGGCGATCGCCGGGCTGGCGATGGCGTAGCCCTGGGTATACTGTTGCAGCTGGGCGATGCGCGGCGCGATGCGGGAAAGGAACAGCAGGAAAACAAGCGTCGAAGCGGTGTTCAGCCCGAGGACCTGGTGCGAGACGGCGATGACCCCGGCGAGCAGCAGGACGGGAAGCGCTTGGACGATGAAGTAAACCTGGACGAGGTTGAGGTCGGAGCGGAATATGGCCTTAAACAATGCCCGGGTATGGCCGGACAAAGCGTCGATCACAATCTCTTCGTTGGCGGTAGCCTTGATCAGCTTCGCCGCTCTGAGGAAATCCAGGCCGTGGAAGCTCAGGTTCCGGTTGGCCTGGCTGGTCGTCCCGCCGAGGATCTTGGCGCGGCGCTGCCAGGGGCGGACGACAACCGCGACTAACCCTCCGAAAACCAGCGTCATTGCCATCAGTTTCCACGACAACAGCGAAGAAAAGGATATGAAAACGAAAATCTGAACCATCGTCGCGATGGCCAGCAACTCGTACTGCAAGGCATTGCTTGCCCTCTGCGTTTCGGTCACCAGTTTGTTGAAGAATTCCCCGTGCGACTGGCGGGATATATGGTTCCAAGTGGCACGGAAGAGACGGCGGATGAGGGCGTCACGGACGTTCAGGGTATAGGCATTCTTGGCCCGGATAATCATGTGACGCTGGCAATAGGCGAGCCCCAGGGAGCCGATGATCAAGACCGTGATGGAGGCCAGCAAGGAAAGCAGCGTCAGCGGCAGGCCAAGGGCTTGGAAGGCCCAGACGATCAGGGTAAACGGCCACTGCAGGTTCTCGGCATTGCCGCTGGTCATGACTTCCAGCAGGGGCACGAAGAGGATCAGCCCGGCGCCCTCGGCCATCCCCGAAAGGACGATGATCGCCAGATTGATCCAGGTGCCGGGAAGTTGCCCGAAGGTAGAAAAGAGGCGCATGGCATTCAGGTCTCTAGTAGTGGCCCGAGTCAGCCACTAGCTTCATAGGTGGTATCCGGATTTCTCAAAGGGCAGGCCAGGATCCGGTTGCCGACCGCCGTCGGGACGGTTTGGTTCTGTATTTCAGGCATAGCGGGAGAGAAGTGCCATCTTTCTCGATTACCAGAGATCGAGGATTTCACCGATGCTGGTGTTTGGCGTCCATTTTCCAAACTGATCGCAGATCAGGCGAATCATCTTCACGGCGTCGACGGGGTACTTGCCGATCGCCGTCTCGGCGGCCAGAACCAAGCCATCGGCACCCATGAGAAGGGTGCTGACGACGTCGTTGACCTCGGCCCGGGTCGGTGTGTGCGTGGTGACCATGGATTCGAGAAGATTGGTGGCGACGTTGATAGGGACACGCTGGGACTTGGCGATGGAAATGATGCGTCTTTGCAGAAAAGGGACCTTGTCTATGGGCACCTGCCGGGAGAGGTCGCCGCGATCGACCAGGATCTGGTCCGAGAGGCGAATGATGTCTTCCAGGTTATGGAGGCTGGCACGGCTTTCGATCTTTGAAATAATGCAGGCATTGCTCCCACAAAGTTCCCGCATCTGCCTGACGTCCGATGGATTGTTGGCAAACGACAGGGCGAAGTGCTTTAGCCCCATCTTCCGGCCGATCTCGATAGCATCGCGGTCCTTCTGAGTGATCGGAATCAAATCCGGCTCCCGGTTGAGGTCGGCGGCCTTTCTGGACTCGATGGTGCCGCCGGTTTTCACCACCGCCATACAATGGTCCGCGTGGACCTCCGAGACCCTGATGACGACTCGATCGAAATCGATCTTGATCCGATCGTCGGCTACGAACTGCCTGGTAACACCAATCGGCGTGAATGAAATGTTGGCGGCATCTCCCTCGACAGGATCGAAGTGGATCTTTACCGCTTCGCCCTTGCAATAGGTCGTCTTGCCGCCCTTGACGACACCACTCCTCAATTGGGCGCCCTCGCTATCCAGGCAGAGCGGCGTATCGGTCCACCCCTGAATTTTGGAGATGGACTCTTCAAGAGTTTCAAGCTGTGTGTGGGACATGTTCAGCCTGAAAACGAAAATATCCTCTTGCGCGCACTGTTTGACGGTCTCTTCGTTCAACGAAGACGGTCCAAGGGTGACCATGATTTGAGGGCGCATTATGAAGGAATCTCAACGATCAATAGGAGACGGAAAAACGTAAGTCCGGAGGCGGAGAGCTTTCGTTGTTCGGGCATGGCGGAAGTGGGCGGCCCCCCCGTCAGGCGGCCGGGCAGATCATTTTATCCCGTGAAGGCTCATTGCCGGTCAGGTCGTTTCCAGGAACTCAGCGATCAACTCGTCGCTCTTGTCGGGCTCGGGTCCGATGAATCGGTAAGCCAGTTCCGTGGCGAACTGCCGTGGAAAGGTGCTCACTTGGTTCGGATGCACCTTGTGTTTGGTGCTCCTGGACCGTCTTGTCTCCCCACAGTGCTTCCTGTGCTACACGGGCCTTGAATTCCGTAGTAAACCGGCACCGTTTCTTCATCTCGCATTCCTCCGTTATCCGGCGGAATACTTAAAATAACTGTCCGATTTTCTGGGTCTCCATCACCTCAGCCTTCTCCCCTCAGCGCCTCGTTTTTCAAAATAGACCAAATTGTATGAGGAGGGTCCGGGATATCGGCGACACTCGTGAAGTCATTCAAAAGCGTGGAAAGATTTGGGGCTCTATTTATCATAATGGCCTCACGCAAGTCATCCAGATCATCAAATATTTTCGCGCCGTCCGAGCAGGCAATATTCATGGAGTGAGGGGGCAGCAGTACTGGATAGAAGGGGACACCCGCGTTTGCGACCATAAACATTGAGCCGGAAGAAGGGGGCCCGATTGCAATATCGGCCCATTCAATGTGGCCGTTGAGGTCGGTATTTCGGGTAATTGTGCAATTTACCCCAAACACCTTGGCTATTTTTTCGTAGTACCGCTCCTTTGGTGCGCCCGGATGAATCTTGAGGCAGATATCCGAGTATCCCAGTTCATTCAGCATGCGGACGACCGAGATAAAAAAGTAGTACTCGTATGAGGGAGGTGTTCTATAGTCTGAGTAATTTAGAAAATACTTTAAGATAAGGGCATTTTTCCCAAATTCATTACTGTTTCGTTTCTTGGCAGGCTTTCCACGGCCGTACGAAACGGCGCTGCCTGTGCGGGCAAAAGTTGTTTTTGCTCCGATATTTTTAAGCCAACGCTCATGGGCGGATCCCCAGGTCAATGTAATATCAGCCAACGATTCCGAGCGGGAGTCGCAGCCAAATACATTTAGCCCCGTATCCTGCGCATGAGGCGCGTGCCACGTTACGAAGGTCGACTTTCCCCTTTGTTTGGCCAGGGTAAGGGCAGTGAGCGAGGTGATGTTCCGCAAGCCATCGGTGACAACGACGACTGGCTTGAAGCTATCCATTAAGCTCCTCATCCAAATGACCTGTTCGGCTAATTCCGTTAAAATGCTCCCATCAATGAACATGCCTCTCACCAAGCGATAAACCTGTGCTTCAGCGACACAAGCTGGTTTTTTCAAGGCGATGGAAAGTTCTTCCCGAATACGAGCGACATTTTTGTCTTCCGCAGGTGTGAGCTTTTTGCGCCAGCCATCCGCGGGAAGGACGCCCTTCCAAAGAAGCTTCAGTAAATTCAGAGGGTTTTTCTTGTTAGGCCACCAACCCGCAATGTACTGGGCAAAAACACCTTCCCCATTAAAGGACTTCAGGAGCGGAATGCCATTAAGCTGAGTGGTAATAACAAGAATACCCGGACGACTGGCCGAAAGACGCATCCGAATGAGACCCAATGCGGTTACCGTTGTTTCGAATGCCCTGACGATAAAATTTGTGATGATGGACCCGGTCGGTCGTCGTCCGACGATCCAACAGCCATCATGGCCGAAGCTCTGCTCAATCATTGGAAATCCGGGCTCACCACTTCCCAGTGGGTCGGTACGGTCTGATGCCTTGACGTTGCACCTCTCTGCAACATGCTCGATAGCCGCCCGTCGCCCGGGGATATCCAGGTAACCATAATCAGTCAAACAATCGAAAAAAATGATCTCAGTCGGTTTGAATTCAATAATCAGAGACTTGATGGATTGTGAAATCTTCTCGAAATCGCTAAGCATCATTGCGATCGGATTATTCAGCGTGTCGCCAAGTGACACGCCTAGAAACAGCGTCATGTTGTTTTCTCCAACGAACATCCAGTCGTTGGAGCGCAGGTATAGACTGTTGCCAAGAGCGTAGGCATCATCCCATCCAGACAGTCCCCGGTCGATATGAACGCAAGGCAAACCTTGATCTAGACATTCCTGCCAAAGAAGCCAATTACTGGAAACCAGTAGGATGTCGTCCGTGGAATCCAGGCTCTCAACATGACGCCTATGGGCGACCAGGGCGATCTTTCCGTAAGACCCCTTCATGAACTCTGGCGCCTCATCAAGGCGGTAACATTTCATCTCGGAGGAGGACATTTCGCTGCTGTTAAGGGATGCGCCTAGCTTGATCTATCGCCCAGCGAAAGGAAGTTTTTGATGATCTTTAAGCCGACGGGGCCGCTTTTCTCGGGATGAAATTGAACGCCATAAACACTTCCCTTGCGGATCACCGCCGGCAATTCCCTTCCGTGGTAGTGGCAGTCGGCCATGAGGTAGTCAGTTGGAATCCGCTGTCCATAGTAGGAATGGACGAAGAAAACAGAATTCTGTGGAGCTATTCCGTCGAGGAGGCTGGCGCTCCAATCATTGTCCGAAAGGTTCCGAGGCAGCAGCAATTCGCTCCATCCCACATGGGGAACTGGATGCGGCCTTCCGTCGGTACCGCTGTCCGGAATCCTGACGACCCGGCCAGGTATAATTCTCAAACCCTCGTGCAGGCCGAATTCTTCGCTTTCGTCGAGCAACATTTGCATCCCCAGGCATATGCCCAGAAGCGGCTTGCCGGCTTTCGCGTGTTGGATAAGAGGATCGACAAGGCCCTGGCGCCGCAATTCGATCATGCCCTCTCCGAAAGCCCCGACGCCAGGAAGAATCAAGCGTTTGGCATTGCCTACTTCCGACGGAGAAGGCGTAACATTGACGTCCATGCCACAATGCCTCAAAGCGCAGACGACATTGAACATGTTGCCTGTCCCGTAATCGACGACAGTAACCTCGCTCATGCCCCGACGTGTTTCACTGCGGGAGATCCTCCGAAAATATGGATCGTACGTGAATGCCTCGCCGCCGCGCTTCACAGCGAATTTGACTTACCGTGATCCACCCATAATGAAGAGCGTCGGCAATGGCAACGGCCTCGCAGCCACCTTCCTTCACCACTTTTTCAAAGTCGTCCATGGATCCCATGCCGCCACTTGCTATAACCGGTACGGAAACGGCCCTAGATACCGCTTGAACGAGGCTTACGTCGAAACCCTTCCGGGTTCCTTCGTTATCCACGGAAGTCAACAATATTTCGCCGGCGCCGAGATCAGCTCCTCTTTTGGCCCATTCAACTACATTCAGATCAGTTGGTTCGCGGCCATTATCAGTGAAACAGATCCACTTACCCTCTTCGATTCGCCGCGCCTCGACCCCGAGAACGATGCACTGCGTGCCAAAACGCTTTGCCAAACGGCCCAGCAATTCCGGATCCTTAGTCGCGGCGGTATTGATGGCGATCTTATCGGCGCCGGCGCGGAGAAGGTTCCTGGCATCGTCGATACTCCGAACGCCGCCGCTGACCGTGAAGGGGACGAAAACATTCGCCACTGTATACTTGACAATATCAGTAAGGTTATTCCGTCCATACAGGCTGGCGACTGTATCCATGTAGATAAGCTCATCGACACCGTCTTGGTAATACCGGCGCGCGAACTCCCTCGGGTCCCCCATCACTCGGAGACCCTCCAAATGAACCCCCTTGATCAAGTTGGGAGCCTTGATGTCTAGCCTGGCGATGATTCTCAGATTGGCCATTTCTTTGTCACGGCGGGACGAAACAACCGACTAAACGCCCAACGGTTTAAGGTTCCCCTTGATCATGGTAAACCGCGTTTCGCAGGTTCCATTCGTTGTTTTCCTTGATCCAGATATGGGGAGAGCGCCAACCATCAACGATGGTCCAAAACTCGTCTTCGCCGATATCTATGTATTCGAGGAACTCCTTGAAACGCTTCTTCGGGAACTCTCCGTCGTAACGCTTGACCAGAGCGACTGCCTCTTCACGAGTGATATGACCATCCCTTACCTCATGTCCAGCATCGGAGGTTGCGCGGCCAATGCCAAACTTGATGTAAGACATGTAATAGTGAAAACCGTCCGTGAGATCGTCCAAGCTGGCATACTTGGAATAGGTACCTTCACTACGTCCATCGGGATTCGCTTCGAATCCAGTATGCTCCCTACAGTAGTAATAATTCTCTTGTGGTATCCATTTGGTATAGTATGAATACCAGCGATGGCTGATCCCTTCTTTCTTGAGGCCCTCCACGTTCGGCGGCCGGTAGAGGGTGAAATTCCTGATTGCGTCTTGTTCGGTGATGAGCTCCATTTCCACCGCTATCTTGACGAGGTTGTCGATACCCGCGCCCTTGAAGAGAAGCTCGTTCCAATCCTCGTAGGGCAAGCCCGGGCGATCATTATTCTTGGTCGTGCCTCCATACTCGGCTTCGGCGTTTTCACCGAAAAAGACCAGCTTGACTGCGTACTGTTTGGCGGCCCAGTAGGCATATGAATTTTGGCCATAGATAAACGGCAAGAAATGATCCCCGCTGATCTGAAAACCGAGTTTCGCGAGCTTTCTATGGAGACCCCCATTGGGCGTCGCGAGAATATTGTCGAAACCCGAGTAGATGAAGCTTCGCCAGTTCTTGTAGCCGATGTCCGTATACACGAAAGGCGACCAAGTCACGGTTAGTGGGTTCATGCCCCATTTGTGCTTCAGTTCATGGGCAACAAACGCACTATCTTTGCCGCCGCTTCCTGGAACCACGACATCGTACTGGCCGTCCTTGCTCCGATGCCGGTCCAGGAGTTGCTCCAGCTCAAGTTCCCTGGCCTTCCAGTCAATCACATTGTCTTTCTGCTCGGCGTATCGGCAAGCACTACAAACTCCCTCGTCGTCAAAAACGATTCGAGGCCGTTGATTCGAGACGACACACTTGCGGCAGAATTTAATTTCCTGGGGCAAGTTTGGGATCTGGGTCTCGAAATGTTTGTAGGACGGGTTCGACATTTTACTCAGTCTTTCACGCTAAGGTGGGAGCGGACTTTTGCTCTAAAATGAGAAGAAAAACCGATGGCCTGTCAGCCTCGGTCAGTTTCTCAAATGAAGCCGGGGTGGAGTTCTAATGCCTGCTCAAGTACGGCCCGAGGCGTGAATAGCCGATCACCGACATCTGGTAAAGGATTGCTTTTTAGATCCTTTTCGTTGATCAACACCAAGCCACCGGCGCATGAAACGTGGAACTTACCACCCGTCTTGTGAAAAACAAGACCGTGGGAAAATGGATGCCCGGCATTATGATTCGGTTCAAACCGGCAGTCCAAAATCGTCAGCTTCCTCCTTTTCCCCACAAAGGTCATCGCTCCCGAAAAGGGGGCGGAAAAAGCGAGAACGAATCGCTCGATTTCCTCGCCATGCCATCCCCAATCGATATAGGCTTGTGACGACGTATCAAGTCGCGGCCAAAAGGTTCCGCATTGTCGATCCTGTGGTCGCAATGAAAACCGCTCGCCCTTGCCCAGCCTATCCAGCAAGTCAATCAGTGCTGGCACGGCTATTTGTTCGCAATGTGCATCGTAATCTATCGGGAAGCGGACATGTTTCGGGAAGTCACACCCGATTTGTTGAATAATCGGCCCATTGTCTCGCTCTCCCGGTAGCATCAGGTGAAAGGATATGGTGCCTCGCCGGGCGCCAAAAAGGATGGGCCAACTGAACCCGCCGCCACCGGCTCCCTCCGGCAAACGCGAAAAGTGGGTGTTGATGATCCGTCCGCCAAAACTCTCCACCAGTTTTGCCGTGATCTCGAATGGATAACCAAAACACAGTGCGATTGTTTCAGAGTTCGCCAGCGTGAATACATCCTCCCCCAAGCGCTCGACAACTTTCAATTCGGCGCCCATTTCTGCTAGCCGATCACCAAGGTTTTTGCCCTCTGCCGTATGGATTGCAGCTTGCCGGGGGGCGCAAGCGACATGGACACTCATCCCCGCGCTCAAGGCGAACGCAACGATACACTCTGTCATCGGCCGGGCGCCAATAATCACCAGCCGATTGAGGAGACCTTCCATTGCCAGAAAAGAATTGGCTGTCATGATCCTCCACTCTTGCCGTGCATCGTCTGCTCCAGGGAGGATTTCATTTCGCCCGAACGGCCCAGACGCCGGTGCTTTGATCCGGGCTGCCCAGCAATCAGGAAAGGGCCTTGTACAGCCATCTTCTTATGAAATCCGTAACGGGATTGGAAAATTCAAGCAATCGGATAAACGGAAACATGACCCTGGGGAGTTGGATGTAGAGATTGAAGGTGTTGTATAGCCCCTGGATCTCTTGGAAGCTCATTTCCTCGATATCCACCGCCGGTTCGGAGCCGCCGAGAATAATCTTGATATCGGATGGATCAAGCAATCCGTGCTTGATCAGGTATTTGGTCATTTCATCATCGGGGAAAGGCATAAAGCATGTAATCGTGGAAGAATCCGCGCCCGCCTCACGGTTCAAGTCGATCGTCTTTAAAATATGATCACGGTCCATGCCGGGCATTCCGATAATGTTATAGGTACTGACCTTAATGCCGTTCTTCCTCAGGTTCCTCACGGCGGCGACGATCTGCTGATTCGACATTTTCCGCTTCATGATCCGGGCCCGGTACTCAGCGTCTCCGGACTCGATGCCGAGGGTTACATGGACGCAACCCATCAGGCTCAGCAACTCGGCCTTTCTTTCCGTGACGGTTAGGGGATGAACCAGGGCGATGAAGGGAAGCCCCACTTCCTCCCTGTAGAGATGGGCCAGTTCTTCCAGGGCTTGGGTCGACATGGATGAGAAGGTTCCATCGACGAAATAGAACATTTCCAGGTCATACTTTTCCTTCAAAATCTTATATTCGTGAACGGCCACCTTCGGCGACTTGTGGCGCACGAACTTGGCCTTCCCTCCGGCCATGAAAGCCTCGCGCAGGAAGGCCTGGCCGCAATAGGTGCAGCTGTAGGGACAGCCACGGGAAAATTCGACGTGTCCCATTCTATGGGCATGACCGTCGTACAAGCCGAACAACTGTGTGGGCTCGAAAAGATCCCAACTCGGGATTGGAACGGTATTGATGTCCGTTAGCTTGGTGATCTGGCTTTTGTGGATGCCGCCACCCTCGTTCTTGAGCCAGAGTCCCCGGATGGTCTTCGGGTCGCCACCGGACTCGATCGTCCTCAGCAGCTCCCTGAACAGGACCTCCCCCTCCCCGTAGCACATCATGTCTATGTAGGGCTCGGCGATGGAGCTCTCCGGGTTGAGGATACACTGGCTTCCGCCGGCAATGATCTTGATGTTCGGAAATTCCTCCTTGACGGGACCGAGAAGATCCCTCTGCATGTCTAGATGATTGATCACATAGGTGAAAGCGATAAGATCGGGCTCGATCCGCCGGATATCGTCCTTCAAATCCTCCAGCGGAGAACTTTTCTTGGACAGAATGCTCAGGTTGTCGACATCCTTGATGATGCCGGATTTTAATCGGTTGAGGGCGACGGGGTCTATATAGGCCTCATAAAATGAGGTATCGAAAAGGGCCGTCTTGTGCCCCTCCTCGCGCGCGATGGCATCGAGGATCGATATGGTGGGCAATGTCCTCGGACGATATTCAAGGTTAAAATAGACAAAAAGAATTTTTATTTCACTTCTCCCCGCACCCGGGCCGGAACACCGGTGGCGACCACGTTCCTGGGAAGGTCCCGAATAACCGCGGCGCCGGCGCCGACGGTGGTTCCTTCGCCGACGGATACCTTGGGCAACACCGAGGCATTGATACCGAGGAAGGCCTGTGCCCCTAGGCGCGCTTCTCCGCCCATGCAGGCTCCGGGCGAGACCTGTCCGCCGTCGCCGATACGGCAGTCGTGCTCGATTGCCGCACCGGTGTTGATAATCACCCCGCGGCCGATCTCGGCGGCGGGGTTAACCGCCGCCTGGGCGAAAACGACGGTCCCTTCTCCGATCCGCGCCGTCGGGCTGACCGATGAGTCGGGATGGCGGAGGACGGGCAAGACATAACCAAGGGCCCGGCCGCGGTCGAGCAAGTCCATCCGCCGATCGTTGTCGCCGAGGGCGACCAGGAGATCGTCGAATTCCGGACGCAGGCGCTCCATCGCGTCGTTCGCCCCCAACATCTCCAGGCCCAGCACCCTGCCCAGGCTATGCCAATGGTTGTCCAGGAAGGCGATCCGCTTCCAGGCTCCGGTGGCCATGGCGGCGTCGGCGACGACCTTACCGTGTCCTCCGCCGCCGACGATCAGGAGCGAGGGTTTCATGGAGCGCTAAATTTCATATCCGCGTTTACCATGCCAGCGATTGCGGAGAGTATTTCATGTCCGCCCTTGAGCACATCCAATGCCTTGCAAGCCAGCATTTGCGTTTTCATTGCCTCGCCGTCCTCCACAAAGTCGATGATCTCCCTTGTCAGCTTGCTGGCGTTGAGTTCCAGGCCCAGGCCCAGGTGGCGGGTCAGGCCAAGTTCCTCGAATCCCTTGCCGATCAGATGCTGTCGCGGGAACTGGGCGAGGCTCAGGCCAGGCACGCCATGGAACACCCTTTCGAACAAGGTGTTGCCGCTAGCGGTCAGCGCCAGGCGGGCGCCCTTGATCGTTGCCGCGAAGACTTCAGGCGGTAGGGACTTGCTAACCGTCAGGCCGGGCAGGTCCGCCACATCCAGTCCGGAAACCACCCCAAGGACGACATGGACCGGGAGTGTTGCGGAGAGTTCCGCCAGTGCCGGCGCCAAGCGTTGGACGATGTCGTTGTGATCGGACCCCCCGAAAGAAACGACGAGGCCGCCGTCCTTGGCCGTGGCCCGTTCGTGGCAGGGATCGATCAGGAAGTATCGTGGCCCGGCGAGGACATGATCGGCGCCTCCGAGGCTTCCGTAGTCCGCCGCGAAGCCCGAGGCCATGGGGTGGTCGTTGATCAGGAGATCGCAACTGTGCCTCGAAGGGGTTTCCTCGTCGGTAAAGCGGACCACCGGGATGCCCCTTTCACGAGCCAGGTCGGCGACCAGCTGCCAGGCGGGGCCTGTACAGCCATCGAGATCGTCGGGCAGGTAGGGCGGATCGAGGACCAGGACCGATGTTCCCCGGCTGTGTTCGATGATCTCTTTGGACAGTTCCCCACCCTCCTTGAGCGGTACGATTTCGGCTTCGGTTCCAGCGAACACCAGGACGGCGGTGTCCGGTGTCGTGGTGATGACCCGCGTATTCCAACTCAGCCGCGTCGTCAGGGTGCGCATGCGGGTCAGGTGTCCCAGTCCGACACGCTTCGAACCGGCGGTGAAGATGGTCATCTCCATGACTGCTCAGGGCTTCCGCCAAGCCAGGCCGGCGTCGAAAACAGCCTCTGCGAGGGCCCAGTCGGCGGGGCTGTCGATATCGATGTTGGTTATGCCTTCGGTGACCACAGCGCGGACGTTTTTCGGATAAAGGGTTTCCTGCTCGCGCAGCGCATCGGTCCGCAGATAGAAAAAGCAGCCGCTAGGCGTCAGGATGGGCTTCACCTGATGGCGTTGTTCGGTCTTGACGGGGGGGCCGAGGGCCTCCACCCGCCCTGTCTTATCGCCGTAAAACAGGACACCGGTGGAGCGTTCGATGGCGTAGACGCTCATCACGCCGTCTATCTCCGAGTTCGCAAAAAGGTCGAGGACATCGCGAAGCTGTGCCGGGTCACGAAAGGGCTGGGTCGCCAACAGCAAAAGCACGATCCCGGGTGTCCGACCGCCCTCGTTGCTTTCGATCCAGTCAACGGCGTGCAGGGCGACCTCGACCAAGCCGGTCTCGGCGGTGGCGAGTCCGGCCGGGCGCAGGAAAGGAACCTCGAGCCCGAGTTCCCGCCCGACCTCGGCGATTTCCTCAACGTCGGTGCTGAGGATGCGCCGCACCTGGTCCATGCCAGCGGCTTTCAGCGCCTCGACGCACCATCCGATCAGCGGCAAGCCACCGAGGGGCCGGATGTTCTTGAGCGGGATGCCCGTCGAGCCGCCGCGGGCGGGAACGATGACCAAGAGATCGTCGATCAGGGACATGGCGTTCAGGCCCGGTCACGGATGTTGGCCACCGCCTTGTGGAGGTCGCCGACCACGGCGCAGAGCCGGTCTACGTCGCCAGAATCCATATGGGTGTAGAAGGGAATGCTCAGAATCCGGCTGGAAACCCATTCCGAACAGTCAAGCGGCACCCGCTTCGCACCGTCCGTGTCCTGATAAACATCGGTTCGATGCAGGCAGGGATGAAAGTACTTCCGGCTGTCGATCCCCTCGGTGTCAAGGGCCTCGGCGAGGAGGAAGCTGTTGATACCAAAAGCTTCCGCGTCGATCAGGATGGGGAGCTCTTTGTGGGCGCTGGTGTCGCCCTCGTGGGGAATCGGGAAGCCGATCCCGGGGATTGCCCCCAACCCGTCGATCAACCGCTCTGCGGTCGCCCGGCGGTCGGCCAGGTAGTTCTCGAAGCGGCCAATCTCGATGATACCCGCGGCGGCGTTGATCTCGGGCATCTTGGAGCAGATGCTAGCGAACTTCGGATTGTAGTCGCTGCCCTGGCCCCAGTTGCGGGCCAGCCGGACATGGTCGGCGAAGGCATCGTCGTTGGTGCAGATAAAGCCGCCCTCGCCGAGGGTGGTGAGGATCTTGGTGGCAGAAGCCGAGAAGCCCTCGGCCAAGCCGAAACTCCCGACCGGGGCGCCCCTGTGGGTCGATCCCAGCGCCTGCGCGGCATCAAACAGCAGGACCAGATTGTGCTTTTCGGAAATTGCCTGCAGGGCGGGAATGTCGCAGGGCGTGCCGAAGATATGGACGCCGCAGATGGCAACCGTGTCGGGTCCGATGGCGGCCTCTACCGAGGCCGGATCGAGGGTCAGGGTCCGCGGGTTGATGTCGGCGAAGACCGGTGTCAGGCCGCCCAGCTTCATGGAATGGGCGGTGGCCAGGAAGGTGAAACTGGGAACGATGACTTCGCCGCCATCAAGCCCGGCGGCGGCGGGCATGTACATCAAGCCGCTCGACAGGTTGGCCAAGGTGAGGCAGTGCTTGACCCGTAGGCGGTCGGCAAGGATCTCCTCGAACCGGCGGCTGATCGGGCCGAAGTTAGATTGCCAGCCACTGTCTTGGATCGAGTCGATATAGGGGCGCAGCTCGTCCGCTGTCGGCATGGTCGGGCGGAACAGTCGGAGTTTTTCGGGAAACGCCGGTTTCCCTCCCAACAGGGCAGGCTTTCTCACGAAGCGCCTACTCCGGGGCCCGGCAGCGGGGTCCAGTCTTCGATGTCGTGGGGCCGGAGCAGCACCTCGCCGGCGATATCGCAAGCCGCCGTCCGGTCCAAGATGGCGTCCAATTGTCTTGGCTCAATGCCGGTGCCGGGACGGCGCAGGTCGAGGTTGTCGGCGTTGAAGGACTCTCCCTTGCTGATCGGCCGGGTGGTGACGACGCTGCGTCGGTGGACGCGCCGCTGGCCGAGCTCGATATCGTTGATGTCGTTGGGTCCCTTGGTGCCACTGCCTAGGCCCTTCTCGACATCGCGGATCAGCCGCACCATCTCCTTGAGTTCATCAGGCATAAGCGAAGCTTTGTGATCGGGTCCGAAGGCGGTGTTGTCCAGGGTGAAGTGTTTCTCGATGACCGAGGCCCCCATGGCGACGGCGGCCGGCGGCAGGGCCGCGCTGAGACTGTGGTCCGAATAACCGACAGGGACCGTGCCGTAGCGATTACGTAGGGTCTCCATGGCGCGCAGGTTGGCGATCTCCACCGGGCAGGGGTACCAGGAAACGCAGTGCAGGAGGCAGACCTCGCCAGCGCCGGCCTCGCACAGAGTCTTCATGGCCTCGTCGATCTCGGGCAGGTCGCCCATTCCGGTGGACAAGATGATGGGCAGCTTCTTACTTGCCGCATGACGCAGAAAACGAGGGTTGGTCAGGTCGCAGGAGGCGATCTTGATGACCTCGCACTTTAGGTCGTCGCATAAAAAATCAAGACTATCGTGATCGAAGGCGGTGGACAGGAACTTAATGCCCAGGCCGTCACAAGTCTCCTTGACGGCGCTGTGATCGTCCGCCGAAAGCTCGATGCGCCTGAGGACATCTTGGAAATTCTCGTTCTCGTGCTTAGCCTCCAGGATGTAGGACGACATTTCAGCGTCGGGGATGGCCACATTTTCAGCCTTGAAGATCTGGTATTTGACGAAATCGGCGCCGGCCGCCGCCGCCACCTTCGCCATGGCCATGGCCTTGTTGAGCTCGCCGTCGTGATTGATGCCGGCCTCGGCGATAATGATCGTGTGATCCCAAGGAAAGTACATGCCCTGTCTGGCCTCTAGAGTTTCATTAGGTTTGGAACCGGCCTAGGCCTTCTCCGGATAGGGCACCGGCCGGCCTACGAGTTTCGGCGCCATGCTGCCCCAGTGGGGATCGATGCGGGTTTCCTCGACGATCGCCGCAAGGGCTTCGCGGAAGTCCTCTTTGGGCTCCCAGCCCAGCGCCCGCACCTTGCTGTAGTCGATGCAGTAGCGCAGGTCCTGTCCCGGGCGGTTGGCCACGTATTCCACCTGTTCATCGAAATCAAGTCCCATGATATCGGTGAGCGTTTTCAAGACTTCGTTGTTGGTCATTTCAACATCGGAACTGATGTTGTAAATGGTGTTGACCTCGCCTTTGGTGATGATCTTCAGAATGGCGTCCACGGCGTCCTCAACGTGCAGCCAAACCCTCTGATAGGTGCCGTCGCCGTGGAGCTGCGCCTTCTTGCCGTGGAGAAGCCGCAACAGCGAGCGGGGGATGAGCTTTTCCGGATATTGCCGCCGGCCGTAATTGTTGGACATGCGGATCATCTGGTACTTGATGTCGTAAGTGTGCGAATAGGAGCGGACGATATGCTCCGCCGCCGCCTTGCTGGCCGCGTAGGGATTGGAGGGGTTGAGCGGCGAGTTCTCGTCGAACCGCTCGGTCAGGCTGCCGCCGTAGACCTCGTCGGTGCTGATGTGGACGAACAGCGGCCGTAACGAGGGTTCGTAGGCGCGCACCATTTCAAGCAGGTTCTGGACACCTATGATGTTAGTCATCGTGAAGTGGCGCGACTGACGGATTGAGTTGTCGACGTGGGACTCGGCGGCGAAATTGAAGATGATGTCGCATTCGGGGAGGGACCCGAAGTTGGTGATGTCGCCATGCAGGAGGCTGTAGTTGGGGTTCTCGTAGAACCATACCCCCATCTTCTTGTCGGCGGCATAGGTCAGGTGGTCCAGGTTGGTGACCTCATGGCCGAGCTCAAGGGCCTTGATGATGAAGTGCTTGCCGATGAACCCGTTGCCTCCGGTGACGAAGATGCGATGGCTGGTTTTGAACATTGTCTACCTTCCATTAAAACTGCCATTTGTAAGCGCCCAGCGCATGAGCGCTCCGCTTGAGGAGGTTCTCGATCTTGAACCGCTCGATGCCGAAAAAGGTATTTCTATAAGGGTTATTGTCAGTCATGACGGATTTCATATCCCTCTTTACGACATCTTTTTTTTAGCAAGCTTGTCGACGACGAATTCCTTAAAGGCAGTGATCGCGCTTGCCGGGGACTGCGCGGCCGTATCGATCACAAGGTCCGGGTTGGTCGGCGGCTGATAAGGCGTCGACGATGAAATGCCGATCATATTGTCCATCTCGCCACGTCCGGCTTTGGCGTAAAGACCCTTGGTGTCCCTTTCGGCGACTATAGCAAGGCGGGCGTTGAAGAAAATTTCGTAGAACCCCTCGCCCAATCTGTCGCGGGCGCGGCGCCTGGACTGGGCGTAAGGGGAAATGATCGGCACCAGAATGACGTCGTGTTCTTCCCTATATTGGAGGCAAAGCCCGCAGATAAGGAAGTTGTTTTCCTTGATGTCTCGCTCGTTGAAGTCGAGGTGCTTGTGAAGGCGGTTTCGCACATCGTCGCCGTCCAGGATCAGGACGCTGTATCCCTGTTTCTCCAACCACTCCTTGACCGCCTCGGCTACCGTCGTCTTGCCAGCGCCGGAAAGACCGGTAAACCAGAAAACGGGAGCGCCGCTCATGTAATCAAAAAGTCCCCTTTATACTTGCTTGTTTTGCCTGGAAAATTTCCACGCTACCGCAGACCGGGTGAACGGCGCCGCCCGGAGGAAAATCCTATTTCGGGTCCGCCCGAGACTTCAAGCGTAGGCGCAGATCGCCTCGGCCGGGATGCGGACCTTTGTCTGCCGGCCCAACAGGTCGAGCAGGATGATGACGCGTTCATCGTCGGTGACGCAGTCGTACAAGCCGACGCGATCACAGAAAGCACCGGATAACACCTGCACCGGTTGGCCTTTGCTAAACGTCTGCCCGGCGCCCAGGATCACCAGTCCATCTTCGTCCTCGCGGCTACGGATGTCCTCGACGATGTTTTCCGGAACGGGCGCCGGTATCTCGCCGTTGCAGACCATGGAATGGACGCCGATGGTCGAGCGCACCGGCAGCCAGCGCGCCGTCTCGATGTCGAGACGGACGAAAAGGTAGCGTGGGAACAAAGGCGCCTTGACCCATTCCGTCCGCCGGGCGTGGCGCCTGCGTTTCAGATATTGCGGCAGAAACACCTCATAGCGCTGGCGCCGCAAGTTGGCCCTGGCCAAGTTCTCGCAACGAAAACGGGTTTGCACCACATACCAGCGTTTCATATGGACCTCCTCATTCCACCAGGCGCGGTCCTTGCCGGGAAATCTTCATGAAGCGAGGCGCCACCACCCGATCGGGCGGCACGGCCCGGCAGGCCTCCTCGAAGGCAGCTTGCGGATTCAGCAAATCGGTGACCATCACCGCGTCGATGCCATCCATATCCGCCAAATCGCGGTACACGGGCAAGCCGGCATGGCTACCGGTCACGGTCCGGGCATCGGCGACGCCGATGAGGTTCACCGGAAACTCGCTGGCGCAGAGCGTCGCGATTTCTCCCAGGTCGCTGACCCCGAGAAGTGCGATATGGCGCCAGCCATGCTTGGCGCAATGGGCGAACAGGTCTCCGCACTCGTCGCGCGCCAGGCGGAAAAAATTAAAGGATTGCGACAGGTACTCGGCGGTGAGCCGGCTTTTCTCGGCAAAGCCGTTAGGCGTCAGATAGTAGGCGTAACGGTTCCTGGGGATCTGCCGGACCTTGATATAGCCCTTTTTGACGCAACGCTTGAGATAGGCGTTGGCGAGCCCCAGCGCGATGCCCAGATCCTGAGCCACCGAGCGCTGGGTGAGGGAATTGTTCTCCTCGACGGCATTGAGGAGGCCAAGGGTTATCTCGGCCTCGCTATCCATGGCCTGGATCGTCTGCTTGCTTTCCACCACTATGGTTTTCCCATTGGGGGACCCTTTGCCAGGCCTCTAGCGTTCACGGCGCGAACACTACACTGTTCACAATATGAACGTCAAGTGGACAAACGTTTAAGCCAAGACGGCAAAGAGAATGTTTGAAAAAAATAGCCGGCAGTAGGAGCGGACCAGGCGGGACTAGCCTTTTTTAGATTTTCCCTTAAAGAATTGAGGCCACTGTCTTTCGATCACCGGACCGGTTTCGGCAAAGGCATGACAGCTGTTCAGCAAAGCCGGCTGTTCCCCGCCCGCTTTCGCCGCCAGCTTTTTTTCGCGCAACGGGACGATGGTTTGGAACGCCGTCGTCGCCAGCGGCCCCAACAGCATTTCAGTGAGATGGGTGCACCCCTTGGTGCCGGCGAAATGCTTGCGCACCGCCTTTCTCCAGCCTGGTGCGATGCATAGGCCTTTTAGCGCCCCGAGACGGGGCGCGACATCGGTGCAAATGCCGAAGGGACTGGCGTCGATGGCGGCTTCCACTGCCCGCACCACCAGAGCGTCATCGACCGTCAGCCTGATCGTCATGGCGTGGATGGGCTCTCCGCTGTTGACGGCGCCACGGCCGACGTTGTCGAAGGAATAGGTCTTGCTGTCTACAAGCGAGGCCTCTATGTCCCACAAGCCGTCTTCCCTTGCAAAGCCACGACAAACGATGTCGCGGCCATGGATATGTTTGCGTTGGGCGGGATTCGACAAAGGCATTGCATATCCCTCTGGCGGCAACCCGGATCGGACCGGGCGGGAGGAAGAACTGGCCGGTTAAGCGCCGTAGCGGTCGCCAAAAACGAAGGCTTCGGTTTCGCTGATGGTCTTTTCCAGCATTTCCTTCATCACCGCGTAGAGGTCGCGGATGGAAACCATGCCGACGGCGCGGCCATCCACAGCCACAGGCAAGTGCCGGTATCTGCGTTTCTGCATCAGTTCCAGCGCATCCGCGACCATGTCGTCGGGAGCCAAAGTATCCGGATTTTTGGTCATCACCTCCTTAAGGCGGGTTTCCTTGGCGTCCAAGCCTTTCGCCAAAACGCGGCGAGTCAGGTCGCGCTCGGTGACGATGCCGACGAGCTTGCCGCTTTTGTCGGTGACGACGATGGCGGCGACGTTAGCCTCGAACATCTCCTTGGCCGCCTCATACACCGTGCCGCCTTGGGGAAGTTCACAAACCTTTTGCTCAAGCACGATGTCGGGAATGATTTTATGCTGCATGGCCCCCCCTTTTCTCCCGTTTTCCCCTCCGCCTAATTTTTTTAGCATCGGCTACATCTTGTTTAGTCGCCGGTGAAGTCAAATGGAATTTTACCAGCACCTCTGGTCAATATTTAAGTAGCTATGCATCCGGCTCATTGAATTCCATCGTTTTTCGGGGAGGCGTGACGCGAATTGAAGTGATCTGGTGGCGATGACGGCGGAGGATTTCGAGGCGAAAACCGTGGAACATGAAGGTTTGGCCGGCATCTGGGATGCGCCGCGATTCATGCAGGACCAATCCGGCCAAGGTGGCTGCGATCTCGTCGGGAAGGTTCCATTCAAATTGACGGTTGATGTCACGGATGGTGACGCTGCCCTTGACGATATAGCTTCCGTCCGCCTCGGCGCGGACACCACTGACGGTGATGTCGTGTTCATCTGAAATCTCGCCGACGATCTCTTCCAGAATGTCTTCCAGGGTCACGATCCCCTGGAAACTACCGTACTCATCGACGATAAGAGCAAAATGTTCGTGGCGGGCGCGGAAAGCCTGGAGTTGGTCGAGAAGCGACGTGGATTCCGGGATAAACCAGGGTTCCACCGCCAGGGCAACGATATCCAAGCCATTCGAAACCTTTTCCTGCTGGTCCTCTCCGCGCGCCCTGACCGCTCTTAAAAGCGCCTTGGCATGGAGAACGCCAACTATATTATCAGGCGTTTCCCGCCACAACGGCAAGCGGGTAAAGGGGCTGGCCAGCACTTCGGCGACCACCTTTTTCGCCGGCAGGTCGGCATCGATCATGGCCAGGTTCTTGCGGTGGATCATGATTTCACCCACTTGCACTTCGGTCAGATCAAGAACGCTCCGCAGCATCTCCCGTTCATGCTTGACGGCATCCTCCTCGCCGGCATGAAGAGCGATAGCGCCCCGCAGTTCCTCGCTGCTTGTGCCAAGCACCGCATCGGCCTTGAAGTCGATCCCGAATAGCTTAAACACCCCCTCCACCAACAGGTTTATCGCCCTTATGATCGGCGCCAGTACCAGGACCAACCCGTTGACCACCGGCGCTATGGCCAGAGCCATCCGGTCGGCGTTTTGGATCGCATAGGTCTTGGGCAGAATTTCCGCGAAAATCAGAACCAAAAGCGTCATACCGGTGGTTGCGTACACGACGCCGACCTCGGCGAACATGGCGATGAGAACGCTGGTCGCCAAGGCCGAGGCAAAGATGTTAACCAGGTTATTGCCGAGGAGGATGACGCCGATCAGCCTTTCCTTGTTCTCTTGCAGGCGGTTGACCAGCCCGGCCCGGCGGTTTCCGTTTTCTTCCAGCTGATGCATGAGCGGCCTTGACGCGGCGGTCAACGCCGTCTCGGAGCCCGAGAAAAAAGCTGAAAAAACCAGTAGAATGAAGATGACGATCAAAGAGATCAACATGGCTGTTTCTCTAGGGTTGCTAGGGTTTCATGGCTATTGCCATTTGGCGCCTCTCAGGTGAGCGAACTTTTCACCCAAACCTTCAAGCACCGAGGACGTCTTTCAGGAAAGCGCCAACTTCATCCCGATTGACCTCGCGGCTGATGAAGGATTGGCCGATGCCGTGGGCGAGCACGACAGTGAGTTTTCCGTTCTTGACTTTCTTGTCCCGTTCCATATGGACGATCAGATCATCGGCCGACCAGGACGTATCGGCAAGCTTTTGTATATCGACGGACAACCCGGCGGCCGCCAGATGGCGGCGCACACGCTTGGCGTCGCCTGATGAACAAAGGTCCAAGCGGGCCGACAGGTGGAAGGCAAGAACCAGGCCGATAGCCACCGCCTCGCCATGCAATAAGGCCTCGTCGTAGCCGATCTGGGCCTCAAGGGCGTGCGCGAAGGTATGACCCAGGTTCAACAGCGCTCGCTTTCCCGCTTCGCGTTCATCGGCGGCAACGATGGAAGCCTTGGCGGCGCAACAGGTGAGGACGGCATGGCGGCGGGCCGCCGCGTCCCCACTCAACAAGCGGGCGGCGTTATCCTCCAGCCAAGCGAAGAATTCGGCATCATTGATCAATGCGTATTTCACCACTTCCGCGTAGCCAGCCAGGAGTTGGCGGCGCGGCAAGGTCTCCAGGGTGACAACATCGGTAAGCACCCGGCGCGGCTGGTGGAAGGCGCCAATCAGGTTTTTGCCGGCACCGGTATTGATGCCGGTTTTGCCGCCGATGGAACTGTCCACTTGCGCCAACAGAGTCGTTGGAATCTGCACGAAAGGAAGGCCGCGCAAGGTAATGGCGGCGGCAAAGCCGGCAATGTCGCCGACCACTCCGCCGCCCAAGGCAATGATGGTTGTGCCGCGTTCGATGCGGGCGGCGAGCAGCTTTTCCGTCAACTCTTGCAGGTGGCTAAAGTCCTTGGTCGGCTCGCCGGCGGCAAGGACGACGCTGGTATGCACGATCGCCGCTTCCGTCAAAGCCGCCTCCAGGGCCGGCAGGTAGAGGGGGGCGACGGTATCGTCGCTAACCACGACGACGCGTGGCTGGGCCAATACCGGGGCCAAAAGCCGCCCAGCGGCCGCCAGCAACCCTTCGCCGACCTGGATATCGTAGCTACGCGGTCCCAGATTCACCGTTAGTTCGCTGGCCCTCGCCGGCGTCTGTCCGGCACTTAATTTCATGACTGGATTTCCCTCGCTTCGGGCCGCAACAAGGACTCGACGGCGTCGGCGACGCGCTTCTCTGCCGCCTGCAGTGGATCGTTTCCGCTATCGATGACAATATCGGCCTCGGCATAGATCGGATAGCGTTCCTCCATCAGCTTAGCCAGGATGGCGCGCGGATCGCCATTTTTCAACAACGGCCGGCCGCCGTGGCGGCCGGTTCGCCGAACAAGAACATCGAGATCGGCGCGCAGCCAAACCGAGACGCCAACATCGCGGATCCTGGATCGGGTCCTGGGGTCCAAGAAAGCGCCACCGCCGGTCGCCAAGACCTGCGGCCCATTGCCCAAAAGCCGATTGATGACCCGCCGTTCGCCGTCTCGGAACTCCGCTTCGCCGTAAAGTTCGAAAATATCTTCTATGGAGCATCCCGCCGCATCGGCGATTTCATCGTCGGCGTCAATGAATGGCAGGCCGAAGCGTTTGCCCAGACGACGGCCGATACAAGTCTTGCCGGCCCCCATGAGGCCGACCAAAACAATAGGTTTATCAATCCGTAGAGAATGAACCGTCATCCAAAAACGTCCACTTTCTCGATCCTGGGAGTCATTGAAAGGGTCTCGCCAAGCAATTAGACTGCCGAAAAAATGCCATAGTCGAAACCTAGTCTCCCGTTGTCAACAAACCCAACCGATCTTCAATTGTCATGATGGGGACAGGATTTCAATAGATTTGCCAACCGATCGTTTCAGCATTTCGTCTCTTTGTAATAAGGGAAGGTTGTAAACGAAAAATAAGTAAAAATTCGATTATAGCTGTTTGGGCGCTTTCAACTTTAAGGAAATTCATGAAAAATTTTTCCAAACTTGTTTTTGTTGCCGTTATCGCGGTCATCATCGGCGGCGCGGTATTTCTGGCATCTTGGGACATCCCGGCGCCTGTCGCCGATGTCGAGAAGGTGATAACCGATGAACGCTTCCCGCGTTAGTTCTCCGCCGCGGCCCTGTTTCGGCCTTACCAGGGCCACGGGCTTCATGACCGCCGTCGTTGTGGCTTGCCTCGTCATGGCCGCCGCGCCCGGTAAGGCGCGGGCGCAAGAGGCGCCGCCAGAGGCAAGCGAGCCGACCAGCCTGCCGCCACCGCTACAGCTACGCCCGCATCAGCAAATCGCGCCGGCACCGGCTCCGCTTCTCCCGGCGCCGGCGGAAGCGACACCGCTTGCCTCGGGCGCCAAAGTACGGACGGATGTCCTGCAAACGATCAACCCGGACACGGTGGGTACGCTGACCGTGGAAGAGGGGGGGCTGGGGATCGCCATGTGGAGCGGCACCAGCCGCAACCTGGTCGATACGCTTTTGCCGCGGTTGCCGGTCAACGCCGCCTCGGCGGCGATGCGAAGCCTCATGCGCCGTTTGCTACTGTCCCCAGCCGAGGCACCGCGAGGGGAATCGGAAAGCGGTGGCCTGATCGCCCTTCGCATTGAGCTCCTCGCCGCTATGGGCGATTTGGCCGGGGCTCATCAGCTTCTTACCGCCATTCCCAAGCGCGACCACAACGAGCGGCTTATCCGCATCGATGCCGATTCCAGGTTCCTCGCCAATGACAACCACCGCGCCTGCAACCTTGCCACCCGTCAGATCGCCGAACGGGCAAGCTCCTATTGGCAGAAAGCCTTCATTTTTTGCCAAGCCCTGGCCGGTGAACATCAAAAAGCCGCCCTGGGCGTTTCTCTTCTGCGTGAAATGGGCGCCAAGGACGAGGTCTTTTTCAGCCTTGTCGAGGCCCTGGCCTTGGGCGCCGCCGCCGACATGGAAAGCCTGCCTGATCCGTCGCCGCTTCACCTTGCGGTGGCGCGGGCGGCCAAGGCGCGGCTTCCGGCGGATGTGGTATCATCGAACCGTCCGGGAATTTTAAAAACCATCGCCACCAGCCCCAACGCTTCCGTCGAACTCAGGCTGGAAGCGGCGGAACGGGCCGAAGCAATGGGTTCGCTTGCCGTCGACACATTGCGACAGCTTTATACCAGCGCTTCCTTTTCCGACGAGGAACTGGCCAATCCCCTGTCCAAGGCGGAGGCGGAAAGCGGCCCCTTGAGCCGCGCGCTCCTTTATCGCACGTCGCTTGTGCAAACCGTGCCCACGGCGCAAGCGGAAGTGGTGGCACGGGCCTTGTCACTGGCCAGGGAGGGAGGGCTCTATGCCTCTACCGTCCGGGTTTTTCTGCCGCTGCTTAAACGGATTCCACCTTCCGACGAACTGGTCTGGTTCGCACCCGAGGCGGTCCGCGCCCTGTTTATCAGCGGCGAACATCAAGCCGCCAGGATTTGGTTCGACTTGCTGCGCGCCAGCTCTAAATATGACAAGGACGCCAAGGACGCCCTCGCCGCCCTGCTGCCGGTGGCCCACCTCGCCGGATACAAGGATGTGGATAAGTGGACCACGGACAGGTTGATTGGTTGGTGGCGAACCATCAAGGAAAGCAAGGAAGCGGGGAAGCGGGCAACGCTGCTCTATAGCCTATTCGACGCGCTCGGAGAAAAGGTCCCCGATGAAGCCTGGGAAACCCTTCTCGAAGGCCCACAGCGGATCACCGTGGCGATGCCCCATCCGGCCCTTTGGTATCGTTTGGCTTTTGCCGCCAACAGCAGCAAAGCGCCCGCCGAACGCGAAGTCGTTGCCAGCGTCCAGCCCAACATCTTGGTCAATGCCGAGGGCGTTGATGTTGAGGCGCCCTTGGCGGCGGCGCAAGCGGCGCCCGGGATTGGCCGGCGGCGCCTGGGCGAGACCGTGCTTTTGTCTTTGTTGGCGCTCGGCGAAAGCGGCCCGGGGGCGGCCGATCCGGTAGTTTTGAGCCGCGTGCTAAGCAGCCTCGGGACCATCGGGATGGCGGCCGAGGCGCGCACGCTTGCAATCGAAGCAGCGTTGGCGGGGGGGTTATAAGGCGTTGATGAACGGACGCTATCGAGGCCAACCGAGCCCGCAAGTCGAAATTTTCCTCGAGATGATGGCCGCCGAGCGTGGCGCCGCACGGAACACTATCGAATCCTACCGCCGGGATCTGGCTGATTTCATGGCTTTTCTGGCAACCCGGGGGCGGCTGCCCGAAAACGCGGACACGGCGCGAATTCGCGCCTATTTCAACCAACTTTCCGGAGCCGGGATAGCACCCGGCACCAGCGCCCGGCGACTCTCGGCCCTGCGCCAGTTTTTTCGGTTCCTGTTCGCCGAGGGCTTCCGGGAGGACGATCCCTGTTCTGCCATTGATAGTCCGCGCCAAGGCCGTCCCTTGCCCAAGTGCCTGAGCGAAGAAGAAGTGGAACGGTTGCTGGCGGCGGCGCGGCGGCGCGGCGGCGGCAAGGGAAAAAGATTGGTGGCGCTCCTGGAAATGCTTTACGCCACGGGCTTAAGGGTATCGGAGCTGGTCGCCCTACCGGTGTCGGCAATGTCGCGCGACGGACGTATGCTGATCGTCAGCGGCAAGGGCGGCAAGGAGCGCATGATTCCCTTGAGCGAGCCGGCGATGGAGGCGGTGGTGGTCTACCAACGAATGCGGGAGCACTTCATGGCCGCCCCTCGGCGGACCGGCGAAAACTCTCCTTGGCTGTTTCCCTCCCGCTCCCGGGCGGGACACCTGACCCGCAACCGATTAGGCCAGTTGCTCAAGGGCTTGGCGGTGGACGCCGGGGTCGATCCGGCCAGGGTTTCGCCGCACGTTTTGCGCCATTCCTTCGCCAGTCATCTTCTCGCCCACGGCGCCGACCTGCGCAGCCTACAACAAATGTTGGGACATGCCGACATCGCGACAACGCAGATTTACACCCATGTGCTGGAGGAGCGTCTCAAGCGCCTGGTCAAGGAGGCACACCCCCTGGCCACGAAAAAGGACTTATGAAACGGCTGACAGGGTACGCGGCGCCGCCAATGGCGGCGGTCGCTAGCCGCAACGAAGTCTGATTTTTCATGACCAAACCTTGACAAGAAAAAAAATTCCTAAATATATGACGCGCGAAGCTGGGCAACATGAATTCCTTCCCGACCCGGTCATCAGTATGGGAAACCTCAAAGCATGGCGGAAATGATACGTTTGCGGGAGCTAACGAAGAAGTTCGGCTCCTTGATAGCCGTTGACGGCATCTCTCTCGCGGTCGGCAGGGGCGAGGTCCTGGGATTCCTTGGCCCTAACGGGGCCGGCAAATCGACGACCATGAAAATGGTCTCGGGGTTCCTGGCGCCGACTTCCGGATCGGCCAGTATCTGCGGTCACGATGTCGCCGAAGAACCGGTAAAGGTCAAAAGCCGCATCGGCTATTTGCCGGAGCGAGGACCCAGCTACGGCGACATGACGCCGCGAAGCTTCCTCAACTTCATCGCCGCCATTCGCGGCTTCGACGGCAACGAAAGAACCCGCCGTGTCGAGCAAACGGCGGAGAGATTGGGCCTGGGCGAAGTCCTCGGCCAAACCATCGACACCCTTTCGAAAGGATTCAAAAGTCGTGTCGGCCTGGCGCAAGCGATCCTCCACGACCCGGAAGTGCTGATGCTCGACGAGCCTACCGACGGCCTCGACCCCAACCAGAAGCATCATGTCCGCAACCTCATTCGGGAGATGGCCGAGGACAAGGCGATCATCGTTTCCACCCACATCCTTGAAGAGGTCGACGCCGTCTGCACGCGGGCCGTCATCATTGCTCGCGGACAGTTGCTGACCGACGGCACTCCGGAAGAACTCCTGGCCAGGTCCAGCCATCGTAATTCTGTTCTTATCACCATGGACGCCAGCACCGTCGAGTCGGTGGAAAAGGAGATCGCCGCCCTGAGCAGCGTCGAAGGCATCGATATCCTGGACGGCCTGGAGGATCGCGCCAAGTTGCGTGTCCTGCCGAAGCAGGGCCGGCCGATCGCCATTGAAATCAGTGACCTGATCCGGGCCAAAAACCTGCCCGTTCAGGAACTGCACGTGGAGAAAGGATCGCTTGACGAAGTTTTCCGGGACATCATCCGCGCATCCGAGGACAGGGTTGAAGGCGATGCGTAACATAAGGATCATCGCGCTTAGGGAAATTTCGGGTTATTTCACCACTCCCTTGGCCTTTACTTTCATTGTCATTTTCCTGGCCCTGACGGGCACATTCGCTTTTTATGTCGGCGGCTTCTTCGAGCGGGGCCAAGCCGACTTGCAGACATTTTTCAATTTTCACCCCTGGCTCTTTCTTTTCCTCGTTCCGGCCATCGCCATGCGCCTTTGGGCGGAGGAACGAAAGACCGGGACCATCGAGTTGCTGTTGACTCTGCCCGTGTCCACCAGCGAGGCGGTTTTGGGCAAGTTCCTGGCGGCCTGGGCATTCACTGGCGTGGCGCTGGTTCTGACATTTCCCATGTGGATCACCGTCTATATCTTGGGAACTCCCGACAACGGCGTTATCGCCACCAGTTACCTGGGCAGTTTTTTCATGGCCGGGGCCTTTCTGGCCATCGGCTCGTGTATTTCGGCGCTCACCAAGAACCAGGTGATCGCTTTCATCGTCGCGGCGGCGGTATGCTTCCTTTTCACCATGAGCGGCCTTGAAATGGTTTTGAACTTCTTCCGTGGGTGGGCGCCGGAAGTGGTCATCGACGCTATCGCCTCGATGAGTTTCCTCGTCCATTTCGAGTCGGTGACGAAAGGGGTCGTTGATCTCAAGGACGCCGTATACTTCGTGTCGCTGATCGTTTTTTGGCTATTCGCCAACGTCACCGTTGTCGAATTGAAGAAAGCCGCTTAGATGAAAACCTCGACAGATCCCGCCAAGGACGCCAACAAGAGCAAGTTGGCGTGGGCTGGATTGGTGCTGGCGACGATCATGCTTTTCGCGGTCAACATCTTTTTCAGTACCGTTTTCAAATCGGTGCGTCTGGACCTCACCCAAGAGGGCCTTTTCACGATTTCAGAGGAAACCCGCAATATGCTCGGCTCCATCGACGAGCCGATCGTGGCGCGTCTTTATTACTCGAAAATTCTCGGCGAGCGGAGTCCCAGCCACGCGACCTTTTACGCCCGTGTCCGCGAACTGCTCGAGCAATACTCCCAGCTGTCGGGCGGCAATATCCGCCTCGAAATCCATCATCCCGAGCCATTTTCCGACACCGAGGACTTTGCCGTCGCCTTCGGTCTACAGGGAGTCCCGCTCAACAACGCCGGCGACCTGGGCTATTTCGGGCTCGCCGCCACCAATAGCACCGACGACCAGGAGGTTATCGCCTTCTTCAACACCAGGCGGGAAGCTTTCATCGAATACGACCTGACAAAATTGCTTTACGCGCTTGCCAATCCCAAGAAAAAAGTCGTCGGGCTGATCAGTTCCCTGCCGATAGCCGGTGGCAGGGGCCCCACATACGAGCAGAGCCAGCCGTGGACCGTCCATCGGCAGATCAGTGAATTTTTTGAATTGCGGTCTCTTGGCCTGGATGTCGACAAAATCCCCGCCGCGATTGATACCTTGATGATCGTCCAACCCAAGGGGATGACCGAGGAAGCGCTTTACGCCGTCGACCAGTTTGTGCTTGCCGGCGGCAAGGCCTTGGTTTTCATTGACCCTAACGCCGAGATCGAGGCTGTCTACAGGTCGCGCGTGAAGAGAAAGGGGAAAGCAGATTTCAACCGTCTGCTCAATGCCTGGGGGGTCTCCCTTGTCAAGGGCATGGTCGCCGGCGACCTAGACGCGGCAAAACGGGTCAATACGGAACAGGGATCGCGCACGGTGATATCCGACTACGTTGTCTGGCTAGGGCTTCTGCAGCGCAATTTCGACACCGACGACGTGATCACAGGCGAGATCAGCAATCTCAACTTGGCCACGTCCGGCATCCTTGAAAGAGTCGAGGGTTCGGAAACGGAAATCAGCCCTCTTCTCTTTACCGGTGTTCGGGCGATGAAGATCGACGCCGCGAAAGTCCGCTCCAAACCGGATGTTGTTTCGCTTTTCCAGTCTTTCCGTCCGTCAGGCGAGCGATTGATGTTGGCCGCCCGCGTCAACGGTTCGGTCAAGAGCGTTTTCCCCCACGGGCCGCCGGCCAAGGACAAAGCCGGAAAGCCGGAAAAGCCGGAGGATAGCGGATCGAAAACGGCGGCAACCGCGAAGCCAGCCCATTTGACTAAATCCGCCCATCCCATCAATGTCATAGTTGTTGGCGACGCCGACATGCTGCACGATAGTTTCTGGGTCGATATCCGCAGCTTCTTCGGACAAAACATCCTCCTTCCTTTTGCCAATAACGCCGATTTCGTTGTCAACGCGCTTGATAATTTGAGCGGCAGCGATGCCCTCATCGGCCTTCGGGGGCGGGGCCGTTCCGAACGGCCTTTTTACCTTGTCGAGGACATCCGCCGCGAGGCCGAGCGCCGCTACCGGGCCAAGGAAACGGAGTTGCAGGGCAAGCTGAAAAATATTGAAGCGAAACTTAACAAAATTCAGCGCAAGGACGGAAAGGATGGAGAAGTCATTCTTTCCACCGAGGATAAGGCGGCACTAGACGAATTTCGGACCGAGATGGTGTCCATCCGCAAGGAACTTCGCAAGGTGCAGCATGCCTTGCGGCGCGATATTGAAAGGCTGGGTTCCCGGCTCAAGTTCATCAACATCGCCGGCATGCCCTTGTTGCTTGGCTTGGGCTTGCTCTTGGTCATTTACCGGCGGCGAAGGCGAGCCAGCGGCGGCCGGGCGGGCTGACGCCGCCCAGAGGGCGAGAAAAGGACCAACAACAATGAATCGCAAGGTATTCGTGCTGTTTGGCGTCGCCACCATCGTCCTGGCGGCGGCGGCGGGCATTTCGACAACCCTCGACCGTCCTAGCCGGCCGGCCGGCGGCGGCAAGATGCTCCCGGGCTTGATCGACAGGGTCAACCAGGTCGACAAGATCGTCATCCAACATGGGCAAGGAAAACTGACGGTCAAGCGCCGGGGCGACGGCTGGACGTTGGTGGAAAAAGACGGCTACCCGGTGCCGGTGGAAAAAGTGCGCAAGACCCTCCTTGGCCTGGCTCAACTGGAGCAGCTTGAAAAGAAAACACGGAAAAAGGATCGCTACGCCGAACTCAACCTTCGCGACCCGGAGGAAAAAGGCGCCAAGTCCAGGAAACTGACGCTGCTGGATAAAAACGACGCCGTGATAGCCCAGGTGATTGTCGGCAAACGCAAGCGCACCCTTGGTGGCGAGGGCGGCGTCTACCTGCGCAAAGTCGGCGAGGCTCAGACCTGGCTGACGATAGGAAACCTTGACCCGGACACCCAGGCAAGGAATTGGCTGATCAATGAAATTATCGACCTTGCCGCCGCCAGGGTCGCCCGCGTGACCATTCACCACCCGGACGGGGAACTGCTCGGCGTTTCAAAAAGCTCTATCCATGATGCCCATTTCGGCATCGAAGACCTGCCCGAGGGCGTCCGCATGAAAAGCACGGCGGCCGCCGATCCGCTGGCCTCGATTCTGGTTGATTTTGAGTTCGATGACGTCCGCAAGGCCGAAGCGGTGGGTTTTGCCGGTCATTCCTTGACTCAGATAAGGGTCGCCACTTTCGACGGCCTCAACGTCCTTGTCGATATCATTGAAAAGGACGGCAATAACTGGGTTCGCATCCAGGCCGAGGCGGCAGATGGCGCCAAGCCGCCCAAGGATAGGGAAAAGGCCAAGGATGTGGCCGGCGAGGCTTCGGCCCTGAACGCCCGAGCGGCCGGCTGGGCCTATCTGATTCCCAATTACCAGATAAATTTAATGAGAAAAAAGCTATCCGATCTGATTGCCGGGGAAAACAAAAAGAAATCACCGCCGCCGGGATGAATCGGTGGCGCCGGCGGCCCGCCGGCGAAAGCAGCCGAGGCGGCCCTGCCAAGCAGCCTTGGGCGACGGTTCCCGGCTCTTGATCGAAAAAGCCTCGTTCAGCAGGAGACGCGTTGGTCCATGACGGCGTTGCTCACCGACTTTTGCAGTTTCTCGAACGCCCGGACCTCGATCTGGCGGACCCGCTCGCGGGAGATGCCGTATTGGCTGCTCAACTCTTCAAGGGTCAATGGCGTGTCTTTGAGGCGCCGTTCGGTGATGATGTGGCATTCCCTCTGGGAAAGCCCTTTCATGGCTCCCGACAACAGTTTTCGGCGGTTGTCCAATTCCTGGCTAGCGACCAGTGTTTGTTCCTGATCTTCACCTTCCTCGACGAGCCAATCCTGCCATTCACTTTCGTCACCGTCATTGATGGGGGTGTTCAAGGAATGGTCGGGCGAGGCCAGTCGGCGGTTCATGTTGACCACCTCTTGCTCGGAAACATTGAGCCTGTCGGCGATGAAGGCCAGGTGGTCGGGCAGCAAATCGCCCTCCTCGAAAGCCTGCATCTGGCCCTTCAGCTTGCGGAGATTGAAAAATAATTTTTTCTGCGCCGCCGTTGTTCCCATTTTGACCAACGACCAGGAATGGAGGGTGTATTCCTGGATGGCGGCGCGGATCCACCACATGGCGTAAGTGGCCAAGCGAAAACCGCGGTCGGGGTCGAACCTCTGTACCGCCTGCATGATGCCGACGTTACCTTCGGAAATCAGTTCTCCCAGAGGCAGGCCGTAGCCTCGATAGCCCATGGCGATCTTGGCAACCAGGCGGAGATGGCTGGTTACCAACTTTTCCGCCGCCGCCAAGTCATTCCGTTCCCGCCAGGCCTTGGCGAGCTCGAGCTCCTCGCTCGCCTTGAGCATGGGAAATTCACGAATTTTCTGAAGGTAACGACTTAGATTCGTTTCGGGTGAGATTTCTAAACGCAAGGAAAGTGCAGCCATGTCCTTACCCTTTTCCAATTCACGCCATCTTAGGACGCCGCCAAGGCGTAGCCGATCAATTCTCATCAACAAGACCCACAATACGTGAGTTATTCGGTCAAGTATAGTAAAAATTATATCGCGTCTAATGAACTTATTAATTTATTGATATATATTGATGTTTTTAGCCTAAATTTGATTATTGCGCCGCTCCTCGGGTGCCTGAATCCAATCAAATATGCGTGAAGTGCTTGGCAGCCGTAGGTTTTGACAATCGCCCTTGCCGCCGCCGGCAGAGCCTTGAGCCGCCTCGTCGCGCCACCACCGTAGAGAGGATCGCCGATGATCGGGTAGCCGAAACCTGCCATATGCACACGGAGTTGATGGGTGCGTCCGGTGGCCGGCCGCAGATCGACCAAGGAGGCGCCGGCGAAGGCCGTGAGGGTCCTGTAACTGGTCAAGGCCGGCTTGCCGCCACCGGCGACGACGGCCATTGTCTTGCGGTTTCTCGGGTTGCGCCCGATGTTGCCGGTGATCTCGCCCGACGATGGCGAAGGTACCCCCCAAACCACCGCCAGGTAGGCCTTCTCGACGCTCTGCTCGGCGAACTGGGCGGCCAGGGAGCGGTGCGCGGCGTCGTTCTTGGCGGCCACCAAAAGGCCGCTGGTGTCCTTGTCCAGCCGGTGGACGATGCCGGGGCGGCTGATCCCGCCTATGCCAGAAAGAGAGCCGCCGCAATGGGCAAGCAGCCCATTGACGAGAGTCCCATCCGCATGGCCCGGCGCCGGATGGACGACGAGACCTAAGGGTTTGTCGATGACAATCAGGTCCTCGTCCTCGTGGACGACGACAAGAGGCATGGTTTGAGGTTTAGGCTTGGCCGGTCGCGGAGCCGGCACGGAGACGGTGAAAATTTGCCCCGCCTTGACGCGGCGGGCCGCTTCCATCACCGCCACGCCATCGTCCAAGCGGCTGACACAGCCGGCCTCGATAAGGGCCTTGAGGCGGGTCCTGGAAAATTCGGGCAGGGCCTCGGCCAACAGCCTGTCCAACCTCACGCCAGCCTTGTCCTCGGCTACCGGAACGGTATATGTGGTGGCGGTCATCAGCATGGAGGATGAACCAAAATCATGCGTACGCTCAAGGGTTTGGTGATTGCAATGGCCGTTTTTATCGTCATTGGCGTAGCGGTGCTGGTTTATGGCCTTTACCAGACGGCCGGCAAGGCGGACTCCACTTTTTTCTCTTCCGCCGTGGCGGTCAAGGGTTTTGGCGACATTACCGTGCCGTTACCGGCCGGCTGCGCCATTGCCGGGATGCGGCCGGACGGCGACCGGCTTTTCCTGCGCATCGGTCCCGACGGCCCGTGCAGCCGAATCCTCGCCGTTGATCTCGACAGCGGCAAACTTCTCGGCACGGTGATGGGGACCCGGTGATCGTTCTTTGCCGTTCCCTCCTCGGGCGGATCGTCGATGCCGCCGAGGCGGCCTATCCCGAGGAATGTTGCGGGCTTCTCGTCGGCCAAATGGAGGAGCTGGGAATTTTCCGGGTCAGCCGCGCCGAAGCTAGCCGCAACCTGGCGGCAGCTGGCCGCCATATGCACTTCGAGGTCGACCCGCAATTGCGCTTTGACCTGATGCGGGACCTGGCCGGCGGGGACCAGCGGATAATTGGCCATTATCATTCCCATCCCGACCATCCGGCGGAGCCCTCGGACCGGGACCTGGAGATGGCCTGGGAGCCGCTACTGGCGTGGCTGATCATCGCCGTCGAAAACGGCAAGGCCGTGCAAACAGCGGCCTTTCTCTTGGACAAGGAGAACCACCTTTGGCGGCAAATTGGCCTTGACGGCGAGGCAAGTTGATCCAGACCCTTGATCGCCGCTGCCGTTTGCTTGTAAAGGAAGGGGATCGGCCCAAGGTCCCCTTCGTCTAGAGGCCTAGGACACCGGCCTCTCACGCCGGCAACAGGGGTTCGAATCCCCTAGGGGACGCCAATCTTTTCAATGACTTATCCGCCAGCGCGGGCGGCTTTTTCCGTTCATACGGAAATTATACGGAAAATAGCCTGCTGGAACGGCTTCTTTTCGGCTCCCCCGGTTGGGGGGCAGGGTGATACCCCTAACACGCCTGTACGGGCCTTAAAACGGCTCACAGGAACCTTCTGCTCCCGGCCTTGGGTCTCTCTATGGGGTGGTCTGCTCATGGCAGCTGTCGGCACGGCTCTATGACGGAAATCCGTACCGGCAAGAACGGTCGCCATGGTCTTGTCGGGCAGTTCCGCCAGTCCGTTTTCGGACGCCTTGGCGGGTACGACGACGTGAACGATGCCGACCGATCCAAAAAATCCCGCAATCGGAAATTTGCTGGCTGACCCTTCCTTCGCCAACCTTCTTCGGGATTCGGGAGTGCTGGATGAAACTATCGATGCATTGCGCCGGGAGATCGTCAACTACTGGAGCAAGGATATCGGGCTTCATCCTGTCCAAACTGAAGACGGCTGGGTTGTTGTTGACCGGGACGAACGCATTTTATCGATGCCTTTCGACACTGAACAAGCCGCTCTGGAGTTTGCCCATGATGAGGAAGACACCGAATTCCTCCTGCGCCTGAAGGGAACGGGCTGGGTGAATGTCCCAGCGCCTTTCTTCGAAATGTTGCGAGGTTTTCTCAAGACGATGCGGCGTCTTCCATGGAAGCAGGTGATGAAGGATACCAGCGGAGAGGCGAAGGGAGCCTCGTTCTCCATAGGTGCCGCCATGACCACCGATGAGCTGTATCTGGAAAGCATATCCGGCTTGTCTTCACCGGATCTCCAGCAAGTAGCGGGTGGCAAGGGTGAGGGATACAAGGCCCTCATCAAAGAGATGAGAGCCGTTGCGAAGAGCCTCCCGAAACAGTGATCAGCCGCCGTACTTCGCGTCAATTATCTTTCTGCCTAAATTGTAGCAGTGCTTGACGGCCTCTTCTTTGGTTTCATAAGTGTCAGCCGCAGAGAAGTTCTCTTCAAGCCTGTCCTGTCCTTCATCGCGGATGATGTAGAGGTTCAATGACCATCGTTCTAAATCTTGCAGGTAGTCCGGTGCGGGTTTGATCCCGTAGCCTTCTTCTGGTACATAATCCGTAGCACCCCTTGCTGGTTTCGACCACTGGGCGCGGGGCCTCTTCGGGGGCCCCTGCTTTTCCGTGGGCATAACATGCGAAGTATTCGATTCCGAGTGGAGAACGAGCTACCTCCGAAGAAAGACGGCGCCACCTCGATGTGGGGCAAACCAACCGAGGCGCGCCGACTAATCGCACTCAGGACTGCGGCCCTCGCGGCATTAGGCGATCAGCAGCCTTTCAGCCAGGAAATCCGCCTAGCCCTTCGCGTCCATGTCGGCCTCCGAAACGACCGAAGTTCCGGTGACCTCGACAATTTTGTCACCGGGGTATGTGACGGCCTGATGGCAGCAGACAAGCGGTCAACGGTTCACCCGTCGTTTGAAGAGAGCGAAAACTCCACTGTTCATCCGGCGAAAGCGATTGCGATCGTAGACGATTCAGAAGTCACGAAAATCGATGCGGAAAAACTCTCCGGCCTCGGCAAAGACCCTTGGTACGAAATCGAACTCGAAGGTGAATGACGCCAACAACAACGGTGGATCATCAAACGACAAGCAAGCGGCGGTCATCCCCTAAGCAACAGTTTCGACACCACGGCGACGGGACTGTTTTCGTAACCTCCCTCCGACATCAGCTTCAATTTCTCACGAAGCCAAACGTCATCCCACAAAAGCCACCCGCGCTCCTCGAAGTGAGCCCGAAGCAGTTGTCGGTCTTGTTCACTGAAGATGAGGACTTGTCCTCGCGCCTCACAAGCATGGTCCTCGGCTTCGAGCCAATAATCCGGGCCGGTACCTGCGAGTCCTTAGGCGAGGAGATCGATGATGAGCCCTTGTCCCTACGGCGGAAAGGAAGCCGCTAATGGCCGCCAGCTGATAATTTTAGATA
>PVBE011656658.1_pt1 | contig 63355 bp, 60 predicted proteins | sample 1631181 | NCBI WGS metagenome assembly PVBE01 (sample SAMN08397723, study PRJNA350692) | Marine metagenome, whole genome shotgun sequencing project. | isolation source: water | place: Pacific Ocean | collected 2012-04
CTTGCTACAGCCCTTTCTTCAGTTAAAAACCCTTCTTTATGATAAATGACGCGGAAGTCCTCGAAGAAGCGAAGGAGTTCGTTGTGTTCGAAACAATATTCTTTATGTTTCGGTTTCCCGAACTTGATGTGCTGATCAATCAGGAAAGTCTGAAAAAGGATAACGCCTCCTTTTTTCAAACCTGCTTTCATCTGAGGAATCAAATCTCTTTGTAAGTAATTGAAACAGAGGACCAGATCGTAACTGTTTGGAGAAATACGGTAATTGGTAAGATCCGCTACTCGCGCTTTAATCTTCAGTCTTCTTTTAGTTGCCTCTTCTAAACACTCTTTGACAGAAGTCTCATCAATATCAACACCTTCTACATCAAATCCACGTTCTGCAAGGCATAGAGTGTTTCGCCCTTTTCCCATCGCCACATCCAACACCCGTCCTTTGGGGAGAAGATGAAGATGGTCTAAAAGTAATGTGGATGGCTCTTGCGTCATGTCGTTTTGTTTAATTATAAAGATTTAACTATCTTAACCAATTTTTTTACTTAATAAATAGTTTTTCATTATATGACTTAAATAGAAAAAACGGTAAAGGTATTAAAAAAAGAGGTTGGTTTATCTACTCTTCCTTCCTGTTTGTCGTATGGCGGTGAATTTGAAAATAGATCAAGGGAGATTTACGATGAACCCTATCAGAAACAGGGATGCTAATAAAATTTAAAAAGAATCGTTTACCCTTCTAATATTATAAACGGCTATTCCACAGGCAAGACTTATAAAAAGCATCATACCCCACTCATTCATCGTAGGAACACCTACAAATGCTTCGCTATAGCCAGTACCTTTATCATATAAAAAGGTGATTCCATCAACATCATCCTGAGCCAGGAACCTGGCTCCGGCTGAAACAGTTGCGTTCATAGTCACAGAACCGGAAGCATGGGCCAATGGAACGCAATGACCAAATTCATGTGTGGCAAGATCTTCCAGGTAAGTTTCTGTCCATGTAAAATCTTCTTCGATGATTATATCACAATCCGATATCGCGCCACCTGATTCGTACCAGAAAGTGGCCCAGCCCACGAAACCGCTTGGTGCGTCTCCAAAGAAAACAATATTCTCACTATTATTCGTTTGTTCTGAATTGGATGTACTGCCTCCATAGGTATAAACCAGGTTTGAGCTGGCCACACTGGTCCAGTTATCCATTGCAGACTGAATCGAAGTAAGAGCGAATGAAGGCCCGTTTGTCGTATTGACTAAAAAGGTAGCGGCACTGCTACTCCATTTCACAGTGTCCCCTCCGGAAGTGGTTTCTATATTAAAGCTATATGCCCTGGACGGTGAGAAGACACTTGCAGCTATGGCAAAAAATAAAGCAATAGCAGAGAGCATTCTCTTCTTCCATATGTATTTATTCATAAGGCTCCCTTAACTATTTCACTTAACTTTTCACACTTAATATTATTGTCTATTGTGCCGGGCTTCCCAATCACTGCAAATCCGGATTTTTTACAGATTCCATTGTTGTCAATTGCATATTTGCCCTGTGCCGATCCTATTAAATTAAATATCAAGCTCCCGTCTTTTTTACTCATGCCTGATTTTAGAAATAAGAAAACCTTTTCCCCTTGAACGAAATGAACGGCGTCTGATACTCCAAAACCTACGCCGTCAATTTCCCTGCCATCATATTCAACTGTAAGTTTACTCTCTGAATAAGACCCCTTAATTATCTCTTCAATGGTTATTGAGGCCCGGGAAACAATAGCGCTTTTATTTTTTGCCCAGTGGGATTCGACGCTGTTAACTGATCCTGTAAGCACGATCTCAGAGCCTTCTGTTAGGTCAATGGTGCTCAACGACTTCATTACGGCAGCTGCTGGAGTTGAAAAGAGTACTGCAACCAAAGCGCATAAAAACGAAAATGAAATGATTTTATTTGTCATAACCCCTCCCCTTAAAACCTGATTAGTTATCGCTAAAATGAAAGAATAGTGTTACTTCCACTTTTCATTTTTTATTTATTCTTTCTTTAAAATAATTCGACATGATTTTGACGTAATGACTGCTTTGCTATATAGCTCAATATCGATACCGTCCTGCAGATAAAAATAAAAATTGCGTTCCCCTCTCACTCATGACTTGTAATAGCGGAATAAATTTAAAACTACTTAAGCTAAACATGCTTACACAGCTTTGATAGGGGGACTGGAGATGTAAAAAAAAATTTGTATCCCGGTTAAAATAGATGTAGTTATATGTTATTTTAATGTCTTTTTTATCTAATTATAGACATGATCATATTTTAGGAAACCAATAAAAAAACCGTAAATAATATTAATAATGTCAAAAAATAAAAAAAGAGAGAGAGCGAATTTTGGAGATATGAGGAAGGAAAAGAAAACGACAAGTGTGGGGTTTTTTATCTTTAAGTACATTTCGTTAATGGCATCGTTTATTTTTTTAAAAAATTTTAAACCGATACACGATCTTTTTGATATTTACGAAAATTACAATGAAACCATAGCTCTTTTGACTTCAAAACTCCTGGGATTTATTGATATCTCGTCAACGTCGGAAGGCGCGATTATTTATTTACCTGAGATGGCGCTCAAGGTAGGCTTTGAATGCAGTGGTATTGAGGTGGTGTTGATGTTCTCTGTCGCTGTACTTGCTTACCCCGGCAAGTGGAAAGTAAGATTAATAGCCATTTTCCTGGGATTTGTATTTCTTCAAGCACTAAATTTCCTCAGGATTTTAGGTCTTGCTTATTCAGCAGCCCATTTTCAATCAACATTTGAGACACTCCATATTTATGTGGCCCAAGGAGTTATGATTGCGACAGCACTCTTTACTTTTATTGCCTATTTAAACTTTTCGAGCAAGAAAAATGAACTTGTCTCTTAAAAGAAAAATTACATTATCTTTTATTCTTTTCTGTATTTCGTACGTATTCTTCCTTCTTTTCTGGCTCCAGGTTAAAAATTATTACGGAAGATCACTTACCTTAGCGGCATCTCATATAACCTCCACGGCAAAAGATATTGATTTTAAGTTTATTACAGAGGAAAAAGAAAGCATAAGTTCGGTTTTTTTCATCTTTAGAAAAGGAAAAGGAGGGAGGTTGGCGACAACCGGTTCCCTTGATACCAACATATATACTTTTAACACGCCTTTAACATTCGCGATCATAATAACTCTCTTTTATTTCAAAAAAGGGAGGAAAAAAATTTTCTTTGAAGCTTTATCGATATTGTTTTTATTGCACCTGTTTTATATTGTTTTATTTCAGGTTGAAAGTATCTCATGGTTTATGGTTCGGGAAGGAATTGAAAAATCAAGCTTGTTGAACAGAGCACTTTGGCCCTATTTATGGCAATTCTTTTTTGAAGTGGTTAGATTATTTGAACCTTTTTTGGTAGGTGCTTATGTCTACCTGAGAGAGGATCAGTTGTCCCTGAAAAACTCTTGAAAACCGTATTTATAAAGAATAACAAAAAGTTTGGTTAGCTCAGATCATCGAACTATCATATCCCTATCACGTCTTTCACATCTTCCAGGTCATTATAAGTATAAATAAACAGTCAGGATGGTGGTCCAATGCCACCAGTGGCTGTTAGAGAAAATTGATATCTAACGGGATTACTAGTAGCTATATATTCAATTATTTATTCTTGACTATATGCTCTCTTGTGCGATGTAATAAAGATTACAATTTTTTTCTTACTTTGGTGCAAAAGATGAGTTGGACAAATTCAGTATCCCCTTTGTTTTTTAAGTTTTTCTTCTGTATTATTTTTTTTCAGGCATTATTCATCAATGGCTGCACTTCCACCCTCTCTCCTAAAAATGCGGAAGTTTCTCTTGTCAAGCAGGACGATCCGGTTTTCGATAAACGATTCGAAAACCTTTCCTTAAAAGACATTGATCTTCAAAATTTTTGGATTGACGCAGAAAGCGGAGAAGAGCGAAAAGAGATACTGATTACCAGCAATACCTTTGCGGAGCTTGTTGAAAGGGTTAAAGACGGCGTTGTAAATATTTATACCCAACGTCTGGAAATGCGGGAAACCAGATTTGGAATTATTCAGAAAGATATACCAATCAAAATTCCAATAATTTCTTCACTTTTTGAAGCGATTCCTTTTAATGTACCAATTCCCTATAAAAAAAAAGCGATCAGCCTGGGATCGGGTTTTATTATTAATAAACAAGGTTATATTCTCACCAACGCGCATGTTATCCACAACTCCACAGATATCCGTGTTGTTCTGTCGGGGGGAAAAAGCGAGTTCCCTGCAAAAATCATTGGGAAAGACCCACTAACAGATACTGCTCTTATTAAAATTGATCCTGATATTGAACTGCATCCCCTGCCCCTGGGAGACTCTGATATAACACAAAATGGTGAAATGGTGCTTGCCGTGGGAAACCCTCTCGGTTTATCGAACTCGGTATCATCGGGATTAATTAGCGCAAAAGATAGAATAGTCCCCATTCAAAAAACCCAGATGTTAGATTTCATACAAACAGATTCCGCTATCAATCCGGGAAGCAGCGGAGGACCTTTGCTCAATCTTCATGGTGAAGTGATTGGCGTTAACACCGCTATTTTAACCAAAGCTCAGTTGATCGGGTTTGCTATTCCAATAAACATTGTTAAAGAAGTTATGCCGATGCTGGTCCTGGGTAAAACAGAGAGAGGATGGTTTGGCGTTAGCGCGCGTCCCCTTACCATTAAAGACGCGGTGGATGTTGGGTTTTCAGGAGATAATGGAATTATAATTTTAGAAGTGGAGAAAAATAGTCCTGCTGAAACAGCAGGACTACAGGCGAAAGACATTATTGTTAAAATAAATAACTGGGATGTTCAGAATTTTTTGAAATTCCGTAGAAAACTGCTAAGCATGGCGCCGGGACAAAATGTTCATTTAACGATCTTCAGAAACGGAAAGACCTTAGAGATTTCCAGCCAATTAATTAACAAACCAAAAAAATAACTTATTTAAAATTTAAGAAAGGAGACTTATGTTAAACAAAATTGATAGATTTATTTTTATTATTTTATTGGTTTTCTTTGCTGCAGGTACTGCATCAGGAGAATCGCTGGAGAAATCTGCTTTAAAAGAAGAAGTTCGTGAACTACTTCGGAACAATCCGGAAATCATATTAGATATTTTACAGGAAAACGATGTGCTTCTTTTTGAGATGATGAGAAAAGCGGCAACGAAAAAACAAAATCTGGCAGAAAATCAACGTATTCTGAATGAAATACGAAATCCTTTTAAGCCGAAAATAGAAAAAGATCGACCTGTGCGGGGCAATCCCAACGCCCCGGTCACTATTGTCGCGTATGATGATTTTCAATGTCCCTATTGTGCCATGGCTGCCAAAACCCTGGATCAGATTATGGAAAAATATAAAGGAAAAGTGCGATTGATTTTAAAGCACAATCCTCTTGATTTTCACAAGCAGGCTTTGCCAGCGGCGCTTTATTATGAAGCCATTGCAAAACAGGACAAACAAAAGGCATGGAAATTTCACGACCTGGCTTTTAGTCAACAGGCCAGCTTAGCGATTGGAGAAAAGACTTTAAAAAAATTCGCTGCTTCTCTTGATGTAGACACCAAAAGACTCGAATCGGATGTAAAAAATCCTGCAATCAAGTCGATTGTTGAAAGGGACATGAATGAAGCTAAAAAATTTGGATTTAGAGGAACTCCGACTTTTTTGATCAATGGCGTTTCACTAAAGGGCGCTGCCCCGGAAGAAAGATTTTCAGAAATTATCAGGTTCTTTCTAAAAAGCTGAAAATCTACCTCCATCACTTGATACCAACAACAGGTAAGCCAACGACAAACCGACTCCCTTTTTTATAGGTCGTACCATACAAATAGTCTCATCGTTTTTCAACATAATATTAAAAAAAAACCTCGATTTTTTCTTTATGCTAATACCTCATTATTGAGATTATTATTTAAAGATCAGAAATTGTCACTGTTTCAACAGAAAAAGCAAGGGCATTTTGCAACAAAACATGGATAAAGAAAATCGAATTTTTTTTTAAGTTTATGATATAATGTACCGTTTTTAAGAAAGGCGTAAAATCTCGCATGGATAATTCATCACTCCCTCAACCTAAAGGAGCTAATGGGCATAACACACTGAAAGTAAATGAGATATTTAAATCAATTCAGGGAGAATCAACTTATTCCGGTTTTCCCTGTGCCTTTATAAGGCTTACCGGATGCAACCTGAGATGCGAATATTGTGACACTACATACGCTTACGACGAAGGCAGGGAATTCTTAATTGATGATCTTTTAAAGGAGATCGAAAAATTTAATTGTAATTTAGTTGAAGTAACCGGGGGAGAACCACTTCTTCAAAAAAATGTTTTTGAGCTTTTTAATCGACTTGTAAGTAAAAATTATTTTGTCCTGTTGGAGACCAATGGAACGGTAAGCCTGAAAAATGTAAACCGATCGGTTATAAAAATAATGGATATTAAGTGTCCGGACAGCGGGTTTTCTAACAATACAGATTGGCGCAATCTTGAATGTTTAACATCTCAAGATCAAATCAAATTTGTAATTAGCAGCAGAGGAGATTTTGATTGGGCAGTAAAAGTAATGAAAGAAAAAGATTTGGAGAAATTATGTATTATTTTATTTTCTCCAAATCATGACCAATTAAAAAGTAAAGATCTGGCCAACTGGATTTTAGAGGAAAATGTCAATGCCCGCTTTCAACTCCAACTTCACAAGTATGTTTGTGAGGAAAACATAAAAGCGGTATAATTAATGGCACTGTTGAACCGTGAAGCTACAGCGTAAGTGATTAGCCATAAAGTCACTCAGGCACAAAGGAAAGGGGAAATGGAGCAAATAATTAATCTTTTCAGAAAAAAGTTTGCAATACCTAACCTGATTATATGCATTGGAATATTATTTTTACTGGGAAAGTTGTTATCCATCTGGGTCGGTTCAACTAATAAGAGAGAGGTGAAGTTAGCTGATATCAATCTGGCAGAAAAAACCAGTTTTTTTTTGAAAAGGAAGAATGTTTCTTTATCCGATTATGAGGTTGTTCCTAAAAAAAACTTGTTCAGATCGAGCCGCAAAGAGTGGATTCCCCCGGCTCCGCCGCCACCTAAACTACCTCCTCCTCCACCCAAACTGACTCCTCCTCCCGAGATAACAGTAAGAGGAATACTTGGTGGAAGCAGATCTACAAAGAGGGCAATCCTTGAAGGAAAATATTTTACGCATGGAGCTGCAGAAAAAAAGGAAATAAAAAAGAAAGGATATAAATTATACGACAGGATTGGGCAGTACACAATTAATGAAATTAATGATGATAGAGTAGCTCTGATTGACCCTAAAGGTAAATCGTATGAATTTTATCTGAATAAAATCAAGGCAAGAAGAAACGAAATATTAAATACACCGAGCAAATTAAAAGGTGAAAAGCTTATAGGCGCTGCTATTAAAAAATGGGCTCCTCCTAAAGAACCATTACCTCCCGTGTCCGGGGCGAAAACACCTAAACAACATGTATCCGGGGCAATAATAAGAAATCAACGACAACATATTTCAGGTAATTAAACCGTTTATGAATAACAAAATTGAGTCATTAGAACAAATCTTGCTGAAAGAAAAAATGATTTCCGAAAAAACATTGCGAGAATTGCAAACCAAGAAAATTTCAGGCGGGAATCATATCGGAAAATATTTGGTTGATATGGGGTATATCCATGAAGAAGATCTGACAAAAGCCATAAGTAAGCAGTTGAATATCGATTGTCTTAAAAAAAAGGACTATCCCGAATCTCCAGTTCCGATTGAAGATTTAAATATTCCATTAAACTATTTAATTGAGCACAAATGTTTGCCTGTAAAACTGGATAAGGACAAGCTTACGATTGCCATGGTAGACCCATTGGATTTTTATACTATTGATAACCTTAAATTGACTCTTGGCTTCAATGTGGAAGTTTGCCTTTCCCCTGAGAAAGATATTATTGAAACCCTTGAACATTGGTATGGAAGCGGCGCGTCTGTCATGGAACAAATTGTGGGTCGAATGGGAGAAGAGGAATTAGAACTTTTAAGCTCTACGGATTCAGACGATGTGGAGCATTTAAAAGATATGGCCTCTGAAGCGCCGGTTATTAAACTGGTAAATATAATTATCAGCAGGGCTGTCGAAATTGAGGCCAGTGATATTCATTTTGAGCCTTTTGAAAACGATTTGAGAATTAGATATCGTATTGATGGTGTGTTGCATGATATGGAAGCTCCTACCAAGCGACTTCAGAACGCGATTACATCCAGGATAAAGATCATGGCAAAGCTTAATATTGCTGAACGCCGATTGCCCCAGGATGGCCGCATTAAGCACAGACTCTTGGGAAAAGAAATAGATATGCGGGTATCCACAATCCCTACCGTTTATGGTGAAAGTGTAGTACTAAGAATACTGGACCGTGGAAATGTGGTTTTGGATCTGGAGAAACTTGGATTTCCCGGAGATCCTTTAAAGCAGTTTGAAAGCATTATAAGCAAGCCTTACGGTATGCTGCTGGTTACCGGTCCTACAGGGAGTGGAAAAACAACCACATTATATGCCTCTCTAAACAAATTAAATTCCTCCGAAAAAAAAATAATAACCATTGAAGACCCCATTGAGTACCAACTTCATGGTGTAAACCAGATTCATGTCAAACCTCAAATTGGATTAACGTTTTCCAGTGGTCTTCGCTCCATTGTCAGGCAGGACCCGGACATTATAATGGTAGGGGAAATAAGGGATGCCGAAACAGCTGATATCGCTATTCAGGCAGCGTTGACCGGCCACATGGTTTTCAGCACTGTCCATACAAATGATTCCGCAGGGGCAATTACTCGACTTTCAGACATGGGAATTGAACATTACTTAATGGCTTCTGCACTTGTAGGGGTTTTGGCTCAGAGGCTGGTTCGTAAAATCTGTTCTCATTGTAAAAAGTTAGCTAAAGTTAACGAAAAGAGTTTGGAGGAAATGGGCTCAGAAATAAGAGATATTTTAGACGTTAATAATCTGTATGAAGGAGAAGGTTGCGAAAAATGCAACCGAACAGGATATCGAGGGAGAGTAGGGATTTATGAGCTGCTTTTAATCCGTGAGGAAATTCATGATATGATTCTTAATAAAACAAGTTCTGTGCATATAAAGGAAAAAGCGCGATTACTGGGAATGACTACATTGCGAGGAGACGGCTGGCAGAAAGTAAAAGATGGTGTTACGTCTCTTTCGGAAATTTACCGGGTTACGTTGGAGGAGGAAATATAGACTATGCCTGTTTTCGCTTATCAAGCAACAGATCGGCATGGAAAACTCATTAAAGGTAAAATTGATGCTTTAGAAAAACAACAGGTTGTTGCGGCTTTGCAAAAACAGAATGTTTTGCCGATTCAGATTAAGCAGGAAAAAGGGTTTTTGCCGGATTCCAACAGTCTATCGTTTTCCAATCCATTTAAAGAGGCCAGCAATAACGATATAATGATATTCACCCGGCAACTATCAACATTGTTAATATCCGGGATCACCCTGGACCAAAGCTTGTTTATTCTAACCGATCTCACGGAAAAAGAAAAATTCAGAGATATTCTAAAGACTCTCAGAGAAAAGGTGCATGGCGGCAGTACTTTTGCCGACGCTCTTACTAAATACCCAAAAACATTTTCAAGGCTCTTTATAAACATGGTTAGGGTTGGAGAAACCGGAGGAGTTTTAGGTGAAGTTACCGAGAGATTATCTGATTTTTTGGAGAAAACTCAAAAGCTAAAAGAAAACATACAATCTGCCATGATTTATCCGGCATTGTTAGCATTAATTGGTGGTTCAGCTGTAGTTGTATTAATGATTTTTGTTATTCCAAAATTCGCAACCATCTTTTCTGATATGGGACAAGCTATTCCTCTTGCTGCCGCAGTTTTAATAGGGGTCAGCTCTTTTCTCTCTAAGTACTGGTGGATTGTCCTTTTTTTTATTGTCCTTTCCTGCACTATGGGATGGCATTACATTCGAACTCCACAAGGCAAATACAATTGGGACGTCCGGATATTAAAAATTCCTTTTATCGGTAGTTTAGTGAGAAAAATAGAGATATCCAGATTTTGCAGAACTTTTGGAACTTTAATTAAAAGTGGTGTCCCGGTATTACAGAGTCTATTAATAGTTAAGGAGGTTATTAATAACAGGGTCATTTCTCAATCTCTGGAGAAGATACATTCTGGAGTTAAAGTGGGAAAAGGAATCTCAGGACCTCTAAAAGAAAGTAATTCCCTGCCTCCTCTCGCTATCCACATGATTTCTATTGGAGAGGAAACAGGGAATCTTGAGGAGATGTTATTCAAAGTCTCTGATATATTTGATAGCGAGATAGAAGTTTCGATTAAAAATATTATTTCTTTAATAGGACCTTTGTTGATACTTGTAATGGCCTGTATTGTAGGTTTTATAGTTCTTTCCTTGCTGACAGCAATATTTAGTATTAATGAAATACCTTTCTAAAAAGTCTCCCTCTGGTTACAGCTTGATTGAATTAATTGTTGTGTTGGTATTGATAGGTATGCTCTCAGCAATCGCAACACCTCTATTAATATCAACCATTATGAAAACACAGCTCAAAACTTCAGCGAAAGAATTGGCTACAACATTTCGTTACGCGAGAAGCCAGGCAATAAGTACTAAAAAACCATATTATTTCTATGTAGACTTAGACAATTCTTCATATTGGATTTCATCAGACGTAGAAAATGCGGAAAGTGAGGGTACCTTTGATGCTGAAACCGTCCGTAAAGCCGCTACCAATATTCGAAGCACCTCAAAAGAAATTATGATAAAAAAAGTCGATGCGGCATTGTCCACTATGAATGAAGGCATTGTCGAAATTCCATTTTACCCTCAAGGAAATACTATTAATGTAATAGTATATTTAGAAAAAAGAAACGAATCGAACTCAGATCGTAATTATGAAATCCATCTTGATGAAATTACGGGTAAGGTTAAAATTATAAAAAGATAACGTGCGGCTTATTTCACAAAATTGAAAAAATATGAATTTTTTTGTCTTTTTACAGAAATTTAAGGAAAATAAATACCTTAGGAGAGGTCTAAACCTTTCATTCTATCAAGCAAAAGGATTTACATTAATCGAAGTTATAGTCTCCCTGGCTATAATGGGCGTTAGTATTGTTACTATCTTGCAGCTATTTTCAGGGGGATTACGTTCAATAAAAGTTTCTGATGATTACCTGAGAGCAGCTATACTTGCTCAAAATAAAATGAATGAACTTAAATCTAAATTCAATGTTTTTATTAATCAAGGGGGTGAGTTTGAGGAAGATGACCGCTATCGCTGGTCACTGTCAGTGGAAAATTACAATCTTGCCAGCTTGCATCCCCAATTTGAAAATCTGAAAGATGAGATTACAGGAAAATCTATTTTTGTTGATAAAGTAAAATTAAAAGTATTTTGGAGCACTCAGCGTGGACAACGTGAGATGGAACTTGTTACATTAAAATCTTCGGCTATGGCAAATCCCTCATCAAAAGATCTGTTGCTGGGCAAATATTCACGAGCATTTGATATTTCAAGGGGTTTACAATTTGGAGAACAGACTCTTCCGACTGGTCAATCAGAAAGCGAATACACTCAATATGAGGTTAGCGGCACAAAATATACTACAAAGAACTTCATTTCCGGCGCGGAGATAAAGGCTGATATAAGCGGAAATTGAAATGGTTATTTTTTTTTAGATAGAACCTCCTGTGAAAAAAAAAACTGGCAGACATTTTAAGACTCTCTTTAAAGACACAGATGATGGCTTTACGCTTCTGGAGCTGATTGTAACTCTGACCATATTAGTTATCATTATTGCTTTCGCTTTTGGAGCATTCCGCCTTGGAATCAAAGCATGGGAAACAGGGGATGAAAGAGTGGACTTTTTTTACAGGATGAAATACCTTGTGGATCTGATGGAAAAAGAGATCAGCTCTGGTTATCCTTACTATATCCGACAGAATAATGAAAATGAAGATAAAGCACTCGCCTTCCGGGGATTTCCAAATATAATTAGTTTTATATCATCCGCAAAAAGCAGCGATCTTTCCCTTCCGACGGATAAATTACGGAAGGTTTCTTTTCATTTCGAAGAAGATAAAAAACTATTAATAATGACGGAAGAAATTGTTCAACTTTATAACCCTTTCAGCGAGTCAAGCAAGAAAAAAATCAGATCTATCATACTGGCAAAAGATATCAGTGACCTTAGATTTAGATACTATATATTACATAACGCCAATCGCGACATTGAAAATGATGGAGAATGGGTAGAAAATTTCTCTTCGAATGAAAAAAATTTTAACAAAGAAAATTTACCAAGAGCTATCGAGGTAACGATAGCAATGCAAACACAAAAGGAAGAAATCAATAAAAATAGTAAAACATTTTATCTGCCACCTTTCATAATTTTATTAAACGCAGGAATGGAACTTAGATTTTTTACTACATAACAATAAATGGCATTGATCATTAAACACCAACTATTTACAAAGTAAAATTATCTTTTATGGAGATGTAAAGTCATGGCATCACGTTTCCAATCGAGCTTTTTGAAACCACAAAAGATCACTTTACCTTTGCAAAACATCTCAAACATTAGATTATATTTTCACAAGTTATTTTATGTAGAAGAAGGGATTGCATTGATGATGACTCTCTGGATTATGGTTCTATTAATTGCTATTGCAACGGAGTTTACCCATGCAACCAGAACAGAAATTAATACTACAAAAAATTTTAAAGAAGAAATCGAAAGCTATTACCTTGCTCAAGCAGGGATAAACCTTGCAATTACAGAAATTCTCCAGGACGCAAAATTTCATACTCTTGATGAAGAAGGGGAAATTGTATTTGGTAGAAAAAGCTTTAAAGAAAACCTTCAGGATACGGAAAACTCTGCCGTTACGGAAGGAGAGGTGGATATATCCGATAGAACGAATGTTGTGAATCTAATTAGCTCAGAAAACAGAAAAGAAATAAAATTGGGAAAGGGCCGGTTTTCATATTCAATAAAAGACATTAATGGAAAACTTAATTTAAATATTATCCCGAGAGATACTATTATAAAAATACTTGAGCAGTCTGGAATCGAGGTAGGAAGTCTTAGAGATACTATTGCTGATTCAATATTGGACTGGCGTGACAAAGACGACCTGCATCGTTTTAATGGAGCTGAAGATGAATACTATCTCACTTTGTCTCCTCCTTATGAGTGTAAAGATAATTTCTTTGATTCTGTTGGAGAACTGGTCTGGGTTAAAGGCATGACTGAGGAAATTTTATATGGAACAGAGAAAACGCAAAAAAACAAAAAATCGGACCAAAATTTTCTGGGAATTTTTGATATGCTAACAGTTCAGAATATTGAGTTTATAAACCCTAATACCATTGATGAAAAAATGCTGGAGATTTTCTTCTCCCCCGACGAAGCTGAAGCAATCCTTCTTGCAAGAAGACAATTCGGGAAATACGATAATTCTAAATCAAGTCATTTTATTGTTGAATCAACAGGTTTTTTAAATGATAGTCCTATAAAAAGAACGATAAAAGCCACATTTGAAAAAATTGGTCATGGACCCCAATCATTCATTCTTACAAAATATTGGAATGATAACAAAATAAAGTAATTCATGAAGTGGCAGGGGCACAACCACAATTCGACAGGAAAGCCGAATTCAAGTCTTCGCAGCTACTCTCCATAGGGCGAATCTGCGGAGCTAATTGGACGGTTTCCGAAGGAAGACCGCCAGAAGGGTTGAGGCCGGGGATGGCAGAGCTAAGCTCAGCTTTGCCGAAATCAAATAGGAGTTACTACTTCTGATAGCATAAAACGTTAAAAAAAACAACGTTTTGTCGATTAATTTTATGAAGCAATTATATCTTGAAAAATCAATTGGCATTGATTTCCAAAAAGAAATAACTTCTATAGCCTTATTAGGAAAAACTTTGCGAGGCATGGAACTGCTTGACTATCATATCTGGCAAAGCGGTTTAAACGGATCAGAAGATTCAGAACACCAATTCACAGCTAATTTAAATGATTTTATGAAAAGGAACGGTCTTAAAAACATCATGGGAGCTTTTTGTTTTCCAAGACATGACATTATTCTGAAATATATTGATATCCCAACTCCCAAAAAAGAAAACATTAAAGATATTTTAGAATATGAAATTGAAAGGCATGTGCCTTTAACCAAAAATGAGATTTATTACGACTTCCAGATTATAAAAAAAAGAGAAGAAAATTTATATAATGTCCTAATTGCTGTTTCCAAAAAATCTCAGGTTGACCACTTTATTGATCTTCTAAAAGAGGCCTCCATAATTCCTTCATTGGTTAGTTTGTCTACTGTATCAAATTTTAATCTGCTTTCTTTGATTGACTATGACCGGAAAATTCTTAACGCAGTTATTGAAATAAGTTTTAGGGGTGTTAACATCTCTTTTATTTTAGACGGCTCGGTTGTTTATACGAGAAGTATACCCTCATCGGGTAATGATGATTGGAAAAAATTCCTCTTAGAAAGAATTGTATCAAATGTCACGTTGGAGACTGCTGCCACTAATTTTACGGAGTTCTTAATTAGAGAAATTAATTTATCCCTTGCCAGTTACCGGGAAGTTGCTACAGAACAAGATATAGATTGTTTTTATCTAAGTGGAGGTGGCTTGTTGACCATGCCTATAAAAAACCATTTGGACCCGAAAATAACGGGGAGAGTCCGAATATTGGATCCCCTGGTTAATCTTCAAAGCAGTAATTATGATATTTCCGAAAAGGACAGGAATTTCCTTACTAATGCAATTGGCGCGGGGATTCAGAATCATATAAAAAGTGACTTTCGTATAAACTTTCTGCCGGAAGCGCTTAAGAAATATGCGAGGGATCATAGCTTAAAAACAATGTTGATCCTTTCAGGCATATTTATATTCGTACTTTTTATAACTTTTGCCAGCGCTTTTTTTAAAGAATATTTAGCTTTAAATGAAATAGAATATGAAATTAAAAAAATTAAAAAAGAAGTTATAATAGCTGATAATTTTGAGCGGGAGTATGAACAAATAAGCCGTCAACAACTTTTTCTTAAAGAGATCCAAACTAGAAATCCAAGCCGGTTAATCATTTTAAAAGAATTGACAACCAGACTTCCTTCTGACGTATGGCTACAAAATTTGGCGATAAAACAAAGTGCTGCCGTGATCACAGGTACTGCAGATTCAACATCAAAGCTTATTCCGCTTTTAGAACAGTCGGAGCTTTTCACTGATGTGCATTTTGTTGATTCGATTAGTCATGTGAAAGATAGAGAACAATTTAAAATAAAACTTCCATTAAAAAGTATGACGGTGAAATGAATACGACCTTTAGAGAAAAAATATTGTTATATGTCGGAGGAGTGCTTTTTGGATTCGTAATAATATACGTATTGATTCTTAAACCAGTTTATAGAAAACATATAGTGATTCAGGAAAAAATTGAACAAAAAGGAAAGCTTCTTGATCGTTATAAAGCTATTCTTAAACGGGATAATCAACTTAAGAAAAGAGTTCTGTACATTAAGAAAGAATTTGATAAAATGACAAAGGTTCTATTGGTTAGCACCAAGCCTTCTTTAGCGGCATCCGAGTTGCAAGGTATACTCGAGGACATAATTAAAAAAACGCGCACTACAATAACAAATACTAGAAACAATAGTCCTGTTGAAAAAGAAGCGTTTTATCAAATTCCGATTGAAATAACTGTTGAATCCACATTAAGAGAGCTTAAAGACATTATTTATCAGATTGAAAACTCAGACAAGTTTTTGTTAGTTAGAGATTTAAATATCCGGCTGATAAAACCCGGGGATCCAGAAAAGTTAAAAGCGAAATTGATTATAGATGGATTTGCTAAAAAAATTCTCGGCGAATAATTTAAATTATTCGCTAAACCATGAGGAGGCTCAATCAGAGTGATTAACATTTATCGTATAATAGCAGACCACAATAAAATTTTCATATGTCTTGTCGCTTGTTTTGTGCTAGCTCTATCTTCCTCATGTGCACAGAAAAAATCTGCCATAGAAAAATTGATTGTTCAAAAACCGAGCGATGAGACCAAAAGAAAGGTTGAGGAAGAAAAAATAAGACAAAATGAGGCGAAAAAAACGGTTGAAGTGACGAGAAAATTAGAGAAAGATGCTTCTCCGGCAGAAGAAATCAAAGAGCAAAAAATTGGTGAAACTCTGGATTCCATTTCGGAGGCTATTTCAAATATTGCCGGGAAATCTCCAAAAGTTAAGAAAGACAGACAAATTGAAAAACCTGTTAAAAAAGAAAACATAACAGGTGACCTTGATCACGTAAAAATGGAGACGAAAGTATTATCTCTTGCACGAAAAAAACCAAAAAAAATACCAAATCCCCTGGTACCAAAAAATATTCAAATTGAAAAAGAGGTTTCTTTAAACTTTGAATCGACAGATATTAAAGACATTATTATCACATTTTGTGACTTGTTAAAAATCGATTATATTTTGGATCCAGGCATATCCGGTAAAATAACATTACAAACCTTTAAAAAAGCCAAAGTTAAGGATTTATTTAATATTTTAGAAAAGATATTAATATTGAATAATTTAACAGTGATAAAAACAGGAAAATTTTATCGCTTCATGCCGGTTGAGTCAGCCAAAAAAGAATCGCTAAATATCTTTTTCGGAAAAGATAGCGCCCTTGTTCCATCACGGGACAGATTAATTATTCAGATAATACCTTTAAAAAACATTTCCACAAGTTCAGTGAAAAGTATTATTGGCCCTTTATTGTCCAAGAATGCCAGCTTTTTAGATATTCCTGAAACCAATAACCTGGTGATTATCGACACTGCCAGTAATATTAAACAGTTGTTAGGTATTATTGAGATAATAGATATAGAAGCTGCTGAAAGTTTGCAGGTAAAGCTTTTCCCTATCAAACATTCTGATGTGAACGAATTCGCAGCAGATATAAAAGAAATTTTTAATGCAATGGGCTATGCCTCAGCGGGACCATCCGGAGATAAACCCAAAGTTGTACCCGGAACTAAACCTGCACCCAAAGCCAAACGTAAAGTTGCACCCAGAGCTAAACCCGGGGCTTCAACCAAGAGTAAACCCATTGATAGCTTCTCTGTAATAAATTTTCTTCCTATTAAAAAAATAAACTCCTTGTTAGTTATAAATCCGTTTCCAGATATTCTTCCAGACATCAAGTTCTGGATATCGAAATTAGATAGACCTTTTAAGCTTTTTATAGGAAAGGACAGTACCCTTGTTCCTGATACAAATGAGCAAATTTTACAAATAATACCTTTAAGTTTCGTTACACCGGGTTCCCTGAAAGATATTATTACCCCTATGATGACCAAGGAGGGAAGTTTATTATCAACTCCTGATCAAAACGGTCTGATTATTATTGACTTTGTTAATAATATTAAGTGGATTTTAGAAATCATTAATGTATTAGATATAAACACGCTGGATAAGATACAGGTGAGGCTAATCCTTGTGGAACATACTGATGTGTTCGAAATAGCAAACATATTAACTGAAGTGTTTGATTCATTAGGTTACAAGGCTCAAGACTCGGGCTCTAGTTTGAAATTTGTTCCTGTTGAAAGATTAAATGCTTTAATAATAATCAATCCTTTTTTAGAACTTCTTCCTAATATCGAGTCCTGGGTTTCAAGATTAGATGCTCCTAGCATGGAGGGCCTGGAAGAAAAAACTTTTATTTATTACGTTCAAAATACAAAAGCTAGTGACCTGGCGTCGCTTTTATCTACATTATATCAACCAGACCCCTTGACAAGCAGTAAAGAAGAAATGGACAAAAGGTTTAGAGTAAGCAAAAAAGAGCCTCGAAAAGAAAAAAAAGTAAAAAGCAAAACTAAACCTAAGCCCAAAAAACCGTCAATTAGAGTCAAAACCGTTCAGTCAGAAGAAGTCACCGGTAATATTCTTTTTGTCGCAGACTCGTTTACCAACGCAGTTATAATCAAAACCCTTCCCAGGAATTATCCTGCAATATTGAAAACTATTGAGCTACTTGATTTAATGCCTTTGCAGGTGATGATTGAAGTGCTGGTATTAGAATTGACTATAGATGACCAAACAAGGGCAGGGATTGACTGGGCATTTAAAAACGGAGATCTTGCTGTGGGTTCTGCAGCGTCTCAATCTGTTTCCGTTGGAGCAGCTTTAGGGGAATCTGCAACAACTATCCTGAGCCAAGGGTTTTCTATCGTTTCGCAAACGAAAAATTTTACCGCTTTGCTCCAGGCATTTGCTGAAGACTCTAAACTAAATGTATTATCAAATCCAGTTCTTATAACTTCTGAGAACAAACCTGCTTCGATCGACATTGTCAATGATGTTCCGATAGAGAGTTCAACTATCACCACACCCACTGCAGGACAACCTTTGACTGAAACAACTGTTCAGTATAGAAGTGTTGGCATTAAGCTAAATATTACTCCTCGTATCAATAAAAACCGTTTTGTTTCGTTAAAAATCAGTCAGGAATCCAGTAGTGTTAACGAAGCTGCTGTATTCACTCAACCCGCTTTTTCCACACGCAGCACGAATACTAATATAGTTGTTAAAGATAAACAAACTCTGGTTATCGGAGGGTTAATGGAAACAACAAAAAGCCATTCTAATGTCGGAGTTCCTATTTTAAAAGATATACCTGTGCTGGGTCGCCTTTTTAAAGCAAAAGCGGATAGACTGCGTAAATCAGAATTAATAATTTTTATAACTCCTCATGTGATTGCTGATGTTTCCGAAGCTAATCAAGCTACAAAAAGCTTCAGATCGAAATTATTAAATATAAAGAAGGACTTTAAATTACAAAAAATAAAAAATTAAATTACAATAAAACTCCTGCATGCCTGTACATCATAACCGCAACCAAAAATGGATTATGCCCCCTTAAATTTCCCCCTTGAAGGTCTAAGGTGGGTATAAACTTCTTCAAAAAAAAGATTCTCAGAGTATAATAGTATATAGTGAAAAAAGATAGAATCGTTATATTTGACACTACCTTAAGAGATGGAGAACAATGTCCCGGAGCCAGTTTAAACACCGGCGAAAAGTTGGAGATTGCACGTCAGCTTGCGCTTTTAAAAGTTGACGTTATTGAAGCCGGGTTTCCAATTGCCTCACCCGGAGATTTTGAAGCAGTAAGCACTATCGCAAGGGAAGTCAAGGGTTCTACTATTGCTGGATTGGCGCGCGCGCTTAAGAAAGATATTGATGCTGCCGCTAAAGCCATCGAAAAAGCCAGAAAACCTCGCATCCATGTCTTTTTAGCTACCTCTAAAATCCACAGAGAATTTAAGCTCAAAAAAGCAAAACAGGAGATTCTCAAGCAGGCTATTCAATCGGTAAAATACGCAAAGAAATTTGCCGACGATATTGAATTTTCTCCAGAAGATGCCTCCAGAACGGAACAGGAGTTTCTCAATGAGGTGGTGGAAGCTGTTATTGACTCAGGAGCTAACACGGTAAATATCCCCGATACAGTAGGTTATGCCCTTCCCGGTCCTTTTGGCGAGCTTATTAAAAACATTGTCGATAACGTACCAAATATAAAAAAAGCAATAATAAGCGTCCACTGTCACAATGATCTTGGTCTCGCTGTGGCGAATTCCTTGTCTGCGGTTAAAGCCGGAGCGCGCCAGGTAGAGTGTACAATCAATGGGCTCGGGGAAAGAGCAGGAAATGCTGCTATGGAAGAACTGGTCATGGGCCTTAAAACCAGGAAAGAATATTTTGGTGTAAAAACACAAATCGAGACAAAGCGCTTTGTCGGCATCAGTAAGCTGACGGCCAATTTGACCGGACTGCACGTGCAGCGAAATAAAGCGATTGTCGGCGCAAACGCTTTTGCCCATGAAGCCGGTATTCATCAGCATGGTATTTTATCTAAAAGAAACACTTATGAAATTATGAACCCTAAAGACGTGGGGTGGGAGAAATCCAACCTCGTGATGGGTAAACATTCCGGACGACATGCTTTTTTATCACGGGTGAAAGAAATGGGATTTAAATTGTCAAAAGAAAAACTAAACACTGCCTTTGAACGATTTAAAATTCTTGCTGATGAAAAAAAAGAAATTTATGATGAAGACTTACTCGCAATCATAGAAGACCAGTTAGGCAAAGAAGAAATCCAATACTTCTCCCTTGAAAAATTCAAGATACTGGTAGATACAGAGACCACACCAGAAGCGAATGTTACTTTAAAGTTTTATGATGGAAAAATCAAAAGCTCCAGAGCTTCCGGTGACGGGCCGGTGGATGCTACTTTAAACGCCATTGATAAAATTACAAAGCTGAGGTGCCGTTTGTCCGATTATGAAATCCGCGCTGTAACAAAGGGAAGGGACGCGTTAGGAGAAGTGAGCCTCCAGGTAGAGTATAAAAAGCAAAAGGTACGAGGAAAGGCTGCAGGAACGAATATTATAGAGGCAAGCGCACGTGCTTATATCAGCGCGGTCAACCACCTCGTCAAAAAACAGCAGGAAGCATAAACGTGCTTTAGAAACTGTACCTACCCAAAAGGTAATCTATTTGGACTGTTGCTATTCTTTTCTCTTTAATTTTTTCAACCAGTATATCAGATAAGACATAGAACCTCTGCACTGCAAACTTGTAAAATTGTGTTTCCACATTTGGATACCCGACGTGGTGTCCCATTTTAGCAAAGCTGAGTTTAGCTCTGTACAATTTTTATTAGTAAACTGGCGGCAGCTGTATTTGATTTCGGCAGAGCTTAGCTCAAAGCCAAGCTTAGCTTCGTAGCTCTGCCATCCTCGGCCTCAATCCTTCGGGTGGCTTTCCTGCAAAATTGCGGTTGTGGTCCTGCCACTCTGCGATATCAGCGCTCTTTGCGGTGGTTAATATCGACTCTTTTATCAAATCTTCCAAAGGCTTTCTCTCCGGATTTATGATAAAATTTAATCAGATTACCATCTTTTATTGTTCAGCCGGGAACATGCCATGACTGAAAAATTTCAATATGGTCTGGATCAACTGACCATCACTAAAGCGCTTCAAATTGCAAGGGATGAACTGCAGGGAATTCTAACAGATAAAGCCATATCCAATGTATCCAAAAGTTATGATGCGGTTCAAAAAATCGCTGAAGGAGAAAAACTTGTCTATGGCATCAATACCGGACTTGGGTCTTTATGTACCAGGAAAATTTCTAAAAAAGATATCAGAACACTCCAGGAAAACCTGTTAAAAAGTCATAGTGTCGGGGTGGGAGAACCTGTTGCAAATGAACTCGCAAAACTAATGCTGATCCTGAAAGTTCATACTCTCTGCTTTGGCTATTCAGGAATTTCTCTGAAAGTCGTCGAAAGAATCTGCTGGCATCTTGAACACAACTGTATCCCTCCGGTTCCCGCCCAGGGTTCCGTTGGGGCTTCAGGTGACCTGGCTCCTTTAGCCCACCTTTTTCTCCCTTTGATTGGCTTAGGTATGCTCTCTGAAGACAGCAAAAGCTATCGTCCCACTTCTGATGTTTTGAAAATGCATCAACTTTCACCTTTAAAACTGGGACCCAAGGAGGGGGTTGCTTTAATTAATGGAACCCAGTTTATTTCGGCACATGCGATTGCAGTTTCCGAAAAGTTTGCTCGTTGCCTGGATTATTCGGACCTTATTGGAGCACTCAGCCTGGAAGCCATGCTGGAATCTCATCAACCCTTTGCTGAAAAACTCCATCAGCTTCGGCCTCACCCCGGAGCACTAACCGTTGCCAAACGAATGAGAACCATCCTAAAAGGATCTCAGGTTGTTAAATCACATGAACATTGCGGACGGGTTCAAGACCCATATTCGGTTCGGTGCATCCCCCAGGTGCATGGCGCCTCCAGGGACACTCTTCATCATCTTAATAAAAAACTGGTGTGTGAACTTAACTCTGTTACCGATAATCCTGTTATCTTCAATGCTGAAGATACGATAAGTGGTGGAAATTTTCATGGTCAGCCTCTTGCCATGCCGTTGGACTACGCCAGCTTGGCAGCTTCAGAACTGGGCAGTATTTCCGAACGACGCACCTACCTTCTTCTTGGGGGAGATGCGGGTCTTCCAACATATCTGATAAAAGAGTCCGGGCTCAATTCAGGTTTTATGATTACCCAATACTGTGCTGCCGCCCTGGTCAGTGAAAATAAATCGAACTGTTTTCCAGCTAGTGCGGACAGTATTCCAACATCTATGGGGCAGGAGGATCACGTAAGCATGGGATCGATCAGTGGACGAAAAGCCCTGACCATTGTGAAGAACCTGGAGAAAATTCTTGCGATTGAACTATTATGCTCAGCTCAAGCTTTTGATTTTAGAAGACCGGTTCAATCCAGTGAAATCCTTGAAAGGTTTCACTCTTCAATCCGAAAAAAAATACCTCATTTAAAAGAAGATACAGTAATGTCCGACTATATTGAAACGGCAACGAAATTCATTTCAAATGATGATTTGCTGAAAGCAACTATGAAGACTTGAATTCGCTGATTTTTACGGACAAACATAATTTTATCCGCTATAATCCACATCGTCCGTAAGATCTGTGTTATATCTTTTGGTTTGTAGGAGTAGTTGAGTTTCCTATTTTTTTCTGACATATGCTATCCTTAGTTTAAAAACATGAACACTGCAAAACAAAATTATCAAATCATCAAGGAGTTGGAATCTAAAGCGATAGAAAACCGACCGCTTGATAATGCAGAAGCTGTTTTTCTGTCCAACTTGAATGACCAGGATACTTTTGACTTAATTGCTTCTGCTAACCGAATCAGGGAAAAATTTAAAGGGAATAAAATCAGTCTTTGTTCCATTGTAAACGCAAAGTCAGGAAGGTGTCCGGAAGACTGTGTATTTTGTTCCCAATCTATCCATTTTAAAACAAACATTGATGAATACCCTTTGATAAAAAGTGAAGAGATGCTTCAAAAGGCTGAAGAAGCCTTAAGCCATGGAGCTCAGAAGTTTGGTATAGTTACAAGCGGCAGGAGACTTAGCACAGAGCAGGAATTAAATGAAATCTGCAAAACCATTAAGAAACTTAAAGAAGAAGGTAAAATCCACCGTTGCGCTTCACTCGGAATATTAGGCCGTGACGAATTAATAAAACTAAAAGAAGCGGGTCTTGAAGAGTATCATCATAATCTCGAAACTGCCCGTAGTTATTTTCCGAAAATTTGTACAACACATGACTATGAAGAAGATGTTGAGACAGTAAAAATAGCAAAATCTATTGGCCTGAGATCCTGCTGCGGGGGGATTTTCGGCTTAGGCGAACATCCTGAGCAGCGAATTGAATTAGCTTTTACATTAAAAGAATTAGACGTCGATTCTGTACCGATAAATTTTTTGCATCCCATTAAGGGAACCGGGGCAGAAAACCTTCCTCCATTAAAGCCACTTGAGATTCTAAAGATCATTGCCATTTATCGTTTTCTACTCCCTGCAAAGGACATAAAAATTGCGGGGGGAAGAGAACACAACCTGAGAGATTTCCAATCAATGATATTCGCCGCCGGAGCAAATTCCACCATGGTAGGGAATTACCTGACCACCAAAGGCAGGGATTTTCAAGACGATTTACAGATGATCAAAGACATGGGCTTAGAGCCGGTCTCCAATGGATTTAATATCCCTTAAAGGCCCCTCAGACATTAGAGTGGCTCCGAAGGTGTAATACTGACTGCTGAAAGCTGAGTACTGATCGTTGAGGTATGTTATTCTCCCTGGTCTTACCTGCCTGTGTTAATTCGTACCCCTAGGTTGCAGAATTGCAAAATAGCACCCTAAAAGAGAGATAGAAAAGAGTAAAAAAAGAAAAGGAGGAGTGCGTTTAAAAAAAATTTTAGAGGTCAAAAAAAATACCGTGAATTTTAAAAACTGATCTCCAATCCTCACAGGAATAGAATTTTTAAAATTCTATATCGGGATTTGGGTTTAAAATTGACATTGATATTTCGATATGATTAAATTATAACTTTTTATGTTTAAAAAAGTTTGCTTTTTTTCGGCTTAATAGCCCTATATAATGGTATTCAAAAAATATGGCTCTGATTCTATAAAGATGCTGCGAGATTTTGCTTCTGTCGGCAGTTTCGGTTTTCTTATGGCAGGGGCTATTCTTTTTGGATATTTTGCCGGAAATTTTTTAGATGATTATTTTGGCACTTCCCCTATATTTCTTATCCTTTTTCTTGTTTTAGGCATTGTTGGCGGGTTTATGGAATATCTAAAGATTATAAAAAAAGTAATAAAAGATAAAAACAAAACATGATACCTATAAAAAAAATGAACATTTTAAAAATTGATGAAGGATTACCACGAAGGGTTCTTCATACATCTTTAATAGTGGCCGCCCTCGTTCTCTTAATTTCTATTTCAAACTGGTCTTTTGACGTCACTCTCGGGCTCGCTGTTGGAATGGGGATAAGTACTGTTTTTTTTATGATTTTGTGCAACAGCGTGAAATCCCTTGCGATAATTGAAAAAAACAAAAGAATGCCCTTTTTTGTGATCGTTGCCATTTTGAAATTTATTGTTTTGAGCATAGCGCTATTTCTTGTTTTTGAGCATCTGTCTATTAGTTATCTCGCTCTCTTAATTGGGATTGGGTTAGCGCAGTCTATTGTTTTTTTGAAATTAATAGGAATGGGATTGGTTAATTTTATGAACAGAACGAACCAAATCGAAAACAAAGAAATTTCAAATACCAAGCTCCAAGTGACAAATAAAAAACAATATTCAATATAAAAATTTAAACAACCCTTCGACAAAGACTGTCCTGAGTTTATCGAAGGGATCAGGGTGACAGAGACTGTCATGGTGAGCCTGTCGAACCATGAATTTGTAATTTGTTTTTTTCATTACTTTTTAGAGATATTTTATGGCAGTGGAACACGAAGCGGTAAATAAAGCAACAAAAACCAGCTTAGAGCTTCCTTCTTTCATGGATTTACTGGGGGACCTGCACCATGAAGTTTTTGGGATTTCCCTGCATCACTGGGTTCCTATTATTATGTCTTTGATAGTAGCGTCAATATTAGTGGCTGTCACGTATTACACTACTAAGGATTTAAAGAAAATTCCTCAAGGGATGCAGGCTTTCCTCGAAGTTGTTATAGAAGGAATGCAGGGTTTTTTTGGGGATATATTGGGATCCGGCGCTTCTGTTTTTTTACCGTTTGTCGGCAGTCTTTTTATTTATATATATCTAATGAACATAATGGGCTTTATACCGTTCTTTCATGCCCCTACCAGCAGCCCAAATACAACAATTGCTCTCGCGGTGATTGTTTTTTTTATTACCCATTATGTTGGAATAACCAGAAATGGAGTTGTTGGATATCTAAAACATTTTGTGGGAGAACCTATATGGATGGCGCCCCTTCTTTTTCCCATTCATATTATAGGGGAATTAGCGCGGCCGCTTTCTCTTTCCATGAGACTTTTTGGGAATATTATGGGAGAAGATACAGCCATTGCTATCTTAGTAGGGCTGGGAGTTTCATTATATTTTATACCTATCCAGTTTCCGATATTGCTGCTGGGCCTCTTGACAACTCTAATTCAGGCAGTAGTGTTTACAGTTCTGTCCAGCGTCTATATAGGAGGTGCTGTCGGTCATCATGATGAACATTAAATCATTTGTCAAAGGTGAAGGGGAAAAAAGATTATTGTAGGAACTATTAACCAACAACTAAATAACTAATAAAAAGGAGGTGTTACTATGCTTTATTTTGCTCTATTAGCCATTGCAACTTCTGTGGGGTTGGGAATTGCCGCTTTCGGGTGTGGAATAGGAGCGGGAAACGCAATTTCAGGCGCCCTGGCAGGTATGGCAAGGCAGCCGGAATTAACCGGTAAACTTCAGGTTACTATGATTATAGGTCTGGCAATTATTGAATCGCTGACTATTTATTGCCTGGTTATTGCTTTCATGCTTTTCGCAAAACTACCGGCAACAGATCAGATGTTGGGTTTAATAAAATAATTGGGAAAGCTTTCAGCCAAAACAGGGTAGAGACAGTGGCAGACGTTAGATGGCAAGTGTTAGTTTTTTTCTAATCCTTGAAACTATCAGTTTTTTTAACTTTGTTGTTTAGCGGCCTGAACTTTCACGACCATACAAGAAGTTATACTATTACACTGCAAAACTCGCTTTTTTTAGGCGCTGTTAGTTCTTGTTTTTTGCAGCACCTTATGCAAAACTTGAAAGTTTTTTCTCTTCTAAACCGGGGCGAAAGCCCTATTTGATTATCGGCAAAGCTGAGATTAGCTCTGCCAGCAGTGGCCTCAACCCTTTGGGTGGCTTTCCTTGGGGAACCGTCCAATTCGGTTTTCCTTACCGAATTGTGGATACGGCAGCTTGCCTCTTTATGGAGTAAGATCAAATGGAGTCTTTAGATTTTAGACTGATTATAGTCCAGGGCATCGGATTTGTACTACTGTATTTCCTATTGAAGAAGTTTTTATTTGGCCGAATTATCGATTTAATTAAGGCCAGAGAAAATGAAATCAGGGATACTTATGCTAAAAGCGACCAGGACAGGGATGAGGCTTCTAAATTAAAGTCCGATTATGAAGCCAGAATCGCTCAGGCAGAAGAAGAAGCGCATAAAAAAATACAGGAAGCTGTGCTGGAAGCAAAAAAGATAAGCGATAATATTGTTAAAAATACGAAAGAGGAAACGGAAAAAATTAAAGAAAAAGCCAAGAGGGACATAGATCAGGAAAAAAAGAACGCCTTGGTTGAAATTAGAAAAGAAGTGGTTAATTTGAGTATGATTGCTACGGAAAAATTAATCGAAAAATCGGTTGACAAAAAAACGGCGGAAAAGCTGATAGAGAGCGCTATCCAGGATATAGGAGAAGTCTCGTGATCGAAAGGATAGCCGTTGGCAGATACGCTCAGGTATTGCTGGAAGAAGCTGCTGCATTAAATAAAGTAGATGAATTTGAAGAAGAACTCAAGTGGCTGGATTCTTTATTGATAACAAACCCGAAACTGTTTCTTGTTTTAAAAAATCCTTTAGTTCAGCCTAAAAAGAAAAAAGAGTTAGTAGATAAAGTTTTTTCCAAAAATATCAACCTAAAACTAAAAAACTTTTTGTATCTTCTGATTGATAAACGCCGTGTGGAAATTTTGGAAGGAGTCCTAAAAGAATATCAGTTAAGGGCTGATACATACAGGGGAGTGGTAAAAGCCGAAGTGCAGTCTGCTATTACACTTTCCGAACAAAAAGTTGAAGAAATCAAAAAAGCACTTGAGAGCAAAATAAAAAAAACCATAAAAATTGAAGCGAAAGTTTTTCCAAAAATTATTGGAGGCTTAATCATTTATATTGGCTCCTCAATTATCGATAGGAGTATCATGGGACGATTAAAAGTAATGCGGGAAAAACTGTTGGCAATGGAAGGGATGTGAAAGTTTACAGTAATCAGAGCTCAGTTGTCAGATTATTTGTACCATTTAGGTAGGTTTTATGTTGAACTCGAATCTAATGACAGGCTGACAGCCGATCCCTGACATCTGTAAACTTTTTATTATTAAATTTATTACAAGGAGGTCTGTTTTGGCATTAAGGGCGGAAGAAATTACCTCGATTATAAAAAAAGAACTGAGTGGTTACGAAGAAAAACTCAAAATGGAAAGTGTGGGAACCGTTTTACAGGTTGGTGACGGTATCGCGCGCGTTTATGGGTTAGATGACTGCATGTACATGGAGTTATTGGAATTTCCTAATAGCATTTTTGGAGTAGCTCTGAACCTTGAACGGGACAATGTCGGCGTCATAATCATGGGTCCGGACACAGGAATTAAAGAAGGAGACATTGTTAAAACAACCGGCAAGATTATTCAGGTTCCTGTGGGCGATGCCATGTTGGGAAGAGTTGTGAATGCTCTCGGTCAACCCATTGATGGAAAAGGAGAGATTGCTACAGAAAAATTCTTTCCATTAGAAGGAAGAGCGCCTAATGTTGTGCAAAGACAGCCTGTTAAAGAACCTATTCAGACAGGAATAAAAGCCATAGATGCCATGATCCCGATAGGGAGGGGTCAGAGAGAACTAATTATCGGGGACCGCCAGACCGGAAAGACCGCGATATGTATTGATACAATCATCAATCAAAAAAATACAGATGTTTATTGCATCTACGTGGCTATAGGACAAAAACAATCCACTGTAGTCGGAGTTCAGGAGACTCTTGAGAAATACGGGGGCATGGATTACACCACGATCGTTGCGGCTAACGCGTCAGATCCCGCACCCATGCAGTATATAGCACCTTACGCGGGCTGTGCGATGGGAGAATACTTCAGGGATAATAAAAAGCATTGCCTGATAATTTACGATGATCTATATAAACATGCTGTAGCTTATAGGCAGGTATCTTTACTGCTTAGAAGACCGCCGGGCCGTGAGGCGTTTCCCGGCGATATTTTTAACCTTCACTCTAGACTTTTGGAAAGAGCGGCAAAATTAAACGATGAACTCGGAGGTGGTTCTTTAACCGCGCTCCCTATTGTTGAAACTCAGGCAGGTGACTATGCCGCATACATTCCTACTAACGTGATATCTATTACCGATGGACAGATTTATCTGCAGGGCGATCTTTTCTATGCCGGCGTCAGACCCGCAATTAACGTTGGCCTTTCCGTGTCCAGGGTTGGGGGAAACGCCCAGATACCTGCCATGAAAAAAGTCGCTGGAACACTGCGGCTTGATCTCGCACAGTACAGGGAATTGGCCGCGTTTGCCCAGTTTGGCTCGGATCTCGATAAAGCGACAAAGTCCCAATTAGATAGAGGAATCAGAATGGTGGAAATCCTGAAACAGGGCCAGTTCATTCCGCTGGACGTAATAAGCCAGGTAATGATTATCTCAATTGCCGGTTTTGGGTATCTTGATGATGTGCCGGTTAATGAAATGCAACCTTTTGAAAAAGGTTTCTATAAATACGCGGACAAAAATTTTCCACATCTGAGAGAAAAATTAGCCGCGGAGAAGAAATTGTCCGATGACATTGTAGACTTGCTAAAAAAAGCAGCTGAAGGATACAAAGCAGAGTATAAAAAAGGAGCTTAACTGCTATTTAAAACTCGAAATCCGAAATAAACTCAAATAATAAAACTTAATTCTCTCTGTTGTTTATGAAATTTAATGTTTGAATTTTGGATTTGTTTCGGTTTTTGCTATTCGGATTTAAACCTTTAAAGTATTTTTATGGCCTCAGCAAAAGATATAAAAAAAAGAATAAAGGGCATCAAAAACATCCAGCAAATCACCAGGGCTATGGAAATGGTTGCCGGAGCAAAGCTCAGACGCGCTCAAGTGCTGGCGGAAAGCGCGAAACCCTACGCTGAAAAAATACAGTCCCTTATGCAAAACCTTGGTTCATCCGTTTCCGCCTTTGAACATCCCCTTCTGACAAAAAGAGCGGAAAACAATGTCGCCCTGATTTTAGTTACATCAGATAGAGGTCTTTGCGGAGCTTATAACACAAACCTGTTCAAAAAAGTTCAAGCATACTTCAGAGAAAATCAAGACAAAAAAATCTCCCTCTTTTGTATTGGCAAAAAAGGAAATGATTTTTTTAAGCATAGAAATTACGATATTCGATATTATTCTCCCTCGGACAATAAAATTATGACCCTGGATAAAGTGAATGAACTGGTGGATAAAATGATAAACGAATACACCAACACTTTTTTCGACAAAGTTCTGATAGTATTTTCAAAGTTTGTTTCAGTGATGAATCAAATTCCAACGGAAAGACCGCTTCTGCCGGTAGAAAAAATTGAAGAAAAGGAAGACCGGCGGGTGGATTATATTTTTGAACCCGGGGCTCAAAGTTTACTTGAAAAACTGTTTCCAAAATACTTGGAGAATCAGCTTTATAACGCAATTGTGGAGTCTTATGCGTCGGAATTAGCAGCACGTCTTGTGTCCATGAAAAACGCTACCAAGAGTGCGGGAGAAATGATAGATTCTCTGACACTAACTTATAATAAGGCAAGACAGGCTGGAATCACAAAAGAGATTTTAGAAATTATCTCCGGGGCAGAAGCCCTGAAAGGATAAAAGTTCATTACCCCCCATTATTATTCCTCCCTAACAAGGGGGATTAAGGGGGCGTTAAAATCTGCGTTCTATTTAATTTAAAGGAGAATTAAATTGGGAAATAACAAAGGAAAAATTGCTCAAATTATCGGGCCGGTAGTGGATGTTGAATTTCAACCAGAAAACCTGCCGGCTATTTACAATGCTGTTACTATAAAGAATAAAGAAAAAGATATAAACCTTGTCCTTGAAGTGGCCCAGCAATTAGGGGACAGCGTGGTACGCTGTGTGGCTATGTCCGCCACTGACGGACTGGTGCGGGGCATGGAAACGGTTGATACAGGAAATCCTATCACGGTACCGGTTGGTGAAAAAAGCCTCGGACGTATAATGGACCTGCTTGGTAATCCGGTTGATACCGGTGGCGCAATTGATTCTGAATTTCATTCTCCTATTCATAGACCGGCTCCATCATATGAAGACCAGGAATCGTCTTCTACTCTTTTTGAAACAGGTTTAAAAGTTATTGACCTGTTGGAGCCTTATGTTAAGGGCGGCAAGATCGGACTTTTCGGCGGTGCCGGAGTGGGAAAAACTGTATTAATCATGGAACTCATTAACAATATCGCCAAACAGCATGGCGGTCTCTCTGTTTTTGCGGGGGTGGGCGAGCGGACAAGGGAAGGAAACGACCTCTGGCTCGAAATGAAAGAGTCAGGCGTTATTGATAAAACCGTGCTGGTTTTCGGACAGATGAATGAACCTCCCGGCGCAAGGCTTCGTGTCGGATTATCCGCTCTAACGCAAGCGGAATTTTTCAGGGATAAAAGAGGGCAGGATGTTCTTCTGTTTGTTGACAACGTATTCCGGTTTACCCAGGCCGGTTCTGAAGTTTCAGCTTTATTAGGGAGAATGCCGTCCGCGGTAGGATACCAGCCGACCCTTTCCACAGAAATGGGAAACATGCAGGAAAGAATCACATCAACCAAAAAAGGATCTATCACGTCTGTGCAGGCGATTTACGTTCCTGCGGATGATATTACAGACCCGGCTCCGGCAACAACATTCTCTCATTTAGATGCCACCACCGTTTTGTCACGGCAAATTGCGGAACTCGGCATTTACCCGGCTGTTGATCCATTAGATTCAACATCACGAATTCTGGACCCCAGGGTAATAGGCGATGAACATTACAGTGTAGCAAGAAATGTGCAGGGAATTTTACAAAAATACAAAGACCTGCAGGATATTATAGCCATTCTTGGAATGGAAGAACTCTCTGATGAAGACAAACTCACTGTTACCAGGGCAAGGAAAATTCAAAAGTTTCTTTCACAGCCTTTCTTTGTGGCTGAGCAGTTCACGGGTACACCAGGAAAATATGTGAAACTGGAAGACACTATCCGAAGTTTTAAAGAAATTGTCGATGGAAAACATGATGATGTACCGGAACAAGCGTTTTACATGGTGGGCGATATGAGCGAAGTGCTTGAAAAAGCCAAGAAAATGAAGGAATAAAACCATGCCCTAATTTCCACCTATCAATGGGGGACACAGGGGATGTTAGCTACATTACAACTCAAAAGGATATGGCTGAAGATAAAACATTCAAGTTAGAGCTTATCATTCCTAACGAGGTGGTATTCAGTAAAGACGTGATAAGTATTACGGCGCCAGGCTCAGAAGGATGCCTGGGCATCCTGCCTCAACATGCTCCTTTAATTACATCTTTAAAAGAAGGACAGATAAAAATTCAGGAATCTCAAAAGTCTGAGCTTCTGGTTTCTATCAGAGAAGGGTTTCTTGAAGTCTTAAATGATAAAGTTGTTATCCTGGTTGATAAAACAGAAATAGAAACGCGAGCCTCCCTATCATAAATAAAAAAGCAATAGAGGAGTTTTTTTAAATGAACTTTGTTTTTACCTCAATAATAATGTTTGTTTTCTGGATACTCCTGTCAGGTGAGTTCCATTTTTTACTCATGCTCTCAGGTATTGTATTTAGCCTCTTTGTTGCGTACATATCTCATGACCTTTTGATCGGAAGCGATAATATTAGACTTTTCTCTACAAGGATGCTCAGATTCTGCAGATACGTGCCGTGGCTTGTCTGGCAGATTTTGCTGGCTAATCTCGACTTGGTCTATCGCACCCTGCACCCGAAAATGCCGATAGACCCACAGGTTATCAGATTTGATACAGCTCTTAGGTCAGATATAGGGATAACAGTTCTTGCCAACTCAATAACACTCACACCCGGTACAGTCACTATAGTGGCAAACCAGGATGGTGAATTCATTGTCCATGCCATAGCAAGGAAGCCTGCTAAAGATCTTCTGGCAGGCGAGATGCAGGCAAAGGTAAAGAGAGTAGAGGGATAATCAATGTTTGATGCAGTTGCAACTATTATTGTATTTGCAGCAATTTTAGTCCTGTACAGGGTTATTAAAGGACCCACGATTTATGACAGAGTGCTCGCTGCAAATGCGATAGGAACAAAAACTGTGGTGCTCATAGCACTTATAGGATTTATCTATGAGCGCCCACATTTTCTTGATATTGCATTGGTATATGCGCTTATAAACTTTATAGCAACTATAGCTATTCTTAAATATCAAGAAATGGGGAGACTGGACTGATGGTAGTCACAACGATTATATCATACCTCTTTTTGGCAGTCGGTTGCTTTTTGATTGTGGTTGCATCAATTGGGATAATCCGGTTCCCTGATGTTTATTCCAGAATACATCCTGCGGGCAAGTCTGACACCCTCGGACAGGCAATGATATTTATAGGATTGATGATTTATGAAGGGCTTTCTTTTGTAAGCATTAAGCTCTTAATAATTGTCATATTTATATTTATTACTAATCCGACAGCGACCCATGCTCTCGTAAATGCAGCACATGCGGCGGGTCTAAAGCCATGGGAAAAAGGTGATGACAGAAATTGATCATTCGCCAATACCATATAGTTTCTAATGAGTAAATTTGAATTTGTTGAACTAAATTGTTTGTTAAGATTATTGTCACTAAAAGATGACTAATTTTAGTGGAAAAATGAAAAAGGAATGAATTGATGATTGATTTGATGCTTCTTTTATTTCTTGTTGTGTGTGCTATTGCCGCAGTTTCCATGAAGGACTTGCTGAGTACAACCATTATCCTTGGAGTATATAGCTTAATAATGACTGTAGTATGGACAAGGCTGAATGCAGTAGATGTTGCCTTTACAGAGGCGTCTGTTGGGGCCGGTATTACAACAGTGTTAATAATAGCAGCATTGAGCAGAACAAAAAGGGAGGAAGAAGGTCAGGAATATGGGATGTGGAGCAAGCTGTTGAATCCTCAAGACTTAAAGTTGACTGATAAACAGTCGCCACTTTTATGGTTGACATCCTTATTTATTGTACTAATAACCGGAGCTGTATTGATATATGGCACCATTGATATGCCTGATTTTGGAGACCCAGATGCACCGGCGAATATTCATTTGGCTAAAAGGTTTATAGAAGAATCCTATGAAGAAACAGGTGTACCTAATTTTGTTACCGCGATTCTTGCAAGCTATAGAGGATATGATACCCTCGGAGAGACTACTGTCATATTTACAGCAGGGATATCTTTGATATTGCTGTTAAGGAGAAAGAGCTATATCTGTGATACTACTATCAAAGAGAAAGAAATGAAGGAGCACATAGTTATAAGAACTATCTCCAGAATCCTGATCCCATTTGTGCAGCTTTATGCACTTTATGTTATTGCTCATGGTGAACTTAGCCCGGGCGGTGGGTTTCAAGGCGGAGTAATTTTTGGCTCAAGCATAATTCTTTATGTAATAGCCTTCGGTCTAGAGGAAGGAAGGAAGGTAAGAATTTTTCGAGAGATGGGCGACCTTTTAAATTCAACAGGCGTTTTAATATATGCAGGCATTGGGGTTCTCTGTTTATTGGCAGGGGGTGCATATCTCGAATACGATAAGCTCCCTCTGGGGTCAGAAAAAATGGCAAGTTCTTTAGGAATTTATGGCATTGAAATAGGTGTAGGGATTACAGTTGCTGCTGTAATGATAACCATATTCTTTATAACAGCAAGGCATGAAAGATGATTGAGCTCATTTTAGGAAAATATAACTACTGGGTTTATATAACGCTTATGATGATAGGATTTTATGCAATGATTGAAAAAGAAAACCTGATTAAAAAAATCATTGGCATGAATATCTTTCAAACGGCAGTGTTTCTTTTTTACATATCTATTGCTAAGGTAAAAGGAGGAACTGCACCTATACTATGGGAAAAAGAAGGAATCCCGTACGATAACCCCATTCCACATGTACTGATCCTTACCGCTATTGTTGTATCTGTGAGCACAACAGCAGTTGCCCTTGCCCTGATAATAAGGATATTTAAGGAATACGGCACTATTGAAGAAGATAAAATCCTAATTATGAGTGAAGTGAGCGGCAAACAGGATTCGACAGAAAATTCCAAATTTTTATCTTCCACCTCCTTGCTTCAGAAGGGAGAATGACTTTGACAGAAAGCCTTCCAATCCTGGTCATCATTATACCTTTAATATCAGCAATTATAATTCCTCTCATCGGAAGGATTGATAAGTCAATTGCCTTTGCTTTCGTCATATCTGCAAATTTTTTGTCCTTTATCATCTCAATTTCTCTTTTAAATACTGTCATGGAAACCGGCAGAATCAGTTATTGGCTTGGCGGCTGGGAGCCTCCATGGGGTATAGAGTATGTGGTTGATTATCTAAGTGGCTTTGTACTCGTCATTGTTTCATTCATTGCTTTTATTATATCAGTATACGCAAAAAAGAGTGTTGAGATGGAGGTTGAAGGGGAAAAAATACTCCCCTTTTACTCAATATACATGTTACTAGTTACAGGGTTTATGGGGATGATCATAACCGGAGATATATTTAATCTTTATGTGTTTATTGAAATATCAGCTCTTGCTGGTTATGCCCTGATTGCCATAGGGAAAAAGAGAGCTGCTCTTATAGCTAGTTATAACTATCTTGTGTTAGGCACAATAGGAGCCACATTTATCCTCCTTGGTATCGGCTACCTTTACATGGCTACCGGCACTTTGAATATGGCAGATTTGAGAGAGCGGCTGCCTATGCTTTATGACTCAAAGGTTGTGCTAACTGCCTTTGCATTTATAACGGTTGGGCTGAGCCTGAAACTCGCCCTTTTCCCGTTTCATATTTGGTTACCAAACGTATACAATCATGCTCCATCGGTTGTGTCCGCTTTAATGGCAGCAACTTCCGCAAAGGTTATTGCTTATGTTCTTGTGCGGATAATGTTTTCTGTATTTACGATGAAGTTTGATCTGGAGGTTGTGCCTGTTACAAAGATACTCCTCTTCCTTTCCGTCATTGCAATTATTGCCGGCTCTGTTCTTGCTATTGCCCAGACTAATATAAAACGGATGCTGGCATACTCCAGTATTGGGCAGATCGGATACATCGTCCTTGGCATTGCCATTTCAAATCAACTATCCATGACCGGAAGCCTTATCCATTTACTAAACCACGCCCTGATGAAAGGAACCTTATTTCTTGTAGTCGGTGCTGTTGTTTACAAAACAGGCATGGAAGATATATCGAGTCTCAAAGGTATGGGTAAAAAGATGCCTTTTACTATGGCTGCCTTTACAATTGGAGCGCTTTCGATGATCGGTGTTCCCCTTACCGTTGGTTTTGTTAGCAAGTGGTATCTTGCCCTTGGCGCCCTGAAGGCCGGTATGTGGTTCTTGGTTTTCATAATCCTTGTAAGCTCTCTCCTTAATGCGGTGTATTTCTGGAGGGTTATTGAGGGGATATACTTTCATCAGAAGCCAAAAGTCAGAAGTCAGAAGTCAACAACTAAGGATTCAATCGAAAGCCTGAAACCCGAAATCCAAAATCAAGACGATGCTCCTGTGGGTATGCTTATCCCGACGCTTATCCTTGCCGGTCTCTGTATAGTTTTTGGTATTGCTGCTTTTATACCTGTATCTGTGGTAACACCAATTGTAAACATGCTTCTGGAGGTGTGAATTAGTGGAAATAATACAATCAGCACAGCCGCTTTATACCGTAGCCGTTTCTCTTTTAGCGATTATTCTTATCGGCTTGTCTGGTAATAAAGACCCTAACTTGAGAGAATCTTGGACAATCTTGGCAGCAATAATAAAGTTCTTTATGGTTGTTTCTATGATTCCACAAATCCTTGATAGTAAAGTAATTGAATATTCTCTCATCACGCTCCTACCGGGACTTGAAATAAAATTCAGAGTCGATGCCCTTGCCCTTACCTTTGCCACCACCGCTTCTTTTCTTTGGATTATCACATCGTTTTATTCTATTGGATATATGAGGACATTAAAGGAACATGCGCAGACTAGATATTTTATGTGCTTTGCCGGAGCAATGGCAGGAGCCATTGGCGTAGCCTTTTCTGCAAACCTGTTTACCCTTTTTCTCTTTTACGAAACTATCACCTTTTGCACATTCCCTCTTGTTGCCCATAGTGAAAAACCCGATGCCATAAAAGGTGCCAGAAAATATATTGTTTATCTACTGGGCACATCTTTAGCTTTTCAGTTATTTGCCATATTTCTTACATATAATGTTGCGGGAACTCTCGAATTTTCTAATCAGGGTATTCTGGCTGGAAAAGCTTCCAATGCACTGTTGACTGTAATATTTATACTTTTCATTGCCGGGGTCGGAAAAGCCGCTATGATGCCACTTCACGCTTGGCTTCCTGCTGCCATGGTTGCTCCTGGGCCTGTAAGCGCCCTCTTACATGCAGTGGCAGTAGTGAAGGTAGGAGTCTTTACAGTCGTAAAGGTGATACTTCATGTATTCGGAATTGACCTGCTCTCTCAACTTGGTCTCGGCACGTGCCTTGCTTATTTTGCTTCTTTTACTATAATAGTTGCATCCGTTATAGCGTTAAGACAGGATAATTTAAAAGCATGTCTTGCATATTCAACTATTAGCCAGCTATCTTATATCGTACTTGGTGTTGCACTCCTTGCTCCGTCCGGAATTACAGGGAGCATCTTGCACATAACAATGCATGCATTTGCAAAGATAACCCTGTTTTTTACAGCAGGAACAATTTATTTAGTTACTCATAAGACAAGGATAAGCGAGCTTGCCGGAATAGGAAAACAGATGCCATTTACAATGTCGGCCTTTGCAGTGGCCTCACTTTCTATGATAGGTATCCCCCCTCTCGGTGGTTTTTTGAGCAAGTGGTTTTTAGCTATTGGATCTATAGAGGCGAAGCAAATACCAATTATTATTGTGTTGGCGACAAGCTCAATTCTTAATGCATCTTATTTTCTGCCAATAGTACATGCAGCATTCTTTAAAGAACCTCATTATGCTAAGCACCAGTCCCCTAAGCCAAAACAAAACATGCTTGAGGCCCCTGCCCTTGTGCTGATACCGCTTATGATTACTGCTATAGGGACGTTGGTATTGTTTCTATGGCCGTCGTTGTTTCTTGACCTTGCAAGGATCGTTGTTGCAGGTGTTACAGGAGAGAATTAAAAAGATGAAAAAAGAGATAGAGTTCTTTGATAAACCCAAAAACATAAAAATAATGCGCAGGGTATTCCACCTATCTCTTGTCGTGCTTATTGCCTTAGATTTTTTTATCTCAAAACACCCCCAATTCTCCATGGAAGGAATCCCGGGATTCTATGCCACGTACGGGTTTATTGCATGTGCTTTGATCATTGCCGTATCAAAGGCCCTGGGACTTTGGCTTAAAAAGAAAGAGGATTATTATGACTAACTGGATTCCTCCGGCAGCTATATTTATTTTTGGGGCATGCATTATCCCATTTCTAACAGGAAAGGCAAAGCAGGTCTATTTACTTCTACTTCCTGTTCTTGCTTTTATAAACCTTCTTAACATGCCTGAGGGTACAGACTGGGTATTTAATTTTCTTGGCTATGAAGTTATCTTTGGCAAGGTTGATAAACTGAGCAAGGTCTTCGGTTATATCTTTGTAATAATGGCATTTGGAGGGGCACTATTCTCTCTCCATTTAAAAGAGCAGCAAGAATCTGTGGCTGGATTTCTTTATGCCGGCGGCTCTCTCGGGGTTGTATTTGCAGGAGACTTCCTTTCTCTCTTTATCTTCTGGGAAATTATGTCAGTTTCATCAACTTACATCGTCTGGAGCCGAAGAACAAAGGCAGCCCAAGATGCGGGGTTAAGATATATCCTTGTGCATCTATTGGGTGGACTGTTCCTTTTATTCGGCATAATCATAAACGCATCTAATTCGGGCTCTATCGAGTTTGGTTTTATAGAATTAAATGGATTAGCGTCTTATCTTATACTGATTGGTTTTGCCGTGAATGCTGCCATTCCTCCTCTGTCTGCATGGCTCTCCGATTCCTATCCTGAGTCAACAGTAACAGGAGCTGTATTCCTGAGTGCCTTTACAACCAAGACTGCAGTGTATGTCCTGTGCAGGGCGTTTCCAGGCGCAGAAATTTTGATATGGGCAGGGGCATTGATGACGATATACGGCATTATATATGCCATCTTAGAGAATGATATGAGGCGGGTTTTGGCATATAGCATTATTAACCAGGTTGGATTTATGGTGGCAGGAATTGGAATAGGCACGGAACTATCAATCAATGGTACTGCCTCACACGCCTTTGCACATATCCTCTATAAGGCTTTGCTTTTCATGTCTGCCGGAGCGGTACTGTATAGGACAGGTAAAAGCAAGTGCACAGACCTAGGTGGGCTGTATAAGACAATGCCTGTAACCCTTATTTTTTGTCTTGTTGGTGCAGCCTCTATCTCAGCGTTTCCTCTAACCGGAGGATTTATAAGTAAATCAATGATAATTTCCGCATCAGGCCATGAGAAGATGACAGTTATATGGTTGCTTCTCAACCTTGCATCAGCAGGGGTCTTCCTCCATGCAGGCATAAAATTCCCCTACTTTGTATTCTTTGCGAAGGACTCAGGTTTAAGGCCAAAGGAGCCGCCTTTAAACATGCTTCTTGCCATGGGCTTTTTTGCCTTTTTATGCATCTTTATCGGTGTATTTCCCGGGGTGCTTTACAGGATACTCCCATATCCTGTTGAATTTGTTCCTTACACTGCGAGTCATGTGATTAACCAACTCCAGATACTCTTATTCTCTGCCTTAGCGTTTTTTACACTCTTAAAATTTCTCCAGAGAACAGAAACGATAAGCCTCGATACCGACTGGTTTTATAGAAAAGGGTCCAGAGCCTTCTTGTGGTTTGTGGATAATCCAATGTCCAGATTTGGTCACCAGATGGGAAAGATTTTTTTCTATTATATCCTGGATTCCCTCATATGGTTTAGCAGAAACCCACTGGCAGTTCTCAAGATGGCTGCTGATACAATGTTCTTGTTGGTTAGCGATCCTGATCAAAGAATAGAAATAAAGAAACGAATAGAAAAAGAGAAGGAAATCTATCCGGGTGATATAATCAAACACTGGCCTATAGGCTCAACAGTTCTGTACCTGACCTTCTTTCTCTTAACCTGTTTGTTGGTGTATTACTTGTAAAGTAAAACTAAATCGTTCAATAATGTCTTCAGATTCTTTGAACAGGGGTGGGCGACATTGACGAAGTGCTTGAAAAAGCAAAGAAAATGAAGTAATAAAACCATGCGCTGTTTTCCCCCCTATCAAGAGGGGAAACAGGTGGTGTTAACTACATTACAGCTCAAAAAAAAATGGCTGAAGAAAAAACATTCAAGTTGGAAATTATCACGCCTAACGAGGTGGTATTAAGCAAGGATGTGTTGAGCATTACAGCTCCCGGAGCAGAAGGATCCTTTGGAATCCTTGCCAACCACGCACCTTTTATGACTTCCCTTGACAAAGGCGAACTGAAAATCAAAGAACCCGGCCAGGTAAATCCTCTAATTATCGACATCAATAAAGGCTTTCTCGAAGTCTTAAACAACAAAGTTGTTGTCCTCGTCGATAAAGTCAAAACCGAAGATCAAGAGTAGTCTTACTTGTTAGAACCATGATTGTCATTCCCGCATGGTTTCAGCTGGAATCCGGGTGTGAACAAATCCAAAATAGCTCAACTGCGTTAAAATATTGACAGTCAATGGTGCGCAATGTAAAATTTTTAACTAAGGAAAAAAAGATAAAATTTCACAATTTATAAAAATATTAAAGGAGATGGAAAACTATGGCGGAAGATTTGAAAAGCGCAATTGAAAAAGGTGACCTGGAAGCAGTATCCGCGCTATTAGAAAAAGGGATAAGCGTTAATGAAATGCTGGAATCTGAATTTACTCCCTTAATCACCGCAACAAACAGCGGCCATTTTGATATTGTAAAAAAATTGATTGAGAGTGGAGCTGACGTAAATGCAAAATGCGAACGTGACATAACAGCTCTCAAAGCGGCATCGGCTCATGGAGATATAGAAACAGTCAAGCTCTTATTGGAGAACAGCGCAGATCTAAATGCGGCTGGAGGAACTTTACCGGCAATACTGATAGCTGCAAGTAACGGCCATATAAATCTTGTCAAGTTCATGCTGGAAAAAGGAGCCAAGATTAATTTAAAAGATGAGAGAGAGTATGAAGCAGTAATGAATGCGGCACACAATGGTCACTTGGAGGTTGTAAAACTTTTGATGCAAACGGAAGGTAATCAAAGCAAAAAAAAATAAGCGTGCAAGCTTCAGCGCTTAACCTGCTATAGTTTCTTTCACTTGCAGCTCACTTTTGGTTGCTCAAAACGAAATAGATCCAAACTTTCTCTCATATGCTGCTCATCTGTAGTTTAGGTAAGTGTTACCATCTATGATTGATACTTTAATATTGAAGCTCCCCGGAACAATGACCTACCCTAAATCTTAGTGCCACCCTTAGAGTGATGATTTTCTATACGATCAGTTGAAGCGTAGCGGAAACTGATGGTATAGGTTAATATTTTCATTGTGCTCATAATTACGGATACTGATTAGCAATTTCATTACCGCTTATGGTAGATTTAGAGAATAAGCGGAAATCACTATTAGGGGAAAGGCTCACAAGTGGAGTCATTTTTATTGAGGAACGAAAATGACAGTTGGTGGTGGTTTTAAAGCGATTAAGTATTCTCTAAAAGTTGCACGTGCAGCAGGGTTCCGAAAGATACTGCAGGCTAGTTTGTCTAAAAATACCTGTAAATCCTGTGCGTTGGGCATGGGAGGCCAAAAAGGGGGAATGGTCAACGAAACGGGGAATTTTCCAGAAATTTGTAAAAAAAATTTTCAGGCCCAAATCACAGATATTCAGCCCTCCATTTCAGAGAAGCTATTTCAAAAAAAAAGCATCGAGGATTTGAAAAAGACTCCGACTCGATTATTGGAGCGAAGCGGACGGCTCAATACCCCCCTCTATAAAGATAAAGGCGATTCTCATTATTCCACGATTTCCTGGGAGCAGGCATTAGAAAGAATCGCAAATCAATTCAAAGCGACTCTTCCTGAACGAACCTTTTTTTATAGTTCCGGGCGTTCTTCCAATGAAGCCGCGTTTTTACTACAACTCTTTGCGCGCATTTACGGTACCAATAACATTAACAATTGTTCTTACTATTGTCATCAGGCATCCGGGGTAGGAATCGGTTCGACGATAGGAACAGGGTCAGCAACGATTCAACTGCAAGACCTAGAAAAAGCTGATTTAATTTTTGTCATTGGAGCCAATCCAGCCTCAAACCACCCCCGATTTATTCGTCAACTGCTCAATTGTCGTCGACGCGGGGGGCATGTCATTGTTATCAACCCCGCCAAAGAAAAAGGACTGGTGAAATTTGCGATTCCTTCGGATGTCAGATCAATGTCTGTGGGAGGGAGTCCGATTGCTTCTGAATACATTCAGATTCATATTGGAGGGGACATTGCGTTACTCAAAGGGATTGCAAAAGCCGTGCTTGAGACGGGAAAGCACGATCTTCGTTTTATGGAGGATCATACTCATGGGAAGCAAGGCTATATAGCGGATCTTCAAGAGACCCCTTGGGAAATGATCGTTTTGTATTCTGGTATTTCTAAACAGCGCATCCAGCAAATCGCCGAGATTTACGGAAATTCCAGAAACGTCATATTTTCCTGGGCAATGGGAATCACGCATCATGAACATGGGGTGGAGAATGTTGAATCGATTGTCAATCTTGCACTGTTGCGTGGAATGGTCGGCAGGCGTTTCGCCGGATTGCTTCCCTTAAGAGGCCATAGCAATGTTCAGGGGGTTGGATCCGTTGGCGCAACACCGGTCTTGAAAGATAAGATTTTTAAAAATATAGAGAAGCACCTGGGGGTTCAACTTCTGACTACTCCTGGAATGGACACCATGTCTTGCATGAAGGCTTCCTACAACGGAAAAATCGATTTGGCCTTTTTACTGGGGGGAAACCTGTATAATGCCAACCCTGATACACAGTTTACGGAGAAGTCTTTAAACGCTATTCCTTTAAAGATTTTTTTAAACACCACGCTCAACCAAGGGCACTTTTGTGGAGTGGAACGAGAAGTCTTGATTCTTCCGGTAGCTGCTCGGGATGAGGAACGCCAGAAAACAACCCAAGAGTCCATGTTTAATTTTGTTCGGATGAGTGATGGCGGAATTGTTCGACTTGATAACGTGCGCTCGGAAGTTGAGATCATTAGTAGTATTGCTCAAAAAGTTTTGGTGGATAGCCCCATTGAATTTGGAAAATTAAAACGTCATCAAAATCTGAGAAAAGCCATCGCACAAACGGTTCCCGGGTTTGAAAAAATGAGCGAAATGGACGAAACTCAGAAAGAGTTCCATATTTCCGGTAGGACATTTCATCAAGCCCGCTTTGCAACTCCAGACCACAAAGCAAATTTTAGAATATGCTCAATTCCTTCATTGAAAGGAGAAGAAGGAGATTTTCGAATGATGACGGTTAGAAGTGAAGGGCAGTTTAATTCCATTATATATGAAGAAGAAGATATTTACAGGGAGCAAACAAGTCGCCGGGTGGTGCTGATGAATAAGGATGATATTCAAAATAAGGGATTACAAGAAAATGATCTCGTCACTTTAGAATCTTCCGTAGGAAAAATGGAACGGGTTATGGTGCGTGAATTTGATATTCCTTGTGGTAACGTCATGACCTATTATCCAGAATCCAATGTTTTAGTGCCAACCACGACCGATCCAAGAAGTCTAACTCCTGCATTCAAATTGGTTTGGGTGAAAATTTTATAAAGCGGAGAGGCTCCGCAACCACTATTCGGCATGGAGAACCAAACTGGACGAATGTTTGTTCAATCCGCCCAAAGGGTTGAGGCCATGGGAGATCGAAATCAAATGGAGCTTCCGTTCCGGTGAGCAAAAAAAACTTGTTAAAAAAAACAAGCTTTTACATAGTACTGGTATAATGGGGTAAGGCTTACAATTATGCAATTAGAATTCTAAAAATTGCGTTTTAAATTCTACAATCGTAAGTGCATTAGTCAGTAAAAGCGCTTACAAGCGGCCTTCCGGTTTTATCCTTATCAGAGTTTTCCTTGGTACTTCGGGTCTTTAGCCACCTCTATCATTTTAGCAAACCTTTTATTTTCCATGAAAAGCCTCAATTGACCTGCCAGAAAACCAAAAATCAATCCAACCAGACACGCAATAATCCAACCAGTAATAAAAAACATCTTTTTGGAATTTTCACTCTTTTCCTTGTCCTTAATTAATTGATCCTGACTTAGCTTAAACTCTTGTAATTCAAAACTTAATTTTTCTTTTTTCTTAATCGTTTCTGCAACATTCTTCTTAAGTTCTTCTATCTTCTTCTTAAGTTCTTCTATCTGACTTCTTTGGCGATCTATGGTATCTTTATGTTCTACAATTATTACACTTTTCGGTTTCTCGGCTTTTACCGTTTTTCGAAAAATCCACCCTTCTTTATCACTCGGGAGTAACACCTTTAACCATTCCTTCTCTTCCTTCAGTATCTTTAGAACCTGGTCCATTTTTACTACTTCTATAACGCTATTTTCCAATCCTGGTCCTGACCGAATGTTTGTAGATCCCCCACTAACATATACATTTTTGGAAAGTGCAACCTCAGGAAAAAAAAGGACCAGAGCAAGAGGCAACAGTAAAAAATGGGTTATTCTAATTACAATTTTCAGGTTTTCTTTAAACAGAACCATTATAATAAAATTGAATTTTTTGAATCACACAAGTGGGTTTTATTCCCCGTGAAATACAACACCTTTTCAACAAAATCTTATTCGATATCCTGTCCGCTTGCGGCAAAGACGTTCATTTGACTAAAATTGGTCTGATTTGTTTCTAATCTAATCTGCCACATAAAATACCTTTAATTCAAGCATTATTTTGTTTGAACTTCCCCTGTTTTTTAAGAATTAGCTATGGATAATAATAGGGTAAGGCTTGCAATTATGCAATTAGAATTCTAAAAAATGTGGTTTAAATTCTACAATCGTAAGCCTGACCAAAACCTGAGCACGAAAAATACCAGGTTCTTTCTACCCCAGCCCTAAGCTTTGAAATTCCGATACTGTAAAACAGTAATTTTGACTCGGAAATGCTGCTTTTGATATACTTATTAGTTTTGGAATAGAAATGGCAAAAATCACTCGAGTTTGGCTGGATGAATCTGAATATGAGTGTACTATGTGCGGCTCCTGTGAAGCTGTATGTGGCTCTGTTTTTGAAGTACCGGAAAAGATGGTTATTAAAGAAGGTGCAGACTTATCCCTTAAAGAAGAAATTGAAGAAGCTGCAAAAGGATGTCCTGCCAGTACGATTGCTATTGAATATGAGAATAGCGGAAAACGGAACAACCCGTTAATAGATAGGTACTGAATGGAACATGGATTCTATGTAACAGTTCACCGTTGCTACTTTTTTGCCAGCGGGACACTAAGTACATTGATTCATAATACATTAACATAAAGCAAAAACATTAGACGGGATAACAGGATGAATTAGAGGCTGGCATGATTTAAGCTTAGCTTTGTAAACGCTATTTATTATACAAAATAATCTTTTTAACACGTATTGAAAATATAATGAAGATAGAGCTTTTGATTAACAGATTAATATCCAGTTAATCCTGACAAATGATTATATAAAATACGTTGCCGAATATATGAAATAGTGTACTAAGGCACTAAGGAAATTGGGGTCACATCTCGCCAATCAACAAAATTCAAACTTAATGTGGTTTGTTCTGAAAAATTAATTAACCGCAGAGTTCCCAAAGGTGAAGAATAATTTATGGAAGAAGTTAAAAATTAAAATGTTCTTGAACCGCTGTATAAATAGCTTCATCAGTCATTTCAGGCTTTTCAATATCCACTTCAATCCATTTTGTTGAAGAAACTTTTTTAAACCATGTTAATTGCCTTTTAGCAAAATTTCTTGTTTCTTTTTTTATATTTTCAACTGCTTTTTCCAATGCCAACTCTTTCCTCAAATACTGAACGATCTCCTTATAACCTATACTCTGAAAAGGTTTTAACCGGTCTGAATACCCCCTGGCGAGAATAGCTTTGACTTCATTGACTAAACCTTTTTTGATCATCCTGTTAACACGCTCATTAATCCTTTGATACAACAAAGAGCGATCCATATTCAAAACAAGGTACAGAACATCATATTGATTTATCTCATGCTTCTCAGATGATTGTAAAGATGACATAGGTTTCCCCGTCAGATAATAGACCTCTAAAGCCCTTTCGATCCGAAATTTATCAGCGGGATTAATTTTCTTTGCCGCATCGGGATCTACTTTTAAAAGCTCATTATGCATGGCCGTGCACCCCTCTTTCTCTAAACTCTTTCTCAGGTTTTTCCTTACCTCAGGATCAGAAGGTGCAGCCATGGACAATCCTCTAGCAATAGCACTAATATATAAACCCGTGCCACCTGATACAATCGGTATTTTTCCTTTTGCGTGAAGTTTGTTGATTATTTTTCTCCCGTCTTTTTTAAATCTCCCTGCGTTATATTCTTCGTCAGGGTTTATTATGTTCGTCAAATGGTGAGGAATAGTTTTTCGATCTTTGATTGTAGGCTTTGCGGTTCCAATATCAAAATAACGATAAACCTGCATAGAGTCGGCACTGATAATCTCACTATTCAAGCGCTTTGCCAGATGGAATGATCTTTCAGATTTTCCTGTTGCTGTTGGTCCTGCGATTATTATTAAAGGAATCATAAATTTTCTGCATCTCTAAAGTATAGTTGCCATCATTATCATAGATATAAAGGGGGTCTAAAATTTTCGTCTTCATTTTTTGAAAATGCTCAGTTTTTTGTGGAGATTTTTTATTTACAACCCCATTTCCCCTACTTGCCAAGGAGGGGAAATGGGGGAGGTCTTCTTTTTTAACCCCCTCGATCAAAAACATCTTGGGATTGTTGTTTCTCTTTGAACAAATAAACCGGATTTTTTTTGGGATTAGTCCATGTTCTGCCATTGTACGAACAAGTTCATCATATCGTTCAGGGAGATAAATCATAACCAGTTTTCCCTTATTGCAAAGCAGGTTGAAAGCGCTTTTAAGAAGCTCCGGCAAAGTAATAAGAATTTCATGGCGCGCAATGGCTTTCTCTTCATTTGGATTCAGGCGCCCACTATTTAATTTTCGATAAGGGGGGTTGCTGACCACAATATCAAAATATCCATTTTTCAAAAATGATTTTGAGAACCTAATATCACCTTGAATCAACATTACCTGATTTTCAAGTCTGTTTTGGGCAATATTACGTCTGGCATGCTGCAACAAAGAATACTGGATATCAAGTCCTGCTATTTTAGATTTGGTCTTGCGTGACAGTAGCAAAGGGATAATGCCATTCCCTGTTCCAAAGTCAACAATTTTGTTCTCCTCCGTTGGAGATACAAAATCAGCTAATATAAAAGAATCTATCGAATACCGGTAACCGGCAACGCTCTGAAGAAGATATAATTGATTCATTTTCATCGAAAATCGCTTTTTGATTATTGTATTGTATTTTATAAAAACTTTAGACAGGATTACAGGATAAACAAAAAAAGCAATGACACTGTCATTGCACTCTAAAAATAATATAAAAACAATGTCACAGGATTTAGAATTGTTGATGTTATATTTTTTGACCGTTCAGGAGGAGTAGTTTATATTATGAGCATGTTATTAATAGGCCTTACAGGTGGAATTGCTTCTGGAAAGACCACGGTTTCAAATATGTTTGTAAAACTGGGTGCTCATTTGATTGATGCGGATGTTATAGCACGGGATGTTGTCAAACCGGACAAACCCGCCTGGAAGGAGATTGTCTCGGCTTTTGGCGAGTCAGTTTTAGATGATAAAAAAGAAATCATTCGCGAAAAGTTAGCAGCTGCAATTTTCAATTCTCCTGAAAAGCGCAAACAGCTTGAGGCTATTACGCACCCAAGAATTATTGAGGAGGAAAACCGGCTGATTAATGAGATACGAAAGAATAATAAACCTGGAATTATTATATTAGATGCTGCTCTACTAATCGAAGCTGGTCATCATAACCGTGTGGATAAGCTTATAGTTGTTTATTTAAACAAAAACACACAAATAAAAAGACTGAGGAAAAGAGATAGTCTAAGTTTCGCAGACGCCAAAAAACGGCTGGATTCCCAAATGTCTCTGAATGAAAAAGTTAATTTGGCCAATTATGTGATAGATAACGGCAAGTCCACTGATGAATCAGAAAAGCAGGTATCTCAAATTTATAAAAAACTAATTATGGAGTGCAGATGAACCCAGCAAAATATTTTAGACGAGATAACAAGATAATTTGAAAAAGTCTAGCTTGGCTTCGCTCACCTTTTTACTCCAAACAAAAAATCCAGTCCATCCTGTTAATCCTGCCAAAAAAAGTTAGCTGCTTTTATCTGAAAAATTCAGTGAGCTGTTTGCACTTAAAATGGACTGAAATATTTTAAGCCCATCCTGGTTTCCTAAAATACTCTCCGAGCATCTTTCCGGGTGCGGCATCATTCCTAAAACATTTCCTTCTTCATTGCAAATCCCGGCTATATTCAGGCAGGATCCATTAGGATTGGCATCGTCACTCACATCACCATCAGGAGAAGCGTATTTGAAAACAATCTGCTTATTTTCCTTCAGCTTGTTTAACGTTTTCTGATCGGCAAAATAGTTTCCATCGGCATGAGCGATAGGAATGGTTAACAGTTCACCATCCTTTAAGTTTCTGGTAAATGGAGTGCTGCTATTCTCCACTTTAACTGTTACATTTTTACAAATAAACTTTAATGACTTGTTTCTCATCATTGCCCCGGGCAAAAGGCTTGCTTCCATCAAAACCTGGAATCCATTACAAATACCGATTACCAGACCACCTTTTCCGGCGAATTTAATTACACCGTTCATAATCGGGGAGAATCGGGAAATAGCGCCGGGCCTCAGGTAATCTCCGTAAGAAAAACCGCCGGGTAAAATAAGGCAGTCATAATTTTTTTTTATTTCATCTTTATGCCATAAAAAATCAACTTCCTGTTCTAATACATGCTTTATAATGTGATAACAATCATGATCACAGTTAGAACCAGGGAAAACTATAATTCCAAATTTCATATTTTGTAATTTATTCAACATCGGGGTCAATTTCAAACCGGTAATCTTCAATGACGGTATTAGCTAAGAGTTTTTTACACATTTCTTTCAGCTTATTCCCCGCTTCCTCTTTATTTGTTCCTTTCATTTTTATTTCAATTATTTTCCCCACCCGAACTTCCTGAATTTCTTTATAACCGAGATCGAATAAAGAATGCTGGATTGCTTTTCCCTGGGGTTCGAGAATACCTTTTTTTAAAGTTATGTAGATTTTTGCGTTCACCAGAAGACCCCCTTATTCAATATATTTCAGACAGGATAACAGGATAAACAAGGTATTAAAATAGAAATAAAAATTTTTATAAAGAATGAAACACAAACTGATTTTCCTGATTGCTGATGGTTGACTGCTAAACGCTCACTTCTATACTAATAAGCACTTTTGTTAATTAATCCTTTCCAGATAGTGAGCCACATAATCTTCAAATCAAATAAAAGGGACCAGTTTTCGATATAATAAAGATCATATTCAATCCGTTTTTTCAACGATGAATCTCCTCTCCAGCCGTTTACCTGCGCCCATCCTGTAATTCCAGCTTTCATTTTATGCCGCAGCATATACTGATACACAGATTTTTTAAAATCATTGACAAACACAGGCCGTTCTGGCCTTGGCCCTACTATGCTCATATCACTTTTCAGTACATTAAAAAACTGCGGAAGTTCATCGAGACTGGTTCTTCGCAAAAATTTTCCTATTGATGTTCTTCTAGGGTCACCATTTTTTGCCCAGACTGCCCCTGTTTTTTCCTCAGCATCCTCAAACATGGTCCTGAATTTATACATTGTAAAATGGCGGCCACCGAATCCCATGCGTTCCTGTTTATAAAGAAAGGGTCCTTTTGAAGTTAATTTTAAAGCAATCGCTATAATTATAATCATCGGGGACATAACAATCACTACGATTAAAGAAGCAATAATATCAAAAAATCTCTTCAATAGTTTGTTCCAGCCATATAAAGGCCCTTCACTTAAACTAACTATAGGTAGGCCGTCTATGTCATCTATCCCTGGGTTTAGCCGCATAAACTGTAAAAGATCCGGCACAACTTTGATATCGACAAATTCTTCCCCTAAGTAGCTTATAACTTTTTCTAATCTATCATGGGCATGGCGAGGCAAAGCTATAAAAATCTGGTCTACATTATATTCCTTCACGATTTTTTGAACATCTTCCAATTGCCCTAATATCTTTTTTCCTGAAACGGATTGACCAACTTTTTTAGAATGATTCGTTAAAAATCCAACTATATTAAATCCTATTTCAGGATGAAGATTAATCTTTTCAGCAAGGTTTTTTGCCAGATCCCCTGCTCCAACGATTAAAACATGTCGGAGGTTGTACCCTTTTTCTCTAAAATATTTTAAGGTCTTTCTTAAGTAAAAACGAGAAAGGCTGATAGTTATAATACTAAAAAACCAGAAAAGGACCATTACAATTCGAGAATATGAATTTTCACGATAAAAAAAGGTAATCGCAGTAAGGATAACAATGGATAAAGAAACTGCCTTAAATATGTTAACAAACTCATCAAACTGCTTTTTACCCCTCATTGGTTTATAAAGACCGCCCCCTATAAGGCATACGGGAAAAACAATGCTAATGAAGAGGAGAAATATCAAGTAGTCGCTGAAAAACGGTAAGGGATGCCTTAAAGGAAATAATTCCAGAGTAAATCGAATAAAGAAAGAGGCTAACCACGAGAAAACAACCGAGGCAAGGTCGGTAATAAATAGCACTGAAATAAATACCTGAGCGTATTTTTTTAGCATTGGAAATAAACCATTTATTTCAATTTTCTAAAAAAAGATAAAAGATTATTATACACTGCAACATGGTATGGCAGAAAATTTTTGATTTATTAGCAAATAGATACTGAGGAACAAATGTTTCAAAACGAGAGAAATGGTTAAAGAGAAAATATCTCCTTTTTCAATGGTATCATTTGCCTCATGCAGCCGGATATTTACGTTTAAGAATTTGACAATAAAATCGAGGATTTTAGCGGTGCGGAGCTAAGTATTTTTATCAATTCTGAGATTTTCCTCAGTGGATTCTGTCATTCTATTTCAAAATATTTTTAATCCCTCTGATAGCCTGACGGGTGCGATGCTCGTTTTCTACTAAGGCAAAACGCACATAATGGTCTCCCCCTTCTCCAAATCCGATCCCCGGAGACACAACAACTTTTGCCTCTTTCAAAAGAAATTTTGAGAACTCCAATGATCCCATCTTTTTAAAATTATCAGGGATTTCCGCCCATACAAACATCGTGGCTTTGGGCTTTTCAATCTGCCATCCTGCCTGGTTGAGTCCGTTAACCAGCAGATCACGACGCGTTCTATAGGTTTCAACTATTTTATTGACACAGTCTCGCTTACTGTTTAAAGCGATAATAGAAGCGATCTGTATCGGTTGAAACATGCCATAATCTAGGTAACTTTTTATGCGGGCTAATGCGCCTATAATTTCTGAATTGCCTACCGCGAAACCAACTCGCCAGCCCGGCATATTATAGCTCTTTGAAAGGGAAAAAAGCTCAACCCCTACCTCTTTCGCTCCCGGTACCTGCAGCATACTTGGGGCCTTGTAACCATCAAAAACAAGATCTGCATAAGCAAAATCATGAACAACAATAACATTATGCTCCCTGGCAAATTCTATAACCTTCTCAAAAAAATCATAGTCTACGCAGACAGTAGTGGGATTATGCGGAAAGTTGATAATTAAAATCTTAGGGTGAGGCCAGTGGCTTTTAAACGCCTTTAAAAGATTTTCAAAAAAATCACCCTCTTTGTTCATGGGAACCTGAACTACATCTCCATTTGCTATTATTACGGCATAATTATGGATGGGATAAGTAGGTGTAGGCACCAGGACAATATCTCCCGAACCGATAATGGCCAACGATAAATGAGAAATACCTTCTTTAGATCCTATAGTTGCAATAGCTTCTGTTTCCGGGTTCAATTCAACATCAAAATTTCTTTTATACCAGTTTGTAATAGCAAGTCGCAAATTTGGAATACCCTTTGAAGCTGAATAACGATGGTTTTGAGATGCACCCGCTTTTTCAATGAGCTTTTTCACGATAAAATCAGGCGTCGGCTGGTCCGGGTTCCCCATTCCAAAATCAATAATGTCTTCTCCCCTTCGGCGAGCTTCAATCAGTAATTCCCTCACAATATTAAATACATAGGGAGGAAGTCTTTTTATTCTTTGAAATTCCCGCATAATTTTTCTGCACTGCAAGTCTATATCACTTTGTTATTTTAGCAAATTTTTTTGATCCCTTATTAATAGGGAATAAGAATAGTTTAATTCCCCCTTGTTTTTTTGGGGGGTAAAAAATGTAAATTCCTCCTTAGCAAATGGGGATACTGGGGGTTGTTATTATTTGATTTCAACCATCCCTGATCTCAACCCTTCGGGCGGCCTTCCTTTTGGAATCCGTCCAATTCGGCTTTCCTACAGAATTGTGTTAGCGGCCCTGCCGCTCTGCGTTATAAGAGCTTCTTACAAAAGGACCGGATGTTGTATACTTAAAACCTATCTCGTTTCCTATTTCTTTGTATTGATCAAAAACCTCGGGGTAAATAAACTTTTCTACCGGCAGGTGGTTTTTTGATGGCTGCAAATATTGTCCAATGGTAATAGCGTCACAATCAACAGTCCTCAAATCACTCATAACATTTACAACCTCTTCAAACCTTTCACCCAGACCAACCATAATACCGGATTTTGAAATAACTTCTGGAGCCTGCTTCTTAACAGTCTCTATCAGTTTTAATGATTTATTATAATCAGCTTGGGGCCTGACTTCTGGATACAAGCGAGGCACTGTTTCAATATTATGATTATATATATCCGGCTTACCTGATTTTAAAATCTCTTGTGGGTCTAAATCAGGTGTTAATATTTCTACTGAAATATCAGAACTAATTTTTCTCACAGCATTAATCGTTAAAGCAAACTGTTTTGCCCCACCATCTTCGAGGTCGTCCCGTGTCACAGAAGTAATCACAACATGATTTAAACCTATTTCTACTGCTGTTTTAGCTACTTCTTCAGGCTCAATGGGATTAACCGGTAACGGATCGCCGCTAAAAACAGCGCAAAACCCGCAGTTGCGTGTACAAACATTTCCCAAAATCATAAACGTAGCAGTAGGTTTTGAAAAACACTCAAAAATATTAGGACATTTAGCAGACTCGCAAACGGTATGTAAATTTCTTTTTCTTAACAGCCGTTTTACATCGTGGCTCTTACGATTCCTGAAACTCTTTTTAAGCCAAGGTGGCAATCGCCTATTGTTGGACTGACCGTATTTAATATTTTGTTTTATTTCGATATGCATTCTCTATTTTTACAATTAATTTGCAATTTTATGCAAGTATTTTGTAATTTTGCATAATAGCACAATGATTTGAAGTGTTACTAAAAAAATTATACGCAACAATCTGTTTCCAAAATTAAAAGGTCGCGGAGTTCGCCGAGAAAAATCGATAGAATGGCTGAAGAAGCTTGACTATACAAAACTTTTTTATCTTGTTTATTCTGTTATCCTGTCTATAATTCTTTTAAATAGATGCTAATTAATTTATTTAAGATTTGGTCATTATGAGAAAATCGGTTGTCAGCATTGTAGGAAGACCTAATGTCGGAAAATCCACTTTGTTCAATAAAATAATCGGCCGCAGAAAGGCGATTGTGGAAGACACTCCGGGTGTTACACGGGATCGAAATTATGAAGAGACTTCCTGGAACGACTACACTTTTGATCTTATTGATACCGGTGGGTTTGAGCCGGCGTCAAAGGAAGACATGCTGTCCCAGATGAGAAGCCAGACTCAATTGGCAGTAGAAGAATCAGATGTTATTATTTTTCTTTGCGACGGGAAAGAAGGTCTTATGCCTGCTGATGAAGAAGCAATCAATCTTTTAAGAAAATTCCACAAACCCATCCTGCCTGCTGTAAATAAAATCGATGATCCATCTCACTCAAACAGAATTTACGATTTTGCCGGATTGGGTTTTGGAGAAATAATATCTGTTTCCGCGGAACATAAGTTAGGGATATCTGATCTCATGGACAAAGTTACTGACTGTCTCGCGCACCTTCCAAAAACAGAAACTGGCAATGACCTTCCCGGGGAAGATACAAAAATAGCTATTATAGGTCGTCCAAATGTGGGGAAATCTACTTTAATTAACCAAGTATTAAAAGAAAAAAGGCTTATGGTCAGCCCGGCGCCGGGCACGACGCGGGACCCCATTGATACCCGGGTGGAAATAGACGGAAAAAGATATATCTTTACTGATACCGCCGGCATCAGGCGAAAAGGGAAGGTATCCGGCAGGCTTGAAAAATATTGCGTTATCATGGCTAAAAAAGCAATGGAGCGGTCTGATATAGCGCTTTTAATACTTGACGCAAAAGAAGGAGTAACCGCACAGGATTCTAAAATAGCGGGATACGCTTATGAAATGGGGAGAGGATGCATTATTGTCATTAACAAATGGGATCTTGTGGAAAAAGATCATAAGACCATAGAAAAATACAAAGACAGTGTACTGCAGCATATGAAATATCTTTCTTATGCCCCTGTTATTTCTTTATCGTCTCTTACAGGTCAACGGGTTCATAAAATCTTTCCATTGATTGGCAAAATCTCAGAAGAATATTCCAAGCAAATTAAAACCTCTCTTCTTAATAAATCATTTAATGAAATTCTCGCGCAAAACCCGCCTTCTCTTTATCGCGGAAAGCCGGTAAAGTTTTATTACACTACCCAGATAAAAACAAAACCCCCGACTTTTTTATGCTTTGTGAATTTTCCAAAAGGGGTTCACTTTTCTTACGAGCGCTATCTCCACAACCAGCTGAGAACCAAGTTTAGCCTTGAGAATACCCCGATAAGGATTTACTTCAGGGAAAGGGAAAGAAAGGGATGACAGCACATGACATATGCATATCTATTTATTTTCATGTACATTTAAAATAATATTATCGATAAGTCTTGTTTTGCCGATAAAAACAGCAATGGCAATCATAACCTGATCTTTTATTTCTTTAACGTCTTTTAAATCCGGCAGACTGACAATAGAAATATAATCGATTTCTGCTCCCTTTGTTTTGCTTACCATTTCGTACATCTCACCTGTAACTTTCATGGCGTCACGCTCTTTATCTTCCATAATACGTTTTTCAGCATTACAAAGTGTCTGGTTTAGAATCATGGCTTTTTCCCGCTCTTTATCAGAGAGGTTTTCGTTTCGTGAGCTGTATGTCAACCCGTCCTTCTCTCTTACAATCGGCATAAAACGGATATCTACCGGGAAGTTCAGATCATTCACCACCTTTGCCACAACTATTGCCTGCTGTGCGTCCTTCATCCCAAAATATGCTTTATCCGGTTGCACAATATTCAACAATTTACAAACAACAGTAGCAACACCGCGAAAATGTCCCGGCCGAGAAATTCCGCAGAGGACATTTGTAGCATGCCCTGATACTTCCACAAATGTGGACGACTCTTCCGAATACACCTCTTTATCTTCCGGCATAAATAAAATATCCACGCTGGCATCCCGCGCAATCTGAGTATCCTTTTTGAAATCCCGCGGGTAAGTAGAATAATCTCTCTTGTCGGCAAATTGTATGGGATTCACATAAATGCTGATAACCGTGCATTCACATTCCTCTGTGGACGCTTTCACTAGACTGAGATGACCGGGATGCAAAGCTCCCATGGTAGGAACAAACCCTATAGATTTATTTTTTAATCGATATTCAAGAATAACAGGACGAAGCTCTTTAATCGTTTTGATGATTTGCATGGTAGAAAAATATTAATATTTGCTTAGGGGTTTAAACGATTGTGATAGCATACAGCATTAAGCTACTAGCAATCAGCAAGAAATAAAAAAAAAGCAAACATTATTTGTAACCTTTTTTTTTAAATTTTTGGCGCAACTCCGCATCTTCCTGCTATGGCTGAAAACTGACCGCTGATAGCTGGGCGGTTATTTTCTCTCCAAGACTATTGCCGCTCCCTGCCCTCCTCCGGCGCACAGCGTTGCAAGCCCCAATTGTAAATCCCGCCGCTTCATTTCATATAAAAGGGAAACAATAAGTCTTGTCCCTGTGACGCCTACCGGATGGCCGAGGGCAATAGCACCTCCATTGACATTCACCTTTTCCCAATCCCATTTCAACATTTTCCCCACAGACAAGGTTTGAGCGGCAAAAGCTTCATTAATTTCAATTAACTCGATATCTTTCAAATCAAGCCCTGCTTTCTTCAGTGCTTTTGGGACAGCCAAAACTGGCCCGATCCCCATCCGTTCCGGTTCAACACCTGCAAAGGCATATGCTTTAATATGCCCCATGATTTCAAACCCCAATTCTTTAGCTTTTTTTTCTGTCATCACCAACACTGCAGCAGCCCCGTCGCTGATAGGGCAGGAATTGCCTGAAGTCACGGTTCCGTCCTCCTTAAATATAGGCGGATAAAGGGACAGCACCTGCACGGTAAGCGCTATGTTTGGGCCTTCATCCTGATTAAATGTTTCAGGAGTAACTTCTTTCCCGGCTGCCTTTTTCGGAATGGAAAGTGTAACTATTTCTTTTTTAAACTTTCCTTCACGAGTAGCTCGGAATGCCTTTTTTTGGCTTTCAACTGCAAACCGGTCTTGCTCCTCCCTGCTGATTTTGAACTCTTTAGCCAGATTTTCAGCTGTGCGCCCCATAATCTGGCCACAGATAGGATCGGTTAAACCTTCCCAGAGCGTGTCTATCAGTTCAGAATGCCGCAGTCGTTTTCCGAAACGCAGGTCCCTATTTACAAAAGGAGCTTTGCTCATGCTTTCCGCCCCACCGGCAATATATACATTTCCTTCTTCACATTGAATATTCTGGAATGCGTTTACAACTGATTGAATTCCCGAAGCGCAATTTCGCTGAACCGTATAAGCGGGAGTTGAAATCGGCAAGCCGGCTTTTAAAGCAATAACTCGCGCGAGATTTGGGGCATCGCTGAATTGACCTATACAACCGAAAATCACTTCATCAATTATGGAATGGTCTATTTGAGAACGGTTGGTTAATTCCCTGACGACCCATTCACCTAATTGTTGAGCTGTGATATCCCGAAGAGCTCCTCCTAAAAGTCCCTGTGGAGTTCGCAAAGCATGAGTAATAACAATTTCTTGAGCCATAACGGTTTTTTTTAAGCTTCTACACACTATTACTATGTAAAACTTACTTTTTATACAAGTTTTTTTTGTTTGCTCACCGGAGCGGTATTTCCATTTGATTTCGGCCTTCCATGGCCTCAACCCTTCGGGCGGATGGAAAAGACATCCGTCCAGTTCGGTTCTCCATGCCGAATTGTGGTTGCGGAGCCTCTCCGCTTTATGATTTATTCTCTCCAACTCTCCAGTCCATACTAGCAGATGATATCTCGAACGATATTATCTATTTCAAAAAATTGCAGGGTGACCCGGAATTTCTTAGATTTTTCATCTACAGTTTTTTTATTTACCAGAGCGTTGTACATAATAGTTCTGTTATCTCTGGAGAGTGGCTCTGCTTTGGCCTCTTCTAACATTGGCAATTCAGGTAATTCAAAGAATACTGTAACGACTTCTTCTTTTTCGAGAATTGATATAAATTCTTCCACCTGTTCAATGGAATCGGCCCATTCATTCAAATCTTGTTCCACCTTTTTTTATAAGATTTTCTATATATCTTTTTGTATTAATACATTTTAATATTAATACACAGTTTGATGATGTCAAAAATATTTTTTGATGGTTTTTGTGCTGATAATGCGTGAGGAGGGAAAACAATTGACAGTTATCAATTATTATTCTTATCTCCACTTTTTTGACTTTTACATATGCTTATGATAATTTTTAGTTGTATGAATATTAAACGAAGAAAAGCGCGCGTAGTTCATGTTGGCCCTGTGGCAATTGGGGGTAACCATCCCATCTCTGTGCAATCTATGACCAATACAGACACCCGTGATGTGGGAGCAACATTAGCTCAGATCGTGGAATTGGAAAAAGCAGGGTGTGAAATTATCCGGCTTGGTATTCCTGATATGGATGCCGCGGAAAAATTCGGCGAAATCAAAGGCAGAACAAAAGCCCCGTTGATCGCAGATATTCATTTTGATTATAAACTGGCTCTTAAAGTAATTGAAAAAGGGGTCGATGGTTTAAGGATTAATCCCGGAAACATTGGAGAAAAAAAGCGGGTGCAGAAGGTTGTGGAAGCTGCGGGGAAAAACAACCTGTCTATTAGAATAGGAGTTAATGCCGGTTCCCTGGAAAAAGATTTGGAAGGAAAATATAAAGAAAATATCTCGGAAACCATGAGAATAAGCGCGCTGAAACATATCCGAATTTTAGAAGAAATGGATTTTTATGATATTAAAATCTCTTTAAAAGCTTCCAATGTTTTAGAAACTATTGAGGCATATCAGCTCCTCGCGAAAGACGTGGACTATCCTTTTCATATAGGGATTAGCGAATCAGGCACGCTTTATTCCGGAACCATTAAATCTTCTGTTGGATTAGGGATTTTATTGGCCCAGGGTATTGGGGATACAATACGGGTCTCTTTAACCAGCAATCCTGTGGATGAGGTGAAGGCCGGTTTTGAAATTCTGAAGGCACTGGGTCTTAGAAAAAAAGGGATCAATATTATCTCCTGCCCCACTTGCAGCAGACAGGAAATTGATGTAATTTCTTTAGCCTCTGAAGTAGAAAAACGCTTGTCACATATTAAAAAACCGGTTGATATCGCAGTAATGGGGTGTGTGGTCAATGGCCCCGGAGAATCCAAACGCGCGGATATTGGCGTGGCCGGAGGTAAGAATTTAGGCGTTATTTATAAAAAAGGAAAGATTATTAAAAAAGTAAAGTTGGAAACCCGTCAACAACAGGAGAAGTTGATCGAAGATCTGCAGCGCGAAATTAACAAAACATCAGAGAATAGTTGACAAGGGTCAGTTTGTAAAATATTTGACGGAATATTCAGGATAAACTGGATGTAGTCCTTTTTTAGGAGTGCATCACCTGAGGTGATGCAATATGCAATGTCCCAGACATTTCCTCCAAAAAAATCTTGTTAATCCTGTAATCGTGTCAAAATAGTTATGAGATATTCACAATTATTCATACCCACATTAAAAGAAACTCCTGCGGAAGCTGAAGTTACCAGCCATAAGTTGATGATTCGCGCGGGCATGATACGAAAACTTGCCGCGGGAATATATTCTACCCTTCCTTTAGGACTCCGGGTTTTGCGGAATGTGGAAAATATTATTCGAGAAGAAATGAATGCAACAGGAGCGCAAGAAGTTTTCCTGCCGTGCATTCAGCCGGCTGAACTGTGGCAGGAAAGTGGCAGATGGAAGTTGTATGGAAAAGATCTGCTGCGGATTAAAGACCGGCATGATAGGGATTTTTGTTTTGGACCCACTCATGAAGAAGTTATAACGGATATCCTTAGAAAAGAAGTGCGATCTTACCGACAGTTGCCTATCAGCTTTTACCAGATACAAACAAAATTTCGAGATGAGATACGTCCCCGCTTCGGTGTTATGCGCGGCAGGGAATTTATGATGAAAGACGCCTATAGCTTTGATTGCGATGAGGAAGGTGCGGAAAGGGCTTACAAAAAAATGTATCAGGCATACTGCAATATTTTTAAACGGTGCGGATTAAGTTTTAAAGCTGTGGAAGCAGATTCAGGAACTATTGGAGGGAGTTATTCTCATGAGTTTATGGTTATGGCAGATTCAGGAGAGGAAGCAATCGCATTCTGCGATAAATGTGATTACGCGGCTAATCTCGAAAAAGCGGAAATCAAGGCTACTGATAGTTATAAAAAAAACGAAAAGAAAAAATTAAAATCCGTAGAAACTCCCGGAATGACTAGTGTCGAAGAAGTCTCTTCTTTTTTAAAGGTAACACCGAAAGATCTCGCAAAAACTCTGCTATTTGAAACTGAAAAAGGCACGGTAGCCGCAATGGTCAGGGGAGACCACCAGATTAATGAGATTAAACTTAAAAATATTACCGGCTGTTCCGAAATCAATCTGGCACGCGAAGAAGTGGTAAAAGAAATAAGTGGCGCTCCCACAGGATTTACTGGACCGATGGGTTTAAAAATTGCCGTCTTCGCGGACCATGCTATTCAACAGGGAACTAACTTTGTAACTGGCGCTAACAAAGCCGATTACCACTTATTAAATGTTAATGAGGGCAGAGATTTCAGCGTTAAGAACTTCTGTGATATACGAAATGTAGAAGACGGTGATCCGTGCCCTAAATGTTCAGGCCAAACACAACTTAAAAGAGGAATTGAGGTAGGCCATGTCTTTAAATTAGGAGAAAAATACAGCAAATCATTAAAAGCAACATTTCTGGATAAAGACGGGAAAGAAAAATATTTTGTAATGGGTTGTTATGGTATCGGTGTTGGAAGAACTATGGCTGCCGCAATCGAACAGAACTTTGATCAGGACGGCATTATCTGGCCTATTCCAATAGCGCCATTTCAGGTTATGGTTATACCATTAAATGTTAATAGTAAAGAAATTTCTAATGCGGCTGACAAAATATATGATCACTTATTGAAAGACAAAATAGAGGTTCTAATAGATGACCGCGATGAAAGGCCGGGAGTAAAATTCAAAGACGCAGATTTGCTCGGCATTCCCTTGCAGATCATTATTGGAGACAGAACCCTCAAAGAAAGCGCAGTTGAATTGAAGATTAGAAAGGATAAAAAAATAGAAAAAGTTGGCATTGACAAAATAGCTAAAAGAATCGTTCGGCTTCTTGTGTCTGATCAATTATAAGGTAATCAAATAGACCACTGAAAACACTCTCCTAGCGCCCCTAAATGCAGTCTATAAACTAAACCACCATGTTATTTCTACAAACGAAGAAGTTAAAAGTTATTCTGACAACTAAGAGGGACTATTTTAAACCAGCAGAGCGTTCAGAAAAATATGGTTCTTTATTTGCGTTAGTCAGTAAAGCGTTTACAGAAGGCCTTCTGGTTCAAAGAACTACGCAGCCATATTCTCCACCTCCTTTCCGTCACTTTGCACATATTGTTTGTAGAGATCAAGTCCCTCACAAAAAGTATCAATTAGGGTGTTTCCTTTTGCAACACTTTCCCTTTGTCATTATATGTTACTTTGCTGATCATTCCTAATAAACCGTCAAAATTGAAATGTCGGCTTGAGTAAGGTGCCGGAAATCAGAGGACACGTAACAAAAAAAGTACATGTTTCTCCATGGGAAAATCGAAATTTAGGCTTGACTTGTTAGATTAATTTTAAGCCCTTGATTGCCCAAGATTAAGAGAAATTGCAGGTTTTATTCATTTGTAGTACGGAAGATACTTCTTAAATTTGTACCATCCTTCAAAAACTTCCCCATCTGCTTTTTTTGCTTGCCAGAATGCTTAAAATATGATAATATTACGAGTTTTAAAAATTTGGTCTACTAACAAAAAGTGGGCTCATGAGCCCACTTTTTTTGTTTGGACTTGTTTATTAAAAAATAGAAAATCAACTGAAATTTTGGGCGTAAGTATTGAAAATTTAAGCATTAACAAAAAAATTCAAAGTGTTTTGAGGCCAATTGTAGAAGCTGAAGAAATGGAACTGGTTGAGGTGGAATATAAAAGGGGGCCAAATGGGGTTCTCAGAATATTTATTGATAAAATAGGGGGGGTTAATGTTTCAGATTGTGCAAAAATAAGTACCCAGGTGCGAGCATTTCTCGATATTGAAAACTTAATTGAAAATAATTATGTTTTGGAAGTCTCCTCTCCTGGATTAGATAGACCTTTAAAAAATAAAGCGGATTATGACCGAAATAAAGGAAAGCTGATAAAAGTTTCTCTTTATGCGCCGTTGGAAGGCAAAAAAACATTTACCGGACGAGTTATTAGCGCTGACGACCAGAAAATTGTTTTAAAAGAAAAATTAGATAAAATTATCAATATCCCATTTGCCGTCATTGCAAAAGGGATATTGGAAATAGAATTTTAAAAAATATTAAGGAGTGGTGGCATGAGTGTAGAATTGCTCCATATTATTGACCAGGTTGGACGGGAGAAAGGGATCGACCCTTCTATTCTTGTTGAGGCGCTTGAAGAGGCGGTGCTATCAGCATGTAAAAAGAAGTACTCTTATGAAAACTTAGAGACTCTGTTTAATAAAAAGACCGGTGAAGTAGAACTGTTTTTATGCAAACAGGTCGTAGAAACTGTTGAAGATGCTGATAAAGAAATGGATTTAAAAAGTGCAAAGAAAATTGATTCAAAAGCAAAACTCGAAGATAGAATAAGAATTTCTTTTGGGGCGGGACCTTTAGGCAGAGTTGCAGCGCAAGTTGCCAAACAGGTAATAATACAAAAAGTAAGGGAAGCTGAAACCGATATTGTGCTAAAGGAATTTAGTGAGAAAAAAGGTGAGCTGGTGACTGGTGTTATTCTACACCAGGAAAGGGGAGATATCATAGTTGACCTTGGAAAAGCTGAAGGGATTTTACCCAAAAAAGAACAAGTTTATAAAGAAGATTTCAAAAGAGGGGAACGTATGAAGGCTTTCTTGCTGGATGTGAGAAGAAGCGGAAAAGGAGCCCAGGTGATTTTATCACGTACACACCCTGGACTTCTTATAAACCTTTTTCAAATGGAAGTTCCTGAAATATCTGAGGGAATTGTAGAAGTAAAAGGAGCGGTTAGAGAACCGAATGGACGCTCAAAGATTGCAGTTCTTTCCAAAGAGAAAAGCATTGACGCAGTTGGTTCATGCGTGGGAATGCGTGGAGTTAGAGTGCAAGCTGTTGTGGCAGAACTGAGAGGAGAAAAAGTTGATATCATCCAGTGGTCTGATAATCCGACTGTCTTTGCTAAAAATGCATTGAGCCCGGCAAAAATTGCTACTATAGTTCCAAATGAAAATGAAAAACATTTGCTTGTTATAGTACCAGACGACCAGCTTTCATTAGCGATTGGGAAAAGGGGTCAAAATGTTCGGCTGGCATCCCGGCTTTTAAGCTGGAGCATTGACATTAAAAGTGAATCTGAATATCAAAAGGGTTTGGAGGATAAAGGTGCTTTATCGGCTGTCAGTGATTCCAAATTTATAAAAGAATTGTGCAAGGTTTCCGGTTTAGGCAATGCTATTGCCAATCTGCTCATTGAACACAATTTGATCGAACCTGGAAAAATTGAAGAAATAGGCACAGAAGGTTTAACCAAAATTTCTGGCATTGGATTGAAAACGGCTGAAAAAATTGTAGAGATTTGCCAGGACTTTAAATCCAAAGCAACGGTGCTTCTGGAAACAGACATTGAAAAACTTGAAACATCCGATATCGACGATTATCCGATAGATGA
>PVBE010018268.1_pt1 | contig 63324 bp, 58 predicted proteins | sample 1631181 | NCBI WGS metagenome assembly PVBE01 (sample SAMN08397723, study PRJNA350692) | Marine metagenome, whole genome shotgun sequencing project. | isolation source: water | place: Pacific Ocean | collected 2012-04
CCAAACGATAATGCATCCAGGAATGTTGATTTACCTGAACCATTATCTCCTATTACTAATGTAGATCTATGTGAATCTAGATCTAATTCAGTAAAGGTATTTCCCGTGGATAGAAAGTTCTTCCACTTTATACTTTTAAATCTTATCATTAATTAAGCGTTAGCGCTTCGGAATATAAGTCATGTATCACCTTAGTGACGTTTTGCTTGTCAACACTAGTATCCAATTGCTCAATATAATTATTAAGTATTGTAAGTGTATCTTCCGCTTCTGCAACGACGTCCTCATCATCTTCTAAATTTAAATTCAGGTGGTCTTCGACTACCTGTAAATGGATTGGATTGACTCTCTCCAATCTCTCAATAAACATATCAAACCAGTAAGGGTTTGTTTTGTTCTTTATAATTAATTTAATGTAACAGTTAGCATACTGTTCCATATCCATTTCTATAATATCTGTAACAACAGCATCTTGATCATTATACCATATTCTTTTAAACATAGTATTAGGATTCTTTATAAATTCTAATTCTCTTGTTTCAGTATCATATATATGGAAGCCTTTATCATCATTAGCATCTGACCATGTCATCTCATATGGGCAACCAAGATAATTAATATTACCTGTTACCGATTTTGTATGATAGTGTCCTGTGCATACTAAATCAAATTTCTTAAGAAAGTCATCTTTCATCCCGTGGAATAAAGATTGACCTTTATACATTTGATAACCTTTTAATTCTAGGTGACCAAATAATACTTGGCATTTAGTTTCTTCTATAGCTTTAAATACTTCATCTTCGTTATCTTGGCATATCCAAGGTAACATAAAAATACCATCCCATTCTGTTGGCTTATCATATACAACAAAGTTATCATAATGTTCAGCTAATAATCTCATACTATTAAGTTCAATAGTATTTTTATAAAAGCTATCATGATTACCAACTAATACATGTAACTTAATACCTCTCTCTTGAAGAGGATCAAAGAACATCTTCTTAGCTCTATCTAATGAATAGAAGTTAATATATTTTCTTCTATCAAAAGTATCACCGAGATCAGCTACAGTAGTAATACCATGCTTATCTAAATATGGAAAAAATTCTTCTTTAAAGAACTTCTCTTGAAAGTCTGCGACTCTTTGATTATCATTTCTACAACCGAAATGTATATCTGTTATTAATGCGATCTTACTCATCTACACGCTCATAAAATTTTTCCAGGCCTTTCGCTTCAGCTTTCTTTGCTTCTCTCTTAGCTTTGCGGTCAGCTAATTTCTGTTCAAAGTTACCTACAAAATCTTTCATATAATCTGTATGTAGATTTATTTTAGGTTGATCCCCTTGTTTGGCTTCACCTGATGATTCATGAGAATCACTCAATTCATCATACACAATACTTTGTTCTAAAGCTTTGTGCTTAATATATAATTGTCTTTTCTCTCTATCTATTCGTCTAAGAAAAGCATAATATATTATCTGTGTGAAGTATGCAAATGGGTTTGTAGATTTATCTGGATTAAAATTATTTAAATAATTAATACAATTCTCAACACCATCACCTACCATCTCTTCTCTAAACATATAATTGGCGAAGTTAGGTTTATAAGATAATCGATTGGCTATCTGTAATAAACATTCTCCAACATAGTTAGGAATTGGTGGTGCTGGCTTCCCTGCTTTCTCAGCTTTTAATCGTTTTTCTTTATATTCAACTAATACTTTGTATAGTTGTTTATTGTCAACGTAATGTTTTCCCATTAGTGTATCTGGTTATTGGCGACCGTTGTACGCTCTACCCAAGCTTCAAGTTCTGTCATCATTTTATCCTCTAGCTCTTTCATCTTCTCAGGATCCTTATGAAATACTCTTTGCTTATACCATTCCTTTACAAATTTATTATATTGTGTTTTAAGGTTAACTTCAAGATCATCAAATACTGTAGTAACCCTATTCTTCATTAAAACCGTTTTTATTGGTTTGCCTTTAACAAAAGGACAATACATACCTTTAAAATAATATCTTTGTTCTACGAACTGTTCAAACTCTTCGTTAGAGACTCCCATCTCAACTGCATTATCTATTAGGTAGGACTTTTCATCCTCAGCGACAACATCACCTACTAACTGGGTGTTATCAATTAATTTAAAATATTTAAACTCCATTAAGCTTTACCTGGTAAATTTTATAATCAAACTTCTCGTCATTGTAAAATTGTACACGATCTTGAAAATGTTTCAATGTATAATTCTTCCTAGACTTATGTGTTAAGTCATCGGCAATGTCAAATAACGTGGCGTTTGATTTCGTATCAGACCGTCTTAAACCTCTACCTATACTTTGTAATACTCTAATCTTAGACTTACTAGGCGAAGCAAAGACAACATTATGAAGGTTCTTAATATTTATGCCAGTTGAGAACGTACCGTATGAAGCTACTATTATTGCATCAGTATCACTTTCTACTAATGCTCTTATCTGCTCTCTAGCAGCAGCGTCAACTTCTCCGGATACAAAAAAGATATTACGGTCAATGACCTCCTTTTGTTGCTGTTCTAATATATTATTATACAATATTTTACCATGCTTTTCAACCAGTTGATATAACAATAATGTATTACCATTTAGTCCAGTAACAAGGTTCTGTATAAATTTATTTCTGGCTGGAGATCCTACTATATGCTGAAGCTCATCTTGATAGGTTGCTTTCTTCAGCAAATCACAAGACGCACCAGGATGCTTTAACACTATAGCTTTAACACCTAACTTTGATAGGGTTCCTTTCTCCATTAATTCACTGGTAGTTGTAACTTTCTTAATGGATCCAAACAAGCCTTCTAATACTAGTTTGTGTGTTTGTGTTTCATCTATTGTTCCAGTGAAACCAAATCTATAAGGACAATCGACTAGCTTAGTCATTATTGTAGTTAATGATTTGGATTTAAAATGATGTGCCTCATCACCTATCACACATTTAAATTGTGCGAACCAAGGTTTAGGCATCTTATGTATTGACTGCCACGTAGATATGACTATACCTTCACTAATGGTGTCTCTCCAAGATTTATTTTGTGATCCGTCAATCACTCTAACATCCTTTTCAAAACCATAGTCTTTAAAGTCTGTTTGCATTTGATATACCAATGATGTTGTTGGTACTATCACTAAAATCTTATTACCCATCTCTTGCATCATGTGTGCTATGAGATATATAATTAAAGACTTACCACTAGCTGTAGGTGAAAGCATTAATGCTCTCTTAGTTCTCATTGCATGCGCAAAGGCTTTTAATTGATAGTCTCTAGGTTCAAACCCAGCACCCTTCAATAAGTCTTTGGCGTAGGAGGTGGCCTCTGCTAATGAAAACTCTACATCATGTAATTCATCATCAACCTCTACGGTATAGTCATAATTTTTTGCGAACTCCCTTATGTAGGGAACTAGTCCAGCATATATTAATCCTGTAGCAGGATTGTATAATCTTATTTTACCATCCCAAAATTTATTACGGACTTGAGGCATAAACCTAGCACCAGGAACTTCAAAGGTAAAGTATTCCTGTAGTTCATAACTTATTCCAGGTTCAGTATAACATCTTACGTATACTTCATCATATTTCTCAATGAATATATTATCAGCCATAAAAATTAATTGTTTCTGGAGCATGATAGTCTATTCTAAATGGAAAGACTTTACTTATAACCTTAGCACACGCCCAAGCTACTTCTTGGTGCTCCATCTGTGTACCATGTCCACCTCTTAATTCACAAAAGTGGATCCATGATCTTAAGGTTCCGTTTACGTATAAACGTGATAGAGTGTTCCCTTCCGGCAATACAGCTCTAGCTTGTTCTTTTGCGATCCCGTTATTGATAGCCCAGTTGTATGCTTCTTGGGCTGCTTCAATGACTTCGCTTTGTTTTTCATTCCATTCGTCAATGAGTTTGAAGTCTTCAGTCTCAATTGAGTTCTGTCTATTTTTTGGATCCTGTATCCTAGCTTCTCTAAGTTCAAAACCTATCTCCGGGTGTGCATAGCGTTGACTAAATTCTTGGAATGAAAACGATCTATGTCTTAATATTTGTCTAGCTATGTCTCTTGTTGTTTCTATTTCTAAACATACAGATACCATTTCAAATGGTGACCAATGTTTATGTTTAATAAGATACTTTAATAACTTAGCCGATGTCTGATCATTCATTTGATTATCAGGATTAGACACTCTTGCACAATATGCTACCAATTCAGTAACACTTGTAGTCTTCAACAATTCCTTACCATCACATTGACTATGACTAATAAGCTTTACTTTCATTTTATAATCCTACTTTAAATTTTTCCCAATCAATAGCAGACTTTATATTATAACCTCTGGTTTGTAAAGAGCGTATAGCACTTTCTAAAAAGTCTACTTTCTCTTTCGCATAAGCGATCTTCAAGTTTAAATCGATAATATCTGCATCTGCAGAAATGTAATTGGCTATATCCGCGCGCAAAATTTTAAGCGGTTGTGGATCCCAGCCATATTTATCGAGTGTGGATTTATCTAGAGTGCCATCATAGTATTCGTATTTAAGCTGTCTAAGCTCTTTATACTTCTCTTCTAGTCTACGCATAGCTAGACGTTCGCTAGCAAATATCTTAAAGTACTTTGCGTGTAGCTTTGGTATTTTAATTGCTTCGCGACCTAATTCGGTTCTATCAATATCAGAGTCTTTCGACCACTCTTCTAGTAGTTCATTTAAATCCATAATGTATATTATAACTTAGTTTATGTAGAAAGGCAACTAAGTAATGTCTTTTATATCGTATCTTTCATATGCGAAAGTGCAAAGACATTCTACGTATTCTACATCGGTTTGACGGAAGTCAAATAGGATATCCTGTATAGTAGTAGGATACATATTAAGGAACGTTATTTGTTGATTAGAGTTAACGTTACTGTTATGTATAATTAAAGTGGCATCTGATACGAGGCTATCAGCGCCTGTCGCGCCCCTAAAGAGTCTTGTGTCTTTATCTGCTAGTGATTTGTATTGATCGAACTTATCAGGGAATCCTAACGCCATCATCCAGTTATAGATTTCTTTATAGTTCTTCATATCCTCGTCAACACGGAATGTTAATTGAAATTCTCCAAACTCTAAGTGATCGCCCGCCATGGGCAACTTAACAAATGGAGTAGGTATATCGAAACGTCCGAGAGCAATATTAGGTAGCATACACTGCTGTACAAAGAAGTTCACATTAGGAAGCTTCTTCATTTGGAAAGTAAACTTTAAAGGTGATAGAAAGTTTACATTAGATGGTTGAGTGTTTATAATAGCCATATTAATATTTATCTATATTATTATCTCTCGCGCGTACAATACACATTATAACATATAGTTTAGCAAGGGGCAACCTTTTTTTTAAGAAACTTGCTGAGTTACAAACTCATTAAGTTCTTTTGCAACAGAAACAATATCAGATGCACTTATCTGAGTAAGTGGAACATCTTGCTTTTCTTCTGCATGATTATTGTTTTCTATGGTTGCTTCCATGACTCTATTAGCATTACTTTCGAGTACTTGCTGAGCCGCGTAGATTAGATCTGCTCTTATTTCATAGCCCGATTTTGTATTTGACATAATTACCTCCTGTGTGTTTGTGTGTGTTATGTAATACAAATATATTTATAAGCAAAAAAAAGGGTCCCGAAGGACCCTTTTGAAACCATAAGGTTTTGGCTTACATGATGTTGTTAACTAGAACTCTTCTGTAGTATACATTAGAATCTTTAGTTAATGCACCAAGACCAACACTTGAGCCTTCCGCAAATGGGTTTGCAACAACGCCGTAACGTGTTTTAAATCCGATTTTTGGTTGGAAAGTATTCTCGCCAACGGCTCTAACCATTTGTAGAGGTACGTATGGGCAATAGAATAATCCAGCGTCAAATGCTGAAGATCCTTTATAACCTAGAACATAGTAGTTACCAGTAGTATAAGGATCGATGTAAACTCTGTATCTACCGTTAAGAACACCAGCAAATGTATTACCAGTATCATCAACTTGTAGGTTGTTAGAGTTTAACGCAGGTGCGTAATCCAACACGCCAGCCATTTGTAGAGCAGATGCAACGTCTGAACTTGTGATCAATACGTTACCTTTTCCTCTACGAGTGTCTTTTGCGATCTGATTAGCGTCACGCTCAATCTGGAACATAAGTCCTTTGAATTTCTCAACAGACCATCTTCCGTTTGAATCAGTATCTAAATCAAAAGTACCAGCTGTAGTTACATCAGTCTGTGCACCTTGCTTAGCAACAATGTTAATTGTTCTGATAATCTCTCTGTTGATCTCCGCAAGGATTTCAGTTGAAAGAATATTAGCCAATTCAGTTTCAGCGTCAAGACCATGAATTGCTTTAAGGTCTTGTGCTAATTCCATTGTGTACTCAGCTTTAAGTGCTCTTGAACCAGCTGTAACACTTACTTTCTCGATTGAGAAAGCCATCTCTGGGAATGCAACGTTAGATGCATGACCTAGAGCTTCTGCTTGGTTAGTTGACATAGCATCACCGAAGTTATAAGATCCAGCTTCAGCATTGTTAGCTGATACAGGAACTGATCCAACGTGCTTGTCACCAAGTGTGTTAGCGTTAGCTACAACAGAAGAGAATGAAGTATTAGCTTCATCATAGAATGCTTCTGTAGCACTGTTACTCTGATTAGAGTATTTGCTTCTCATAGCAAAAATCAAACCAGTAGGCCCAGACATAGGTTGAACACCACACATGTCATAAGCTACCAAGTTTGGCATAGCTCTTCTTACCAATGAGATAAGAACAGGATCGTAGTTATCAATGTCAGCACCAGTAGCGTTAGTAGGCGTATGAGTAGCCTCACTAAGTAGTGATTGACTTGAGAATGTAGATCCCTCTCTGAGACTAATCTCAGTATTTTCTAGAAGTTGAGCAGTAACTGCGCGTCTATGAGCATCTCCGATATTTGGTAGATCTTCGTGCTCTAAGATAGGCTGCCACTTCTCAACTAAACTTGAATTAAGGTTCATAATAGCTCTCCTAATTTTCCCTTTATCAATATTTATTTTTTAATAGTGCGTGAAATAGCACTTGCATATCTTGCCATTGATGGCTCGACTGCAGCCTTTTCTTCTGCTTCTTCTAGCGGCTCATCATTTTCCTGAGTAATATCAGGCGATTCGCTTTTTGAAGCAAAGTAGTTTTCCTTGATTACTTCCAACTTCTTGTTGAAATCATCAAGATCATCATATTCAATACCTTCAGCAAGTGAAGATAATTTCTCTCTTTGAGTTAAAGTTAAGTCATCAGCTTGTTCTGCGATGCTAGCTTTAACCTTCAGATCGTCAATTTCTTTTTGAAGTTCGATCTTTTCTTTAACAGATTCGTTAAGATCGTCTTCTAGTTGTTCTGCTTTTTCTACAGCATCAGCAGCTAGGTCAACTTTCTCTTCCGGTAGGTCGATATAGTTTTCCTCGAACAATTGCTTGATACCATTCATGAAACTTTCAGCGACTTCAACTTTAAATGAACTTTCGATTGCCAGTTCATTTTCTTTGGCCCACTCTTCAGCAGCGTACGTAACATATTCATCAACCTTATCATTAAGGTCAGTTTGATATGCTTCAATAGCTTCTTCTAGTTTCGCTTCGAACTCTTCTTCGAGTCTAGCAAGCTCAACACCTACTTTAGCATTAACTGCTGCAGTATATATTGTTTCTGCTTTCTCTCTAGTTTCCTCATCCAACTCTTCACCAAAGATTTCATCTATGTCTTCTTTCATTCCTTTAGGTTTGATTGAAGCCATATTCTTTGCTGAATTATTAGGAGCGGATTTACCGAAGATTGTATCGTATGCGTCACTAACCCCACTGCCACCAAAGCTGTTCAATTTTTGAACAATGGCAGAGATCATGCCAGCTCGGGTGAGTTTAGGCATAGCTTTATCACCTTGATCTTTGTCGGCAGGTCTCTTATTGCTTTTTGTAGCGACTGGATCAGCGACCATAGAAGCATCACCTGTAGCCTTGAACTCGTCAAGTTGAACGTCTTCTTCTTGGTTCACTTCCAATTCTTTATCAGACATTTGAGACTCCTCTAGTATATCTTAATTTATTTCCTATTATTTATAAGAACGCGGTATGTTACTTTAAAGTATCGAGATACTTTTGAAATAAGTATACCTTACGTTCCATTAATTCCTTAGCTGATTTTTTACCAGTGTCCAGAATTTCCTCAACAACGTTGATCGTAGCTTTAGTCCAGGCTCCAGTCTCCTGATCATAAATCCATTCACAACCTTCCATAACTCCTTTTACAAATGCATCGGGAGCAGATGGATCTGCAACTATATCAGCTGCAGTCGCCAACATGAAGTCATCTTGAACTTCCATGATGTCCTTTTTCGCTTTCAGGGATCCCATACCTCTTGAACTAACGCCTAGTTGAGCACCTTCTTTCATAAGGTTTTTGACGATAGATCCATATGGAGTATCCATTACTTTTGCTCTACCAATATAGTTGTTGCCTTCTGGTTTTAAAGATTGTATCATATGAGATACTCTTTCAAGGTTAATGGTAGGGCCTTGCGGATGTCCTAATTCACCATAAGCACGTTTCTTATCAATGTGCTCTTTGGTATAACGATCGATTTCTTTATCCATAGTAGACTTTCTATAGATACGACCGTTCTTGTTCTTTTGTTCTGTTTGTATGAAAACACCTTCGATGAAGTAATCTTTCTTACCAGTATCTTTGTTTTCTTCAGCAATATAATTTATTTCATTATCTAATACTTCTGCTATTAGTTTCATTGTCCGAATCCTACTGGTGTAAATTTACCTGCTGTAGCGTAGATTTTATCGCCAGGAGCTTTACTAAAGTAATTAACTCCAGCGCCTACAGTGGTGTTTCCTATAGCGACATTAGCGCTATTAACTAAAGTAATTGTAGATGCAGCAGTATGATAATGTTTAACTAACTGTGCGCCAGATAAAGCACTAGCGTTAGCTAAGTCAGTACCAGCTGCTACTTCATTACCTTTAAGAATAATTATCTTCATTCGCCACCTCTCATTTGGATAGCAAAGTCAACCATTCTTAGGAAATCTTCTTGGTTGTTTTCTAGTTTCTCGACGAAAGTGTCTACGTTATCGTCGTTTAAAAATTCCATTACGTCGGTGATAGCAGAAGCTGTTTCTACATCTACTTCCATTTGTGTATCATCGTTTAATGTAATTTCGGCGTCTTGACCAGAAGATACGATTGATTTAAGTTGCTCTAAGACTCCCTCAATTGCAAGTTCGTCTTCAGCTAGTATATCTTCTACTTCAGCCATTGTTTCTTCATAAGCAAGTTTTTCTGCTTCGGGCTCTATATGAGTTCTTTTTGATTTGTCTTTTTTGACTTTATCAGCTTTGTGCTGATTTTTAGAATCAACAGGATAATCTTTTATTTCGACATTGTCTGTATGCTTCTTTTTAAACTGAACTTCACCCTCGGCATTTTCACGACCATGATGTTTAGCATCAATAGCTGCTTCTAATATATCTTTTAATCTTTTAGCCATTTGTGTCTTCCTCTTCGGGTTCCTCGGGTTCTTCCATTTCTGGTTCTTCTTCAGATTCAGGTTCAGTTACTTCTTCTGGTTCTTCAACCTCTTCGACTTCTGGTTCGTCCACTTCTTCTGGACTATCCGCTTCTAAAGAATCAATAGCATCATCTATTTCTTCTTCTGATGGTTCTGCGTCAAGTTCTTGATCTTCCGTATCTACTTCTTGATCTTCTACTTCAGCTTCTGCATCTTCTACGTCGACTTGGTCTTCGACCTCTTCAGGTTCTTCCGGTACCATTTCTGGATCAAATAAACCTTTCATAAAGGCTTCTTTCTTACCACCAATTATATTGGCGACCTTCTGAACCATTACATTATCAAAACTTTTCTGAACTCCTACTGGCTTATCACCAATAGCATTCTGAATCATATCATCAATGTCAAATTTATAATCATTATCTGGCATAATATCTCTCCATTATATTTATATGTTTTTATTCTTCACCATCGCTATTTGAATCTTGTTGCGTCGGTTCATCGCCTGGTTGTGCGATATAACCTGGTCTAGTAGCTAATGCATTCCATGGAGCGTCTGGTTTAGCACCACCGCCTGGTCCAAAGTCATCATCATCAGCTTTCTCTTTATCCATCTCTTTTTGCATGTCTTCAATTTCTTGATCATTCAATTTAAGGATGTTTCTCTTGATCCAAGCTTTAGAATAATAAACACCTACACTATTTTCTATATCATTAAGAGTTTGTAATCTTTCTCTTACGATCTCAGAATTCTTTAATTCCGCAAAATGATTATCTTCTATATAATCATATTTAATGTGTTGCTTAACTTGCAACCATTCTTCTTGACTCATAATACCTTTTAGTACTACTTGTTTCTCTAAACAATTGTCAAACAATGTTGCAAATCTTAATCTTAATCTTCTAATAAACTTATTAAATTTAAGTTCATCTCTACTTATTTCTGATGCTCTACCTAAAGTAAAACCTGCTTCTGGTTCTAATCTGCTAATAGGAACATTAAGTGATCTATATAGTTTCTTTTTAAAGTATTCTATATCTTCCATTTCACCTAGGTTTTGTCCACCAGGTAAAGTAGTAATCTCAGTTCCTCGACCACCTTCTCTTCTTGGAAGCCAAAAATCTTCCATCATGGTCATAAATTTTCTATCGTCTCTTATCTCTCCAGAAGCTGCATCATAGACTAATCTATTTTTATGTTTAGTCATCATATCCCTAAGATACTGTTCTGCTTTCATCTTAGGTAAGTTACCAACATCAATATAAAATATTCTTCTTTCAGGTGCTCTTGATATTCTATATATCACAGAAGCATCTTCTAATATTTGTAATTGGTTAAGTGGTTTAATTGCTTTATGCAAATGAGATAGGACCATCTTATTGTTCTCATCTGTTAAACCAGATGTAATATGAACAATAGAATCTTTTGCAATTTTAAGACCCATTGCTCCACCACCAGCTGCAATAGGATCCGGTGTCATAGATGATTTACTATGAAACCCTTTATCATTGTAAACGTAAAATTCTTTCTTTACTTCTTTTACATATATATCTCGACCCTTTCTTTTCTTAGAGACTTCTCTAACAAGTCTTATCTTTCTAGGATCGATATATCTTAATTCTTTTATCCCTTCATCGGGATTGTCTTCGTCGATTACCGCATGAAAATACATACGACCATCTACATACCATTTTCTAAAAATCTCATATCCTATTTTATTAATATTAAGCATATGAGTCACATCTTCAAACTCCTTCAAGATTGCTTTCTTAATAGTAGCAGAAAGCGTTTTAACATTATCTAAATTAATGTCTACTACTTTCTCTTGGGGATCTGATATGATTGTTTCATTTACTATATCGTCTATAGCATGTTCACACTCAGGTGCCATTGCCATCTTACGATATCGAGTCACCAGTTCGGCTTCATTCTTTGCTGATCCTTCTAAATCTACATATGTACCATAAGCACCACCAGTTGCTGACACCTGTAAGGCGCCGTCATCTCTGGTCGGTTCTACAAATGATACTGTATTAGAGGATAGCTCAGAAGACTTCCTTTTGATCTCAAAGCCAAAAAGTTCTGCCATTTATTTCTCCATTATGTAAAATGTAGAGGGGGAATTATCCCCCCTCTTCAATATATTTATGATGTTCCAGCTGAGCCGGTTGCTCCGCTTACAGTCCAATAATCGTATTGGAATATGCATTGGAACTCTTGAATTTGGTCAACAGCTTCCCACTGAAGATCAATCTCAGCAAGTTCTGCAGGATAGATTCCTACAAATTTGTATTCTCTAATTGGAACACCTGTCTTACTGAATTGAGTTACAGTAGCATCTTTCTTATAACCATCTGGTCCAGCTGAGCCGAAACCACGGATGTTTTCAGAATGATGGTTGATTTCATTCATCCATTCCTCTAACGCATTACGGATTAGAAAGTCTTCATCATTGATAACAGTTGTTTGCCATGGAGCAAATATTCTATCACCAGCGATTTTTAATTTTCTACCGAAGTATGGAACTTCAATTAAACCTAAAGTAGATGCAGGAATTTGTGTAGCCTTGACCAAGAAAGGTACTTTTAAATCACCAGCACTGTTAGCTGGGTTATTAATCCTAACTTGGAATAAGGAGTTTCTTGCACCACCTAGGGTCAATTGCGATCTAATTTCATTTACATTAAATGCCATTTCTTACTCCTTAAAATTTACCTACTACTTCACTAAATTCGACACCAGTTCTAACTGCTACAAAGTTTAGCTGTATGAAGTTGATAGATCTTGCTGGTTTAACATATATGTCACCAATAAATTCGTTTCTATCAATTACTTCACCAGTATTGTTTGATTCGTCACAAACTACTCTAAAGTCGAATATTCCTCTTCTTCCTTGGACATCTCTAAGGAAAGGTTCCACAAGGTTAACAAATTGAGCTCTTGTAAATTCATCATTGAATTCAAACAATGTGAACTTAGCAGCTGTACTAATAGCTTTCTCAAGTACGATAAACAATCTTCTTACGTTGATTCTATCGAAAGCACTTGGCTTAGCTAATAATGTTTTGTCACCATATAGGACGTTTCCTTGTCCTGGAAATGATACAACAGGGTTAACACCAGCTTTATAAAGAACATCTCTAAAAGCTTGTCTTGGGTTGTAAGCTAACTTAACAACGTTTTTAATTTGACCTCTGTTGAAACCACCAGGCGAGAACCAAGCATCTCTTTCGTCATCTGTTCTAGCAACTAGTCCAGCGACGTCGCCGTTTAGTGGAATGTATCTATATACATCATTATACTTGTCGTATTGATATTTATAACCACTGTCTAACACGGCATATGAACTTGATCTTGCGGCGTTTCTATATTCTACGATATTATCTGCTGCATCAGAAGCTGATGTAACACCAACTACGTCTGCTTTAGCAGGTGAACCGAAAGCAACACAATCTTTTCTTTTTTCTGTTACATTGTCAATAATGTAATTGAAAAGACCTTCACCAACGGATCCGCCAACTGATCTACCTTGCATTACTAATGATACATCTACATCTGCAGAGTCTGCAAACATGTCGTATCCAACTGCTAGGTCTGCTAAGCTTACTGCGCCTTCATTGTTACCGTTATTACCACCTAAGAAAGAATATCTATAAGGTAGTGCTGTCGATTTCGCTGTCGATGCGCTAGCTGTTGTAGCATAAGAACCTGCAGGATGATTAGCAAAGTAAATCCAGCTTGAGCTTTGATTTATTTTATCATAGTAATAATTAGAATCACCTGATTCTGTTTTAGCGTCTGTGGCTCTTGACATTGAAGGCCAAGACTCTAATATTGTTTCTGGTACTCCGGAAATAACTCCGTCTTCATCTACGACGATGACGTGTAACTCATCACCAACTCCAGACCTGTCGGAGACATAATCTGTAGTGCCAGGTGCGGCGTCGAATGATTCGAAATACTTCCATCTTCGTTTGATTGTACCCATATTGATATCACTAGATAGAGTAAATCTATTCTTAAGTGATATATTTCTTTTAACGCTGAATACGCTACTTCCTTCATCAGTAAATGTATCTGAACCAGATGCAGCTATTGAGCTTATTTCTAAATTTTGTTCCCCGATTGAGGAATTACCAACTACTACGAGATCGCCAACTTGGATATCTGCAACTACTGCGTCGGCTAATGTTGATAAAGCTGAGTTTGAGATTGAAGAGTCAACAGCGGTTAATTTTAATACTGCTGTATTAGATCCAACAGACATAGCCATGTGAGTGGCTGAGTCAGCAGGATTTAAAGAAGCATTATTAGAAGAACCACCACCCCATGCTGGATCAATATCTTGACTGTAAGCATTAGCGGAATCACAAATCTCAACTCGTAATGAGTCTCCATCAGTACCAGCATACTTAGCAGCAACTTTGATATTAGCATCAAATGACAGTCCGCCTTCTTCAAATATGTCTTGGTTTTTAATAAGAACACCAGTTGTTCCAGATGTATTAGCTACACCGGTAGAGTTCTTCGCGGCCGAAGACACAGTTCTCACAACATACAACTTGTTACCATATGCCAAGAAGTTAGCAGCAGTAAAGAAAGTTTCTGCGTTATCGGAGGTTGGTTTACCAAATCGTGATACTAGTGTTGTCTCAGAATCAACTAACACACGTTGTTCTACTGGTCCCCAATTAAAGACACCAGCAATGGCACCTTCAGTAGTAGATACTGCAGGTACAACTGTAGTTAGATCGATTTCGCTGACATTAACACCAGGACTAACTTGAAATCCCATTTTCTGTCTCCTTTAATATGTCAATAAACTGTTTGGATATATTTATAGAATCGCGGTTCTCTATTACCAGCTTCCTTCTTGGCTATAACCATCTGGAATATCTGATATACCATCTTCTATAAATCCAAACGGGACCATATCATCTTCTATTACTTTCGCGTTTTGGTCCTGTATTGTTTTTTTAATATCTGAGCTTATTAGCTCTTTATAATAATCTTGTACGACTAACCAGCCGTATAAAACTAAACACATGACTAAATCGTCATGATTTCCACCTTCAGCTTCGAAGGACTCATTCTTCTGTATAAAATGAGTGAGTTCTTCCAAGATTTTATAATCATTAATAATAAGCTGGTCTTTCTCAATTATCGTTTTTAGATGTAAACAACCATTTCGTTTTACTTGTTTGGTTGTTCTAACACCCAAATATTGTTGGCCTACACCAAACCCTGACGATAATACCTGGCCAGCTCTACCTTTAGAAGCAGACATTAATATGTTATCTACCTCTAAATCGGAATGTAGTGTCTCAGCGACAGCCATTCCTATATCATTAGATTCAACTAATACAAAAGCATTATTATATGATCTTGCAAAGCTCTCTATGATCTGTGGATATTGCATAGGTGGTATCTCATTGTTTTGATAACAACAAACTACCTTATGCGGTAAGTCTGAAGCATCTATTACAACGAAGGCGGAGTAGTCTCCTGATACACCTCTTGCAGTATCAACTAATATAGTATATATATGATTTTCTTTCGGTTCCTCATATACTCTAACGTGTTCGTTTTGATGTACTGGACTTTCATATACAAGTCTCTTCAGCACACTTGGACTAATAAGAGTGTTTGTGGATCCTATGAATTCACATTCAAACTCTTGTCTGAATTGTCCTTCAGACGTATTACGTATAGTTTGTTCTTTCCATTCTTCGTCCCTTCCAGGAACATCTGACCAATGAACGTCTATACGTTTATATTCGTTTAGTCCTTGTTCGCTATCGTGCCATAGCTTATAAAATAGGTTCAACCCATTTGGGGTTGATGTAATTAATACCTTAGATGTTTGACCAGATGATATCGTAGGATATACAGAAGCGAAAAAGTCTTCTTGTACATGCGTCGGAACAAATGCAAACTCATCTAAGTAAATTAGGTTAAATGATCCACCCCTTATGGATGATGCTGATGTAGATGCTGCTAGGATCTTAGATCCATTTTCCAACTCTACATTACCTTTGTTCCATTCTACTATACCCAATTGCATCCATCTTGGCAAGTGCTCATATGCTAATTGTATACGCGCTAATATTTCTCTTGACTGTGAACTCTTATGTGCTAGTATAGCTATATTGAAACTATCCTTAAACATCATGTACCACAGCAGTACAGCGCATATAACAGTAGTTTTTCCGGTCTGCCTAGGCATCTTACAGATAACAAATCTCTCGCGCTCTACGAGCGATATAATGTCTTTCTGATACTCGTAAGGCTCAAATATAATCTGACCTTCATCAATATTTACAATAGTAATATACTTACTAATAAAGTATTGAGGATCCTGAGAACACTTTACAAACTCTTCTACTTGCTCTGGAGTAAACTCCTGTGCAATGTTAGCTCGTTTAAGGTTAGGATTACCTAGGTAGTTTTCCTTAATCGGTTGATTCATCTTTTATTTGTTTCTTGATTAATTTTTGTAACTCTCCAGTGCTGCCAACAAACAAAGTATTATTAACTGTGTTTGGACCTTTACCTGTTTCATTAGTAATGTCTTGTTTCTTTTTTGTAAGATCCATAAGTGACATATTGGCATCAGCCAATACTTTTACTAATGTTGCTACTACTTCAAAAGCTCTAGGATGTTGACTTGCTTGCGCTACTTCTAATAATTCAGAAAGAGCATGACTTCCTTGCTCAACGACATTATATAAATTGCCGCGTGCATATTCGAAATCATTTTCTACTTTTGAATCTTGAACTATGTCTCGAGCTTTTGCTATATCCTGTTTAATAGGATCGAGTTCTAAAAATTCACCAATTTTATCATTATCCATTTTCTACCGTCTTATTAATAATGTAACCAAAGTTATCATTTGCAGTAATACTATCTATATTTATACTTGCACTAGAATTACTGGTTGGATTACCGTTGGCATCAAGTCCTGGTTTAATGACTACTTTAGATGCTTCATCTTCTCCATCTAGTTGAAATACATTAGGATCAGATTCATCTACAAAGAATCTTGTATTAGCAGTTCTTATTAATCCAGCTTGATCGTTTACTCTTCCGAAGAGATAACCCTTGACAACAAAGTCAATAGTGTGTATAATAGCTCTTCGTGTTATAAAGTCGCCTTCAAAACTATCTTCAGTTTGTAATGATTGAAATACTACCGGAATGTCCATCTTAATATCCATATCATCTACGAGCTTTAATGTTGCTGTATATTCAGGAGTAAAGAAAGGTAATATTTGTTCTAATATTCTAACACCATCTTCTGCATTCTTAACAGCAATAGCTAATGAGAATGTAATATCAAACGGAGTTGGTGTGAACATTGATTTGTAATTATGATTATCGCCTGACTTTGTATTGTATATTTTCTTAGCAGGATTTAATCTTCTTTCAGGAGCATAAGTAAAGGATGTCATTTCAAATGCCATTCTAGGTAATTGAATTGCTACTTGTCTATCTAGGTTAGGATCTACATTTATTCTTTCTATAAATCCAGCTCTTGGTGCATATGATATAGGCACACGAATAGATTGTATGACATCACCAGAACTATCTGTCCTATCAATTTCTATTTGATTAAACAGAGTTCCAAAGTATATAACATACTTTCTTATAATCCCGTTGTAAAACTTTTGACCAAACATTAGAATAAGTTCTCCGAGAATGGATTAACTTCTGAGAAGTCTATAAATCCAGATGCACCGCCTTGGAAGAAATCAGAATCATCATCTTTATCTACAAGTCGTTTACTATAGTTATCATTAATTAAGTATTCACCATTCTCTAATGCAATAATTGCTCCTGCTTCTGTTGACAGATTAGCTGCCGTTAGTGCGTAAGATTGAGACTCATCTACTTCTATATTATCTATAGTAGCTAAACCAGTATCAAGTCTTTCATCACTATATTCGAATCTTTCACAAGATATATCATACATATAAAGGTTGCCTAATTGATAAAATGGTGTATCATGTTCTACGAATTTAATTTCGAACAAAGCACCTTTAGCATTAGGTAATGAACCTTTAATCCAAGGTAGATATATTAAATCACCTTCTCTAGGTCTTGTAATAGAAGTATCCCATTCGGTTACTTCTTCTTCAAATCGTCTACGTGCCATAGACAATGTTACTTGATCTCTTATCTCTAAACCAAACCTTGTTAAGAAATCACCTTCGCCTGCAAATCCTTCTACGTCTTTAATATACATTTCTAAAGGATAAGCACCTGCAAACTGCGATACAGTATCTTCAGAAAATAGTTGATCGGAGTTGACTACCGTTCTAGGTAGGAAATATGCTTCTTGACCATATATAGATATGGCTTCAATTACTAATGATTCTAATAAGCGTTGTTCGCCGCTAGCTTCATAGTTTTGAAAGTAATTTGATCTGGCCATACTATCATCCTATCATATCAGTTACAGGTAAGCTGTAGGATGCGATGACCTCCTCTTCTAATTTAGTAATTTCTTGAAGAGCCTCATCCTGTATTTTTGCACTATTAAATGTTACACCACCAGGTAGTTGTAAGCCTTCATACTTCGCTAGGTTAGAACCCCACTGATATTTTATTTTTGCGGTAGCATAATTTTGTAACCATCTATCTTTCCAAACATCAGTATATGTATCTGGATCAACTATCTGATAAGCTTCTGCAATGATTATTTCGCCAGCTTGAACCTTATCCCAATCCATATCGACATATAATCTATTAATATGTCTATTATATCTGATAGGTTGTCTTCCTACTAAGATTTCCTCAATAAACCTAATATGCATCATATTAGTATAATAGGTTACTAAGGATTGGTTAAATGAAGTAAGATCATACAAATCATTTAAAGCGATTTGATATCTTATGTTAAATAAGTTGTTTGTTGATAAAGCATCACCAATATCAAATATTCTAACAGCACCAATTATATTTTCTGGCACTGCTAAATATCCGTTATCTATATCGGTTTGAGTTAAAGTCCACTTATAGAATGTTCTTTCGGATCCATCAAAGTGATAATCCCAATAGAAAGATAGAGCTTCATCAATTCTATCTTCTGTTTGATCGTCTTCTATATTAATTTCAATAACTGGAAAACCTAACTTTCTTAGGCAATAGTCTTTGAATTGTGTTCTGCTAGTAGGTTGGGCCATTTATATTACCCCCATACTACCGTGCCAGATGCGTTATAGACCTTAAATACTCTGTTTGAACTATCTCTTAAATCACCATCAACATCTACATTATCAAATGTAACATCATCAGATGTTCCAACTGATTGACCAATATGAACACCAGTAGAGTTTACAGTTGTTCCTGTTCCTGCTTTAACCCAAACACCTGTTGAGTTAGCAACAACACCATTATTAGCTTGAACAGTAAGTGTTCTTGTAGCTGCGATAGTACCACCGCCAGTTAAACCATTACCAGCTGTTACTGATACTGAACTATGATCTATGTTTTCATTAGCAACATATCCGGATAGGTTATGAATATCAATATTAGATTCTGCTACGAATACACCAGATGAATTAGATACTACTTGTGAGTTACCAGCTGCAACAGCTATAGTTGGAGTTCCACCTTCTGCTGAAGAAGATCCTGTAATACCATTACCAGCTGTAATAGTTGCTACATAGTTACCTGAAGTATCTGTTCCAAGAGCAATATCATTTGCTTTAGTGTGGAATGCATATTCAGAACCACCATTTAATTTGTGAGTCCATCTATCAGTAGATTCATCCCAATACAATACTGCATTAGCGGCTGAACCTCTATTTACTCTAATACCTACATCAGCTGAAGGAGCTGAACCAGATGATAAACCACTATTTAAAACAATGATGTCATCATTAACTGTTAGGTTAGTAGCATCGATAGTTACTGTAGCACCTGATACTGTTAAGTTACCAGATACAGTTAAGTCATTAAACTCTACATTATCTGAAGTACCTAATGCTTGTGGTAAGTGAACACCTGTAGCATTTACAGTAATACCAGTTCCAGCTTTAACAAATATACCAGATGAATTAGATACTGTACCATTGTTTGCTTTAACGGCAAGTGATCTAGAAGCAGTTATATCACCGCCTCCTGATAAACCATTACCAGCAGTTATACTTACTGAACCGTGATTAATATGTTCGTTAGCAACATAACCTGATAAACTATGTATATCGATTTCTGAATCATTTGTAAATACACCATCACTGCTTACTGTAATACCAGTATTACCTACAACTGTTAAAGTTCTATCAGCAGCAATAGTACCACCACCAGTTAAACCGTTACCTGCATTTACAGATACACTAGAGTGATCTATATGCTCATTAGCTACAAAGCCAGATAAGTCATCGTGAACAATAGCTGCGTCATTAGTATGAAGACCAGTTGAATTAGCTACAATACCTGTATTAGCTAATACTGCTACTGATCTAGATGTGGTTATATCTCCACCACCTGTTAAACCAACACCAGCTGTTATTGATACACCTGAGTGATCAATATGTTCGTTAGCTACGAATCCTGATAAGTCATCGTGAATAATACCACCGGATCCTGCAAAGATACCTGATGAGTTAGCAACAATACCTGTGTTAGCTTTTACAAAGATTCCATCAGCGTTAGCTATTAAACCATTGTTTGCATTAACTGCTATTGTTCTACTTGCAGTAATATTACCGCCACCAGTTAAACCACTACCTGCTGTTATAGATACAGATCCGTGATTGATATGTTCGTCACCAACAAAGCCACTTAGATTATCATGAACAATTTCACTATCTTTTGTAAATAGTCCATCTGAGTTTGCTGTAATACCTGTATTAGCTTCTACTGCTATTGTTCTTGTAGCTGCTATTGTTCCACCACCTGTTAATCCATTTCCAGCGGTCATAGATACAGTTGAGTGATCAATATGTTCGTTAGCTACAAAGTTAGATAAGCTATCATGGTCTATTTCACTATCGTTAGAGAATACACCATCACTACTTACAGTAATACCAGTGTTTCCTTTAACAGTAAGTGTTCTAGTAGCAGCAATTGTACCACCACCAGATAGACCATTTCCAGCTGTTACAGATACGGTTGAATGGTCAATATGATCATTAGCATCGTAATCTGAAAGATTAGCTAATGCTAAGGAAGCATTATTAACATGCATACCTGTTGAATTTACGACTAATGTTCCGCCAGTAGTAACACCAATAGTTGGTGACCATCCTTCTCCTGCGGATCCGGATACTGAAATACCGTTAGCAGCAGTAGCACCAGCGACATAGTTACCTGAAGTATCTGTGCCAAGAGCTACATCATTAGCCTCTGTATGAATTTTATATTCGGTTCCACCAGCTAGTTTATGAACCCATCTATCAGTACTTTCGTCCCAATAGAATAGTGCATTAGCTGAGTCACCTCTTTCTACTTCTAATCCAGCATCAAGGGAAGGTGTTCCTGTCTGACCTGAAGCGAGTGTGATTATGGCATCATTAACTGTTAGGTCAGTAACATTAAGAGCTGATTGAGTTCCTGATACTGTTAAGTTACCAGATACTGTAACATCTCTAAATGAAACATCGTCTGTTGTTCCAACTGACTGACCAATGTGTACACCAGTAGCATTAACTACTGTTCCTGTACCTTGTCTTACGAAGACACCTGATGAATTGACAGTCGTACCGTTATTACCTTGTACTGTAAGTGTTCTTGAAGCAGTTATATCTCCACCGCCCGATAAACCATTACCTGAACTTATAGATACAGATGAATGGTCTATATTCTCGTTTGCGACATAACCTGATAAGTTATGAATATCTAAATTACCTTCGGTTACAAATAAACCTGAAGAATTAGATACTAATTGATTGTTGCCAACATCTACACTCAAATGACCTGTTGCGTTAGTTGATAAACCATCGGCGACTAGGGATACACCGGCGATCGTAGAATTGGCAAGTGGCATTGTTTGTGCAAATGTGCCACCATTAGTTACAATACTATGAACACGTGTTCCTGTATTGTAAGTATAATTTGTTGTTAATCCGTTTAGTGCACCTGATTGTGCATTAGTAACAATACCTTTATTGGTTACTGTTATAATTGGTATGTGAGTAGCATTACCATACGTTCCTGCTGTTGCTCCAGACACAGCAAAGGAACTGGTATTAATATTACCACTTGAATCAGCGATCTCAACGCCGCCGACTTCTAATCCGTGTTTGACTCTAAAATTTTGGTTTGCCATAATGGTTCACTTTCCCCTAGCTCTATATGTTTATTTATGCGTCTACGTATTCTACTTTGAAATTTGCAGTAGCACTTGCGCTTCCAGGTGTAACATAAAGTCTCACTGTTGTTCCAGATACGTTAGCACTAAAAGTTGCTAGGTCAGAACCAGATTTGACATCACCAAATTGGTTCATATACGCAGTCGATCCATCGTGTGTTAAATTAATTCCTAAAGCTTGATAATCAGATCCAGTTTTTACTACAATAAAATATTGTCCACCACCATATGTGGTCTTTGTAAAAGAATCTAATAGTTGAGCACTAGTGCTAGATGCACTAAATGTTTTACCTTCAGCTCTTGCAGAATCAATTTTTTTAGATGTATCGAACTTACCGTTGTCTGCATCATAAGTAAAATGTCTTACTATTTCTGCTAATTCAAATGCTTTTGACATATTACACCTTAATTAAAATTTTCTTTTGTTTAAATGTTGTCCCACTACCTGCGGGTGTTATTCTTAGTCTAACATCTCCACCTACAATATCAACAGCAGATGTAAATAAATCAGCTCCTGATTTTACTGCACCGTATTGGTTCATATAGGCACTAGTACCATCATGTGTGACCATTGCTTCTACGCTATGATACGCTGAAGATGTATTTGCTTGTATAAAGTATTTAGCAGTTCGATAGGTGCTAGCTTTAAATGTATTTAAAGTAAATTGGCTTGTATCTGATGATGCATATGCTACAGCTTCATCTAAGTCATTTGTAGCTGATGGATATACAACTATCTCTACAAAGTCTCCTGAGACAACTGGATTAGTTAATGATATATGTGTTGTATTAGGTGTAGTATAATCATCACCTTTAACTTGTTTAACACCATTAAGGAACATTTGTTCTTTACCTTCTACATAAGATAAAGTTTGACTTGCGTCATCTGCTCCAGTTATAGTTGAGGATCCAGAAGATATAGTATACTGATATTCTTTTCTACCAGTTACACCTACTATACTAACTACTTCTACTGTATCACCACTAACTGCATTAGCAGCCAATGTAACGTGAGTACTATTAGATGCTGTATAGTCTTCACCACCATCAACTAATTTAACACCATTTAAATAAACATCTTCCTCGCCTGGAGTATAAGACATTGTATTACCATTAGCGTCTGCGCCACCTATTACAGTAGCATTAGCACTAGGGGCAAATTTAAAATTGTGAATGGTGACACCACCGCCACCACCTTCTGATCCAGATTGATCAGCCCATGAAAGAGATCCAGAACCATTAGTTATTAAAACCTGATTAGCGGTTCCATCGATTCTTGGAATAGTAATATTACCAACAGTTAATGCAGTATTAACTTTGGCAGTAGTAGAATTGGCGTGGATATTGTTTGCGCCAACAGACAGATTAGTTGTATTAGCACCAATCTCAAATATAACAGTACCATTGGAACCATACATGATTCCATCAGGCAAGTTAAGAGCTAACTCACCGGTCGTTATATGAGATGTATTAGGCGCTTGTCCAGAAACGGACGAACGCTTAACTAAAAACTTTGCTGCCATTTGGCTTATATCCTCTTATATAAGAGGTGAGGATACACTCTTCCCCGTCACCTACTTCTTTTTACTTTTGCTCTCATCTGGAGCTTCAATCGGTCCTAAGTCATTTTCTAGATCTTTAACCCTAACAGCTAATTCTGTTATCTGGGTATTTAAAACATCTATTCTAGCCTTATTACTAATTACTTCTAAACACTTCTCATTATAAGCAGTGTTCAATTGCGCGATATACTGTTTAATGTATATATCGTCTGCATTTTCAAATGCTTGCATAATATACTCCTATTATATATTAATATGTTCCACCATCGATTATAGCCTCGATGTAAGCTAAGTCACTTGCTGAGTAGGAAACCGTTCCAGCTGGCTCAGATGTTATTCCTTCGAAGAATATAAAAGCCTTATTACTATTAGATGTGTCTCTAACAAATCCAGAATATTTCTGAGTACCGCCAACGTCATACGTTGAATAAAAACCAGTATCAACCGCATCTGTATCATTTGCAGTTTGGTTTGCAGCTAGTTTAATTAAGTTATCATCAATTGTAACTGTTGTTGAAGATACTGTAGTTGTTGTACCTGCAACGTTAAGGTTACCACCAACATATAAATTTTCTGCTATACCAACACCACCATCTACTACTAAAGCCCCTGTGGCTACAGATGATGAAGTGGTTGTATCATTTATATTGACTTGTCCTGCGATTTCATTATTAGCACCACTTAAAGCTGTATTGCCTGCTACGGTCAAAGTTCCATCAGTATTAATATTACCTGATGTTGCTATTACAGCATTGACAGTAGAGTTACCTACTGTTACACTACCACTAAAGGTAGAAGTGTCTGCTACTGTTAATGAATCGGCTAATGCAGTATTACCTGCTACAGTTAATGTTCCATCTGTATCAATATTACCAGATGTAGCAATGACTGCGTTTACAGTAGAGTTACCTACTGTGATAGCTCCATCAAATTGTGATGTGCTACCTACTTCTAATGTTGAAGTAACATTAGCAAAACCTGTTACTGTTGTATTTCCAACTCCTAGAGTTTTAGAAGAAGTTGCTCCTCTTCCTAGTACGGTATCTAGTGTTGAAGTTGAATTAACATTGATTACTGTTGAGTTACCTGCAACAACTGTATCTGTTCCACCAGTAATTAAAACACTATCATTTGATAGCGCATTATTGTCAACATTTAAAGTAACAATACCATGAGTAGCGTTACCTGATTGGGCTAGGTTATACTGGTCGCCAGATAATGTGAATGCATATCCTGTTGAATTAGCGGAATACAGCTTCTTAGCTGCTATATCAATTGCTAACTCACCTTCTGCAAGCGCATTATTTGCTGGGAGACCCGTACCTCTCCTCAATTTAATAAGTGCGTTTCTTGCCATTTATAACTCCTATTTTTTCAATTTCTTAAATGGAGATTGCTTACGTTTCGCATCTTTGGATGCTAAAGCTTTATCTATAACTATATTATTTATAGAACTTAGCTCGTCAACTATCTCTCTTAAAACCTCTACTTCCGCACGCAATTGTTGATTGTCCTGCGAAAGGTTATCTATAATAATTTTTTGGTTTGATACAAATTTACTTAATATCTTTAATTCTGTATCACCAAGTTCGTCTTTTATTTTTGCTTCTTCTTTTCCGAAGAGTCTTTTAATAAGTTCCACCATCTAAATCACCAAAGTCCACATCATTATCTGTTACTATCATTACTTGCCCATTTGCTCCAGTTTTAAATTCTATAGCACTAGAATTAGCTGTTCCAAATAAAGCATTAGCTGTAAAGCTACTTAATCCTGTTCCACCATATGCTGTGCTTAACGGAGCTGTTAACGAAGTAATTGTTGCGCTTACTAAGTTAGCAGACGTAAAGCCAGTATTACCATTATATTTAGCCCCACTAACAAAGATGCTTTTTCCTGCGGTAACACCTGAAGGTAAGTTAGAGCCTATGAAATGTAATGTACCTGATTGATAATCAAAATACCATTCATCATCATTCCCAGATCCAGTCTCAAATAATTGAGTTCCATTAGATGTTGGATTACCAGATCCAGAGGAATCTACATATACTTTTAATTGATATGTAGCTCCAAATGTAGGGGGCACCCAATTAGTAACTCCTGTTTTCCACGTTCTTCTTGCGGTCGAGGAACTATCTTCCGTTGTTCCGGATCCCGTATAAATTATCAACACACCTGAGTTGCTAGTAGGGATAGTAGAGGGTATACTTCCAGCTTCTGACCACAATTGGGTGGGTTTGATAATAAGCTCCGAAACGATGGATTCATTGGGTGCTTTTTTATTTGCGTTGGTGTCAGTCTTCATTTTACCGAAGCCAATCTTCTTCCAAAGTAAATCGGTTTTTTGATTATCAGCAATAGCCATTATTCTATCTCCAACCTAGTTATACTTTGTCCACTATGCAAACCTATACTAATAAGTATTTGGTTATTATAAGCAGAAGATCCATTCTGATCACCTAGTGTCATTGTAAAGACACTATTACTTATATTCGTATTTGCTTGGATCCTATCACCGGATGTAAATGCACATCCATCAGAACCATTACCACCAGCTGTAGTATTAGCTCCTGGCGTTCCGGATCCAGCATAAGTAGATGAACAATCAATCCAACCATTTGAATCTGATGTATCATCTATATTTGTTCCAGGTGCAGCAATATGGAATGATGCTACGTTACCTGTTAATCTAACATCAAAGTTAGACATTGTTGATCTTTTAAATGCAAATCTAAAGTATTGAACTCCAGATCTACCTGTGCTTAAATTTGGTCCAGCTGGTAAGTAACCACTGGAATAATTATTTTCATTATGTGCTAATGTTCCATATCTAACAATTGCTTCATCCGTGCCAGCCACAGTAACTGCACCACTCCAAGCATTACTAGCGTAGTAATCCACGTTGTCCGCAAACGTTGGAGTTGCATTGGTAGATGAGAAGTTAGATAATCTTTTACCGTCTGTATCATGTCCTGCTCCTAAACTATCAGACACAGGAATAGCATCCTCTCTAACACCTGATGAATTACCATTATAAGTAGCTATTTTAGTATTAGCATATTGTATAGTAGATCCATTACCATTGACGTTTCTCATCATCATGGCAAATCCTTCTACACGTCTACCGCCACCATTAACACTTAATTGGAAATCATCTATTGTTACGTTAGCTGACATTCCTGTATTTGCTATAGGATATCCAGCATTCAATGTCGCACTTGGTAAAATACTATAAGCTTTAGTTTGTGTATTGAATGCTGAACCATTGTCCCCTTCTACATTTGTACCTGATGAAATAGTAAAGGGTGATGTGTCGTTTCTATATGTTTGTCCAGCTACATTAGAAACCAATACTCCTGATACATTTATTGATGCATCATTTGTATAATAAGGGACTCCAGATACGTAAGCCAATGTACCTGCAGAGTTTTGACTTACAGAAGTCCCGCTGAAATTAATAACTGGTGCACCTGTTAAATTGTCATGAACAAATTCCATGACATTAGTATTGCCTTGACTTGAATGACTTAACTTATAAGTATGTGCGCCAGTACCTAAACTTGATTTTGATATTCTACTTCTGAATCCAGAATATAAACCAGGTGCATGTATTCTGTTTGCTGCTGATACTGAATCACCAGTAGCATTAAAATTATAGAAGTCTAATTCGTCTACAACCTGGAGTGAATTATTGGTGCCAGTATTATCAGAAGAATTAAAGGTAATAGTTCCATCAACTGAACCATCTACGATAGCTGAGACTGTGCCAGAACCGGCATCATAGGCGATTTGAGAATTTGCTTCTCCTGTTGTTGCGATTGCACCACTAGTTGTGTATCTATAACTGATTGTATCATCTGCGCTAAAAGAACCCTCTGAGGTGTTGTTAATGAACCCGGAGGCCAGTCTGGGGGAGGTTCCAACAGATGACGAAGTAAGTCCAAGTGTTTTTCCCGACAATCCTTCCGGTGCTGCGATAGAGGTATCGAAGATTTTGATGGTCTTCGATGCACTGTCCGGCAATGCTGACGGATCTGCCGTGGAGTGAGTATTAATGGAGAGGGTGATTGTATTTGATCCGGTTGATGTTCCTGATGTGTATACGTGGGATTCTCTTGCACCCTGTGTTCCGCCTGCAACGCTAGTGTTGGAGATAGAGTTAGAAGAACTATCACCCCAATTAATAAAGAAAGTCGCAGTGACGTCGTTCGCATTCGTTGTGTTATTATCGACATATATTGTTTCATTAATGTTTGCCTCAGTTATTACTGATCCACCAGACGAGACATTATATATGTTAAAGTCTGCATTTGGATCTGCCGTATATAACGTAATTAAATCTGTAACAGAATGTGATGCTGAATTACCTGAGCCTTTAGCAGAAGTATTCTTAGCAGTTACTGTAACATCAAAAGGGGAATTAGTATTGTCACTATAAGTATGGCTTGGTGTACTATCAGTAGTATTGTTTGACCAATTACCATCACCCCAATTAATATCAAAGTGAGATGCATTACCTGTTACGTCTAATGTTAGTGTAGCAGTTAATGGAGCTCCGCCGGTATTACCAGATGTGCAAGTTACTGTTACATCTCTTACGTATGTATTCTGATATATATTATACATCACCTCATTTAAAATGTCAACAGAATCTGATATCTTTGTAGTATTAGCTAAGTCTACTGTTGCACCTTCTGCGCCAGATCCTTTACCATTAGCATAAGCACCATCTGTAGGTGGTCCTATGACTATACTATTACCGCCTAACTGAGCTTCAATATTATCTACGTATTGTTTTGTAGCTACTTGCATTGCGCTCGCTGGATCGGTTGACACTGTCATTTGATTAGCGTATACTTGTCTATATTGTTTTGCTGAGGATCCTAAATCATAAGATACATTATCTGATGGTATGATACTAGTATTAACTGTAGCACCTAATGATATTACATCACCACCATCACCTAATTGTATACTAGATCCTCTTAATATTAAATCCCCATTTACAGTTAAGTTATTTGATATTGAAATATCATTAGCGTGTAATGTTCCTGTAAATGTAGTAACAGTTGAATTAGAAGCTATAATTTGAGGTTCATGAACTCTTACTGTAGAGCCCATACCAGAATGTGCACCACAATAATAGAATAATCTAGTAGGCGCGTCTGCTTCTAATTGAACTACTGTATAAGCACCAGCTGAACCTGGAGTTCCTGATGAAGTAATTCCTGTTGTAAATTCTGATCCTGAGTTATGAGTACCATCGCTTGTCTCACTAAACTTAATAGGATGTGTTGCGTTTGTTGAATCTGATTGATCGAAGTAATATTTAATTCCAGGCAGTAATCTAATTACTTGTTGGGATCCACCATCTATTAAATACTTACCACCAGATACTGTGACTGTCTTTTTAAAACCTTGAAATGCTGCTTCTGTAATAGATTGATTAGGTAGGGTAGCAGAAGTAGATATAACTATATTATTAACAGTAGCTGTACCATCAATAGTAAGAGCTACAGATTTTAAATCATCTACATAAGATGTTGAGTTAACGACAATAGCTTGGTTTGCTGATAACGTTCCTGGTGTTCTTCTACCACCTACAGGAACTGATATTGCATTAGTGCTATCACCAACAAATAGTATATCACCATTAGTTGTAAATGCTAATTCACCGAAAACAATATTAGCAAACGAATTAACGGTTTGCGATCGTTTTATTTGAATTAAATCAGACATTAGGTTACCTCACCACCATCAATCGCTCCTCGAGCAGAAGCTACAGATATAGGTGCAAAGGTATTTGACTGTTGATTATAAGCTAACACATGGCCATTTGCTACAGTTTCATAATTAACATTAATACCACCAACATCAGCGACATTAGTCTGGTTTTTAATTATTTTTGTAACAACTGGGTTTTGGGTTGATTGTATAGTTGCTTTAATACTTGTATTGGCCATTAGTATGAATACTCCGGTGTAACAGTTACCGTGCCTTGTAATACTCTCGTCACATTAGCACCTTGATTAAGTTCAACATCATAGGAGTATCTTCCAGGTGGGATAGCACCTGTAACGGAGTTATTGGCAGATAGTGTTATTTCACCGGTAGTACGATCACTAACTTGTGCCGACAGTGTATAAGCCGTATTAGATGAAAAGTGTTTTCTCATCTTCATAGAACATGTAGATCCTTCATTTATAACGTAAACAGCGCCATTTGATTGCGTCACGTTTACCGCTATTGAATAATCTGTTCCTTTGTCTATTGTAAGATTAGCTTTGATTGCCATTGATACCCTCTATTACTATATTATATTTAGGCGATTTAAGCTCTTAGCATTCAGATTCTATTTCATCAATTACATCTTCGCGTAGATATTCATCATTTATAATAGTAGAAAGTGTGAATCTCCAAGTATCAGGTGTGTGTGCAGCATGCCAAGATAAGTCTTCTTCTTTATCTACATGTCTAATATTACTATTCTCATTTCTTGGATTTTTAGCGTCACCAAAGCCAACAAAGTCACCTGCTCGTCCAACCCATTCATTAGGTCTATCTGGATAAGCTATTCTTTTACCATCTTCTACTGTATAAAAATTACCTTCGCCACCCCAATTATAATGCAATAATATATTATAACCAGGTGCATTACTATTATTATGCCATCCTATATATCCACCAGGTGGATAGAATGCAGCTAATGCTAATGAGTTACCTCCTAAATATTTATAGGATATATCTTTAATAACATCTAAACTACCATCATAATATGGTTCTTGAGTTATATTAACATATGATACCATATTTTCAAAAGATGGGAACCCGTTTGTTAATTGTGCACCAAGACCATGTTTTTTAGTTTCTTCTATCATCCAATTATAGATGTCCATATGACATGGATCTTCTTTTTCATATTTCTTATGAATATCAAAACCTGAAAATGCTTCACCAGGGCCATCATGTCTTCCTTTATTAGCTTCTTCTCTTTGGTATGGGTTTTGTTTCTCTAAATGCTTTTTCAGCATCCTATCTAATGCTTCTCTTTTTTCTGGCTTATCTATCCACTCCTCAGCCGCAATACGCAATTCATCTAAAAGTTTTATAAAACCTTTATTACGTATTTTTATTTCTGTCATTCTCATAATTATTCCATTTTTTGTTTTATCTGATGAGCTGGATAATGATATAATATAATTTCGAAATCTTCTGGAACAGGATCTGTGTGCCATCTAGGTATTCCTGGACACCAATTCCATTGGTATTGATAATAAGTGTCATTTTCTATTTCTTGAACTTTTAAATCAGGGATATCTTTATTGCATAACCACCACCAAGAAAATTGATCCCAACTTTTATTGCCTCTATAGAACTCTGGATGATTATCCCACCATTCATCATTTTCATTTATCTCTTGCCAAAGCTCCCACCATCGTTTAGCAGCCAATGCTGCATTAGGTCTATTTTTATTCCAAAGAAAGAATCCACCATGATGCCTTAAATGTCTAACACCATCATTGTCTCTCCATTCAGGATCCTTTTCATAATCTTCTTGATAGAGCATTGTAGAAGCACCAGTCTGTGCATATATGTTAGTAAAAGCAAAATCATGATCATCATCTAATAGATCAAATACTTCATTGACTCTTTCTGATTTAGCTTCCATATCAGCATCCATATAACAAGATATATCAAAAGGTGAATGCTGTAAAGCCCATAATTTATTTCTTATATTATTAGGTCCATCAGATCTTATTTCAACTACATTATCATAGTCTTTAAATTCATCAGCCCATTCAGGTATAGTTGATACAAATATAGGAATATCTGGAGCGTAATCATCTAATGAATCAATTAAATTTAAAGCTAACCTTTTAAATACTTCTTTAACAGAAGCTACAATTACAATGCCTTTAGTCATCTTTTAAATCACCATGAACAATAAGAGCTGCAGTATAAGCATATAGCTCTGCAAAGGTATTAGCTTTTCTTATTCTTCTTTTAAGAAGCTTATCTTCACATTTAGCTACTTCATCTATTTTAAATATTTCAATCTTCTCATTAAACAATGTCTCTTGGAATTGCCTAATGTCAGCTTCTTTTTGTTGTTGTTCTTTTATGGATCTTTCTTGACGATATCTTGCAATATCTTCTTCGGTAGCTTTATCAATTACATCTTCAGGAAATTCTGCAATTACTGCATTAAAATTATCGGTATCGTTTCTATCTATAACGATATCACGACTACCATCTTCTGTAATCTCTCTAGCCTTTATGCGTTGTTTATTTTCGGGATCTTCCCAAAGTGCCTTTTTGAATCTGGCCATAATATAACTCCATGATATATTCCTAAGTTAAAGTTATTATAACTTATTTTTATTTATTATGCAACTCTAAGCCACAATTTCTTTGTGCTATTTAGAGATGGTGTATCAGTCACTGTCGCGCCAGTATATTGACCCGTGAATTGGTTACTATATTGAACAGTGTATTGAGGTCCAGGAGTTGCCCTTGTATATTGCCCATCCGAGTAATTAGGTCCTGGAGTTGCTCTCTGATAATTACCTGTATACTGAGGTCCTGGTGTTGTTCTCTGATATTGCCCATCAGTGTAACCTGGTCCAGGAGTTGCTCTCTGATAATTACCAGTGTATTGTGGACCTGGCGTAGTTCTTTGGTATTGACCATCAGAATAACCGGGTCCAGGTCTTGTTCTTTGATATTGGACAGAATATATTCTTAAATATTGAACAGTATATTGCCCTTGATATTCTCTTGCGTATTGTATAGTATATTGAATAGAATATACTCTATTAAATTGTCTAGCATATAATCCTTCATACTCTCTTGCAAATTGTCTACCATATGCTGCGGAATATATTCTACCAAATTGTCTAGCATATTGACCTTCATATACTCTTTGATATTGAACAGTATATTGTGGACCGCCTACGGTTCTTGTAAATTGTCTTGAGTATTGTGGACCAGGATTTTGTCTAGAATAACTTACTGCATAGTTAGGTCCTGGATTTATTCTAGTAAAACTTCTTGAATAGTTAGGACCAGGATTTATTCTAGTATAATTTACTGCATAGTTAGGACCACCAGTTTGTCTTGTAAACTGTCTAGCGTACGATCTACCATAGGATCCAGTATATACTCTACCAAACGATCTACCATAGGATCCAGTATATACTCTACCAAATGCTCTACTATATTGACCATAATATACTCTACCAAACGATCTACCATAGGATCCATAATATACCCTACCATAGCTTACGTTATAGTTAACAGTATAGCTTGGTCCAGGTCGTGATCTGCCATAGTTGACTGTATAAGACGGTCCTGGTCTTGCTCTACCATAGTTTGAAGAATAAGAAGGTCCTGGTCTCGATCTACTATATTGGCCAGCACCATATTGAGGTCCATTTCTTTGTCTAATATATGGTTCATAGTTCCATGGGTTCATATACATACCAAGGTATATTCTTTGATATCCTGGTCTAGAATATTGTGCAGAATATACTCTACCAAATGATCTGCTATAGTTTCCATAATATGTTCTGCCAAACGATCTACCATAGGATCCATAATATACCCTACCAAATGATCTACCGTATCCTACTGCATAGTTTGGTCCTGGTCTTGATCTGCCATAGTTGACTGTATAAGAAGGTCCGGGTCGTGATCTGCCATAGTTAACAGCATAGTTTGGTCCTGGTCTTGCTCTACCATAGTTAACGGTATAAGAAGGTCCTGGTCTTGCTCTACCATAGTTAACGGTATAAGAAGGCCCAGTATATTGTCCTTGATATACTCTACCATAATTAACTGCATAGTTTACGGAATATACTCTACCATAGTTAACAGCATAATTCACGGAATATACTCTACCATAACTTACACTATATCCTACAGAATATACTCTTTGATATTGAACAGTATATTGTCCTTGATATTCCCTTGAATATTGAACAGTGTATTGAGGTCCAGGTCTTGTTCTTTGGTATTGACCGTCAGTATAATTAGGTCCAGGAGTTGCCCTTTGGTAATTTACTGTATATTGTGGTCCAGGAGTTGTTCTCTGATATTGACCATCGGTATAACTAGGTCCTGGATTTATTCTAGTATATTGAACTGTGTATTGAGGACCGCCTACGGTTCTTGTATATTGAACAGTATATTGAGGTCCTTCTGTTGCTCTATTATATTGACCTTCGTATACTCTACCAAATTGTCTAGCGTATTGGCCTTCATAGGTTCTAGCGAATTGTCTACCATATCCAGCAGAATATACTCTAGTAAATTGTCTGGCATATTGGCCTTCATATATTCTACCAAATTGTCTTGAATATGCTGCAGAATATATTCTGGTAAATTGTCTAGCGTATTGACCTGAATAGGTTCTAGCAAATGATCTACCAAATTGATTTGAATATTGACCTTCGTATTGAACGTTAGATAAAGATGCTTTATTATCAGTAATTGCTGCTGATACGTTTTGCCAAGTTCCGGTTCCCGGTGCTGCTGCTTGGAATACATATTTACCGACTTCAGTAGCTATAATTCTATTTCTTAATCTAGCAGCTAATGTCTTAATCTCTACATCTGACATCTCTTTAATATTAGCGCCATCAGATTTTAGTGTTCTTACAGTAGTAGGAGCAGATGCACCAGTCTTTCTAAATAATTTCCATGTAGCGTGTGTGCCATCACTATCAGTTAATGTATCTGTAAATGAAGATTTCTCTGTCCATGTTCCACCAGCAGGAGCAGTAGTCCCAACATAATATTGACCAACAGCATAAGATGATGTGTCAGCTATCTTATCCAAACAACGTGAAATTAATGAAGCATTAAGATTAGTGTCAGTTTGTTCTTTAACACCAGTAGAAGTAATCCACTCTAATGGTCTTACTATAGAAGCTTCAGAAGCCGAATCTGTATTTTGTGCGAAAGTGGTTGTAACAGTACTTGTAGCTCCAGCCGAAGGGTGAACACCTACTGCATCTGTAAATCTAACATCATCATATGTACCTACAGCAGTTCCAGTAGCTGATGTATTAAGATCACCTACGTCTGTGTCGGTAGATGCAAATTCAGTTAATATCAGATGGCATGCGTAATCCATCTCTGAAGCAGACATAGTTTGCAGACCAGCCCAGTTGGTGGTATTAGGTTGTCCGCTAGTTGTTTTAATTTTTAATGGATTCGCCACGTTTCACTTTCCCCGTGTGTTACCAATTTATTTATGCTACACGCAACCACAACGTCTTTGTGGTGCTAGTATTATTAGTATCTACAGTGTCTCCTGTGTATTGTTTGTTTCTTGATCCTGCATATTGACCAGTATAACCTGTTGAATATGATGTTCCTCTAGCAAAGACGCCGGTGAATTGTGGTCCACCAGTTGTTCTAGCAAATTGTCTACCATATTGAAATCTATCAAATGCAGGCCCTAATACTTGTCTAGTATATTGAGTGCCTCTTTCAAAACTACCAGTATATTGACCAGTAAACTGTCTAGTATATTGTCTACCGTATTGATCCCCAGCTGTTGATCTGCCATATTGAGCAGAATAAGTTCTCGCAAATTGTCTAGTATATTGAGCTGTAGCTACTCTAGTAAATTGATCACTAGTGTATTGATCTCCTGGTGTTTGTCTAGTGTATTGAGTACCTCTAGAATAATCAGGACCAGTATTTAATCTAGAATATTGAGCTCTTGTATAACTAGGGCCTACTCTTATACGCGTAAATGAACCTCTTAAATAAGCGTCATCTGGTCTTTCTCTTGTATAAGATGTCCCTCCAGTGTATTGTGGCCCAGGATTCTCTCTAGCAAAGGATCTACCATATTGTCTTGCATAGTTAGGTCCAGGTCTATATCTAGTATAAAAAGGTTCTCGAGTATAGAACGTTCTTGCATAGTTAGGTCCTTGCCTCTGTCTAGTAAACTGTCTGGAATACTGTTGCGAGTAATACATATTAATGCTTCTAAAATAAGTCGTTCTAAAAAATTGAGCTGTTGGACTTGAATAAAGGCCTCTTATATATGGTATTGGTTCTGGACCTGCTATATTATCATACAACATACCTTCATACCAGCCCCTCGCAAACTGCTGCGGTCCTCTCCAGTAACCTACTCCGCCTACGTAACCAGGCGCAATTCTATAGAATCCACCTGCATACCAAGGACCTGGAATTGGTCCCCATGGACCAGGTACTGTTCCTCTAACATATCCTAAAACAGTTGCTCCTTGGTCATACTGAGTACCAGAGTATTGAGTACTATAATATCTAGTATATGCAAGAGCATATGAGACAGAAAATCCGGTGCCTGCATATTGGCGTGGATAGTTAGCTCTATCATAATATCTGGTATATTGTGCAGAATACACCCTTTGGAATTTTGGTGTATAAGATCCTTCATATACTCTGGTATAACTAGGTGAGTATACGGAACCAGTAAAAGATCTGCCATATTGTCTAGAGTATTGAGCGCTAAAAGTTCTACCATATACTGCGGTATATTGAGCAGTAGCTATTCTAGTATATTGAGCATCGTATTGATCACCTGGTGTTTCTCTAGTGTATTGAGGACCATCGTATTGAGGTCCAGGAGTTGCTCTATCGTATTGACCAGTAAAAGTTCTACCATATTGAGCTCTTTCGTATTGGGATCCTACTGTTCCTCTACTAAATTGCTGAGTAAATGCTTCTGCATATTGACCTTCAAATACTCTTTGGAATTGTCTTGTATATTGAGATTCGTATTGTCCACTAAACTCTCTAGCAAATTGTTGACTAAATTGTCTTGCAAACTCTCTACTGTAGCTTCCTTCATATTGTGCAGAATAAGTTCCAGTATATTGAACTGAAGTTATATCAGGTTTTCTATCAGTAGCACTACCACGAGCAACCCATGTTCCTGTGCCAGGTGCAGAAGTTTGAAAAACATATTTACCAACACCAGTTGCTATAATTCTATTTCTTAATCTATTAGTATAATTATCTAATTCATCTTCTGTTTGAACTTTTAAATTACCATTTATTTGTTTTAGTAATTGGATTGCAGTTACTGAATTATCATAAGAAGTTTTGCGCCACAATTTATAAGTTACTTTTTCATCATCATCATTTGCATGATCAGTTAATTCATCATAGAACGTATCTTGTGCAACCCATGTACCACTAATACTTGGTGAAGATGAACTAATATAATATGTGCCTGGTGCAGCGAATGTAGTATTTGCTTTTGCAATTTCAGCTAAAGCTAAATCCATAATTGCATTTACTTCTGCATCGTTAACAATTCTTATTGTTCCAGGATTACTATTATCTCCATCATGTGTTATTAATGGATGAATACCTGATTCACTTGAGGTAGCTGTATTTTGTTTGAAAGTATAAGTTGTGCTAGAATAGCCTGGACTTGCGTGAGATCCTATTTCTGCATTAGCAAAATTATCTACAAATGTCCCTACACTAGATCCCGCAGAATCAATATTCAGATCACCAGTATTATCTCCTGAGCCACTTTCGGTAGACATTTTTACCAATAGTAACTTAGTAAGATATTCTAGTTCTGCATTTGATGCTTCTTGTACGCCACCATTGTAGACCCCGTTGGCGTGTGCGATCATTTTAAGGGGTTGAGACATTATCTACTTCCTCCCCTTATGGCCAAGCTACGTCGCCATTCGCATATAAAACTCTGAACGGTGTGCCTGATTCATTTTTTATATCAGAATGGATACTTAAATCTCCTACAACATTGGCGGTGCTCTTAGCATATAAAGTGGAATCCATAGATGTTGTTCCACCAGCACCAGATATAATAGTATTGGATGTTGAATTACCGATTCTGACGTCACCCGAATGCACAGCTATTCCGGTTTGGTTACTAGTTGCTATAGTCAATAAACCACCGAAAGATCCTGTGCTAGAAAAGGTTCCTGTAGTTCCGGATATAGCCCATCTCTTAGTTGTATTACCAAATGCATTTCCATTAGCGCTTGGGAAAATACCAGATGTAATTTGACCGTTTATTTCTATTTCGTCATCGGCATAGGTTTGACCAATTACTACATTACCATTTAAATTAGCTTGTCCAGCTACGGTTAATGTAGTCATCGTAGCTACATTTAATGATAGAGCTTGGTTACTTGCTAATGTAGTTGAACCTTGAACAGTAAAATCACCTTCTACTGTTACGTCATCTTTAAATGTAGTGTTTGGTGTAAGTGTAGCAGATGAGTCTGTAATATATACTTCACCTGATACTAAGTTAGCATGAGCTCCTGTTTGAACTAAATTGCTAGTTAAATTATTTCTTACTACTAAATTATATACGTTTGCTTCTTTGTTATTAGCTGCATCTATATCGCCAGCAACAACTACGTTACCGCCTATTACAGCTTTACCAGATGTATTAATAAATCCAGTTACTGTTGTATTACCAGTAGCTAAAGTTTTACCAATTGTTGCAGTTCCAGTTGATAATGTTAAATTACCATTAGCTGTTAAATTACCTTTTGTATGAATAGCATCTATACCAACGTGAACATTATGAGAAGCATTAGCTGATATTTCTAATACTGCATCTGTTACTTTAGTGTTACCTACATTAAATGCTACGCCAGCATCTACGTTTGCGGATCCATCTACATCTGCTGAGAAGCTACCACCACCAGTTACTGTAACACCACTACCTAATGTAGTACCACCTGTTACATTTAATGCCCCACCTACGTTTGCAGTGGAACCCATTACTGTATTACCATCTATGGTTACTGTGTTACTAAAGTCTGCTGCTTTAACAACATTAAGCTGTTGTGCTACGTTAGCAGTTCCAAGAATATTAATTGATTTCTTAGATGTAATTATTCCATTTGCAGTAATAGTGTTTGCAAAATCGGCAGCACCAGTAACCCCGACAGTATTTGAAAGAGTTGCAGCTCCTGTGACTGATAGTGAATTGGCTAATGCTGCTGCCTGTAGGACATCTAGCGAACCGTCTGTATTAATACTTGATCCAGTAATTACAGTATTAACTGTAGAATTACCTACTTTAATTGCTGTAGTATTTGCTTTTGTGTTTGCTCCAACAAATACTTGTGATGATACGTTTGCGTTACCTGTTACTATTACAGAGTCTGCTGCTCTGAGCAAACCACTAACATTAGCATTACCATCAAGAAGTGATGTACTACCAACTTCTAAGGTACCGCCAATATTAGCTGAACTTGAGGTATTAATAAATCCTGTTACTGTTGTATTACCAGTAGCTAATGTATTGTTTATTTGTGTAGCGCCTGCTACAGTTAATGTATTTGAAAGAACAGATGTAGCAGTTACAGCTAAGTGACCTGTTACCGATGCATTAGCATCTACAGTTAAATCATCTGCTGTTAAGTCATCAAACTGACCATCCCATCTTAGAGATGTATTACCTAATGACTTTGTTCCATTTGCTGATGGAATTACATTAGTGTTTATTTTAGCATTTACACCCAATGAATCTGAAGCATTGGATCCTAATACACTATTACCACTAACAGTTAAGTCTGTGCTTACATTAACACTATTTGCTTTAATAATCCATCTAGCGTCGTTTAAACCTAAGTTTAAAGCATTACTTACAGGATTAATACCAGTATCTACTTCTGATAAGAATGATACAGTATCATCATTAGCGCTACCGAATGTAACATTAGCGTTATATGTAGTTTCATCTGCATCTACTACAAACGTATTACCAGCAGGTATACTAATACCTGTTGATGTGCCATCATAATCTATCATGAAGGCTGTAACAGTTGAGTTTGATTTAAATGATTGATCGTTAGCAGTGACTACGATATTATCATAGTTTGCATTTAAAGTTGTTCCTTTAAGATTTAAAGTAGTACCATCAATGTGTGTTGTTGTAGCATTAATAGAAGCATTTGTTGATGTACTATTAATATGAACATTTGAACTTACTTGTAATAAAGAACCATTAACAAAAGTGTTTGTAGACTGCATATCTACATAATCACCTTTTGTAGTTACTCTACCAGCTCCATATGTAGTATTTGATGTAACAGCAACTACACCATGTGTTGTATTACCTGATAAATGCGAATTAGATGATACAACTAATACAGCTGATGTATCTATAGAACCACCACGCAAATCTCCATATGCTGTTAATGTATTAGCTTGTAATACACCACCAGTAGAATTTACGTATGCAGAAGTATCACTATTCCAAACATTGGATGTGATAACAACGTTACCTGTTGTGGCTGCACCTATAGAATTGACCTGAGAGGTAACAACTCTTTCAGACATATCAAATACCATTTGGTTGGTTCTTTCGACCCAAGCTCCGAAGGTATCTGTTTGATATGCTATATTAGCACTTATATATTTTTTATCTGCCATGGTTATCTACTAAAATCTTTAACATAGAACTCATTTCTTCCAGAGTTCCGTTTTGTGTCTTTATTGTGTTCTTTAATGACACAACTTCCATTTCTAATTTATCGACCCTTTCTAAACTTTTAATTCTTTTTTCTCTAGCAAGCTTGTATGCTTTATATCCTTCTATATCAGTATTTATGACTGCTCCAGTAGCATTGTCTTTAACTAAACCTGGTATATTAGTTGGTTGTAATCTTTTACGCACTTAGGGCCACCGCTCTTACATCATTAATACGAGGTACTCTTCTTGTTTGATCAGCTAAGAATACTACTTTAATTTGGAAAGCATTAAATGCTTCAAATTCTCTTCCTGCTGAATCAAAATATCTTAACTTAAATGTAGCACCACTATTTGTTCTTTGTTTAAATGCTGCTCTCTTTTCATCAGCATTTACTTTATAGAATTTACCATTAGTAATAGATATATCAGCTGCTGAGCTTAATGTTACATTTGTACTATTAGCCGATTCTACTCTACCTACTTGGTAAATATCAAATGTACCATCTGTGATAGCTATTAAATCTCCTTGAGAGAAATTTGATCCATTACAAGGAACTGCTGTGCTATCAGCAGTAGTGTTTGCTGTTCCTGTTTGTACATTTGTTGAATCCGCAGTTGGAAATTCAGGAACAGTAAATTTAAATTCTTTGACATCATTCATATGTCTATCAGAACTAAACAATTCTTTCTGAGCATCTTCTTCTATTAGTTTAGTCCACTGTCTATCTACTAGTGTATCAGAATCAGATTGATTAATTAACTTAGCATATACTTCAAAGCTAGTATTAGATGGTCTATATCCTGAAATATAAACATTTAAATCTTCTGAATCGATACCTGGTGCCAATGTAACTGTTTTAGATAGATACTTAGTATTAGCAACACCTTGACCAAATGTTCTTTCATTGGCGCTGTTACTATTAATAATATATTTGTATGATTCTAATTTAGATACATCTCCATCAACTACAGGTGTAACCCATTTATTAGTTGAAGACATTTTAGATGTTACTACAAATGATTTAGCACCACTATTATTAGTTATCTCTAATGACTTAGAATGAACACCACCTTCAAAATTAGGAATGTGGTTTTTGGCGCCGTAAATTATATTTCTTGTTTCTGTATCTGTTATATCATCTTTATTAGTAGATGTATATGTAGTAAAGACATGAGCACCTGTTGGGGCTATTCTAGCTAATTTAGGATGGAAATAACTTACTGGTAAAACATCTATTGAAGCAATATTAGCTGTAGCATTTGTATTTGCTCCTCTTAAAGTTTTACCTGCTGTAAATACTGATCCTGTTTTAGCAGATGAATTACTTATGTGCATAGTAACTACGCCATCTTTAGTCTCATATCTTTCTGCAATACCACAAGGTGTAATAGCTCCGTTACAAGTAGCTGAGAATGTTGGTGCACCTTCTAATGTTAAAGAAGTATTACTTTCAACAGATTCAATTGTAACGACGTCAGCTACTGTGCTATTAGCTACAATAGCAATTGTATCTCCAGCAGAAAATTCAGTAGAGAATTTAGTACTAGATCCAGATAACGTTCTACTAGATGCGTTTGCAGTTATTGTACCATTAATAAAAGAAGTTGGCACCTGGAATACTTCTTCTGGCTTTACGAACACACCAGATGTAGTATCTAATGTTAAGAACTCTAAGTCAGCATTAGTCATATTGACTGTGCCTTTCAAGTTTACTTTATACATGCCAACATATAAATCAAATTTTAAATCTTGGTTAGTTATAGGAGTATAAGCACCCCCTGAAGATGTGAAGAAAGCACCTAATTCAAAATTAGATGGAACAGGTTTGTTTAGATGTACATCATCTTTACCTTGTTCTGAAATCCATATTAATAGATTAGGATTACCACCATCTACTTCTACACAAACTGCATATCTATGATCTACTTTTAAATAGACAGGTGAATTAAACAATACGTGTGTAGGTGTTTGTGCATTACTACTTACCTTTATTTGGTTTCTTATTACTCTTGTGAAAGATCCTGGTACCTCTTTTTTAGGATTAGGAGTTCCACCGTCACAGTCACAAATCCATACATTAAACCCAGAAGCATCACCTCTTTGTTTAAAGAATAAATCTATACCTGTTAAATTAACACCATCTGCTCCAGCAAATCGTAGATTTGGTAGAAAGAATGATTGTGCTATTGGATTACTTTCTTGTTTCATTAAAATAGCCCCGATAAATCTGGACCGGTACCTAGTAAGTTATCTAAAGAATACTTACCGCCTAGTGTATAATCTGTTGATGCAAATTGATAATTATTTGCTCCACCACCTGAACCAGTTATAGCGCCTACGCCAATATCACCAGTACCTGTTGTAGTTGGGTTACCAGTTGGATATATTGTTGTCATGCCGGTGTAGTCATACAAATAAGAGTAATCAGTTAATGTGCCTGATCCAGCTGCAGATTCAATACCACCATAATCGATGTAAGATGAATTAGGTGTATAATCTGTATTTGATGTTAGGTTATTATTACTGAATACATTTGTATAATATGTATTATGATAATTCCAGTTCCAACTCCAGTCTGTATTTGTTGATGTATTAGTAGATACGTCTACCGCACTTACGTTAGTATATTCTTGAGTTGAAGTTGATAAATTAAATGTAGGTGCTTTAGTTGTAAGCGTATATTCTGTTTTCTCTACATTATAGTTATATGCATTGTATTTTGCTGATGCTTTAGATTGAGAATTGCCTAGGTTGCCAACGTCATTTACATCTGCAACAACCATTTCTCTTTCACCAACGTGATAAGTTCCACTAGGTAAATAGAATTGTCCTACCAAGTTACCAGCATCATCCGATACTAAATATCCACTTGAACCTAGGAATGCTCCAGTTGAAACAATATGACGTTCTTCTAAAGCCATTCTACCACTAGCATAACCACCACCTTTGAATCTACCTTGTTTAATATGATGATTAACTTTATCACCATCAAAGAAGAAATAATGTCTTTGATTTGGTTTTAATCCTGTAGCCCAAAAACTAATTTGTTTTGCTCTCATGAATGGTGAGAATGTTATATCAGTAATAAAGTCACCAATCTTCTCTGTGCTTTCTTTAACACCCATTGACAATGATTGAGTTGTAGCTAAGTAAGTATCAGTCGTAGTTGATGTGGTTGTAGTTGTAGTTGTTTCTGTTGTTGTGGTTCCAGTACCTCCCCACCAATAGCCATTCCAGCCATAACCATGATGACCATATCCACCATAGTATTCGCCATAGCCATGATGACCATAACCGTGAGCATAGGCTTCATATTCGCCTTCCCACCAGTCATATCCCCAATCATTATGATCGGTTGTAGTATGTGTTTGTGAGGTTTCTTCAGATACAGTATCTGAACCAATTAATTCTGTTGATGTTCTTGTTAATGGATATACTTCATTAATCCCATCAAATAAATCTTGAATACCTGATGCTTGATCATTAATTATTTCTTTAGTAGGCATTTGTGTTTCATCATAACCAGCATCATAAGATGGGAATATGGTTAGCTTACCAAAGTATTTGTAATACACATCTGTGCATGGTCTAGCTGTAGTACCATATACTTGCTCTACTGCAAGATACTCAGCTCCTTTCATTGTATAAGATCCACTAAGTTCCATGACGTTATTTGTATTAGCAACAACTAAATCAACATCAGACATTTGTTGCTTAGGCACAAATTGTGTTTTAGTAGAATCAATTGAACAACGGAACTCTCTATTATTTAAATCTGCACTATCAAAGTTAGCGCCAGGATCTACAAATATACCGTTTTTAAATCTATCATTACCATTAGCATCAGTAATAGCCATATTACTAGTTTTTGTTTCTAGTTGGCTAAGAGTAGTATAATACTCAATATTTTTTAATCTTCTATCTATCTTACCAATATCCGCCATAGTATAACGTGCTGTTGCTTTACGTTGAATCTTAATAGCTTCATTTTTTCTAAGCGTATCTTTAGCTTCATCAGATGTTAATGAAGGGAATGGTGGAATATGAATTGAACCAAGAGTCATAGTTGATGGCTTATCACTTGGAGGCACAGGCTGTAATGATGCTATACCTTTTGAAGTAGTAAGAAGTCCAGACTCTGTAAGTAAGATTTTATCTATTCTTCCTAAGTAGTGAACTAGGTCACATTGGAATTGTCTATCTGGTGCAGCTATAAATGGATCTGCAGCTGCAAATGTTTCTGTTGCTGATGGGTTTTTAGTTGCGGCTCCAATTGTAGTAGCAAATGCTGCCGTTGCAGCTACTTGTGGTCTACAATCGATCATTGACCTTAAATCAAATGTTATACCTCTAATTTCATCTCTGTATACTGGAACATCTTCTGGATCTAAAGCTGTTGTACCATCTGCTTTCTTATATGACGATACTGAATAGAAACCAACACCACCTGCAGCACCATCAGATTCAAATACTTTTACTTTAACTGTAACAGCTGAATTGGCACCTAAACTTTGTCCTGGTTTCAATGCTATAGTAGATAAACCATAGTGTGTACCAAAAGCATTCTCTTCTAAAGTAAAGTTATCTTTTAAATTAGATCCAGTAGTTAACCAAGATGTTGTATTAGCAGTATTCTCATATACTTCTTCAATAGATTGAACATCTGGCATACCTAATGAGAAAGGTCCTGCGCTTGTAGCAGCATTGTTTGAAGTATGTAATTTAACATATACTTCTTTTAGTGTCTTTTTAATTGGTGCAGTAATAGCAGATTTTTTAGCATTAAAGGATACAGTAAATCCTGAAGAAGGTGCTGAACTTGTTTGACCACTTATATCTATAGTTGCAGTTGCACCAGATACATTAATTGTCATTGCTGAGTAATCTAATGGTACACCAGATACAAGATTAGCTCCTGTTGTATTAGCTACAACAATCCATTCTTTCTTTTGTGCATTAGTTAACGATCCACTATATGGGAATGCTCCTGATGGAGACGTAATTGTAATTGTATTAGATCCTGTTACAGTTGTTCCTGCTACGGTTCTAAATATATAATCAGAACTTGTTGTTTCTTTTACAGCTCCAACTGGTAATGGATATATAAGACCATCAGCATTAGCTTCTTTAAGAACTGCTTTAGAATTATTATTACTATCTGTGTCTAATACTATATCTGCACAACCATGTCCTGCTGATGATACTGCTTTAGTATCTTTAAATCTTTTTCCTGCATTCATCTTAATATTAAAGAGATGCATTTTAAATCTTACTTTAGATGCTTGTCCTAAATCTTGGAATCTTTCTATTGATCTAAGTCTTGCTTTACCTATTTCATTACCTGGAGCTACTGATAAAGCATCGCCATCAGTAACCGATGTACCAAAAGCATCTCTTAATGATACTTCTGGTAATGTGTTAGCTTGGAATGTTCCAATAAATTGATCTACTACAACATAACTACCTTGGTTAGTAGTAGTGACTACGTTAGTCATAGAAGCATTAGCAGTAGATCTTTCTAAATTAATTCTTGTTGTATTAAATTGTTCGGCTCTTTTACCATTAACATAATGAAGACCTGAGCTCATTACTAGGTTAAAGGTTGTTGTATTAGCAGCTTCTGTTTGGAAATTGTTTGTTCTTACAGAGAAGTTACCTGATTCTTCTTTTGTTCTTTTAGCAATAAATTCATCTACAGAGTTAAATTGTGTATCGAATCTTTTAGTAATAGGTAATCCACTTTGGAAATCTACTAATGATAAGAAGTCTGTATTTGCTCTAGCATCATCAAATGGAATAGCAACTAAGAATGGATCTAATTTAAGTCTATCTGCACCTGGCGCATTTTCGTTATTAAAGCCAGCTGCGTTATCTAATAGAGTATTATCTGCATCAGATGTTATAACGGTTTCTTTTACATTAAATCCAACTGCTACGTTATCAGGGTATTTGTTATATTTTGAAGCTACTACAGTATCAGTAGATACTTTTAAGAAATGACCTTTAGCATAGACAATACCTTCACCAACGGTTACAGCATAACCATCACCAACTACATTATTAGCTAATGAACCAGCTGCTGTTACTGTTGCAATAGGTGATGAATCATTTGCATGGAAGGTACTATGTATTTCTATATTTTCAGAATCAGCAAATACTTTAGCGCCTGTAGTGGCATTACTTCTTGTGTAGTCAACATATAAAGTTGTAAGGTTAGGATCCTGAGTAACTAATCCATCTACATAATGAGATACTTTAGCTACAACGCCTGATGATACACCTTTAGCGAAATAGCCTGTATAAGTAGATGGCGCTACGGCTACGCCAGATGTATCTAAGTCTAATAGTTTAACGAATGAGAATGTTTCATCGAAAGTGACATCACAACCTTCAATAATAGTTCCTTCTTTGTATATGTTATTACCAAATCTTTGAACTTGAGCTTGAAGTATTGTTTGTAATTGTGTTAATTCACGTGCTTGAATAGCAACAGCGGGCTTAAAAAGTACCCTCGAGAATTTTTTATTTTCATCGTAGTCGTCAAAATAAGGACTTACGTTAAAATCTGTTGTTAAGTTTTGCGCCATTCTTTATCCTAAAATTCCAAAATAAGTTTAAAAGTCTCAGACTGATTAGCATTCCTAGATATAGGAGTTAATGATTCTTTATAAATGACTTCACCGGATCCATCTTTTAGATCTGGTAATACGACATCTGTAATCTTCATCTGAGCTGCACTATCCTGTCCTGAAAAATATTTATCTGCCGAAACATCTGACAGTAAGAAAACATTTCTATTACGTGTTGTTTCTACTGTTCCATTAGCTGCGCCTGGTGTGACTACCACATGAGCATTTGCTAATGATTCTCCCTGTGAAATTAATTCATCTTCGATTAATCCATTACCTAGAGTTCCTGCATAGGACAGTTCTGTAGTATATTTATGCGTTTGTCGAAATACTGTTGTAGGTTGCGTAACTGTTTGTACTACAGAATTACCAGCTACGTTACCTGTTATTGTTTCTGCTGCAAAGAATCCTCTGATATCTTTCATTGCAATTCCTGATGCGTTTGCTGATACGACTATAGCAGTAGCATTAGAAGTAGCACCAGTTATTTTCTCACCAGCTACAAAATTAGTATCAGAACTTGATAATGCTAAAGTTCCATTAGCAAATAAAGGATCTTTTAATAATCCTATTTCTCTAAAATCATTTTCTACAGTTAATGCTGCTGATTCTGTATTAGCTATAGTAACACTAATACCTATTCTATTTGCATACAATTCTTTTAATGGATCATATCCATGACCATTTTGTGGTGATATAATAGCTCTTGCTTTACTTGAAGTAGTAATATAAGAATTAGATACTGCATTTTGTACTGAACCAGTATTACCTTGTATTAAAATATCTGCCCAAGTATAATTATTACCTGTTGCTACAATTTGAACATTAGCTACTACGTTAGCATTTAATGTACTATCAACAAGTGCTCTAGCTTTAGCACCATTACCATCACCTGTAATTTGAACTTGTGGACCTATACTCCAAAATGAAGTAGAGTCTAAGTTTACAGATAAATCAGAAGCTAATAATACTCTCTTTTCATCTGCTGTAACTATATACTCATCAATTGTGCCTAATTGACCAGCTCCTGTTCCTCTTTCAACATAGAAAGAAGATCCTTTATAAAAATCTGTATTACTGGATAAATTATCTCCAGCCATTGTTCTTGATGATACATTAGCATAGGTGTTAGATGATACACCTCTAATCTCATCATTATTATCTATATTACCATTTATTGAACTAACAGTCAACGTTGAACTGTTAGAATCTACTATAACACCATTAGCAGTACCTAGTCTAGCTATTAAGTTAGCAGCAGCTGTATTAGATGCACCACTAACCGTTACTGTAGGTGTGCCTGTATAACTTTTTCCTCTACCAGTTATAGTAATACCAGTTATACCACCAGTAGCATTAACAGAAGCGATAGTAGCTGTTGCATTTAATGTAGAGCCACCACCATTATTAATTGTAATTGTATCTGAGGTAGCAAATCCTGCACCACCATCTATGATTAATATAGATTCTACAAATTTAGTCTCTACTTCTTCTTTAACGAAGCCTGTAGTGGAACCAACATTGTAGACGTATGAGGATGGGCTCGCTATGGCTATTAATTTTGGATCACCTCCTACGCCAAATTCTGATACGAACCCATTCGCATACGCCGCATAGTCTCTTCCAGAATCAGTAACCTTTATAGCATGTATTCCTCCTTGTGTGGCTGCTCCCTCTACTGTAGTATTAGCTACTACAGGCATATATTCTGCTGTAGCAAACTTATCCCAAGTAGCTGACGGGATCGTATACATATACTTCCACTGATATCCATCAGATTCAGTTATGTAAATTTCATCATTGGCTGAAGTTTCAATAATAGAAGGTGCTTGAACTGAATTAGCACCATAGTTATTATCCAAACATTTGAAAACGTTATATTGTGATTGTTCTGAAACAACCACGAAAAAATCTTTTGTATCTAGATCGGTATGGCTATCATCATACATATCGTATTTTGTGCCGTTGGTCCAATCTTTTCTTCTGACCATATGTTTAACATCATTATCGGTAACTTGCTTACCGCCTAACATATGATCGTATGAGTCGTAGTGTGTATTAGCTAGGGAATTTATAGTTGTAGGAGCAGAGCTATCTCCATCTTCCCATTGTTTATGTCTACCATAGAATAAGTAGACTAATGTATTAGCAGGCTCAGTAAAGCTCTCTTTAAATTGTATTGCGCTGTGAACGTTGAAATTTTTTGTTACTAGTTTACTCATTAATTCATCCAACTATGATATGCATTGGCTGTATCTATATGACTGTTGCTTACTGATAGATTCAGTGCAACCTTTTCATCTACTTTAACAACCTCACCAAATAACTTGTTACCTGCTACGTGCAAAATGTCTTTTAGTTGTTCTTCGTATTGTTCTAAGGCTATAGAAGTCTTTGTAACGTACGAATAGTCTTGATAGTAATCACTATCATGTAATTTATTTATGTCACTTATAAACGAACGCCTATCTTCCCAATAACCAGTTGCTACACCTTGTTGATCTACATTCGCGGTTCCTGCTACAATAAACACTGTATTTGGGTTTTGTAATGATAATTCACCGCCCTGTTCATAACCAAATCCAGAGTCTAATATCTCTAATGATGTAGCAATACCATTTGCAGTTTGAACATTAGCAGTAACTACAGCATTTAAACCTATTGGCATAGTATTTTCATCATCATACATATTCTCTACTGTAGCAGTAGCTCCAGATGATAAACCTTCTAATGTTGCGCCATTAGCAAATGATTGACCAAATTTTAATCTTCTTATCTTAACATGCTCTAAACCATTATTAGCAAATTGTGTTTTAAATGTTCCAGTAGCAATAGCAGATACATTTTGTTGTACGCTACCACCAGTTAATGGGTCAACATTAGCTCCTGATGATTGTGTTTGTATTATATACGAATCATCAAATGCGCCAACAGTATCTTTTAATTTAATATGTGTAGCATTAGAAGATTCAATAACACCAGTAGCATTTGTTGTTAATTGAATAACACCTTCACCAATTGATATAGCTGCACTATTAGATGCTAAAGTAATACCATTAACAGAACTATTACTGTGTGTAATTAAATAACCTGGTGAAGATACTGTTTGTCTTAGTGTCTCACCACCAGTAAAGGATCCATTTATATTAGATACAACTGCAACTAAATCTCTTCTATTAAAACCAGCTACATATGGATTATGCAAAACAGTTAATGGATCTAAGTTATAATTAGAACCTGGATTAATTCTATTTAAAGATTCTACAGTTCCAATAGTAAAGTTAGTAAATGTTAATGCATTATATAATATAGTAGTTAAATCAGCTGCTCCTGATTTAGGTAATCCAATACCAAAATCCATTACAGGAGATAACGAAGCTCCTGAACCAGTTGATGTATTAAGAACTAATGTAGCATTTGAACTATATCCAGCGCCCGGATCGTTTATTTGAACTGATTGTATTACTCCACTACCATCAACACTAAAGTTTTGCGTGTTGGCATTTGTAGTTGGACTACCGCCAGTGAATGTAACAGTATCAGCTGGATCATAACCAGTTCCTCTTGCTAACACAGCTGTTGCTGCATTACAGAAAGCATTTACGCCTGCATTAGTAATTACATCACCATTAGAAAAAGAACCATTAGCTACTTCATTTACAAACATTACAGTTGTATTAGTAGTTTTTATTCTTCCTGTAGCACCTATCTTTTGAGCATCCATGATAGCATATACATTAGCACCAGATCCTGTAGAAGTTGTTATTGCTACTGATGGTTGTTTTCTATATTGTATACCATTATTAGATATTGGCACGTTTACGATCTTACCAAATATATCTGTTACTACAGAAGCTGCAGCTTGTGTTCCGTAAGTAGCACCTGAAAATGTTACTGTATCTGAATTTGAATAACCTGTTCCGCCTGCTACTAATGATATTCTATCTACAAATACATTTGCTTCATATATTACATCATTGTTTGAGAATTTACCATTAGCTGAGAACGGTGTATGTGTATTGGCTCTATTGCCTATTGTTATTTTAGTATCTATCGACACTGAATCAATAAATCCTATACCACTGTTAGATCCATTTGGTGTGCTATTAGTATATGGCTTAGGTGATGCTGCAGAGTTATTAGCTCCAATTATATCTGTAAATAAAGTTAATGTTTCATTTGTGCCTATGGATCCTACTTCAAAATCAGCGCCAATACCAATACCTACATTAGCTACATTAGCATAAGTATTACTTGCTAAACCTCTTACAAATGCTTTAGCATGAGAATAGAAAGGTTTATTATTACCATTAATACCTATAGCGGTTGAATTTTGTGCAATCAATTCACCATTAGTAGATGAATTAGCGACGGTATCTATTTGACCATTAGTAGCAACGTTAGCAACATAGATATAATTACAATCTGCAAATGATCCTGATTCAGTTTGTATAATAAACGTTTGAGCTACTGCTGACATAGCATAACCAGTAGCAACATTAGTATTAGTATTATTTGCTCCTACTACTAAAGTTCCATTAGCATAAGATGCCAGGTCTGCGTTTGATCCAGCTGAAGTATAAGTAACAGTTTCTAATGTTTGAGATACTTGTTCGAATAAAAAGAAATCTTCTCTTTCAGTATTTGCATTTACAATATTTGATACTACGATTGTGGCATTAGCAGATAATGATCTTGTATAAGCATTTGATGTAGTATAACCATAACCACCATTAGCTAAATTAAATGATACTTTACCAGTAGCATCTTCTGTAGATAAAACTTTAGCTCTTGCACCTTTACCTACATTTGAAATAACATCAAATGTATCTCCTACTTCAAAATTTTGACCACCATTTGTAATTGTAATATTAGATAATGAACCTACAACTTGAGGTGCATCTTTAAGAACTAAATCATCTGTAACGAATTCTTTATTTTGAAATGTTCCAATAACGCCGGATAGATAAGCAATAGTAATTCTTTTATTATTAACTAGTTTAGTGATAACACTTTCTATGAAAGCTGTAGCACCACTTTTAGATCCAGTAATTTTATTACCAACCATTCCTCTTGTTCTATCAGATGGTGATAATTCTATGTATACTGGTTTTTTAAATTTAGAGTCTGATGCGTATGTTACTCTTGTACTAGGAAGAAATACTTCTACTTCTTCATTATACAACATCTTTAATAAAAGTTCAATAGATCTAGTAGAACCTTTTGATTGGTAAATATCACTTACGTGTTTTACCATAAACCTATCATCTATTTGTGTTTGATATTTAACACCTGATAAAAATATCTTTTTAAAATTTAATAGAAAGTCACTAGTAGCGGTATCTATATCTCTGTTCTTTTGAAGCCCTCTTAATACCTTAGTTGATTGATCTGTTGTCTCTAACCATTCATAATATGCTAATATGAAAGCAACAAGATTCTCACCGCCCGCAAAATAATATTGTGGGAATTGCTCTTTTATAAATTGAGATATGTATTCCGGTGAGGGCTTAGCCACTTTACAACCTCTCTTGCGTTATATTAAATGTAAGATCCTCGGCATTCATTTGTAGTATAGATGCATTCTTAGTTTTAATATCTCTATTAGTACATCTAGCATATACTTTTAATGCTGTGCCGGTATATGAATAAATTGTAATAGCGTTAATATTAATTATACCAGTTGTATAATCAATAGTCCCGGCATTTGGTGAAATTATTTGTAATTGGTTTTGACTATTACTTCTTACTATCATTACATTACCAGTTCCGTTATCCATAAAGAATACATTATTTTCTGTTACACCATTTCTATCATAGTTAAATAATGTAGACTCGAATGCTGGTTTATAATAAGTCTTTGTATCGTTCTCTACAAATATATCATCCTTAATTAATTCATTATTATATTCTAATTTAAATGTAGTTCTAATATTTGATGGTGTTAATTTTTTAAACACTCTATTTGTTAATTGAGAAGAAATAATACTTACATCTGCTGCGTCTATTGCAGCTGCAGCTTTAGAATTTCTAAATACTGAATCAAACGTATTAATATTAGTTTCTGCGTAAGCTAGTAAAGCTGTTGTGCTTTTGATTTAATAGCTTCTATAGTTTGATCAGTGACTGAAACATCGTAGGATACATCTACAGTTGATTCTAAGAAAGAAAATTCTGGAATAACAACTACAGGATCGATACCTAATGGAGATTTTTTAGCTAAGTAATCCTGAATAGCATTTTTCTTTGATTCTGGCACGCCGTCTGCATCAGCTAAATCTACTGCTATAATTACTTTACCAAATCTAGGTGGTACTAAATTTTCACCACCAAATGCTAATACGTTCTTGACTTCCGGAAATTGACGTTGTACAATAATTTTATAATCGTCTTTTGTTACAGCTCTTTCTTGAACCTGGAATGCTTTAGGAGCATTAAATCTAATTTCTTCTACTGTCTCAGCAGCTTGACCACCAGAAGAATTAGTAACAGTGTTTATAATGATTTTACTATAGCCTTGAATATTAGATTGATTAGTAAACTTCTTAGCATTGTTACCACCTGTACCAGATGCATTTCTATATTTAAGTTTAAGAACATTACCTTGAATTGGTTTCTTACCAAAGATACCGTCACCAAATGTTAATTTAAATTTATCACCAATTTGTGGCTCTGTAAAGTAAACATTTGATGTAGCATTAATACCAAATAATGTTTCTTTCTTTTCCCAGTCTGAGTATGTGCTATTAGCAGCTGTTGTACTATCTTTAACTGATACAACTAAATGTCTTGTATCTATATTCTTATTACTAATATCTACTGTAAAGTTATTTGAATTATCTGCAATAGCAAATTCTTCTACAATAGCACCTTCATATATTGCTACATTAGATACAGCATATGTCGTAGTATTGGAAGTAGTATTAACAGTTGGTTTAATGATAAGATCTTCTTGAGTACTAAATTTAAGAGACTTACCATCTACAGTTGAATTGAATATTGTCCACTTAGGAATAGAGATTGAACTAGGTGCATCATCAGGTTGTATTTCGATATTAACATAAGCAACAGCAGAGTGAACTGAACGGGGTACGTAGTTAAGTTCTTTAATGTGTGCTAATATACTATCTCTTTCCTGCGCGGTGTCTAAGAACATCTCATTAGAAAGCATATTAATATAATAATTGTTAAGTGAAGTATTGTAAGAAAGAACATCTAACAATACATTTATATTTGATCCTTCGAAGTCATAATCACGAATGATTGATTGACTCTTCATGTGGGTTTTCAGATTTGATTTAATTTTATCAAAATCCAAATCCACTAAACTTGTTGCTGAATTTGCTGCCATTATCGTACCCTATCTAAAATTATGCTAAAAGACTGAGGAGACTCAGAACTTCTAACGGCATATTCTATTACTGCAAGATACTGGTTTTTATCAGGATCACCTTCGATCATAACATCCATAAGGTTACATCTTGGTTCATAGTTCTCTATTGTTTCTCTTATAGCATCTGCTAGACGTCGTTCTGTTTGAGCACTAAAATTTTCAAACAACATCGCTTTTAAATCTGATCCTATTCTAGGTTGCATCAACCTTTCATATCTATCGGTTAATAGTAAATTTTTAATAGAAGTCTCTATTGCTGCTTCGTTAGTATGCAACAATAAATCATCAGATACAGGATGTGTAGCCATATCTGCTCGAATATCTGAATAAACTTTATCTAAACGTCTAGTTGCCATAGATTTATTTATAGTATTAGATACCGAGGTCGTTTAGCTTAAAAGAAAGATTACTTGTCTCTAAAGCGAACTTGGCTTCTAACTCTGCCTCCATTTTTTTCATTTGTTCTTCTTGAATTGCTTCAAACTCTACATCAAGCTTTGCTTGTGCTGATTCAGCAACCTCATCTAACTTTGATTGAATATCTATTTTTGGTAACTCTTTTGGTAATTCTACCGCCGGCATATCTAATGATGATAACGGTGTTCCTTTTTCTTTTGTCTCACCTTCAGCAGTCTTTTCTACATTAGGAATTAACTTACATAGATTATCCATGTTTAATTCACCAGATAATAATTGACCTTGTATCTTATCAAAATCAACTCCAGGTATATCACCATACTTTGCCTTTAATGATTTCATCTCACTAAGGAATCCTGGATCACCTAATTTAGCATTATTTACTAATGACATTAAATCACCTTGTAAACTTAAATTAGGTATCTTAGGTAATTCTGGTAAATTTATTTCTGGCAATTCTATATCTAAAGAAGGTAGTTCTATTTCTGGTAACATTTCTTTTAAGGATCCCAAACCTTTACCTATCTCTGCATCCAAAGTACCAGCTAGGTCATCTAACGAACCCATTATACCATCAGCACCTTCAGTTAATTTACCAAAAGCTTCTTTAGCTCCTGCAGCCATGTCTTGTAATTTTTTTAATTTTGGATTAGGGCCGCAACTCATTATGCACCCTCTAATGTTGTTACTCTAGCAGCTAATGATGTGACGTTAGCTTCTAAATCTGTTACTTGTGTTTCTAATACTTTTATTCTTGCTGCTGCTTCATCTAAAGCGTTATTAGCATATGTTGGAGCGACATTCCAATTAGCAGCTACGTTAGGAGTATAAGGTAATTCATCAGAAAAAGATAAATTAGTTCCATCTGTTTTAACTACAAATGTATTTGATCCACCTGCAATTGGCATATTATAAAGAGCATCACCAGAGCTGTTGACATATGCAACTTTATTATTTACAATTTTCATATCAGCCATAATTTACTCCTATTTTGGTGGTGAGGTTTCACCAACACCTAATCCTGCTGTATCATCATGTGTATGACCATGACCACTTATGCCATTAGATACGTGATCAACAGTTGCTGTAGATGTACCAGTTATATTAACATTATTATTAATATTCGATACTGAAGCAGTTGTGCCTTGCGTTCCAGTAATAGTTTCGGTATAATTACCACCAACTGTATCTGTGAAGTTAGCTTTATAATTTTGGACTACATCAAGTGTAATAGTTTCTGTTCTAGCTCCTTCAACTATAATACTACTATTTGCTTTAGTCTTCTCATTATAGTTACCTACAACACCTAAATTATAATTACCAACAATACCAATATCAGCATTACCTTTATGAAGCTCAGTTAAATTACCTGCTAATTGTTTATTCTCATTAGCATTAAATGTAAATTGAACATCACCATTAATTGTTTCTGTATGAGATTTACCTACTGTAATAGTTTCAGATCCTAATATACTAGTTACATCATGGCCAGTATCAGCGACATCTTTATTACCAACAGTAAAATAATTATTCCCGTTAATCTGCGTAGCTCTATCTGAGAGAATCTCTGTTTGATGATTACCACCTATCTTTTCTATTTTATCTTTTCGAACTGTAAGAAAATAATTACCTTCTATCTCTTCATATTTATTTCCCTGAACTAATACTTTTGCATCACCTTGAATTGTTACATTACAATTACCAGAGATATATGCATTTTTATCTTTAACAACTATTTCATAATCATTACCAGTTATCTTTGTGCTACGATCGCCACTATGAACTATCTCTTGATAAGATCCTGATGCTTGATGATAATATGCTATTCTATTATTACCTGGAGTATCATCTACTTCTTGTATAATACCATTTTCTGATTCTATTACTTTATTATAAGGATACTTAGAAACATATTCTTTATCTTTTACAGATTTACCATCAGTATTTCTAGCATGCGGCTCTTCCCAATTTACCGTTTCATAATCAACACCATCTTTTTCGGGCAATACTTCAAAGTCAGTTGTAGGTGCTTTAGCTTTTGGGATATCGGTTATTCTTAATGCTCTTCTTTTTATAACTGATCTATGTCTCTCTGCAAATAATCCTCTTGCTAATCTAGATATATCTACTTCTTCTAAACCATTAACTTCTTCACCATGTAAATCTTTGTTCTTAGGGAATACTTCATTTGGATCATTAAATCCTAATGTGCCATCAGCTTTTGCTATTGGTATTCCTGGAAAGGATCCTATAATAAAAGGTTTTTGATAAGCAGTCTCATCAATAAAGAAACCTATTACCCAAGTTCCTGGAACTATACCTACTGCTGGTCCACCAACACCAGATCTAGAACCGTGAGAAGCATTTGATAATACCGTTGCCCATGGTAAGCTCTCTGTTGGAACTTTACTTTTATCTTCTGGATGAACTCCAAAGAATCTTACTTTGACTCTTCCTAATTTAACAGGATCATCTCTATCTTCAACGACACCCATGTGCCATTGAAATCTTTCATATTTCACTTCACTCTTACTTGCCATTATAATCTCCGGATCCAGGTCCTGGTCTACATGCTATAATATTACATTGATATTGATTAGGTATAAATGTGTGTATTATATCTTTTATAATATAATGTCCTGATAAAACTGGATCATCTACAATTTCTACCGAACCATCATTTGTTTCGGTTGTGTTATCTTGAGTACCAATTTTAACTTCTACTACTTTACCTGCAGATAATCTACTATTGCCTGGTACAGTAAATCCAATCATATTATTATACATTAAATCCATAAATGCCCATTTACGTGGTAACATATCTGGTCTATTCATATAATGAGAAAGACCGTCTGCGTATATGTAATTAGATTCAGTAGGATCTTGATTATATTTTTCACCAAAATATTTGTCATCTGAATTTAATGGTTTATTAAATTTATATTCTGAATATGAACCCATTTCGTCTACTACATTAACTGTATTAACATTTACAGATTGAGTAACAAAATCTATTTCTACAACTTGATTATGTAATTTACCTTTATCGGCTAATTGCCATATATTGTTTCTTTGCAGTTGTGTGAATCGAGTCATATTATAATTTGCTCTACCACTTATTGATGTTGCTTCAAATGCTCCATAGTTATATTTTTCATCCTCTGGTATTTCATCTATTCCATCTTTAAATAACTTATCTAATAATCTAAAATTATATCCATCCATATTTTGGAAAAACATATATGTGCTCGAGCTGTCTGCTTTATATGCGAATGCAGCTAAAAATTCGATAGCATCTAAGGGTGCTTTTCTAGGAACAATAACATGAGCTGATCCTTCTGTCTCATCTATGTTTATCTTATCGCCGGCTTCTGTATCTATAATTTTTTCTTTTGTTTCACCAATAAATGTATCCCAAACATCTTGAACTATTTCATTAACTGGCTTAGCAAAGTATTGTGATACACTGTCTGCAAATGTGCATGCAAACTCTGCTTCTGACATAAATGAAATGTTATATTGTTTAGCAGTGTTCTGTGTATTGGGTGTAATATTAGTTATAGAGGATATTCTAAAAAGATGAGTTCTGTCTGGATGTTCTTCATCAAGATAACTTTCAGACTTCCAAGAAATACCTAACCACTCAGCACCTTGATAACCTTGTTCATTTAAAACATCAGATACATCATTTAACGTTAATGTGCCTTGCATAGATCTTTTATCAATACTTTCTGTGATAGATAAAGATTGTAATTGGGTAGTAACAGATCTAACTTGGTTAGAGTGTGGACTTAGGATCCATATTTCCTCTATACCTTGTGTGCCTGGAGATTGAAATGTTTTATCACTCATTTTTCAAAAGATCCCTCAAATTCTTTTCGGCTTGTTTAGCATATGCTCTTTCCAACAACATTACGTTTCTTTTAGCTTCATTCTGTTCATCTTCATAATCATAAGCATATACTGCTGTGAGTCCGGTAGAATTGATCGTCGCGGTATCTTTTGAGTATAAATTTCCGTCTGAGTCTTTATAATGTAATATTGTAGATTGAGCTGTTTCTATAGAACCGTATTTCTTTTTCATAAAGCTTTCAAATGATCTAGTATCCATATACCAATCATAAACAGGATCTATAATATTATTAGATAACAATACTAACCACATTCTATCTACGGATCCATAATAATCATATGCTAATGTCCAAGGTTTATCTACATCACTAACTGTATAAGGTAAAAATGCTAATGCATCTTCTTTTACAATATCTCTTATAACTACTTTACGTAGTATATTACGCATTTGTAAACCATCATATTCCATTAAAGGATATTGTTCAAAATAATTCATTATTCAAAATCCTCTTGAGTGATGATATCGATTTCCATAAAGCTTAAATTAAGAGTAGTAACAACAGGAGCACCAGTTTCTTTAAAGAAAGCTGTTCCGCCAGCACCATAGTCTGCATTCATTTCTGTTATTACACAAGGTTTAAATCTAAATCTGTCGCCTTCTACGTCTCCATCGATCATAATATCTACTGCTTGTGGATATTTAAACATGAAGTTACCTTCTGCGCCTGCATCCATACCAAGAAAAGAAGGGTGCATATCTTTTCTTAATTTTTTAATAATATTATGTAATGTTGTACCTTCGTCTCTATTTCTAGGAGATAATGTCCATGAGAATTGATGTCTTCTTAATGATACACCTTGTAATACAGCAGCTTCAACCGGGTTGACAGCAGTTCCAGTTCCTACACCAATAGCATCTTCAACACTATTCAATCCTAATGTAGCTGCAGCACCAGTTAATACTTTTAATGCTTTACTCTTACTAGCTAACGATGCTACGAAAGGTGCTTGTGCAGCTCTACCAGTCATAGCAGAACCTGCTGCTACTTTGTCTTCTGTTTGTTCATTACTATCATTAAAGACTTTAAAATCAGTGGTTAATGATTCAATAGCGTCAGCACTATCAAAATCAACTAACGTCTCTGTTAATTGACCAATCATAGAACCTAATTCCTTATTGGCAAAGTTAACCTGATACATATCCCTCAATTCTTTAGGTAGAGGTAATGTAATATCAAATTTTGTGGTTTCTTGTTGATTAGTTCCGGTAAATGAATATTCTTTAAATGCCATATTAAACGAATGCGTTCCTACATCCGAAGGGAATGACATACTCTCGCGAGTCATATTGTCTTTACTACGTCTCACTACCTCTTGAACGGGTACGAACGTATGTCTTGATGCTTTACCTTTAGCCATAATTACTTTTCTCGATAAATATTTATATGAGTTACAAAGGGAAGTTTAAACCTGTTAATTCCTATAAGTATTTAGGTAACCCTACTAATATTATTTATCGTTCCTTATGGGAATGCAGGTTAATGATTTATTTAGATAAGCATCCAGATGTTTTAGGATGGGCTTCTGAAGAGATTTCTATACCTTATAGAAGTCCTATAGACGGTAGAATGCATCGCTATTATCCAGACTTTTACGTGAAACGTAGAGTAGATGGTAAATTAAAAGAAACAGTTATTGAGGTTAAGCCCTCTGAACAGTGCGTACCACCTAAATTAAAACATAAGAAACCTACTAAGAAATATCTTGCAGAGGTTAAGCGTTATGGTATTAATGAAGCTAAGTGGAAAGCAGCAACTGCTTTTTGTAAAGATAGAAAATGGGATTTTAAATTAATGACCGAGAAGGAATTAGGAATTAAGTATGGCTAAACGCTTTTTATTTCAAAGATTATTAAAAGAAGGTATAGAAGAAGGCTTTAAACCTGGCGAAACTCAAGAAGCCAAAGAATGGTTTAGGGATAAAGCTGCACAATTAAAAGATGTGCGACCAGATAGATTAATGACTCGACCTGGTGCTAAGAAAGTAGCTTATTTCTGGCGACCTGGAGAAATGTATCTGTTTCAATACAGACCAAAAGAATATTTAAATGAAAAACAACCCTACCACGATAGATTTCCGTTAATAATGTTATTAAACCAACACTCAGCAGGTTGGTTTGAAGGTATTAATTTTCATTATTTACCTTATGAATTTAGAGCACAACTATTGGATAGAATGTATCGCTTTAGAAATAGCGATGATGTAATGAATACTAATTATAGATTACAAACTTTAACATGGCATAAATTGATACGAAGATTCGGTGGTAAAGAGCTACACACACCCTGTGTAAAGCGTTATATAAATAATAATGTCAGAGGTCGATTTATAAAAATACATCCAGCAGAATGGGACCTCGCAATTATGTTGCCTATAGAAAGATTTAGAGGCGCATCAAGAAATAAAGTCTGGATGCAAAGTAGACAGAAATTTCAATAATGGCTTTTAATGTAAATGATTTAAAATCAGCGGTATCAGAACATGGGTTTATGCGCCCAGATACTTTTTTGGTTACTTTTACTAAACAAACAAAAGGCCAGAAGCAAATAACTGATGATCCTGAATCACTTACGTTGTTTGCTAATGCTGTCAACGTTGGTGGTATATCATTTGATATAGCAGAGATTCAACGACAAGGTTTTGGACCTTTAGAAAGAAGAGCGAAGGGAGCTATATTCCCTCCAATCAATATTACCTTCATGATGGACGGTAAAGGAATGGTTTATGATTTCCTTTATAAATGGTCTAATTTAGTTATGGCTAAACAATTAGATGAAGGTGAATTTTCTACAGATCCTGGTGGTGGTTTTTTTGGTGAGGTTGGATATTATGATGATTATATCTGCGATATAGATATCACTATGTTTGGTGATAAAGGTCGTGGTAAGAAGAATGATGATTCCGATGCTGAACCAAAAGCAAAAGGTGGTATAATGAATTGGCATTTGTATGATGCATGGCCACAAGTTATACCGGAAGCAGCTTTAGGTTGGAAACAAACTGATGAGATTCTAGAAGTAACCGTTCAGTTTACTTATAGAGCATGGAATGCAAGTATGGGAGATCCTGTTACTACTGCAGATCCAGAAGGTAGATTAAATCTATTCCAGTTCCTATCCAAAATGAAAGGTGCTTATGAAATCGCTAAGACGATTAAGAAACCTCGTAATGTACAAGATGCAATACAGGTTGTAAATAATGCGAAGACTCTCGGGTCTTTATTTGATTAATAATGGAGAATTATTATGGGATTGCCTAAAATTGACGCTCCGAGTGTAAATGTTAAACTTCCATTTACGAAGAAGAGTGTATCTTTAAGACCGTATACGGTTAAAGAAGAAAAAATATTATTGTTCGCCCAATCCAGTCAGGAGAGTGCGGAAATTTCAAAAGCTATCAATCAAGTTCTAGCTAACTGTATTCAAGACGATACTAAAGTAGATGACTTACCTGCCTTTGAGGTAGACTTTTTGTTTTTAAAGTTAAGATCAATTAGTGTGAACAACATCGTTAAGCTCAAGGTAAAAGATGAAAAGGATGGTGAAGAGACATATTATGATACAGAAGTAGATTTAGAGAATGTAGAAATAAATATGGATCGAGCTGAAGATCCAAATATTAAATTGAATGATGAATATCAAATTAAATTGAGATATCCTAAATTTGGTGTTTTAAGTGAAATGAAAATAGATGCAGCACAACCAACTGAGTTTTTATTTGACTTGATTGGTAAATGTATTGAATCTATTTACAATGATGAAGATGTTTTTATATTTGACGATTACTCTGAGAAAGAGCAAAAGGATTTTGTAGAATCATTAACATCTAAAAATTTAGCAGAAATAAGTAACTTCATGCAGAATGTACCACAGGTAGAGCACGATATAATTTATGATGCAGACGGTGTTAGTAAAAAGAAAACTCTTAGAGGTATCTACGATTTTTTTACATTTGCCTAAGTCACACTGACCTAGGCAACTATTACCAATTGATGTTTAATATGGTGCAACACCATAAATATTCTGTAACGGAGTTAGAGAATATGTTTCCGTTTGAACGAGATATGTACGTTGAAATGTTACTAGAGTGGTTAGAAGCGGAAAAAGAACGTCAGCAACAGAGAAAGTTCTGATGCAATATAGAGGTAATAGAAATGGCAGAATCACAAGACAACAGTCGAAATGAAGTCGAAATAGATCTCGATAAGTATATGTCACTAATTGAAAAATTAGATATGGCAGAAGATACTATTAAAGAGATGCAAGAAGAAGCTGCTGAAGCTAAAAAAAGACTAGCTCCTCCAAAAAGAAAATTCATGGATATCTTTTTAGATGACAATGATGTAAACGAGAAGGCAATCATCGGTTTTATATCATTTGCTTTGATGACTATATTTGGTATATGTGATCTAGTAACAGCTTTCGCAGGACAAGATCTGGTAATATCAGACACCATCTACACATCATTTGTTGTAGTTACATTAGGTGCATTTGGTATATCAGAAGCAGGCAGAGCCTTTGGCAAGTAAGGAAAAATAAATGGCCGATACAGACAGACCTACAAGACCATTACCACAAGGTGGTGGAAACAAGAAGTTGATGAATGATGTTATTCATCATCAGCAAAAGGTTTTTGGTATTATAGGCCTACAACAGCGTAATCTTAATACACTCAATAAGAACTTTACGGTCCTTATGGAGAAGCTGGTTACTGCTGAAGACCTGGCTGGAATCAATAGTGCAATGGAGAGCTCTGGTGGTAGTATATCTGCTGAAGATGCTGCTTCATTGCTACTAGCTAATCAAGAATTATTAAAAAATAACGTAGAACTAAAACAAGAAGTTTTTGCTATGTCTGCTAATTTAACAGAGATGGTAGAACTTACTAAACCTATATCAGCTCATTTTAGAGAAGCAGCAGAAGGTCAAAAAGGTCCTACAACTGGCGGCGGCGGTGGCGGCTGCTGATGCTGATGCTGCTGCTGCTGCGGCTGCTGCTCAGC
>PVBE012992621.1_pt1 | contig 63291 bp, 40 predicted proteins | sample 1631181 | NCBI WGS metagenome assembly PVBE01 (sample SAMN08397723, study PRJNA350692) | Marine metagenome, whole genome shotgun sequencing project. | isolation source: water | place: Pacific Ocean | collected 2012-04
AGGTAGACGCTGGAGCAGAAGTACTCGGCGCCAGCGTTCTGGGCAGGGTCGATGTCTTCCTCGTGGATCTGAAGGCGACCACGGATGGCACTGGTGCCTGTGGGGCTGCTGTAGGGGTACGTGATCTGTCCTGACGCGGGGCTCTGCTCATACTTCGGAGCACCGCTGCGCCCGTCATTCAAGGAGGACCAATATGTGTCGGCGCAGCCGATACCCAAGGAGCTGCAAGGGGTGGCCTGGCAGCTACCGCAGCCGGGCTCGCTCACCGCGCAGAAGCCGTGCTTGAGCCAGCTCTGGCCGATCTGTTCGAAGCGGTCGTTCTTGAGTCGGTAAATCTCCTGACTGATCACGGGGTGGTTCGTGTTGTTGGACTGCCAGATGACGGTCGTGTCACCAATGTTGCAGGACTGCGTCGCGAGGCTGTAGGCACGGATGCCGTTGGCAGTGCCCCAGTAGCGGATGTCGTTTTGGTTGCCGCCATCGACGCCGACCTGGTGTACGACAATGTCAGGACCTTGGGCGTTGGCAAGGCCAGTGAGAAGGAGGCATGCGAGCGCTGCCTTTGGTGCGAGGTGCTTGATCTTCATGAGGAGTATCTTTCTTCAGAGGGTTACTAGGCGAGAGCAGGCTCACGTCTTCCAGAGACCGTGTTCGAGCCCTCAGGGGGTGGGTGGAGACTCTCCCAGTAGCCATTGAGCTAGGCGGGGAGCCCCATTTATTGTGTCCTATGCCATTGGATTTTGCGGGATATATCCCGTTTCCGGGCTCCGGTGAGCCATATGGCGAGCGGTTAATTTACACCCTCTAGATGGAGAGCAGGCTCGTGGGGTTCCGTAAGAGGAATGTACGAGGGCCTAAAGCCCCGTTTTGAGCGGTTTAAGGGGTTTTTTTAGCTTGGGCGACAGCTCAATTTTGCCGCCTGAACTCTCACCCTTCTCGTCTCTTCTTGGCCTCTTGGAGGCATCTCGTGGCCTCTGGCTCGTCTCCAAGGCGGCGTGAGCACTCGGCCATAAACTCCCAGGGGTTGGGGTCTAAAGGCGCAAGTCGGGCTGCGAGAGAGGCCTGTTCCCTGGCCTCCTCCGTGCGTTTCAGACCCAAGAGGGCGCTCGCGAGCATGAGGCGAGTGGCTGCGTCATCGCGCACGGCGAGCGCTAGTTCGTATTGCTCCGCTCCCTCCTCAAGGCGCCCGAGCTGGCAGAGCATGCCCGCGAGGTTTTCGCGCGCTTGGAGGGAGTGGGGGTCTTCTTCTAGCGCTCGCTCGAAGAGCGCGAGGGCGCTCTCAGGGTCATTTGCCATCGCGCGGAGGACACCGAGCATGTACAGGAGCTCCGGGCTCTCTCCAGCCTCTTCGATCCCGACGCGCAGCACCCCTTCCGCCGCTGCGGGGTCACCCTCTTGATAGAGCAGGAACTCAGCGAGGTCCTTGCGAGAGTCGACACGAGCGGGCTCGCGCTCTATGGCGCTCTGAAGCTCACGCACATACCCATCCCCGTCTCCGCGCAAGAGCGCAGCCCACGCCAAGCGGCGCGCGTTGTTTGCGCTGGGGATGAGCGCCCAGTCTTCGAGGAAGCCGGCGTCCGATTCCAGCGTCTCCAAGAGCGGGGCGCGCTCGTTGGAGAGCTGGGCGTCAGCCTGTGGAGTCCAAGCGTCTCGCAAGGGCTGCGTCGCTTGGAAGGAGAGCTCGGCTTGTCTCTCCCGGTATTGGATGACGGCGCTGTGAATCCAAAAGACGCTCAACAGCGCGCTGCAGCAGAGGAAGGTACGACCGCTCCCAGTGAGAGCACCGGAGACCTTCAAGGTTGAGGATTGCAGGCGGACGAGCTCCCGCGTGAGGAGCCGAATGCACAGGAGCCCGATGAAGGCGAGGATCCCTGCGATGGCGAGCGCGAGGAGGAAAGGGACGGAGCTGTAGAGGCCTCTGAAGGTGAAGAAGGCGGCCGCGAAGAGGGTCGTGATGCCGACCTCCTCGATCCCAGTGAGGTCCCTCCATCGCTTGAGCTTCCCCGCAGGTATCGGGGCCCCCTTGGCGTGGGCCGGGCGGTCTTTACGCGGCGCCCACACCAGCCTCCCTAACCCGAAGTAGAGGGCGTCCTTGGGGCAGACGCTGACGCAGTCGAGGCACTTCATGCAGCCAGCGTCGATCACTTGGCCAAAATCTCGGACCTCCAACGCGACCTGGACGTTCGAGGTGCAGGTCGCGGTGCAGTGCCCGCAGCCCTCGCATGCGTCAGTGACGCGGATGCGTCCCGGGGCCACCTTGTCCGCGAGGCCGAAGAGCGCACCGTAGGGACAGGCGTAGGTGCAGAAGCCCTTGGAGCCGAGGAAATACACGATCAAGAAGCCACCGATGATCAAGGTCAACACAGCGATAGGCCAGGGCGGGAACGTGTCCCAGAAGCCGGTCTTCGTCCACTCCGTCCTCCCCTGTGAGAAGTCGTCACCGATCCAAAGGCGGTAGACGAGAGGCCAGAGGAACATGTAGACGAAGGCTACGCTCGGGATGAAGAGGAGCGCGCGGGAGCGCAGCGGCTTCGGGCGGATGCCGACCTTGAGCAACAACCAATGGCAGGCGTCTTGGAGCGCGACCATGTGGCAGGCCCAACCGCAGAAGAAGCGGCCGAAGATCGCGGTGAGCAGAGCCGCGGCGATGAAGAAGACGAGGCCCGCGTTCACCACAGAGTGTTTGGAGAACTCCATGGCTTCGGATGGCTCCAGCGGCGCCAGCGTCTCGCCGGTGGAGTACCAGTGCCAGACGTGTGCGACGATCGCGACGTGCACGAGCACGAGGACGAACGCCCGGATACGGCTCGCGCGGGAGCGCGCTATCTTGCTCCCGGGCACCTTCTCGCGATCTTCAATCGTGCAGGAGCTCACGGCTCTTGAATGTTACTACCTGCGCGGCTCGAGGAGAGGCTTCCCCGTGAGGTACTGACCGGGCCAAGGTTGGTCAGGGTATTCGTAGTGCGTGGCGGCGTGGAGCGTGAGATAGGGGTCCGCGAGGTGTGGGCGCGCGAGGGCGCAGAGGTCAGCCCGGCCTGCTCCGAGGACCGTGTTCGCGTGGTCTGCGCCCTGGATCGCGCCTACAGCCATCACGAGAGCGTCTGTCTCGTGCTTGATCCGTTCGGCGAAGGGGACCTGGTACATGCGCCCGTAGACGGGCTCGGAGTCTGGGGAGTTCCCCGCGCTCGAGACGTCGATGAGGTCGCAGCCGGCTGCGTGCAGCGCCCTGGAGATCTCCACGGCGTCATCCACCGTCAAGCCTTCCGGGTGCCAGTCGCAGGCAGAGATGCGGCAGGCGATGGGCCTCTCCTTAGGCCAGGCAGCGCGGACCGCCTCGAAGACCTCGAGGGGATAACGCATCCGGTTCTCAAGGGAGCCTCCGTACTCGTCATCGCGCGAGTTCGAGAGGGGGGAGAGGAAGCTCGAGAGCAAGTAGCCGTGCGCCATGTGCAGCTCCAAGAGATCGAAGCCTGCTTCCAGAGCGCGACGGGTGGCGGCGACGAAGTCATCTCGCACGCGGTCCATGTCCTCACGGTCCATCTGCTTGGGCGCCGGCCAGTCAGGGCGGAAGGGCTCGGAGTCCGGACCCATCGTCTGCCAGCCCCCGTCGGTGAGGGGCGCGTCCTCGTTGCCCTCCCATGCGTGGCTCATAGAGCCCTTGCGGCCAGCGTGTGCCAACTGGACGCCGACCTTGGCGGACGAGCGCTCGTGGGCGAAGTCGACGACGCGCTTCCAAGCAGCGGTGTGCTCGTCGGTGTAGAGCCCGGCGCAGCCGGGGGTGATGCGCCCCTCCGCAGAGACGTTGGTCATCTCCGTGAGGATGAGGCCAGCGCCTCCGATGGCGCGGCTCCCGTAGTGGACGAGGTGCCAGTCATCGACGAGACCATCCTTCGCGGAGTACTGGCACATCGGGGAGACGACGATTCGGTTCTTGAGCTCAAGCTCGCCCACTTTGAGCGGGGTGAAGGCCGGCGGGGCGGGGAGAGCGTCGCTGGCGGGAGCCGCGCCCTGCGCCGCGCGGAACTCTTCGTCTGATTGGGCGACCAGCGCGGGGTCGCGGAGCTTGAGGTTCTCGTAAGTGATGCGCTTCGAGCGCGTCATCAGGTTGAACTGGAACTGAGCGGGCGTCTGGCGCACATACCTCGACGCGTTCTCAAACCACTCGAGGCTGGTCTGCGCCGCCTTCTGCAGCTTGATGACGTCGACCCTACGAGACTCCTGATAGGCGGCGAGGGCCTTGGGGATGTCAGTGTCCCCGTGGGTGCGGAACGCCTCGACGAGCGCGACGGCGTCTTCCATGGCGAGCTTGGTGCCAGACCCGATCGAGAAGTGCGCGGTGTGAGCAGAGTCCCCCAAGAGGACGATGTTGCCGTGCGCCCAGCGCTCGCAGCTGATGGTGGGGAAGGTCCTCCACATCGACTGATTAATCAGGAGCTCGTGGCCAGCGAGCTCTTCCGCGAAGAGCTCGCTGCAGTAGGCGGCGGTCTCCTCCTCAGTCACGTCCTCTAGCCCCGCGGCCTTCCAGGTCTCTTCGCGACACTCCACGATCCAGGTCGAGGTGTCACGGTTGAACGGGTAAGCGTGGACGGTGAAGAGGCCGTGCTCGTTCTCCTTGAAGATGAAGGTGAACGCCTCGAGCGGCTTCGTCGTCCCGAGCCAGCTGAACTTGCACTTGCGCCAGTCGAGCTTGGGCTGAAAGACGTCCGCGTGGCGATCTCGAATCGCGCTGTTCACGCCGTCGGCGGCGATGATGAGGTCGTAGTCGCTGTAAGCGTCGAGCTCATCGACATTGACTCCGAACTCGATCTCGATCCCGAGCTCACGGCAGCGCTCGTGGAGGATGATCAGCAGCCTCTTGCGGGAGAGACCGCAGAATCCGTGCCCTGTCGAGAGCATGCGGCCGCCTGGGTAGAAGGTCTCGATGTCGCTCCAGTAAGCGAAGTTCGACCGGATCTCCTGGAAGCTCTCGGCGTCTGCCTCTTCGAAGCCAGAGAGCGTCTCGTCACTGAACACGACGCCCCAGCCGAAGGTGTCATCTGGCTGGTTGCGTTCGAGGATCCGGACCTCTGCGTCAGGGAACGCCTTCTTGAGGAGGATGCCTGAGTAGAGGCCCCCGGGGCCGCCGCCGATGGAGAGGACACGCATGGCAGGCTCAATCCTTCCAGAACTTGGGGACGAGTGCGACGAGCAGGGCGTAGAACTCAAGGCGACCGAGGAGCATCAGCGCGGACATACACACCTTGCCGGCTGAATGGAGCTCCTCAAAGGACCCCGCAGGACCGAAGCGGTCGAGGCCTGGGCCGATGTTACCGAGGCAGGTGCCTGCGGCGGCGACGGCCTCGATCATCGTCATCCCGCAGGCAGTCAGGAAGAGGGCCCCAAGGATCAACGTCGCGGTCCAGAGCAGCGCGAAGTCGATGACGCTTGAGACGATGCTCTCGGAGATGCTGACGCCGTCCATCTTGACGACTGTGACCCTGCGCGGGCTCGCGGCGCGGCGCAGCGCGGAGACCGTCGCCTTCGCCAAGATCGTGACCCGCGCGAGCTTGATGCCGCCAGAGGTCGAGCCGACGCAAGCGCCAGACATGATCAACAAGAGCAAGAGGGCGCGAGAGACCTCGTGCCAGCCGTTCCAGTCCGTGCTGGCGAAGCCGGTGCTCGTGCCAAGGCTCGCGACTTGGAAGAGCGAGTGTCGGATGGAGGTCGAGATGTCTGGGTGGTCGGGGCGGCCGAGCCAGGCGATGGTCGCGCTGAAGAGGACGATCACGCCGATGTAGACCCGCCACTCTGTGCTCTTAAGCATCGCAGCGAACATGCTCTTTGGGCCGCGGTGCAGGCAGAGCGTGTAGAAGGAGAAGGCGGTCCCCGCGAGGACCATCAGCGCGATCACGGTCCCTTGGACGGCCCAGGTGTCGTAGTGGCCGAGGCTGGCGCCGTGGTTGGAGAAGCCGCCTGTCGCCACGGTAGTGAAGGAGTGGAGGACCGCGTCGAAGGGGGTCATCCCCGCGAGCCACAGCGCTCCGATACCGGTGAGGGTAAGCCCTAGGTAGACCCACATCGTCTCGCGCGCGCTCTCCCGCGCGAGGGTGGTGCGGACGTCGCTGTCGAAGCCGGCGACCTCACTCTGGAAGAAGTTCCTGCCGCCCATGGGCAGGACGGAGACGAGGACGACGACGATCCCCGCGCCGCCGAGCCACTGGGTGAGCGCGCGCCACAGGGAGAGGCCGTCGCTGAGCCCGTCGATCCGTTCACCTGAGAGGATCGAGGCGCCGGTGGTGGTAAATCCGGAGGCGGACTCGAAGATCGCGTCAGCGAGGTCAGGGATGGCGCCGTCTATGAGGAAGGGGAGGGCGCCGAAGACGACCGCCACCGCCCATCCTATGCCGACCGCGGCGAGGGCCTCTCGGCGGTGGAAGTCTGATGGGCGCTCGTCCTTTCTCCTGCGGTTGCTCACCCACAGGAAGCCACCGAAGACGATCGAGATGGCGCCGCTGATCCAGAGCGCTCGCGCCCCTGCGTCAGGACCCCAACTAGTCGCCACCGCGGCAGCGCACATTTCGGCGATGCCCGTGATGGCGATCATGGCGCCGACGAAGGTGGTTACGGGGCGACGGTTCATGAGTGTGAGTCCGCGTCGGTGATCCGCTCAGGGGGGAGGTATCGCAGGAAGACCGCGCGGGTGTCCGAGATGTGCTCCGCGATGGTCTCGGTCTCCCACTCGCTGGTGTCTATCGGCGGGAGACAGTCAGCTCTGATCTCACCACTCCGAATCAACCAAGAGCCCATCGGGTTCAGCGCCTCAATACCGCGCCAGATGATCGGGTATATGGGCGCCCGTGTCGCGACCGCGACGTGGAAGGGCCCCTTCTTGAATTGCTGGAGTCCGCCCAAGCGAGAGCGTGTGCCTTCGGGCGCCATCATGAGCGTGAGCTTCTCGGCCTGCAGGCGTTCGCCTGCTCGTGACAGACTCTCGATAGCGCGCCCGGCGTCGCTGCGGTCAACCTCTATCATCCCTAGCGCGATGAGGGCCCAACCGATCCCAGGGATGCGGCGAAACTCTCTCTTGTAGGCCACGCATGGTGACGGCGGAGCGTGGGCAGCGAGGAGGAAGAGGTCGAGGGTGCTGACGTGGTTGAAGAGGAAGAGCTTGGGTCCGGGAGCTTCTAGGTGCTCCTTCCCGTGGAGGTCCACACGGACGCCGGCCAAGCAGAGCGGGACCCGTCCCCAGATTCGGACGAGGAGCTGGAGGTTGCGACGAGTCCATTCTTGCAACGCGAGGGCGGAGATCGCGATGAGGGTGGCGCCGAGAGTCACCCAAACCAAGATGGGGAGGAAGGAGAGTGATGCGCGGAGCAAACCTCCAGGTCGCGTAGAGGAGAAGGGCGCGACGGCGTCGTGCGCATCTAGTCCATCGTCAGGGTCTTTCGTAGGGGGTTGATTCACGCGGTCCAAGAGCCCGGTTGAGGAGAGGATGTTATGCCCCAGCCTCCCTTCTTGGTCAGAGATCCTATGATGGGCGCCCATGCTCTCGCTCTTCATCTTCGCTGTGGTCCTCTCCGATGGCTCGTCAAGAGCCGGGGAGGTCGATTTTGCGCGTGATGTGCGCCCGATCCTCTCGGACAAGTGCTACGCCTGCCACGGCCCTGATCAGACCTCGCGCAAGTCAAAGCTGCGCTTGGACACGCGAGCGGGGACTTTCCAGGGGGGGCGCTCTGGCTTTCCCGCGGTCGTCCCTGGAGAGCGTGAAGAGAGCGAGCTCTGGGCCATGGTCACCACGGAGTTCAGCGAGGAGCGTATGCCACCGGAGGAGGGCGGGGAGGCGCTCTCTCCAGCGGAGATCGAGACCCTCGGGCGGTGGATAGATCAAGGCGCGGAGTGGGCGGAGCACTGGGCCTTTGTCACGCCGACCCAAGTGGAGCTTGAGCGGCACCCGCAGGACGACTGGTCCAATGGACCGATCGATGAGTACATCTGGCTTCGCATGCGCGAGGAGGGCTTTGAGCCAGAGGCGCCAGCCACGAAGGAGAAGCTCCTGCGCAGGGCGAGCTTCGACCTGACCGGGCTCCCGCCGACGCTCGAAGAGTTGGACACATTCCTCGCAGACTCAGAGGACGGAGCCTGGGACCGAGCGCTCGACAACCTCTTCTCTTCCCCGCGCTACGGGGAGCACATGGCTCGCTTTTGGCTCGACGCTGCTCGGTACGGTGACACCCACGGGCTCCACCTCGACTCGCTCCGCACGATGTGGCTATACCGCGACTGGGTCGTCTCGGCCTTCAACGAGAACAAGCCCTTCGATGAGTTCACGATCGAGCAGCTCGCTGGCGACCTGCTCGAAGATCCGACAGAGGATCAGCTCGTCGCGACCGGCTTCAACCGCTGCAACGTGACGACCGCCGAGGGCGGGCTCATCGCAGAGGAGTACCTCGTGCACTACGCCTTCGACCGGGTCGACACGACCTCGACGGTCTGGATGGGCCTCACGATGCGCTGTGCGAAGTGCCATGAGCACAAGTTCGACCCCTTCAGTCAGAAGGAGTACTACGAGATGATCGCCTTCTTCCGCGGGCTCGCGGAGGAGGCCTCCGATGGGAACGCGATCATCGCGGAGCCCGCGATCCAGGCGGCGACTCTTGAGCAGAAGGGACGCTTCAAAGAGCTCGAAGCTGTCGCGATGGAGCTCGAAGGGGAGCTTAACGGGCCACTCCCTGAGGTGGACGTCGAGCAGGCTGTATGGGAGGTCGAGCGCGCTGCAGAGCTCGAAGAGGTCTGGGAGACCCTCTCTCCCGTGGAGCTCTCCAGCACGAAGGGTGCGACCTTGGCCGTGGTCGAAGGTGACGTGGTGCAAGTCTCTGGCGAGAACCCTGCGACAGACGTCCACGAGCTCGTCTACGTCACGTCGCTCGAGGGTGTCCGTACGCTCCACTTTGAGGGGCTCCCGGACTCTGCAAACATCGCGGGGGGCTTGGGGCGCTCGGGCAACGGGAACATCGTCATGACGGGTTTTGAGGTCGAGGCCGCGCCCGTGGATCCCTCTGCAGAGTTTCAGCCAGTGGATATCGCTGAGGTGAAGACGAGCTTCTCTCAGGCAAACTTTCCTGTGGGGAATGTCCTCGTGGAGGGCGTCGGGACGGGCTGGGCGATTCACCCGAAGGTCAGCGACGCTTATGAGGTGATCTTCACCCTCGCTCGGCCGCTCACTTATGAGGGCGGCGCGAGGCTCCGGGTCCGGGCGAGGTATGAATCTGTCCACGCGAAACACGTGATCTCCAGGTTCCGCCTCTCTGCGGTCGCGATGCCTCTGATGCTCCCCGCGGAGCCTGGCCCGTGGCATCAGGCTGGCCCCTTCTTCACGGCGACGAGCGCAGAGGCCAAAGAGACAGCGTTCATCGACCCCGCGGCAAAGCTCGACTTCTCTGCTAGGAAGGACGCTCCGCGCGCTCCCGATGATGCGCGCGCTCCTGTCCAATGGGTGGACGAAGAGCAGGCGAACGGCGGAAAGACAGAGGGCCTCTGGGACTTTGTGGGGGAGGCTGATGGTGCGCCCGTTCACAGCGGGGCGACCTCTCGTCGGCAGGAGGGCTCGGGGCCCGTTCAGCACTTCTTTCACGGGGGATCGCGTCCGCTCTACTTGAGCAGCGGCGACCGCTTTTACGCGTGGGTCTACATCGACCCAGAGACTCCGCCCGAAGAGATCATGCTCCAGTTCCACGTCACCGGACATGACGCCTGGGAGCATCGCGCGAAGTGGGGGGCTGACAAGCTCCCTTGGGGAGGAGGCGCTGACGTCGCCGCCCACCGCCAGAAGGGCGATCTGCCAGCGAGAGGCGAGTGGGTGCGACTCGTGGTCGATCCGAGCGAGGTCGGTCTCGGACCTGGGCACGCGGTGGACGGGATGGCTTTCAGCCAATACGGCGGGCTCGCGCATTGGGACGATGCGGGGGTCGAGACGGATGCCCCCTCGCTCACCTTCAAGCCGTCGCTTTGGGGGCGCGTCGTGCACAAAGACGGCTCCATCCAGAACTACGAACAGAAGATCGGCGCGGTCTATCTCGCGCGCACGATCCAGGCAGCGAGTCCGCGCAAGTATGAGGTGAAGCTCGGCAGCGATGATGCGATCTGGGTGTGGTTGAACGGCGCCAAGGTCCACGCGAACGACGTCGCCCGTGGCGTCTCCGCGGACCAAGACAGCCTCAACCTCGAGCTCGCCGAGGGCAGGAACGAGCTCCTCATCAAGGTCGTGAACGCAGGCGGCGCCTTCGGCAGCTACTACCGCCTCGCCAACGAAGAGGTCAACGCTGAGACGGCAGCTATCGTCCACACGCTCCAGCGTCCCATTGAAGAGCGTGATGAAGGTGACGCTTTGGTGTTGCGAGACCACTTCCGAGCGACCACATCTGCCGCATGGCGCGAGCTCAAGGCGCAGTCGGACGCCGCTGTCACCGAACGAGACAGCTACAAAACCGGCTTCGCGCAGACCATGATCATGCGCGAGCGCCCCGATCCGCGGCCGACGCACATGCTCATACGCGGGCAGTACGACCAGCCGGGTGAGCGGGTGTACCCGAGCGTCCCCACGGCTTTCCCTGGTCTCCCGGAGGGCGCAGAGGCTGATCGACTCGGCCTCGCCCGCTGGCTCGTGTCCCCCGAGCACCCGCTGACCGCTCGCGTGATCGTGAACCGATTTTGGCAGCAGCTCTTCGGCACGGGGATCGTGAAGACCTCGGGCGACTTCGGGGTGCAAGGCGAGTGGCCGAGTCACCCTGAGCTCATCGACTGGCTGGCGGTCGAGTTCGTTGAGAGCGGCTGGGATGTGCAGCACATGCTCAGGCTCATGATGAGGTCCGCGGCTTACTGTCAGGACTCACGCGTGGCTCCTATGAAGCACGAGCTGGACCCAGAGAACCGCCTCCTTGCGCGGGGACCGAACCACCGTCTCGACGCGGAGGTCATCCGTGACAGCGCGCTCTACCACTCCGGTCTCCTCGTTGAGAGGCTCGGTGGCGCGAGCGTGAAGCCCTATCAGCCGCTGGGAATCTGGAAGGCTGTCGCCTACACCTCGAGCAATACGGCGAACTTCAAGCAGGACTCCGGCGACGCCCTCTACAGGCGCAGCATCTACACCTTCTGGAAGCGTACGGCGCCGCCGCCTGCGCTCTCCACCCTCGACGCTCCCAGCCGCGAAGAGTGCTGCGTCAAGCGAGAGCGGACAAACACACCGCTCCAAGCGCTCGTCCTCTTGAACGATGTGCAGCACGTCGAGGCCGCGCGCGCCTTCGCTGAGCGCCTCCTCACGACAGAGACGAGCGACATGGCGCGACTCGACCGCGCCTTCCGCATGGCGACCTCAAGGCAGCCGTCGGCTGAGGAGGTCGAGCTCCTCTTCTCACTCCTCAGCGCTCAGCAGGCCGTCTATGACGCAGACCCTGAGGCTGCGAAGGCCTTGATCGGGACAGGGGACAGCGCGCCCGATGAGAGCGTTGACCCCGCCGCGCTCGCAGCGTGGACCGTCGTCTCAAGCGCCGTCTTGAACCTACACGAGGCGATCACCAAGGGCTGAGATGAACCCCCTCCAGCAAAGGCATGAGCTCCTCACGCGTCGCGCGCTCCTGCGCGGGACGACCGGTGGCATCGGCGCTGCAGCGCTCTCGAGCCTCTTGGCCGGGGAGGCTGCTGCGGGCGATGGCGGCGTGATAGGGGCGACCCACTTCCCCGCGAAGGCCAAGCGAGTCATCTACCTCCACATGTCGGGCGCGCCCTCGCAGATCGACACGTGGGACTACAAGCCGGTCTTAGAGAAGTACTACGACGTCGAGCTGCCAGACTCCGTGAGGCAAGGACAGCGGCTCACGACCATGACCTCGGGCCAGGCGCGCTTCCCGATCGCGCCATCCAAGTTCGGCTTCGCGCGGCACGGTGAGACCGGCTGCTTCGTGAGCGAGCTCTTGCCCTTCACCGCAGGCGTCGTCGATGACATCGCGGTCATCCGCTCCCTCTACACCGAGGCGATCAACCACGACCCGGCGATGACCTTCTGCCAGACCGGACACCAACAGCCCGGTCGTCCGTCCCTCGGCGCCTGGCTCTCTTACGGCCTCGGCTCCGGAAACCAGGACCTGCCGACGTTCATGGTCATGACCCCGAGCTGGACCGGGCGCAACGACGCGCAGGCGCTCTTCAGCAGGCTCTGGTCCACAGGCTTCCTCCCGACGGAGCACCAAGGCGTCGCGCTGCGCTCACAGGGAGACCCCGTGCTCTACCTCTCGAACCCTGAGGGCCTCGACAAAGCCGGCAGGCGCCGCCAGCTCGACGCGATCGAGGCCTTGAACGCCAAGCACGCAGAGGAGACCGGTGACCCAGAGGTCCTCGCGCGCATGGCCCAGTACGAGATGAGCTTCCGGATGCAGGCCTCTGTGCCGGAGCTGATCGACCTCTCGACAGAGCCCGAACATGTGAAGTCCCTCTACGGGCCCGATGTGGAGAGGCCTGGCACCTTCGCCAACTGCACCCTCCTCGCGCGCCGCATGGCGGAGCGTGGCGTGCGCTTCATCCAGCTCTACCACCGCGGCTGGGACCAGCACGGGAACCTGCCCACAGACCTCACCGACCAGTGCCGTGACGTGGACCAGGCCTGCGCCGGGCTCATCCTCGACCTCAAGCAGCGCGGGATGTTCGAGGACACGCTCGTCGTCTGGGCGACGGAGTTTGGCCGCACTGTCTACTGCCAGGGCGGCCTCTCACGAGAGAACTACGGGCGCGATCACCACCCGAGGAACTTCACGGTTTGGATGGCAGGCGGCGGGATCAAGGGCGGCGTGCAGCTCGGGAAGACCGACGACTTCAGCTACAACATCGTCGAGGATCCGGTGCACATCCACGACCTCAACGCGACGATCCTGCACTGCTTGGGGATCGACCACGAGCGCCTCACCCATCGCTTCCGCGGCCGCGATTATCGGCTCACGGACGTCGAGGGGAACCTCGTGAAACAAGTCCTCGCCTAAGCGGGAGAGCGCACGCGGAGCGCGCGCGCGAGGACCTCGACAGAGAGCCTCTTCGTCTCGACCATCTCGCCGTCGACGACCACTGGTTGGGGCACGTTGAACTCAAGGCGCATGACCTCGAGGAGCTCGTGTGACACCTCACGCGCTGAGAGGTGTTTGCCGAAGATCAGGCGTGCGAAGAGCGTGAGGAGGCGCAAGCGCCCTGTGGCACCGACCCTGACGAGGTCCAATGCCCCGTCATCGAGGAGCGCGTCAGGGGCGACGGGCATGCCACCACCGGCGTGTTGGGTGAGGCAGGCCATGCCGAGCGCGTCCTGGCCGGGCGGACGCCCATCGATCTGGACTTCGACGGCGCTGGTGTCTCCTTTGAGGAGCTCGCGGAGAGCGGTCTTCGTGTAGGGCATCGCGCCTTCGCCGCGGCAGGCCGCGGCTTTGACAGTCACTCGCGCTGGGAGTCCCCAGCCGATCACGTTGATGGCGTGGCTGATCCCAGCGTCTGTTTCGAGCCGCGCGACATCAATCGAGCGCTCCCTCCCCTTGAAGAGCGCAGAGATGGCGTCGCGCTCACGGCGAACTCCAAGCGCTGACGCCAGGGCGTTCCCTGAACCGCAGGGGAGGACAGCCAGGGTCGGCATGGAGCTCTTTCCAGAGTCGAAGAGCCCGCTGACAGCCTGGTGGATGGTGCCATCTCCGCCGAGGATGGCGAGGGTGTCTGAGTCGCAGAGCCCGAGCTCTGCGACGGTGGCGCGCACGCCCTGTGGGTCTTCGTTCATCACGACGCGCGCGCTCGCGTCTAGAGCGAGGAGCTGTTGGATCACTCGGCCAGCCTCCCCGCTCCCGGCGACGGGGTTTGCGATGATCGTCAGAGCGCCAGTCATGGGAGCAGGTTACCGTGCGCAGGCTGAGGAGGCGTCTTATGGAGCTAGAGGAGTTGATCAATGGTGGCTGGGGGAGACACGAGACGGAGACCGAGGCCGTCGCTCAAGAGCTCGAGGAGCACGTCGGACTCGTCGCTGACCCCGGCCATGCCGCTGCCTTCAGCGCCCTCGCCTCGCACACCGTGGGGGAGCACCTAGGAGACTGGAGTCGAGCCGCACGCCTCATCGAGGCAGCAGTGAAGGGGCTCCAAGACGACGCCGCGTTGACCTCATCCCTGATCCTCTTAGGGGTCTCGCTGGAGTTCGGTGAGGACGCAGACGGGGCGACCGCTGCCTTCGACCGGGCTCGCGCGCTCGCCGGTGACGACGCCGTCTTCGCGGTGCGCACGCACCTCGCGCGGGCCTCGGCATACATGGGAGTCGGGACCTCAGCCGACCTGCTCCGTGAGCACCAGAGCGCGATGGAGGTCGTCAGTGAGATGACGGACACAGCGAGCGTCGACAGGCTCGTCGCGATCATCTCGAACAACGCGGCGAGTCATCTCATGGAGCAAGAGGAGCTCTCTCGCGAGGAGGCCGACGGGATGCTCCGCATCGCGGAGGCCGCGAAGGGCTCCTGGACGCGCGCTGGAGAATGGGTCAACCACGAGCGCGCGGACTACTTGATGGCGCTCGTCCACAACCGGATCTCAGAGTGGGGCGAGGGGCTCGCCGCCGCAGACGCAGGGCTCGCGACGATCGCGGCCAACGGGGAAGAGCCGATCGACGAGGCCTTCCTCCAGCTCGCTCGGGCTCAGGCGCTCGCCGGGCTCGGTGAAGACGCCAGACGAGACGAGGCATTGCGGACAGCGGACGCGCTCGCCGCCGAATGGGACGGCGCTCTGAAGGCTTACTACGACTCGCAGCGCGAGAGGTCACTTGTAGCGTCGAGCTGGCAGCCCGCCTGAATCAACCGTCCAGTGACTGCAGCAGGGCGCGCGCGTCTGCGTGTCCTGGGTTCACTGTCAGCACCTTGCGAAGCTCGGCGGCTGCGTCCTCCTTGCGCCCCAGATCTCGGAGCGCGTAAGCGAGGTTGCAGCGCGCCTGGGCACCCTGTGGCTCGGCTGCGAGGTGCTTCTCATACCAAACGACGGCCTCGTCGAGCGCGCCGTTTGAGTGCAGCGCCCAGGCGTGCTGGAACTGCGAGTCTTGGAAGCGCTCGACCTTGGAGTGCAAAAGCTCGAGCAGGGGCAGGGACGCAGGCACTTCACCGCTTTGTTGGAGCTCTCTGGCGTAGCGGTGGAGGAAGAGGACGAGCTGATCACGATAGTAGGGGTTGTTGGGTTCGATCTCGTTGGCGCGTACAGCCGGCGCGATCGCATCCTTTCGACGCCCAGCGTTCTTGTAGGCCTGCGAGAGCCAGTGTTGAGTGAGCGCCCAGTCCGGCACATCGTTGGTGGTCTCCTCCGCGAGCGCGATGCCCTCATCCGGATTCCCCATGGCGATCATTTGGAGCGCGAGGTTGATCTTCGCGTAGACGTTGTTCGGGTTGAGCTCGAGTGAACGTTCGTAGTGGAGCTTGGCGAGCGCAGGGTCTCTCCACTGGACGCTCCTGCCGTAGTTCATGTGTCCGATGGAGGTCGTTCCTAGCGCGACGGCTCGCTCCCAGAGGGACTCTTCCGTCTGCCAGTGCCTCGCGTTGACATCAGAGGCGAACCCGAGGGAGAGGCAAGCAGTGAAGAGAGCGAGCGCGCGACCACGCTTAGGGAGCGCCGCGATCGCGGCGGCCATGAGGACGCATGCGAAGGGGAGACTGATCAGCTGACGGTAGTCCTCTGCGAAGCTCCGCATCGGGAGGACAGAGGACGTCATCGAGAGCCAGCCGAAGTAGGCGAAGACGCAGAACGCGACCAAGGGGCGCGCTCGCACGAGCAAGCTCGCGAGGGACAAGCTGAGGATGATGAGCGCCGTGCCCAAGAGCACGCCAGGTTCCAGCGCGCTTCGGACCGGCTCGATCGCCGGGAGCGGGTGAAGCGTGAGCGGCCAGACCAAGTTCCGTGCGTAGTGGAAGAGGTGCAGTCGGAGCTCGGTCAGGGGGTACTCATAAGGCGCTCGTTCGATCAAGAGCTGGTCTGCGTCGGAGAATCCGACGCCATAGTTCACGAGCGCGAGGAAGCCTGCGACGACCGCCGCGAAGGAGAGGGAGCGTCTCCAGAGGGTCCAGTCGAGGAGCCCACGCCGACCGAGCGTCAGCTCATAGGTGAAGACGATGGCTGGGAAGAGCGCGGCGTTTTGTTTGGAGAGGAGCGCGCAGACGAGGAGGAGCGCGCAGGAGAACCACGCGAGCTTCTTCCCTGACCGCACGGCGGAGACATAGCAGAGGAGCGCGCCGAGGATGAACACGAGCGCCAAGAGCAGGTCTCTGTTGGAGACGTAGTTGACGGCTATCCCCGCGACAGGGTGCACGGCGAAGAGGGCGGCGGCGGCGAAGGGGAGGAATGTGCTTGGAGGCTCCTCGTCATCGAAGAGCGCGGCGCGTTGGAGCGAGCGGACTAGGAAGAAGACGAGGAGGGCGGCGATGATGTGGAGGGCGAGGTTCCCGGCGTGGTGCATCACGACGGGCTCAGTCTCGGCTTGCTCAGCCAGCGCGTGAGTGAGAGAGAGCGTGAGGGGGAGCAGCGGGCGGTACTGGATGAGGTGCGGCAACGTCGCCATCGTCGATGGGTCCGTGAAGTGCCTTGAGAGAGGAGAGACGGACTCGATCCCAGGGTTGTCCGTCGCCCGGTAGAAGTCGTCGAGGTGGAACCCGGCCTCAAGCGCGCGCCGGTGTGCCCCGAGGGACAAGAGCGCGACTGTGAGGCAAGAGAGCGCACCTAGGGCGACCGCCTTGATCTTGGAAGTTCCAGTCATCTCTCCTTGCACGGTAGCACCGCATGAGATTGGCGGCCATGAGGCGAACATGTGTGTCTAGGCGGGTAGACTTTTTTGCCCATGGGACGCGCTCACACCTCACTTGCCATGACTTGCCTCTGCCTCGCCGGATGTTCCGGTGATACGCCGCAGCCGAAGGGGGAGGCCCCTGCGCCTTCAGCCAGCCCGCCTTGGTTTGTTGAGGTCGCAGAAGAGCGCGGACTCACCTGGCAGCACTCCAAAGGGGGCGAGGTGCGCTATTGGTTCCCAGAGATCATGGGCCCGGGCGTAGGAGTCTTGGATTATGACCGCGATGGAGACATGGACCTCTACCTCGTGCAGTCCGGCGACTTGAGCAAGGAAGAGAGCGAGAACGCTAGCAACCGGCTCTTCGCGAACGATGGCCAAGGTCGGTTCGAGGACGTGACCTCTAGCGCTCAGGCGACGGAGCGGGGATATGGGATGGGGTGCGCGTGCGCGGACTATGACGGCGACGGTTGGACAGATATCTACGTGACGAACGTGGGTGGGAACGCGCTCCTCAAGAACAACGGAGCGGGTGGGACCTTTACGGAGACCGCAGGGGCTGCCGGTGTGGACGATGACGGCTGGGGGACGAGCTGCGCGTTCATGGACATCGACCAAGACGGCGACCTCGACCTCTTCGTCGTGAACTACCTGAACTGGTCAGAGTCTGTCGAGCTGAAGTGCATGTCCGCCTTCGGGGACCCGGACTACTGCCACCCCAACAACTACAACTCGCCAGCAGCGGACGTCCTCTACCAGAACGACGGGGACGGCACCTTCACGGACATCACGACCCGCTCGGGGGTCGCGGAGGCCTTCGGGAACGGGCTGGGGGTCGCGCCAGGGGACTTCAACTCAGACGGGTTCATGGACGTCTACGTCGCCAATGACATGACGGCCAACCAGCTCTGGATGAACCAGCGGGACGGGACGTTCAAAGAGTCCGGGCTCCTCGCAGGTTGCGCTGTGAACGGCGAAGGCGCAGCTGAGGCGGGGATGGGGGTCGTCGCCTTCGACGCAGAGAACGACGGGGACTTGGATCTCTACCTGACCCATCTCCGAGAGCAGACGAACACCCTCTACATCAATCAGGGCGGGGGCTTTACGGACAAGACCTCGATCGTCGGCCTCGCTGGACCGAGCCTGCGCTTCACGGGTTTTGGTACGGGCGCGGCAGACTTCGACCAGGACGGGCTCCTCGATCTCTACGCGGCGAACGGACGGGTGGGGAAGTGGAAGCCTCAGTTCCTTGAGTCCGACTCGTACGCAGAGCCTGACCAGGTCTACCGGGGGACCGGCGGGGCGCGCTTCAAGGAGATCACGCCGCAGGGCGGGACGGCAGAGCCCTATTACGCGACCAGTCGCGGGATGGCCTTTGTGGACACGGATGGAGACGGCGACTTGGACGTCGTGGTCGGCGACAACCACGGGCGAGTGCGCTTGCTTGAGAACGTCGTCCAAGAGCAAGGAGGGTCGGTCCTTTTGGATGTTGTGGATGTGAACGGTGCGCCTGCTGTGGGCGCCAAGGTGACCTTGCGGGCGGGTGAGAAGACCTTGGTCCGCTCTGTGCAGCCAGCTTTTAGCTACTGCTCTAGCAGCGACCCCCGGGTCCACTTCGGGCTCGGTGACTACGAGGGCCCCTTCGACGTCCTCGTCACCTGGCCAGACGGCGAGACCTCCGAGTTTAAGGGTCTCGAGAGGGGCAGCCTGGCGCCCCTTTCGCGCTGACCTTGGTCTAGGCGGAAGTTCTCTCTGTTGAATCTGGCATTGGGGAGTCCTGCCAGGAGCTTGAGGCTTCAGGACTTGCGTTCATTTGGCATTGATGCCGTAAAAGCGGTCGAACCAACGAGTTTGGATTCCCTTTTCTCGCACCTAGTCTCCTGATGGCCCAGGACGCGACGCTTGGCATTTCGTCGTGTTGAAGGCCAGTACCCCCTCTCCCTGGAAGGGATCAACACACACAAGAATCGACACCATGAAGAGCACCGTCCCCCAGCGCCTCTGGCGCGTCATCGTCCCTTCCACCCTCGCGCTCATCGCGCTCACCCTGCCCGCATCTGCACAGCTCGGCGGCGTAAAGTCTCCGGCCAAGAACAACTCCTCGCCTGCCGGCGGCAGCCAAGCGCTGGGCGATGGCTGTGGCGGGGGAGACACGAGCTCCCTCCTGATTCCGCTCGACGGGACCTTTGACGTGGTCCCGTTCTCGTATGGGTCTGCTCCCTGTTATCGCAACGACGATGGCTTCACAGCTGAGATGCCACTCGAGTTCGACTTGGAGTTCTTCGGCGAGACGCATGAGGGTGTCTACATCAACAACAACGGCAACCTCAGCTTTGGCGGTGGTTTCTGGGCCTATTCAGCCGAGGGCTTCCCCATCGAGGACTTCCCGATGATCGCTCCCTTCTGGGGCGATGTAGACACGCACTACAACTCCGGAGGCGTCGTCTACTACCGATCAGAGCCGAACCGCTTCGTCGTCACTTGGGATAACGTCGGCTACTACAACTCCAACGACGACCTGCTGAACACCTTCCAGGTCATCCTGACTGATGGAAGCGATCCTCTCATCGGTCTCGGTAACAACGTCTGCTTCTCCTACGGAGATATGCAGTGGACGACCGGTGATGCCTCTTACGGTGAGGGCGGCTTCGGCGGCGTCCCGGCTACGGTCGGCGCCAACAGGGGCGACGGGACCGATTACTTCCTCGTGGGTCGCTTTGACCATCCTGGTGAGGACTATGACGGACCTGTTGGAGACAACGATGGGGTGGACTACCTGGACAACCGGGTGATCGCCTTCAACACCGGCTCCGAGAACACAGCGCCGATCGTGGTGGACGGTCCCGAGGGATGCGTCGGCGGCGTCGCTGGAGACACCGTCTCAGTCACCTACACGGTGATCGGTCCCGAGGATGATCAGACGATCGTCGGGTGGGACATTTCCGAAGACAACTTCCCCGCGGGAGCCGATCTCCATGCCATCACGGACCAATCGCTTGGCATCTACACAGCCACCCTCGAGTGGAATACGACGCAATACGACGCTGGAGAGTATTGGTGCCTAATGACCTTCACCGATAACGGGAACCCGCCCCTCTCGACCTCGGTCGAGGCGTGCTTCGAGATCAACGCGACCGAGAGCGACGAGATCTTGGGAGACGCTGGTCAGTTCAACGTCTACTCCACGAGACAGCTGACGATCGAGAACGCTCAGGTCTCCGGACGTATCGGAGCGGAGAAAAACTTCTTCATCTCCCAATCGTCGATCGCCTACGGGGACGTCCCTGCAGACGTGGACTCGATGGCGAGCGGACGAGCCGTCTGGGCTGAGAGCGGTGTCCTTAATAACGGCAACATCGTCGCTGAGCTTCACCTCGACCACCTCGAGAACACATTCCATCTCGCGAACTCCACAGAAGAGCCCAGGGTCGATGACGACGCATGGGATCACGAGGCGATGTCCGCAGCGCTCTACATGAACTCTGCGACCTACGGCGCGATGCTCCCGACTGGGCTCGTCACTGAAGACGGCTTCGGCAACCTCACCTTGATGGGGAGCGGACAGAACCCTGAGATCTTCCTCGTCACGGATGACCAGCTAGAGGACGCGAGCCACGTAGCGGTGACCGCCGATCCTGACGCCAACGTCCTGATCAACGTTGAGGGTGGGCGCGTCTCACCGTCGAACTTTGGCTTCGAGGTCCACGGCACGTCCGCGAACCGAGTCCTCTTGAACATGTTTGAGGCCTGGGAGATCGACTTCTCTCAGACGAGCCTGAACGCGAGCATCCTCGCTCCGGACAGCGGCGCCTACATCTCAAACATCGCCGTTTCGGGGAACATCGTTGCCCGATGGATCGAACTCTTGAACATGGACGCGTCGGGTGACCTGCTCGTCGGGTCGATCCCTTCGACGAACAGCTTCACCTATTCGCTGCCGATGCAGTCGCTCGGAGACACTCTCCTGCACAACCTCGTCGTGCTCCCGATTGAGTTGGGAGACGAGGTGAACATCTCCCGTCAAACGTTGGACGGGGAGGCATCTTTCCAGGTGAAGTTCGAGAGCTCGAAGGCTCGGAGTTATCGCGCTGACAAGATCGCGAGGATCACCCTCGCGAACGGCTTCAAGCCCGAGCATGTCGAGCTCGGCGACACGCTCGGTGTCCCGGTCCACTTCCTAGAAGACGGGCCGCTGGGTGGCGACGACCTCATCAGCCTCTCCCGTGAAGGTGTAGACACCTCGCAACGTGGCCTCCACCTGCTCGAGCTGCTCGGCAACGACCTCGCTGGTACGTCCGGAATGGACGCTGGCTCACTGCGCGTGGTCAGCTCGCCGGAGCACGGGGTCGTCCGCACGATCCCCGGCACCGGACAGGTCTGGTACGCGTGGCCCGACGACAAGGACTGGCAGCGAGATCGCTTCCAGTACGTGGTGCAAGACAACAACGGCGTCACCTCCCAGCGGGTGAGTGTCCTGATTGTCCGTTAGAAACGCGCCTTGGCAGCGGAGCCGGCCCTCCTCCCCTCGCGGGGCGGGGGGTCGCTCCCTATCTAGATGATGAGTTGGCCCCGGCGCCAGGGATCAAGAGAGACGCGAGCCCTCCGATGATGAGGCAGGTCATGACGCCGACAGCTGAGAGCAAGAGGTCGTGTAGCTCATCTGTCTGGGTCGCAGCAAAGATCGCAGCGACGCTCGCTATGACCCCGATCCAGGCGTGGACCGATGTGGCTCGCTTGGAGAACACGCCGAGGGCGAAGAGGCCACCGAGCGCGCCGAGGCAGAGGCCGATGATCTGTAGGAAGGCGGTCCATAAGGAGCGGATCTCGTAGGTGGCGAGGAGCGCTGCGGTGGCTGTCCCTAGCACGCCTAGACCGAGCGTGACGAGCCGCGCTCGACGCAGGAGCGCGGCATCGTCTCTCGCTCCACTGCGGAAGATGTCCGTGGTCGTCACGGTCGCGACGGAGTGCATCGAGCTGTCGAGGCTCGACATGGCGGCAGCGAAGACGCCGGCGATCACGAGGCCGGCGAGGCCCGCTGGCATCTCGTTCGCCACGAACCACGGCAGGATCTGATCTTGCTGGTCGAGCGGGGCGAGCCGCTCAGGCTGCGCGTGGTACCAAGCGAAGAGCGCCGTGCCGAGGAAGAAGAACAGCGTCGATGCGGGGACGCTCAGCCAGGCGTTGGTCCAGATCGCGCGGCGAGCGGAGGCGTCGTCAGGGGTCGTGAGGTAGCGCTGCACGACCGCCTGGTCCGAGCTGTAAGGGATGAGGTTTGCGAAAAGAGAGGCCAAGAGGAGGACCAAGATCCCGTCGGTCGCGAGATGGAAGTCCCAGTCGACGAGCCGCAGCTTCGCGTTCGCGCTCGCCGTCTCGATGATCTCTCCCACGCCGCCCTCCAAGCCGAAGGCGATGATGCCGATGGCTGCGAGCGCGCCGCCCAAGAGGACGACGACCTGCAAGACGTCGGTCCAGATCACGGCCTCGATCCCACCCAAGACGGTGTAGAGCGTGCTCAAGATCCCCATCGCGAGGATGCAGAGGAAGAGGTCGACCCCGGTGACGGCGGAGAGCGCGAGGGCCGGGAGCAAGAGCACGATCCCCATACGGCCGAGCTGGAAGAGCACGAACGAGAGCGCGCCGAAGAGGCGCAGTCCGGGTGAGAAGCGGCGCTCCAAAAACTCATAGGCAGACGTCACCCCGCGCCTCCTCAGGTGGGGGAGGTAGCAGAAGATCACGATCGGCGCGACGGCGAGGATCCCGAGGTTGAGGACGACGTGGGTCCAGTCTGTGGAGTAGGTCTTGGCGGGGACGGCGAGGAAGGTGATCGCTGAGAGCTGGGTGCCGAAGATGGAGAGCCCTGCCGCCCACCAAGGGATGCGTCCGCCGGCGAGGAAGAAGTCGTTTGCGGAGCGGTTCCTGCGCGCGATGTAGAGGCCGAGGGCGACGAGCAGCCCGAGGTAGACGCAGACAACGACCCAGTTCAGCGTCCCGAAGCTCGCTGAGGTCTCCTTGGCCGAACCTGAGAGGACCCGCGGGGTGCGTACCCCTGGGCGCGCCTCGCCCGTCGCGATGACGAAGCGGTCTCCCCAGCGAACCGCGCCCGTCGTGACGGGCGACCAGGCGTTGAGGGAGAGCGCGTCCGTGGAGTCGGCCTCTGGGGCTACAGGCAGCGCGCCGGCCGCTCTCCAGCGGTCGAGCACGGGGTCATACGCGAAGCCCGTGGCGGGGAAGCCGGGGTGGGCGTCTTTGAGGTCTTCACCGTAGTGAGCGCCATCATCACCACCGAAGATCACGAGATGCTCGCCTCCTAGCGCCAACGCAGGTGATGGCGCGGCAGCCATCGGGCGCGGGCAGTCTTGGATGAGCTCCCAAGCCAAGCTGCTCGTGCGCCGCATCGGCCCCAAGTTGATCTTCCATGCGTCCTTGAGGAAGACGCGGGCCTTTGGGTTGCCCCCTCGCTCTTCCAGATCGACGCCGCTGAATACGAAGAAGTGGTCTCGGTGAACACCAGCGACCGCGAGGTGGCGTGGGCGTGGCGCCTCGGAGCGGAAGCTCGACCATTCGCCTGAGCTCATGTCGCTCCAAAAGAGGTCCCCGAGAGGTCTCGTCGAATCAGGAGCAGCGAGGCCGCCATAAACGACGGCGACATCGCCAACGACCGCGCCACAGGCGAAGGAGGTTGGCCCAGGGAGATCCCCCTTTTGCTCGTAGCGCAGCTCACCGTTCTCGGCGTCCCAGACGAACTCTGCGACAGCGCTCGTGTGATGCGCGGCGTTACCGCCTCCAGCGATCATGAGCGTGCTGTCCGATTGGAGAGTGACGCCGTAGGCGAGCGGCTCCGGGAGGACGTCCTCGAAGTGCAGCCACTCCGCCGTGGGCTCCGTCAGCACGAAGGCGTCGGAGTGCCAGACCTTCTCGTGGCCGTTCCATGGGCGGCCGGCGGGGAAGTTCGCGCCGCCGGCTACGATGAGTGCGTCGTTGGATACCCCTACAAAAGCCCCAGCTCGGCCGACGACGTCGGGGAGCGGAGGGAGCTCGGACCACTCAAGGAGCGCACCGTCTCCCTGAGCGCTTAGGGTGGCGAGGAGAAGAGGAATAAGCATCCGGGTGGATGATAGGGCGGGAACCACGTTCTCTCGCACCGGATTCAGGATCCGGCCGGATAGACTCCCTCCACCGATTGTCTGAACCATGAACGCCAAGATCACCCTCATCACCGCGCTCCTAGCAGGTCTCGCCTTCGGCGCTCAGGAACCTGTCGAGAGAGAGATCCCTGAAGAGCTCAAGCAGGCCCATGTGACCTTCATCGAACTCTGCGCTCCTTGTCACGGGGTCCGGGGCGACGGAAAGGGGACGGCCGAGCTCGACCGCCCTGCCCGTAGCTTCGCCGACGGCGGCTTCTCCTTCGGGAACACCTCGGAGGCGCTCTTCCGCACGCTGAAGAGCGGGATTCCTGGGACGCCGATGCCGGCCTTTGGAGGACAGGTCCCTGACGAGCGCCTGCGTGAGATCGCGCGGCTCGTCCAGTTCCTGGGTCCCGGCGGCGAGCCCGAGCCTCCCAAGGGGACAGAGCTCATCGTCAAGGACCGCCCGCTCATCGTGCGTGGGCACTTCCCTGCTTTGGAAGGAGAGGAGACAGACGTCATCCGCGGTCTCCTCGTCGGAGAGCCAAGCGGGATGAGCTTTCAGTACGCATCAGATGATGTGCGCTTGCTCACCGTGAGGCTCGGTAGGTTCGTCGACCGCGCGGACTGGGGCGGTAGAGGTGGCACCCCGCTGCAAGCTCTGGGCAAGGTGATCTACTCGCCGCGAGATCAGCTTCGTCCCTCCGCGTGGCGTCGCGCAAACGAGGGCTATCTGAGGCCGCGCCTCCGCGCGACCTCGACGGCGAATGGCAGAGCGCAGATCGAGTATGAGCTCGTGGACTCCAAGGGGGCTGTCCTCGCGACGTGCGTCGAGTCGCCGCGAATGCTCTCGACGAGTCACGGGAGCGGCTACGCGATCACTTATGTGGTCACTGGTCGGACGATGGCGCCCCTCACTTTTTATCCCTACCCCAGCCCGACCGGTCAGAGCTGGACCCTCAACGTGGGAGGCCCGGCGTTCACGGGCTCTCTCCGGACGGGTCGAGTGCGCTGCAAACGTCCCATGGAAAATCCGGGGAACGAGCTGCGCATTATCACCCCATTGGTAGGTGTGGAGGAGGCGGAACGAGGCTTTGAGATGACGGTCTATCCCGATGAGCGCGTGGTCTTTGAGGCGGGGATCATCTTCCTCACCGAGTGGTCGAATGAGAGCGCTGTGCGAGCTTTGAATGAGGTGAGAGATGGCGACGACTGAGCTCCTCCTCTCGATCGCGGCGCTCGCTGGCGGCGCCGAAGACCCCTATGTCGTCGACCACCTCGCGCTCCCCGAAGGAGAGGTCGTCGAGGTCGGGGGGCTGGCCTTCTTGCCAGACGGCACCTTGCTCGCGAGCACCCGGCGTGGACGGATCTGGAAGATCGAGGACGCGCTGGCTGAAGACCCTTCTCAAGCTCGCTTCCATCTCTGGGCAGAGGGTCTGCAAGAGGGCCTCGGGCTCGCCACCGTGGGTGAAGAGGTCTATGTGCTCCAGCGCAGTGAGCTCTCGAAGATCTCTGACACTGACGCAGACGGGCTCGCTGATCGTATCGACACGATCACGAATGACTGGGGCCTCTCAGGCAACTACCACGAGTTCGCCTTCGGTCTGCCGCAGGACGCTGAGGGGAACTTCTACGCCAGCTTGAACGTGGGCTTTTGGAGCCCCGAGTGGTGGCACGGACAGTCCAAGGTCCCGCACCGTGGGTGGGCGCTCAAGATCGCGCCCGACGGCACGACGACGCCCTTCGCCATGGGATTCCGGAGCCCTTGCGGCCTGGGACAGAACGCTGTCGGCGATCTCTTCGTCACGGACAACCAGGGCGACTGGATGCCGGTCTGCCCGATCTATCACTTGGTCGAGGGGCGCTTTTATGGCCACCCGGCGAGTCTGAACTGGACGGAGGAGTACCGCACCGCTGGGGTCCACCCGAGCGACACGAACCCAGTCGGGCTCGAGCGCGCCCCTGCCGCTGTCTGGCTCCCGTACAAGTGGTCGCGTTCGACCGGGAACCTCGTCCATGACGGCACAGGCGGGAAGTTCGGTCCCTTCAAAGACCAACTCTTCGTCGCCGAGCTCACCAACGGACGCGTCCTTCGCGTCCAGCTCGAGAAGGTGCGCGGCGAGTACCAGGGCGCGTGCTTCCGCTTCCAGGACAGTGTCGGGAGCGCCTGCCGTGTGGTCTTCGGTCCAGATGGGACGCTCTTCTGTGGGCTCACGAACCGCGGCTGGGGCGGGCTCGCGCCCAGTCACGGCATCGCGCGGGTGCGCTGGACAGGAGCGGTCGCGATGGAGATGGAGCGCGTCCATCTCCTGCAAGAGGGCTTCGAGGTCACGTTCACAGAGCCGGTCGCAGGAGAGGTCACATCGGAAGAGGTCCTCCTCACCCAGTACGACTACGACTACTGGTGGGAGTACGGATCGCCCGAGCGCGGGACGAAGACCGTCGACGTGCTCTCGACCTCGCTCTCTGAGGACAAGAAGACCCTCACGATCCTGACTGCGGGGCTCACCCCTGCGATGTGTGTGCGCTGCGTCCTGAGTGATGTCACATCCACCGACGGGTCGCCGCTCCGAAACGCAGAGTTCAACTACACGATCAATCAGCTCCCGGAGGGCGAGCTCACAAAAGAGCACGTCGCAAAGCTCCTCCCCCCGCCGCCCGGAAAAGAGGGCGATGGACAAGGGTGGCTGCAGCTCTCCTATGGCGACGCGCTCGATGTCTTTGAGGCGGACGGCTGGGGGCTCTGCGAGCCGATCGTCGAGCCTAGCGAGCGGGGCGTGTTCCGAATCGAAGAGGGTGACTCTGCGATCGTGAACTTGGGAGAGAGCTCGGGCGAGCTCCTCTCCGAGATGGAGTTCGGAGACTGCGAGGTTGAGCTGCACTTCATGCTGCCACCTGGCGGAGACAGCGGCGTGTATCTGCAGGGCCGCTACGAGGTGCAGATAGTTGACTCCACGGGGGTGAAGAACCCGAGCCCGAGGGACTGCGGAGGGATCGTCCCTGGGGTGGGCTGGGGAGGGAGCGCACCGCGCAAGAACGCCTTCGGAGGCGTCGGGATCTGGCATCAGATGAACATCGACTTCCAAGCGCCGCGCTTCGCTCCTGACGGTCGCAAGCTGCAGAACGCGCGCATCCACGAGGTGTGGATCGATGACGTCTTGGTCCAAGAGGGCGTCGAGCTCAAAGGCCCGACCTTCGGCGGCTGGGAGGGAGAGGTCGCGACTGCTCCGCTGCGGATCCAAGGTAACGTTCAGCAGGTCGCGCTGCGCGGGATCAAGGTGAAGCCCGTGCCGCCGCGCTGGGACTCAGAGGGTTGGGACGTGATCTTTGACGGCAGCTCGATAGACGGTTGGAAGATCTCAGACGACGGCTTCTGGGAGCTCGACGATGACGGCGCGCTCGTCGGCGAGGGGGGAGTGAGTCACATCTTCAGCCCGCGCGGGGACTACACCGACTTCGAAGCCCGGGCGCGGATGAAGATCTCGGACGGTGGGAACTCTGGCTTCTACTTTCGCACCCAGTACGGCGGCGGCTTCCCAAAAGGCTATGAGGCGCAGGTGAACAGCACCTTCCCTGACCCCCAGAAAACGGGCAGCCTCTACTCCATCGCGCCGATCCACGCCTCTTTGGTCGCGCCGGACACTTGGTTCGATTATGGCGTGCGCTGTGTGGACACCGACGCTGGGACCCACATCATGATCACGATCAACGGAGTCATCGTGACGGACGTGGTGGACAAGGAGCGCCGCCACACCTCCGGACACTTCGCCATCCAGCAACACCACGACGGCTCGGTCATCTCCGTCCGTCGCTTCGAGGTCCGCGAGCTCTGAACCATCTACCCATGAACCAGACACCCAAGAGCCTCTCGCCCACAGCCCGCGTCCTCATGGGACCGGGCCCCTCGCCGACAGCGCCCAGCGTGTACGAGGCGCTCTCCAAGCCGACCCTCGGCCACCTAGACCCGGAGTTCATCGTCATCATGGACGAGATCCGCGAGATGCAGCGCGCGGTCATGGGGACGCAGAACGAGCTCACGATGCCGATGTCGGGCACGGGCTCCTCGGGCATGGAGACCTGCCTCGTGAACCTCATCCAGCCGGGCGACAAGGTGCTCGTCGGGGTGAACGGGGTCTTCGGTACGCGCATGGTGGATGTCGCCCGGCGCTGTGGCGCGAAGGTCACCGAGGCGCAGAGCGAGTGGGGGCGAGCGCTAGACCCCGAGCTCTTGCGTGAGGCAGCGAACGGCGAAGCCCATCACCTCGTCTGTGTCGTGCACGCAGAGACCTCGACAGGCGTCCTCCAAGAGGTGGGCCCAGTCAAAGAGGTCGCCGATGAGCTCGGCGCGATGCTGCTCCTCGACTGCGTCACCTCTGTGGGTGGCCTGCGCGTCTCGCTCGATGAGTGGGGCGTAGACGCCGCCTACTCCGGCACCCAAAAGTGCCTCGGCTGCCCTCCCGGGCTCTCGCCCGTCAGCTTCAGCGCCCGCGCTCAAGCCGCGCTCGAGGCGCGCGAACAGGCCGTGCAGTCTTGGTATCTCGACCTCTCCATGATCGCGAACTACTGGGGCTCGGAGCGCGCGTATCACCACACGGCGCCGATCAACATGCTCTATGGGCTGCATGAGGCGCTGCGCCTCGTCTTGGAGGAGGGCGTCGACGAGCGCGAGGCGCGTCATCGCCTGCACTCAGCCGCGCTCGTCGCCGGCTTGGAGGCCATGGGTCTCTCGCCGCGCGTCCCCGAGGGTGAGCGACTGCCGCCGCTCACCGCTGTGAGCGTCCCTGATGGGGTCGACGACGCGGCAGCGCGAGCGCACCTCTTGGAGCATCACAACCTCGAGATCGGTGGCGGCCTGGGCCCGATGAAGGGGAACACCTGGCGGATCGGCCTGATGGGTGCCGGCGCCTGCCGTGAGAACGTGGAGCTCTGCCTTCACGCACTCCATGACGCGATGAGCGCGCAGGGCTCGAGCCCCTCAGGGGACGGCGTCTCTGCGGCACAAGCTGTCTACGCCGGGTAGCATCTCGTCCATGGCCGACAGCTCAAAGTCCTCTGTCCTCGCAGCCATCGGGGGGAACAGCTTCATCTTCGTGGCGAAGAGCGTCGGGTTCGTTGTGACGGGCTCTGCCGCGATGCTCTCTGAGGCGATCCACACCTTCGCGGACCTCTTGAACCAGATCCTGCTCTTCATCGGGATCACTCGCTCCGAGCGAGAGCCGGACGCGGAGTTCCCCGTCGGCTATGGGCGAGAGCGCTACATCTGGGCGCTCATCAGCGCCGTCGGCATCTTCTTCCTCGGCTGCGGTGTGACGCTCTATCACGGCGTCACAGGCCTCTTTCATCCGCACGAGCTTGAGAGCCCGGGGTGGGCGATCGGGGTCTTGTGCCTCTCCTTCGTGATCGAGTTCGCGGTCCTCGTCTTCGCGTATCGCGCGCTCAAGAGGGAGGCCAAAGGGAAGCCATTCTTGCAGTACGTGCGCAACGAGGCCGACCCCTCTGCTGCTGCGGTCCTGATGGAAGACGCCGCCGCTTGCTTGGGGGTCCTCTTCGCGCTCACAGCGCTCGGACTCACGGCCTGGACAGGCGCGCTCTACTGGGACTCCATCGGCTCCATCGCGATCGGCTTGCTCCTCGGTGTCGTCGCAGTCGCGCTCATCGTCAGGAATCACCAGCTCTTGGTGGGACCTGCGGTCCCAAGCGATGTGCGCCAGACCATCCAACGGATCCTTAGAGAGCACCCGACCGTTGAGCGGGTGGTCAAGATGCGCGCGAGCGTCATCGACCTCGACAGATATGACGTCACGGCGACGATCGACTTCGACGGGCCGAAGATCGCAGAGCGCATTGAGGTTCGACTCACGGAGGCGCTCGCAAACTCCGAGACAGACCCGAAGGTGCTCGCGCAGCAGGTCACCGAGGAGGTGCTCGGGGCCGTTGGCGAGGAGATCGACCGTATCGAGGCCGCGATCCGTGCCGAGGTGCCGCAAGCCGTCCACCTCGACATCGAGGCGGACTGAGGGTGCTCTACTTCGGGTACGGCTCGAACCTCTGCGAGCGGGACTGGCTGGGATGGTGCTCGCGTACCGGACGTGACGGGAGCGGACTGAGCTTTGTGAAGAGGGCTTGGCTCCCCGGACATGAGCTCGCGTTCACATACGACTCCGGCGCCCGCAGTGGCGGCGTCCTCGATGTGATCGAGCGCTTCGGCCAAGCGGCCCCCGGCGCGCTCTTTGAGGTGAGCGAAGCAAGCAAGGCAGCCCTCGATGCGAAGGAGGGCGCGCCCAACATCTACGAGGCGAAGGAGGTCACCGTTCTCGACGAGGAGGGAGCGGCCCATGATGCATTCACCTATGTGGTGACAAAGGACCACCGCGCAGAGCACATCGAGCCTGCGCCTGGTTATGCGGAGCTCGTTGCAGAGGGCTGTGATGAGCTCGGCGTGGCGACGCAGATGCTCAGCGCCGCAGGGCGGGGCGCGACACCCGAGTGGGAGATCCCGAACGTGTTCGTCTACGGCTCCCTCAGGACCGGTGAGTACAACCACGGCTGGCTACAGCGCGAGGGGGGCGTGGAGTTGAAGGACCTCGGGACAGTCTCTGGCGTCTTGCACAACTGCGGCGCCTGGCCAGCGATGATGCCCGCCCTCGCAGAGGAGCGGGTCACGGGCGAGCTCTGGGAGAGCACCTCCACTGCCGCGACGCTCAAGGCGCTCGACGAGCTCGAGGGCTTCGCAGGATGGAGGAGAGAGGGCTCTCTCTTTCTGCGCGGCCTGACCTCGGTGCGGATGAGCTCTGGAGATGAGGTCATCGCGTGGACCTACCGCTATGCGGGAGACACCTGTGAAGGAGCGATCGTCCCCAGCGGGGACTGGGCGTCACGCTGAGGGCTCGTCGCTCTCTGTCTTCTTGAAGACGAAGCGCGAGTAAAAGAGCGAGACGACGATCAGGCAGATCGCGAGCCCCAAGAAGGAGCCGACGCGCTGCAAGCCGTCGAGGTTGCCGAGGTCGAAGAGGAAGACCTTGACGATCGTCGCGAAGAGGAAGGCGAGCGACGCCCAGCGGAGCGCGGCGATCCCGCGTCGCGCCCCGAGCGCGAGCAGCGAGAAGGAGTAGAGCGCCCACGAGAGAGAGAGCACTAGGTCTCTGTTGAGGTCAGGAGAGTGGATGTCGAGCCGCTCTCCATCGGTGTAGCCGTTGATGAGGAGCAGGTTGAGCCAGGCGAAGCCCAAGAGACAGGTGAGGCCTCCCGTGCAGCCTGCCAGGTAGCGGCGGTAGCTCTTGGCTTCCAGAGCACGAGCGGTCGTGTTCTTCAAGACGATGAGGCTCGAGAGCAGGCCGACTCCGTAGGCATAGCTGATCCAGTTGAGGACGAGTCGGCTCTCCTTTTGGAATCTCTCGAGATCGAGCGCCAGAGTGCAGAAGTAGAGGGCAGCGATCGAGGCAGCGAGATGAGCGGCGATGCTTGAGGCCGAGCTCGCGCGTGACTTGGCGATGAAGGAGGCGGCCGCGCCAGAGAGAGTCAGCCCCAGGAAGACCCAGTGAGGCTCCCATGTGGGCCCTAGGGAGGCTAAATCGCGCAGCTCAGCGGGGATGGCGAAGGCGAGGAGGGAGCAGGCTGAGACGAGGTAAGCGGTCTTGGCCCTCTTTGAGCCTTCGTTTGCGTCAGTCAGGAGCTTGTAGGCGAGGGCGGGGATGAGCGCGAGCGCGGCGAGGACGAGGAGCGCGCCTCGTTCACCGAAGTGGTGCTCGTGGAGGTCGATGGTGCGCCCGATGGCGAGGAAGGGCGCGAAGGCCGCGAAGAGTCCCATCACGCGAGCTTTAGCGAGGTGTTCACGAGAGAGCAGCGGCGCGAGGGTCGCGATAGCGGTGCCTAAGCAGAGCCAGGGGAGGACGGAGGGAATGGACCATTCGAGGCTCTCGAAGAACTGTACGTCTGGGTGGGAGTAGAGGCCCCAACCGATGAGCCAGACGGCCGCCGCGTAGGCGATGGAGCTCGATGTCCGCGCTGCCGCGCAGGCTGAGATCAAAGAGACGAGCGAGAGCGCTCCAAAGAAGGTGACGGCGTCCGCGCCGTACCAATCCCTGAAGTAGACGAGTGAGGGTGTCGCGCACAAGAAGGCCGCTAGGGCGAGCGCACGGGGCGAGGGGTGCTTGCGCCACTTGATCGAGGCAGCGAGCAGGGCCCCGGAGAGGATCACTACCCCGAGCAAGAGGGCGGGCGCTTCGTGGTCGTAGGGGTTCCCTGTATGGACGTGCTTGATGCGGTACGTCAAGAGCGTGAACCCGGTCGCGAGGCCGGCGAGCGCAGGGAGCGCCGGCAAGGAGGCGCGGGTTCCGATCGCGAGTGAGAGGTGGATGCCGGCTATGAGCAGCACACCCCAGATCGAGAGCCCTGACGACTCGAACTCAAACTGGGCGAAGGCCAGGGTGAAGAGGAGGACCAGGGAATGGAGAGCGGCAGGGTGCATCTCGCCGGGCTCTTCTCGGCGAGCCTTCGCGTCGATCACCGAGAGGATGAGGGAGGTCGCGCCGGTGAAGAGGGCGAAGCTTATGAGGGCTCCCTCGTCAGGGGGGCCCTCGAAGAACCAGGTGGCTGCGACGGCTGCCGCTGCCGCTGCGGCTGCGAGGGAGACCCCAGGGATCGTGAGGCGCCGCCCGACGTAGGTCGCTGCGCCGGAGAGCAGGGTCGTGACGCAGGCGATGATGAGGAAGTTGTCACCGAGCTCGACGTGCTGGGCGTAGTAGATGGCGATGGCGAAGGGGATCATCACGCCCGCGATGCGGCCTAGCTGCCAGCGGAGGTCGTTCAAGGCGGACTTCGGCGAGCCCATGAACACGAAGAGGACCCCGAAGAGGCCGCAGGCGACGAGCCCGAGGGCGGCCTCCTCCTCGCGCCCGGCGATGAGCCAGAGGATCTGAGAGCCGGTCGTTCCGAAGAGGCCGAGGAGCCCGAGCCAGGGCCAGCCCTTCTTTCGGCCGATGGCGAGGAGCGCCATGTCCAAGAGGAGGATGTAGCCGAAGAGGCCGATGGCGCTGGGAGCGGTGGTCGAGAGGAGGAGCGGGGTCGCGAAGCCGCCGACGAGGCCGAAGATGGCGATCAGTTGCGCCGAGTGCCGGAGGGCGAGCCAGCAGCAGACTGCAGTGACGATGGCCATCCAGCCGAGGCCGATCTCGAGCGAGATGATGTGGTAGAGGCGGAAGCCGGCCCACGCAGCGGTGTAGTGAATGACCGCGCCGCTCCCGGCGAGGACGTCAGAGACGACCCGATAGCCCTTTGTGCGCAGCCTCGCTTGGAGGAGGAGGCAGAGCGTCCCTGTGACGAAGCCTGTCAGGACCCTCGATTTCGGATTGAACCACCCTTCATCGATGGCGTACTTGAAGAAGAGGATCGCGGTGAAGAGCAGCACGACCCCGCCCAAGATCGCTGCGCCTTGGACTCCGAGGAGCTTCTCCCACTCGATGCGCTTCTTCGGCGGCTTGGGGGCAGCGACCTCTTTGGCCGGCGCGGGCGCTTCGATCGTTTGTTCTGCGACCGGGGGTGCTGTGGTCGCGGCCTCCTCCTCTCTAGCAGGCTCAGGAGTTGGGCTCTCCGGGGTGGAACCTAGGCTCTCAGGATCGTCTTTAACGGCGGGAGCTGCCCCAGTGAATCCGCGGTCTTCAAGCTCGATGATCCTTCGACGGAGACCCCTGCTCTGGAAGAACGCAACGATCCCGAGGACGGCGCCACCAAAGAGGACGCCGAGCAGCGCGAAGACAAACAAACCGATGATGAGGTCGTCCATAGGAACCCTGACGTGGGGTGGAGAGTCAGGTTGTCTTTTGCATCTACGTCGGTCGAGATCTTAATTGCCTAGATCTTGTTAAAGAGATCTGAGGCCTGTCTCGCAGGGTCGCTCGTCTCGATGGCCCGCTCGATCTTGCCCTCAGGGCTGATTACATAGGTGATTCGGCGAGCATAGCCGTCGCTCGCGTCCTCGCATGCCCTGTATGCGAGGCCCAACGCGCGATCCGTGTCGCAGAGCAAGGGATAGGGGAAGTCAAACTTCTCCGCGAAGGCGCGGTTCTCTTCGACGGTGTCGAAGGAGGCGCCTAAGACGGCGACGTCCTTCTCCGCTAGTTCGTGGGTTCGATCACGGAACCCACATCCTTGCTTCGTTCAGCCAGGCGTGTCGGCCTTCGGGAAGAACCAGAGCACGAGGCGTCGGCCCTGAAAGTCAGCGAGGTGGACGGTCTCGCCTGTGTGCGTGGCGCAAGCGAAGTCGGGGGCGGGGTCACCTACGGCGAGGAGGTCAGGTTTGGACATGAAGAGTCGCTTGAAGAAGGTGCGCAACATGAGGTGGCAGGGGCGCTGCCCTGAGGGAGGCATTCTGCCCAAGCCTTCTCTGCTCCTGCAAGCGGCTTAGAACGGGGGATAGGACTGATCCAGAAACCCTAGGGTGAACATGAAGTGCGCTGCGGCGCCTGCGAGGACGCAGATGTGCCAGACCTCGTGATGGCCGAAGACGCCAGGCCATGGGTCTGGGCGCTCCTTGACGTAGATGATGGCACCACCTGTGTAGGCGAGGCCTCCCAAGGCGAGCCAGACCATCGCGCCGGGACTGAGCTGGGGGAACATCCAGTAGCCTGGGACGATGCACATCCACCCGAACCCGAGGTAGAGGATGGTGGAGAGCTTGTCAGGGCACTCGACCCAAACGACCTTGAACACGATCCCCGTGAGTGCGAGGGCGGTGACGAGACCGAGGAGAAAGAGGCGTCCATGTCCGTCAGTGAGGTGCAGGACGGCGGGCGCATAGGTCCCGCCGATCAGGAGGAAGATCGCGCTGTGATCGAGGCTGCGGAGCCAGCGGTTCCCGCGCTCTCCCAGGTCGAAGTAGTGGTAGCAGGTGGAGGAGAGGAAGACGGCGACGAGGGTCGCGCCATACGTCGTCATCACTGCGAGCTTCGGTCCGTCGTGTTGGGAGAGGACACAGAGGGCGACGAGGCCAGCGATGGAGAGGAGCAGGCCGACGAAATGTGTCAGGGCGCTCAGCGGGTCCTTTCCATATCGGACGCTCTGTCTGTCCGTCATCGAGTCACCTCTACAGAGCTATAGGTCCGCATATGTTCAATGTTGGCATGGAAGTCGCAAATTGAGAAGGGTGTGTAGAGGAAGAGCCAGAAGCGACCCCCCAACCGAACGCTCCCCCGGACGGGTATTGAGACAGAGTCTCAGGTTTTTTGAGAGGCCGCTTGATAATGAGACTCAGTCTCAATACTGTTCTTCACCCAGGGTCCAGCGACCTTGCACGGTGACACACATGAACACCCTCCTAGCGACCGCCATAGGCCTGTTCGGTCCCCTCTCTTTTGGGGGGGAAGTCGACCACGTCGTAGTCCACCGACGGGTGGAGACGATGGGGACAGTCTTGTGGATGGAGCTGGAAGTGCAGGAGAGGACAGAGGGGCTGAGCGCCTCCGAGGAGGCGCTCAGGACCGTGGAGGCCGCTGAAGCGCGACTCTCTACCTGGACAACAGAGAGCGAGTTGGCCCGTTTCCTCACTAAGAAGGTGGGGGAACGGGTCGAGCTCACACCGCTCCTCGCACAGGAGTTGAGGAAGGCTAGGAGGCTCTGCGAACAGACGGACGGTGCCTTTGACCCCTCGGTAGGTTCTTTGACTCAGGCCTGGGGGTTAAGGACCGGTGGGAACACTCCCTCTGATGACGAGCTGATGAGAGCGCGGTCCGCTTGTGGCTCGGAGCTCTGGCAGCTTCAGGGAGACACAGCGTCAAGGAACAACACAGCTCTTTTCATCGACGAGGGTGGCTTTGGCAAAGGGGCTGCGCTCGATCAGGCGATCTCGTGCCTTGAGAGGGCGGGGGTGCCTGGAGCGAGCCTGAACCTCGGCGGGCAGCTCGCCTTCTTGGGTCGCGATGACCGTGTGGTCCCGATCGCAGACCCGGAGCATCGAGCTCAATCCTTGATGGAGATCACCGTGCGTGGAGGCTCTGTGGCCACCTCTGGAACAGCCGAGAGAGGCGCACACATCATCGACCCTCGGACGGGCCGCCCCGCGAAGGACTTCGGGAGCGTGACGGTCTGGGCAGAGACCGCGCTTGAGGCAGACGCCCTCTCTACGGCGCTGTTTGTCCTAGGACCTGTAGAAGGCCTCGCCTTGGCAGAAGAGATGGAGGGCGTAGAGGCCGTCTTCATCGAAAAGAGCACGCCCGGAAGGAAGGTCTCCATGACCTCTGGGTTGAGCAAGAGAACGCACCCTCTCAAGTCGAGGGCGACACAGAACCAGTAATGAAACCGGCGCGAACTAAGGCTCGCGAAGGACTGACCACAGAAACTCACACATGAAATTTCCCATCATTTTGGCCGCAGCCGCGGCCTTCGTGGCGCCTGTCTCAGCGCAGACCAACGCAGAACTTGAGGCCAAGATCGAGGCCCTCGCGGCGGAGCTCGAGAGCCTCCAGCTCCAAGACGTCATGCCCGCAGTCGGCGAGAGCAAGTACGGCCTCGGCCCAGCAGCCTCCAAGGTCTACTCGAAGGACCAAGGCCTCTCGATCGGTGGCTACGGCGAAGGGCGCCTCCGCATGGACTCTGCAGATGACTTCGACTGGTACCGCCACATCATGTACTTCGGCTACAAGTTCGATGAGCACTGGGTGCTGAACACCGAGGTCGAGCTCGAGCACGTCGACGAGGTCTTCGTCGAGTTCGCTTACATCGACTACCTCGGCCTGACCGATAACATGAACCTCCGGACGGGCCTGATGTTGAACCCGATGGGCCTCATCAACGAGTACCACGAGCCGACGACCTACCTCGCGGCGAACCGCTCCCAGACTGAGTCTGTGATCATCCCCAGCACCTGGCGTGAGAACGGCGTCGGGGTCTTCGGCGAGACCGGGGGCTTCGACTACAAGCTCTACTACATGAACGGTATGGACGGCGCTGACTGGGACGGCACAAACTCAAGTCTCCGCGGTGGTCGCCAGAAGGGCGCAAAGGCCAAAGCAGAGGACTGGGCCATGGTGGCTTCGGCCAACTATGTCGACATCCCTGGCGTGCGTATCGGAGCATCGATGTACTCAGGCGATTCTGGACAGGGTGGCGACTTGGGCGACATGTCAACGGACATCTTCGAGGTCCACGCCGAATACAAGTCCGGGCCCTTTTGGTTCCGGGCGATGATGGCGAACGCTGAAGTCGGAGATCGATTGGATGATCCCGGGACAGCGGATGACCCTCTTACCCCCGAGGACGAAAACTTCGTAGAGGGTGATATGGATCTAACAGGTACCTACTACGAGCTCGGCTACAACCTGCTGGACGGTGGAGAGTCCGCTCTCTACCCCTTCGTCCGTCTGGAAGAGATCGACGCGAACGGAACAACGACCGAATACACCACCTTCGGTGTCCACTACCGCCCGATCGACCAGATCTGCTTCAAGCTCGACAAGTGCGACGAGACCGACACGACCAGCTTCGTGATCGGCTACGTCTTCTAGTCATGAAGAGAAGGGATAGGACCCCTACAAATTGAGACGAACCTCATTCATTCTCACCGCCGCCTTAGGGCTGGCGGTCGCCGCTGGGGCGGGACAGAGACCTGCCTCACCCCAAGCGCTCACATCGCCGGCCCCCTCTCTCGAGGGGTCCGGTGGACGTGTATTCATGACCCTTGATGAGGCCCTCAAGCTCGCGTTCTCGAAGCTCAAGGTGAAGCGCTCTACGGAGTTTCTCTCCAAGGAGCAGAAGGCCCGGGTGAAGAAGCTCGCGGGCTACCCCGTCGTGTCAGGGATCATCTACCCCTACAAAGCCACCAAGAAAGACCCAAAGACCGGCGAAGAGATCCTGGTAGGGACCGCCTACTTCGAGACTCACAGGGTCCGCTCCATGAGGGAGACGATGATGTTCGTGGTGTCTCCTGAGGGGAAGATCGTCCGCGCGGAGGTCTTGGCCTTCTATGAGCCCACGGACTACATGCCGAACAAGCGCTTCTATGCGCAGTTCAAGGGCAAGATCCTGAACGATGAGCTGCGCACGAATCGTGGCATCAAAACAATCACTGGGTGCACCCTCTCGGTGAACGCGTCCACGAAGGCGGCGCGCCGCATCCTCGCGATTCACAAGGTCCTTGGAGAGCCGGCGCCGGCCCCTGATGAGGGTGACGCTAGAGGCTCCAAGGAATGACCCCCAAGCAGGCACGCTTCCTCCACATATCGAGCTCCCTCGTGGGCGCGACAGGGGTCGCTCTGTTCGTGTTCAAGGACCTCATCGTCATTGAGGGCGACTTCGGCCCGGGGAGCCACTTCTTGGAGAATGACGTCCAGGCAGCCCACATCCTGACGGCGCCCGCCCTGGTCTTCGCCTGCGCGCTCGTGTGGCAGGACCACGTGTGGGCCAAATTTAAGGGCGCTGCCCGACCCAGGCGCCGCACCGGAGTCCTCCTTGGGAGCCTCCTCGTGCCGATGATCATGAGCGGCTACCTCCTGCAGGTCTGGTACGAGGAGCCCTGGGGAGAGATCTGGCGTGTGACTCACCTGCTCTCCTCTCTCATCTGGCTGGTGGCTTATGGAGTCCATCAGCTCAGTCGCAGGGGCGCTTAGACGAGACCCGTTTGACGAAAACACGGGACGACACTCGAACAAGAGGGCTCGTTCTCCTGGAATACGTCCATGGCTCGGGAAGAACAACGCCTCGCTTCGCTCGACGCCCTCAGGGGCTTCGACATGTTCTGGATCGTCGGTGGCTCACTCTGGATCACCCAGCTGGGTGAGGCGACCGGATGGAGCTGGGCGCAGTGGCTCGGCAGGCAGATGCATCACCCGGAGTGGCACGGCTTCTCCGCGTACGATCTGATCTTCCCGCTCTTCCTCTTCATCGCGGGCGTGACCCTCCCGTGGTCACTTGGGAACCAGCGCGACTGGGGTGAGGCGAAGTGGACTCAGTACGCGAAGATCGGAAAGCGCGTCTTCCTCCTCGTCCTCTTGGGCGCGATCTATAACGGGCTCCTCAGCTTCGAGTGGGATGAGGTCCGTTATGCCTCCGTGCTCGGACGCATCGGGCTCGCGTGGGGGATCGCCGCGCTCGTGGTGGTCCGATACGAGCTGCGAGGGCAGGTGCTCGCCTTGGTGGGCGTCATCGTTGGTTACTGGGCGCTCTTGAAGATCGGACATGCGCCTGGGTTTGAGCCTGGCGACCTCACGATGGAGGGGAACGTGGTCTCGTACTTCGATCGTCAGTTCTTGCCTGGCAGGCTCCACAATGACATCCACGACCCCGAGGGGTTCCTCGGGACATTGGGAGCCGTCGGGACCGCGCTGATGGGCGCGATCGCTGGCTGGTGGCTGAAGGGATATGAACCTAACGGGGGCTTGAAAGCGGCCGGCCTCTTCATCGCGGGCGCACTCTCGACAGGTGTCGGCCTCATGTGGGCTAGCGTCGGCGACCTCCCGCTCAACAAGAACCTCTGGACGAGCTCCTTCGTCCTCGTCACCGGAGGCCTCTCGCTCGCGCTCCTCGGCCTCTTCTACCTGCTCATCGATGTCTGGAGGCTGAAGGCGGCGTTCCTCTTCTTCATCGTGATCGGGATGAACCCCATAACGATCTATCTCCTCGAAGGTCGCCTCATCGACTTTGATATCCCTGCGTCGTTCCTCTTCGGTGGCGCAATCGGAGGCTTCGTCGAGCAATACCAGGGCCTCCTTATGGCGACCGCTGTGGTCGGGATCGAGTGGCTCCTGCTCTTCTTCCTCTACAGGAAGAGGGTCTTCCTGCGGGTCTGAGCGCTCAGCGGTCTTCGCGGGGTGAGAGCGTCAACTCGTCCAAGAGGACAGCGTCCTCCAGGGATTGAGCCTGCCTGAGCGGAGGGCCGATGAGGCAAGGGGCGAGGGTGAAGTCGCTGCTGCTCTTCGTGTTGTTGTGTCCTTCGACAGCCAGGATCGCTCGTCCCTCGCCCAAGCGAGCGGCGAGCTCGGCCCCAGAGCCGAGCGGGAAGAGCTCCCAACCCTTGGACTCGTGCGCGTCGATCCCCTCTGCGGAGGCGCCGCTGCCTGAGTTGATGGAAGAGCGGGTCACCTCGACCCCGTTGAGGTAGGCGATGAAGCCGTCGTCATAACGCACCGCGAGCTGGACCTCATGGAGCTCGGCGAGCGCGGCCACGTCAAAGGCTGTCCGGAGATAGAGCCTGCTGTATTCCCCCTTCATGCCTTCAAGGACGGTCGTGTCGTCCTCATCTCCATAGCCGAAGCCGGCCGTGCCAGATGTCCAGGCTGAGTCATCAAAGTCACTCCCTCGCCAAGCGGGGCCTTCCGGGTCGCTACCCGCGAGGTAACGCCAGGTCGCTCCATCATCGACGATGGGGGCGTGGGCAGCGGGAGTGAACTCCGCGTTCGGAGGCTCCGGGAGCCCCATGATCTTGGACGTGACGAAGCCGTCACCGAACTCGAGCAGCACGACGTGGTGTGACTTGCCGCTCATCCCGGGCTCCTGCAAGAACCAGCGATCGGTCTGGGGGTCTCGCTGCGGGACCCCGAGGCCGCCCTCCCCGATGTACACGACGCCCGTGGGGTCATGTGCCTCTGCGCGGATCGGGACCGTCCGCTTTACGGAGTGCCCGTCTGACTCCAAGGCGATGTCGAGGTCGTACTTCTCGAAGAGCGGCACCCAGTGGGGCTTCGTCGCGGCGGGGTCTTTGACCGCGGGATAGATGGGCCTGTGGTATTGGGTCATCAACCAGCGGCGCTTCGGCCTCAGGCGCTTGAGCTCTGCCTCCAGCCAGGTCGCCTGATCACCGGCCGCGCTGATCTCTGAGTTGAGCGTGATGAGCGAGACCTCAGGAGAGAGGTCGGTCGTGTAGTAGTTCAGGGTCGGCTCGCCGGGGTCATCGAAGATCTCATCGAAGAGCGGTCCCGGGTCGTGGTTGCCGCGGGCTGGTATCAATGGCAGGACCCGACCCTTGGGCGAGGTCGTGAGCTCATGATGGCTGAGCCAGGGTCGCCAGTGAGCCCAGAGCTGACCCCAGAGGATGTAGTCCCCGCCGTGGGCGAAGGTGATCAGGTCGGGATGCTCATCCGCCAGGAGGCCGATGTAGGAGTTGATCTGTTGCCGCGCGGCGTGGCCGGAGCGGGAGTCTCCACCATGAATCATGCGGAAGGGGCGGTCGTCGGCGGGCGCGGTCTTAAAGTGCATCTCGGGCGAGCGCACACCGTCGCTCTCCAGCTGGAACCAATAGGTTGTCGAAGGCTTCAGACCTTTGATGCGAGCGTGGTGGTAGTGGGCGTCCTTTAGGATCCCGACCTCGTCCTTGTTCAGGGTGTAGGCGCCGTTGCGCTGAGTCGTCCGCTCTCGCGCATAGGAAGAGTCCGTCCCTTCCCTTGAGACGACGTCGTAGTGGACGACGTGCTTCGACCCCGCTTCGCGAGTGCTCCAGGAGACCGTGATCTTGTGCTGTGGGTCTTCACTCCAGATGAGTCGCCACTGGGCCGGGGTCGTGCCTTCGAGGGGGGTCCAAGGATCCTCTAGTGGTGTGGCGCAGGCGAGGAGGAGAAGGGCTGTGGTGATCATGGCTTCTGGGGTGCGATGGAGGGTCGAACAAGGTGCCACCAGCAGAGGTAGAGTGCCAGGGGCACTCCGCCATTCGCGATGCGTATGAGGCTCTGGTGCCAAGATCCATCACCCATGGCGGTCACTCGCGAGAGCGCTGTGGAGAGGCCCCAGAAGGCCATCCAGCCGGCGACCCATCGCCAGCGCCTGGAGAGGAGCAAGGGGGCGAAGAGGATGTCTTGGACTCCGATCACGGTGAGGAGCTGTTCGGCCGTCTGTTGCGTGACGCCCAAGCCGAGCCACTGCTTGGCGCTCCCGATGATGAGGTCCACGAAGCGCCCATAGTGCTGCAGGGCCTCTATGCCGTGAGCGATGAAGGTCGCCGCGACCCCGAGGAGGAGGATCCAAAGCGCGAATGTGGACTTGCGCGCGCTGTGGCGTAGCTCTTCACCTGCGTCGAGCGGGAGGAGGGCCAGTCCCAGCGGGGCGGCCACCCGGACAGCGTGAGAGAAGGGCGCGAGGGCGTCCACGGTGGTCCCGGGGTTGGTGAAGATGGCGAAGGCGAGGGCCGCCATCCACGCGGCGTTGAAGAAGAGGAGCCCGCGGATCGGCCGGACGATCGCGGAGACCGCGACCATGAAGAGCAAACCAGCAGCGACCTGGTCCGTGAAGGAGGCGACAGACTCTGGGAGGCCAGCCTTCATAAAGAGCCAGCTGTTGACCTCACTGCCGGCGACTCGGGCCGTGCGCGCTGCAGCGATGCACTGTCCAGCGACTGAGAGCCGCAGACACCAGAGGGCAGGGGCCGGCAAAGAGGCTCCTTCAGTCCTCGTAGGGACGCAGCTTGATGGAGCGGAACCAGACCTCGTCGCCGTGGTCTTGGAAGAGGATCTTCCCGGTCCGTTGCACACCGAAGATGGGGGAGTTTTTGAACTTGCTCTTCGAGCGCGCCTCCTCCCACCTCTTCGACTTCAGGTCAGCGCGCAGGACGAGCTCGCCGTTCAGGTGATACTCGAGCACCCCACCACGGCTGTGGATTCGAGAGCGATTGAAGGACCCCACGAGCGAGAGCTTCTTGCCGGCCTTGGGCGCCATGACGTCGTACAGGGAGGCTGCCGTGGTCTTGGGGATGAGTCCGTTCGTGTGGCGGACGTCATCGAGGATCTGGAACTCGGGGCCGATCTGTCCCTTCTCCTCGTCGATCCAAATCTTCACGCCGCTGTTCGCTCCTGCGGCGACCTTCCACTCAAAGGAGAGGTCGAACTCGCTGAACTCGCCCGTCGTGACGATGCTCCCGCCACCCTTTGTGTGCCTGAGACATCCGCTCACGACCTCCCAGCCCTCTTCAGGGAAGGCGTCTCGCTTGAAGCCTCTCCATCCCTCTGTGGTCTCGCCGTCAAAGAGGAGCCTCCACCCCGCCGCCTCCTCCTCTGGCGTGAGGGTGTTGGGCGAGGCGTCGCCGTCCGTGACCGCTCCGGTCGCTGCCCACTCCGTGCCACGCAGGAAGACGTTCTCGAATTGAGGGTCGAGGTGAGACGCGTGGGTCTCCTCTCTCCCTCGCCAGACGTGGCCGAGCGGGGTGTGAAACACGCGCCCATCTCCACACTTGGAGACGATGATCATGGGCTCATGCTCGCCCGTTCCCCCGGTCTCCTTGTCGGAGAAGGCGGTGGCGAGGACGCGATGAGGCGCTTCGTGCATGTGGACGAGGCGGTGGTAGAGCTCGTCTGGGTGCTTCAGGAGGGTCGGGAGCGTCGACGTGATGGGGTGAGAGCGGTCAGTGATCCCGACCTCGAACTCGTGGAAGCGGCCGTGCCCGGTGCCGTCGCGCCACAGGAGGCAGACCATCTGCTCATACTCGACCCATCCACGGAAGGCGTTGTCAGCAGCATGAATCACGGAGACCCCTGCTCCATCGCGGACCGCCTTGAGGAAGTTGGTCTCTGCTGGTTCTCCCCAGCGAGCGCCGTTGTAGTCCAAGATGAAGACGTCGTACTTGCCGAGGGCTTCGGCGTCTTCGAAGGTGACGTCAGGCTCCAAGGTGACGTCGACCTCGAACTTGCCGGAGCGCTCGAGCATCTGCCTTAGGGACACGTGGCTCCACTCCCAGTCGTGGTTGTTCTCACCGGTGACGAGGAGCGCGGCGCTCTTCTCTGGGGCTGTGCCGTCAGAGATCGTCGCGGAGAGGGCGGCTAGGGAGAGGAGGAGGGCGTTCATGATCCAGCGTGGTTGGAAGGTTGTGAGGAGGGGTGAAGTCTGAGGGCTTCAGGCGTTAACGGTCGCCGCGGCGAGGGACGCGCGGGTGATCGCTCCATGGGATGCGTGCCAGGCTACAGCGCCGCTCAGCAGCCAGAGGGCTTGGGGGGACTCATGGGTCACTCCGGTCGCCGCGGTGATCGCGTTTGAGGCGGGTCGTTGCTCGATCACATCCAGCCAAAGGGTCGCTGTCCCTGGGTGCTCATCGCAGAAGCTCTGGTATTCGAAGAAGGCTTGAGCGCTCACAGGGCAGGTCGGGGAGTGCTTGAAGAGCAGCAATCGGTCAGAGGCGAGGACCTCTTCTAGGTCAGCCTCGTTGTGGAGTCTCGCGGGGGTCATGGGGTGATCTTAGCTGGGAGTGGGCGTGGCGCGGAGGAATGGGGATTTCACCTTCGATTCAGGGGGGAGAGCCCCTCAGAACTCCGCACAGAGCTTATGACGAACGCGTGAGAGCGCGTCCAACCGAGATTGAACATGAAAAACACACTCATCAGAGGCCTGGGGATGCTGACCCTGGGGCTCCTCACGGTACTGCCTGCACCCTCTGCCCACGCTAAGGGCGCTCAAAACCCGTTCGGCGGAGGGCCCTGCATGCCGACGATAGAGCTCCCACCGATCACGTTGAAGCTGCCAGACCTCATCGTCCGGAAGGTGATTCTGAGCTCAAGCCCCGACATGGCGTTCGTCCTCGTTGGAAACATCGGCCAGGCCTCGTCGAAGCCCTGCAAGTTGATAGCGGCCAACCCGACGGGCTTCGGTTTCGCCGATGTTCCGATCCTGCACCCCGGCCAGTATGCGTGGGTGAGGGTCTTGCTCAATCAGGGCACTTACAGGGGGTGCCACCTGCTGACGAGGTTCGCCGTGGACTGCTTTCAAGATGTCCCAGAGAAATCCGAGAACAACAACACCTACATGATCATCGACAGTTCAACCTGCTGACGGTCTAGGAGGGGACGGGGACAGAGACTGGCGATGACGACTCGTTGAGCCACGTCTCCTGTCTGGAGAGAGCGACGGGGGCAGCAGAGACTGCAGCTCCCGTCGCTCTACATGACGGGCGAGCGAGCGCACAGGGTGAGGTCGCCTCAAAGTGAGCGGCAGGTGAAAAAGGGCGCGCAGCCGCTGAGCTCTGTCCCAAAAGTCGCACTGGGAAATCCGAATATCCATCTCGCCCTAAGCGGTTCAGGTGAGGGCATTTGGCGAGGCCGTGCGTCTAATTACGAGATTCCGGCGACTCCTGTCATCGGGAGGCTTGATTCGCCTCGCGGGCTCGGGTTACAGTCTGTCTCTGCGCTTAAGGGGTCAAGAGGCCCCTTTCTCGTCGATTTCTCTCTGGTCCTCTCGGGTCAAAGGGGGAAGGACTGTCTTTAGTTGCTCCCCTTCGCGACGCCCTAATAAACACAAATTAACAACTTAACCACAATATATGAAGAAACAAATCCGCCATTCCTTATGCGGACAATCGAATCAGAATGAATCGAAAAGCGCGAACAAATGCATTGTTCGTGCCCATTTATCTGCGCGAGGTGGTGTCTATAGAGACACACCTTTTTTTCACGAGCACATCCAAGCCTGCGAGGCCGGACTCCTTGAGCGGAGGGACGCCTGATGGAAGAGGAGCGAATGCGTGACGCCGGCTGGTTAGTCGACAAGCTCGAGCAGCGGCTGTTCAACCGTGACGCCGAGGGGATGCTGTTGGAACGACTCGGGAAGGAGGAGGTGCGTTGGGCGGCGAAGTCCGCGCTGAGACCACCTGAGATGGTTAAGGCCGCGCTCGAGACCATGGACTGTTGGCTCGATGATGACCTCGTCTTGCCGACAGGGCCCTGTATCCCTCCCTTCTCTCCCGATGAAGCGCCAGAGGGCTTCGGGTTGGGAGACTTCAGGCGCTTCGCGCGCAAGACCCAGGCCCTGCAGCTCTTCAACTCTTTTGGAGTCGGAGTGTTCGTAGGTGTGCTCTATACAGTCATCGGAGAGGCTGGCTGTGAGGAGGGGGTCAACGCCGAGATCTCCTTGGCGCCGGTCTTGGGCCTCTTGGGCACCTCCCTCTTCGGGCCCGAAGACCTCGAAGACAGCGGGGACAGCCCTTGGGCGACCCGGCTGGAGCGTCACGTCTCCCAGCTCAAGCGGCGCCTGCCGCTCAACCACGTTCTGCGGCCGATCGCCGATCGGCACGGCTTCCTGAGGGGGCGCAGCGCCCTCTTGCCCTCACGGCGGCTGCGCTACGCGCAGCGCTCAATGTTCCTCGCGGGGCTCGTGGCTGCTGGTTTGGAGCCCAAGGAGCTGCTCAAGGCGAGAGGCCCCCGCCCTGGCTCCTTTGGCAAGCGTCATGAGCTCCAGAAGGAGACCGGGGAGGGCGCATCTAAAGGCCCCTCGGATCTCTTCTTCCTCACAGATGAGGAGCTCGAGCGCACCCTTCGGGAGGGGCCGATTCGGAGGGACTTGAGAGAGGAGTTGGAGTTCCGCTTGAGGAACAACCGTCTGAGTCGGATGCTGGCTCACTTGAGAAGGATCTCAAGAGGCAAAGGTGAGGTGAGCGGCGATGACGAGTGAGTCCGGCCAGGCCCGGGTCGAGCTCCTCGGCTGGGGCGATGACCTCTTGGGGAGCGCGGCGGACTGGCTCGTTCGCGAGCACGGGAGCGACCTGGGGGGAGTCCTCGTGGCGGTCCCCGGTGCGCGCGCTGGCCGAGCGCTCGCTGAGGCGATCGCCCGACGGACCGAGCCCGCTACGACGTCTCCGAGGATCGTCACCGCTGGCTCGATGACCGATGAGGTCCTCGAGCTCGAGGGGGTGATCGCGGACCGCTTGGTTCGGACGCTCACCTGGGAGCGCGCGCTCCGCTCGCTCGAGGCAGACGTTCGACGAAAGATCGTGGCGCGGGACCCGAGCGTGTTCGGGGCCTGGGTGCGACTCTCAGAGCTGCTCCGGACCTTGCACGGAGAGCTCGCCACCGAGGGCTTGAGCTTCAAGGACGCCCTCGAGTTCGACTTCGGTTCAGAGAACGACGGCGAGCGCACGAGATGGGAGGCGCTCAGCCTCGCGCAAGAGGCGTACCGCGCTGGGCTCCGAGACCTCGGCCTGGAAGACCCGCACGACGCCCGCTGGAGCGCGCTCAAGGCAGGGAAGCTGCGTGAAGGCTGCGAGCTCGTGCTGGTCGGAGTCGCAGATCCAAAGGGGATCGTCCGAGAGGTCGTAAACGCCCTCGGGGGGCGCGCGACCTCCCTCGTCTTTGCGCCTGAGGAGCTCCGCGAAGACTTCGATGAGATCGGCGGCGTCCTCACCGCGGCGTGGAGGGAGCGTGACGTGCCTCTCGCCCTCGAAGACTGGCACGTGGTGGACAAGCCCGTGGATCAAGCCGCCAAGACGATGGACATCATCGCAGGCCTCGGCGGTGAGTTCACAGCGGAGCAGCTCACCATCGGTGTCTGCGACGAGGAGATCGCCCCCTTCCTAGACCGGCGCCTCGCAGAGGTCGGCTGCTGCGCGCGCCACGCGCGCGGGACACCTGCCGCAGGGACGACCGTCGCGCGGCTCCTCGACGCGACCGCCCGACACCTCGAGCGACCGCGCTTCCCCTCGCTCGCGGTGCTCTTGCGGCACCCGGACCTTGAGCCCGTGGTCAGCGCATCTTGCGATCTGAAGGGGCGTGACTCAGCCGAGTGCCTCGACGTGTACTACAACCGTCACCTCCCCGACGGGGTGGACGGCGAGTGGCTCCGCGACGCGAAGGGGGCGGGAGACGAGGTCGCCGCCCTCCACGTCTCCCTCGACGGGATCTTGGGGGAGCTCGCGTCGAAGGAGCGTCGACCGATCTCGGAGTGGACAGGCCCGCTGCGCGCTTACCTCGAGACGGTGTACGCCGGCGTCGATCTTCGACCCGACGTAGAGCCAGAGCGAGTCCTGATCAGCACCCTGACGCTCGTCGGTCGCGCGATCGGTGAGGTCGAGACCCTCCCGGCAGAGCTCGGGGAGCGTGAGGTCCTCGCGCACGAGGCGCTCGAGTTGGCTTCGCGGGCGCTCTCTACGGCAGCGATCCCCCCTGCGCAGCCGTCGCTGGGGACCCCAACGATCGAGCTCTTGGGCTGGCTGGAGCTCTCGCTCGACGACGCACAGGCGGTGATCGTGACGGGATGGAACGAGGGGCAAGTCCCCGAGTCGATCCAGGGCCACCCCTTCCTCCCAGAGGCGCTGCGTGAGGTGCTCAAGCTCTCAACCAACGAAGACCGCCTCGCGCGTGATGTCTACGCAGCGACCTTGCTCGCGAGGCGCTCGCACGTGGCCTTCCTCTCGGGGCGACGTTCCATCGAGGGAGAGCCGAGGCTCCCGAGCCGGCTCGCCTTCCACCGCCCTGAGGATGAATGCGTCGAGCGCGCACAGCGGATGATCGCTGACCCTGGCGACGGGCGCGTCGCGCCTTCGACAGAGCCCTTGCCGGCGCCGGTGCTCCCTGAGAGCACGACCTCTAGGGTCATCGACACGATGAGCGTCACGGACTTCAAGGCGTTCATGGACTCTCCATACGCCTACTACCTGCGGCGCGTCCTGAAGTTCGACACGACCGATGACACCGCCCGCGAGCTGAGCCCCCTGACCTTCGGGTCCCTCACTCACCACGGGTTGGAGAAGTTTGGTGAGAGCGACGCGCGCGACTCGACCGACGCGGAGGAGATCGAGGCGCTCCTCACAAGCGCCCTAGACACCCGGGTGCTCGAGCGGCTCGGATCTCGGCCTCTCCCCGCGGTCGCGATCCAGGTAGAGCAGATCAAGCTGCGCTACCGACACTTCGCGCGCTGGCAGGCGGCCCGCGCGCGCGAGGGTTGGCGCATCCGATACACCGAGTGGTGTCCTGAGGGAAAGGGATACCTGCTCAAGGTCTGCGGTGAGGAGATGATGGTCCGCGGTTTCATCGACCGCATCGACCATCACCCAGAGCATGGTTGGGCGATCCTCGACTACAAGTCGGGCGATAACCCCGTCAAACCCACGGACGCCTACGGGAAGACGAAGGGCTGGAAGGACCTCCAGCTCCCGCTCTACAAGCACCTCGCGTCTGAGCTCGGGCTCGAAGGTGAGGTGGCGCTCGGGTACATCACCATTCCCCGCGACACGGGCCTCATCCAAGCTCGGATGGGGAAGTGGGATGACGCGGTGCTCGCTGAGGCGGACGAGGTCGCGGCTGACGTCATCCACAGGGTCCGCGCCGGTGACTGGTTCTCGTCAGGGAAGGTGCCGCGCTACGACCCGATCACGCGCGCGGTCTTCGGCGTGGGGCTCCTCACGGGTGACGCTTCGGAAGATGACGAGGAGGGCGCGGCGTGAGCTCGAATCCCCACCAGCTGATCCTCGCCTCGGCGGGGACAGGCAAGACCTACAACCTCGTCGTCCACTTCGTCGGGCTCCTCCTCCGCGGAGTCCCACCGGAGAAGATCTTGGCGACGACCTTCACCCGCAAAGCTGCAGGCGAGATCCTTGAACGGGTGATCGAGCACTTGGTCGAGGCGATCACGACCGAGGAGAAGCTCTCCGAGCTGCAGGGGGAGCTCTCTGATGCGGACGTCAGCTTAGAGGCCTGCACGCGCCTCCTCGCGAAGCTCACTCGTTCGCTCGATCAACTCAAGGTGAAGACCTTGGACGCGTTCTTTGTGTCCATCGCGAAGGTGTACGCCCTCGATCTCGGTTTGCCGCCCGACTGGCAGATCGTGGATGAGGTGGACGCGAAGGAGCTCAAGAGCGAGGCGATCGCGCGGATGCTGTCCGGTGAAGATCAAAAGGAGTGGGTCGATCTCCTCAGAAAGCTGCAGAGCTCGGCAGGTCGCCGCGTCCACGAGGCGATGTTCGACACCGTGGGGCGCTTCGGCGAGGCCTTCTCTGAGAGCGGTCCGCGCGCCTGGATCACGGTGAAACCATCGTTCGACACGCTCTCTGAGGAGGAGCTGGACGCGTGCGCCAAGCTGCTCGCGAAGGCGCCAGGAGCCCTCACCTCCAAGGGCGACGAACACAAGACCTTCACGAAGACGCGCGTCGGGATGATGGAGGCCATCGAGGAGGGCCGCTGGAAGGACCTCTTGAAGGGCGGCGCTATCCAGAAGGTGTTCCATGGAGATCTGACCTACCAGAAGGCACAGATCTCTCATGAGTTCCGCGACGCGGCGCTCCCCCTCATTCACCACGCCGCCGCCGTGCTCACGGCAGAGGTCTCGAGTCAGAACCAAGCAGCCTTCTCCTTCCTCGAGCAGTTCAACGAGGTCCACCGCGACCTGCAGGCAGAAGAGTCTGCCTATCGCTTCGAGGACCTCCCGCTGCGCCTCGCCCCAGACCTCGGCGTGAACCCGCTCGAGGACGCGGACTACGACATGTGGTTCCGCATCGACGGTCGGATCGATCACCTCCTCCTCGACGAGTTCCAGGACACTTCTCCAGTCCAGTGGCGCATCCTCGAGCGGATCATCCTCGAGCTCCTCGCCGACGGGACTGGGGAGCGCTCGCTCTTTTGTGTGGGAGACGTCAAACAATCGATCTATGGCTTCAGAGAAGCGGAGCCGCGCGTCCTAGCACAGCTCCCCGAGCGCCTGCCGGTCCTCGCCGATGTCGTCAGGAATATCGACAAGAGCTATCGCTCCTCGAGGGCAGTCCTTGAGACAGTGAACGAGGTCTTCGGGGACATCGGTTCGAACCCTGCGATGGCTGAAGAGCCCTGGGAAGAAGCAGCCAAGGACTTCGAGGGGATGTGGGAGGAGCACACGCCGGCCCACGAGGATCGTGAGGGCGCCGCCTATGTCGTGCAGGCTGCCGCGCCCACTGACGAGCGTGACGCGTGGCGGCAGGTGGTCGCGCGGACGGTTGAGCGGGTCAAGGACGTCCAGGCTGAGGCCGAAGAGGCCATGATCGGGATCTTGGTCCGCAAGAAGGGCCGGATCCCGAGCATCATCTACAGGCTGCGTGAAGAGGGCGTGTTCGCGAGCGGTGAGGGTGGCAACCCCCTCGTCGACTCCTCCGCTGTCCTCCACGTCCTGTCGATCGCGCACTGGCTCGACCACCCGGGCGACATGCAAGCGCGCTTCCACGCGGCGACCTCTCCTATAGGTGCGGCCCTCGACATCACGGAGAGCGGCGACTCCCTCGAGACTCTGCGCACGCTGCGCCGCCGCCTCGCGCGCGAGCGCTTCGGTCCTTTCTGTGACTCTCTCCTGCCTGTCGTCCTCGAGCGCTACAGCGAGTGGGATCAGCGTCGCTTCGCGCAGCTCATCGACCTCGCCCACGCCTATGACGAGCGCGCCGGGGCGCGGCCTAGGGCCTTCGTCGAGCACGTCCGCAACCAGCCGGTGGAGGACCCGACCGCAGGCCGCGTGAAGGTCATGACGATCCACGCCTCTAAGGGCCTCGAGTTTGACGCCGTCATCCTCCCGGACTTAGACGGCAAGCTCTTCCCCGTTCATGAGCCGGTCTATACGTCGCGGCCAGACCCCTACGGCGCGATCGAGGCGGTGAGTACGGCACCGAGCCGCAGCCTCAGCGCCGTAGAGCCGACCCTCGACGCGCTCTGGAGAGAGCACCACAAGAGCGGGATGACAGACATCCTCTGTGTTCTTTACGTTGCCATGACTCGCGCTCGCTACCGCCTCGATGTCGTCCTCGAGCACCACAAGGACGGGAAGAAGGCGAAGACCCTCAGGAGGCCTGGCTCGATCTTGCGCAACGCCCTGCTCACAGGCGAAGAGGAGCCGGAGGAGGATGGTGTCCTCTGGGCTCACGAATCGAGCTCTAAAGAGTGGCGTGAGGGTGGGGGTCGTAAAGCCCCTGAGGAGGACCAGGGATCTCCGGTCTTCGCGCTCGCGCCGACCGACAGGCTCCGCCGCCTCCCGAGGCGCGCGCCCTCTTCGGTGGGGGAAGCAATAGCACGTGACGCCGCGCTGCTCTTGCGCTCTCACTCGAAGTCCGCCCAGCACGGCACCCTCGTCCACGCGCTCATGGAGGGCGTGGAGTGGTTAGAGGCTCACGAGCGGACCGCAGAGGAGCTCAAGGTTTCGCTCCACACCCACGGCGCCTCCGAAGCAGACACAGAGGCGGCGATCGCTGCCTTCTCGACCACGTTAGAGCAGCCGGAGGTGCAAGCTCTCTTGGCCCGTGAGGCCCAGGAGGTGCCGGACGGATCAGATCTCAAGGTCTCAAACGAGCGCGACTTCTCCCTGATCCTGACTGATGAGGACGGCGCGGAGTACTTCGCCAACGGCTCGATCGACCGCTTGGTCCTGACCCTCGAGGGCGGCGTCCCGAAGTCTGCAGAGGTGATCGATTACAAAACAGACCGAGTCACTCCTGAAGAGGTCGAGGCCCGCGCGGAGCACCATGCCGCGCAGATGCAGGCCTACCGCCGCGCCGTGTCAGCGATGTACGGACTCGCTCCTCTGGAGGTGACCTTGAAGCTCGCCTTCCTCACCCCGGGTGTGGTCCACGAGCTCAGCTAAACAGGTTTAACGATTCTTGGGTGTGAGCGCGGCCAGTGCCTGACGGTCCAGCCTGATGGAGCCCCTGATGGTGGAGCCTTCGACGTAGGGGGCGAGGTCTTCGAAGAGCTTGCGCATCAGATACCTGTCGATGGACTCATTCGAGAGGTAATCCAGCTCCCTGTTTTGCCTTATCTCGAGGGCGACCGCTTCCCAGAACTTGATGACGAGAGCGCCGATCTCGGCATCCGGAACCCTGACGGTGATCTCTGCCACGAGCTCACGAGGCTCGAGATAGACCTCGACTGCGACGCTCTCAACGGATGTCACAGACTCTATGAGGCTCCTCGTGAACTCTGGGTCCCACCCAGAATCTGACTCCGCATTCTTCACGGTCTTCGCGACATCCACCCCTGTGAGTTTTTTCCAGGAGAGCTCTGGGCAGTTGAGAACAAAGACCCCGTTCGCCGACCAGTCCAAGGAGTTCATCAACTCCATCATCTCGGAGCGGCCTCGCCTGTAGTTTTGATCCAAACAGCTCTTCATCTCAGGCAATGAGGCAGCGATCACACCGACCTTGGGGCTCGCTCCAGAGAGGAATGCGTTCTGCTCACCTCCAAAGAGGCCAGGGACCTTCACCTCGTATATGTGCCAGCGCTTGTGGGAGATGGGTTCGTGGTGGACGGTTTTATAGAGCCTCATGTACCCCGAACCGCTCGTGTTCTTGAGTTGGATCTCTGTCCCTGTTGAGAGTTGGTATGGACCCAGACGGAAGGGTCTGCCCCCTTCTTGCCTCGTGAAGCCCTGATCGATCCATAGATTCCCGAGCTCGCCTTTGACGGTGTATATGGGGTTTGTGTCGTAGCCGTTTCCCAATCTGCTCGGATGCAATTCCAACCAGTACTCACCGCCGTCATCCAAGGTGACGCTCAAGTTGGTCGACCTACTGAAGAAGTTGTTTCCGCCGTGACTCCTGATCCGTTGCATCACGCCCTTTGGATCTCTCTCGAGAGAGGCACGCAGATCCATGATCCTCGAGATAGCGTTGGTCTCGATAGCGACGACAGGCTCTTCAAGATCGAGGTCCTCTTTGCACTGGGCAAAGACGGTGATTGCTCTCAGGTCCATGACTCCGAGGGCCCAGGCAGGGAAGCGCCACTCATCAACGGCGACCTCTTCAAGGGTCTCACGCACTCCCCACTCTTCTAGCAGCCCAGAGTCAAAGAGACTCTGCACATCAACGTGGAAGACATACCCTGAGTCTCCTCCTCGCGCAGGGAGATAGCTCAGAGCAGCGGGGAGGCTCTCTCTGCTCGCGCGGGGTTTGTCTGTGGGTTTGGCAGGTCTGCGGGCGAAGCTTGCATGCGGAGGCAGCGTCGGGAGGTCACCCAGATCAGCTGCCGAGGGATAGCCCGCTCTGGCGGGTGAGGTCGGGGTGCGCGGAGCCGCGGCGAAGACGGGCTCCGGAGAACGCGGAGGTCGACCTGGGAAGACGCAGACCAGCGCGATGAGTCCACAGATCGTGGCGAGCAGGAGGAGTTTGTGCTTCAAGGTAAGGACCAGAGCAATGAGGGCTCATGAAGGGTGTCAAACACCTCAGCCCGAAGGAGGTCAGGACCGCTCGAGAGGGGCAGGTCTCGAAGCTGACCTCAGGTACGCACTGTTACGAGACAAGGAGAGGTTCGTTTCGCGAAAGCGGCCGTTTGGAGCAACACCATGAACACAAGCTCATGCGCCAGAGGAGCTTGTGAGCGATTGTTCGCCCCGATCAGGGTCGGCGGTACCCCTGGGAGCCTGCGGTCGTCGCCGCTTGAGCGACCCTCCCGCTGGCCTGATTGAGGTGAGCGCAGAGGGCGTCCCAAGCGGGGATGGCGCCCTTGAGGAGGCTCTGTTGTTGGGGCCTGTTCAGCGCGGGCTGCCCCTGCGGCGACCTCGGCTAGCTCTGCGTCGTTCACGCGCGCCTGCTTGGAGGACTTAGCGGCGCTTGAAGTGAGAGGTCTGTGTCATGAAGTGATCACTCGTTGCGACTTCAGCTTAGGGCTGCATCGTCAGATCTGAGACAGCCCTATGATGTCTCTCGTTCATCGCCCTAAGAGCGCTCTAGAGGCCTCTCCTGGACTCCTAAGCGCGATTGACCGGCTTCCTCAGCGTGCTGGTGTTAGTATTGAATTCACAGAGGCTCTCTTCCGGTCTCTCTCAAATGAACTGCCGAAGTCTCACTCTTTTCACGGCCTTCGTCTGGAGCAACGCAGCCCTCGCCGCCGCCCAGACTACGGTGGACGTCATCTACGGTGACGGTGTGAACGACCGCTTCGGTGAGGCTGTCGCCTTCGTGGGCGACCTCAATCACGACGGCATGGCCGACTTCGCCGTGGGCTCTCCTGGCGATGATGACGCCGGCTCGAACTCTGGCAGCGTGCGCGTCTACTCGGGGGCTGACCGCTCCGTCCTCTTTCGCTGGGATGGACCCAGCGCTGGCGCAGCGCTCGGCACCTCCGTGGCTGGGGCCGGTGACGTGGACCTCGACGGATATGACGATGTGATCGCAGGCGCGCCCGGTGCAGGTCAGGCGTTGGTCTACTCGGGACAGACAGGGGCTGTGATCTATAGCCTCTCTCCAGGCGGCGTCGGGTTCTTCGGGACCTCTGTCGCTGGACTTGGATCGGTGGATGGAGATGCCTGGCCGGACTTCGCGGTGGGGACGGTCTGGGGGGCAGGGCTCTGGGTCTACTCGGGCCAAGACGGCAGCGTGCTCTGGAACGCGACAGACGTCACGCGCGCCCTGAGCCCCGCTGGAGACATTGATGGAGATGGAATCGAGGACGTGATCGGAGGGGACCAGCTCCAGACGGACCCTTGGTGTGGTGAATATGACGGCCGCGCGACGGTCTACTCAGGGCTCAACGGAGCGGTGATTCGAGAGCACCTCGGCCAAGGCTGCTACGGAGATCACCTCGGGGCCGGAGTCTGTGGCTTGGGTGATGTGAACGGTGATGGTCGCGACGATTACGCGGTGGGCGGACCTCACTTCCCCTTCTTGCACCCCTGGACCGACGCCTTCGTCCGGGTCTACTCCGGCGTGAACGGTCAGGTGATCCATCAGATAGAGGGAGGCATGGACACGGACTTTGGCTACGACGTGGCCTCCGCTGGGGACCTCGACTTTGACGGAGTCGAAGACCTGGTGGTCAGCCGCCCCGGCGCGGTCTTCAGCAGCGGATCGACAGGTCAGCTGCGTGTCTACTCCGGGCGGACCGGGCAACATCTCGGGACCTTCCCAGGCGGGCATCGCGACGCCCTCTCCGTGGACGGGGGAGGAGACGCCGACGGGGACGGCTTCCTCGACATGCTCTGTGGCTCGCCGGAAGACGCGACGATGGGGCTCGATGCCGGGCGTGTCTCGATCTACACCCTCGGTTGCCTAGGCGGAGCGGTCTACAACTACTGCGACGCAGCGACGAACTCCACGGGCTCGCCGGCTCGCATGCACTGGCAGAACACGACCTCGATCAGCGCCAACAACTTCAGGCTCTACACCACCGAGGTCCCAGCGAACCAGTTCGGTCTCTTCTTCTACGGAGGCACGGAGAACTACGTGCCTTTCGGCGAGGGCAACCTCTGCATAGGCGGACCCTTCTTCCGCCTCGGCGTGGTCAACAGCGGCCCTGCCGGCCAACCCAGCAAGCAGGTCGACTTCACTAACCCCCCCGGGGCATCCGGGCAGATCTCTGCTAGCGAGACCTGGTTCTTCTCGCTCTGGTTCCGCGACCCAAGCGGCGGCCCCGCTGGCTTCAACTTCGCAGACGGCCTGCGCGCGACCTTCTGTCCCTGAGATCACGCGGTCGACCTCCGCTGTCCGGAGGCTCGGCCTAGAGAATGCGGCTCAGCGCTGCCTCAAAGACGTCCGCCTGACGTATGAAGCCGAGATCTGTCGGGTGCGAGCCGTCTACGGTGTCCTCGTTCCCAAGGAGCTGGCTCCCTTCGAGGTAGTGGAGACGCTTGACCCCGGTGGTTCGCAGCTCGTCATAGCCAGCCTTTAAGGCGGCGCGGCTCGCGGCGTGGTGTCTCCTCTTCGAGGAGAGGAGGAAGGAGTTTGAGAAGCTGCGATCCTCTACGAGCAAGATGGGGGTCTTTGCTTTGAGGGCGCGCAGCTTCTTCACGAAGGGGACCACTCGCTCCGAGACGGCGGCAGCGTTCATGTTGGGGAGACAATCGATGACGAAGACGCAGGCGTCGAGCTCACCGAGGAGGTCTGCGAGCTCCAGGTCCATCCGCCCATTCCCGGAGAAGCCGAGGTTGATGACAGGGCGATCGAGGCGTCGACCGAGGATCGAAGGGTGAGGCATCCCTGGTCGTGACGCGCAGCCTCCGTGAGTGATGGAGGTCCCATAGAAGACGATGGGCAGGGCGCGCTTTTTTGATCGAGCCGGGCCGGGGCTCATGCTCGCACCTTCCAAGACCCCGACCTCGCAGGAGGTCACGCCGTTATAGAGCGGGAGGTAGAGCATGAACTCACGGGTCCCTGGGTCGATCCCGCTGATGAGCTTCGCGCTCATCTTCTGGCTGTTCGGCCGGGGGCACGCGAGCCAACGCCAGACCCCCTCGTCGTCGCGGACGTAGAGATCCACCCCGCTCACGCCGGTCGCGGGCATGTGTGACATCTCGAGGGTCGGGTCGATCAGGTCCCAGCGGCAGTGGAGCTCCGTCGCGTCTGTCACGAAGCGCGCGCACATCCCTGCAGAGTCGCGAGAGAGGCTCCAGACCGGACCACGGACGACCCCCTCCGCCTTGGCGGGGAGGCGGTCAAAGGGGCTCTTCACTTCACTCCATCCCTGACCTTCGAAGGCGAGCTCGCGGACGTTCGTCCATGAGATCTCTTGTGATTGAGCGGGAGCGGGGAGGGCTAGCGAGAGGAGGAAGAGGAGGCTCATGAGCTGATCGTAGTTGATCCAAAGCGTCCCTTTCGCTCGTCAGCACCAGATTTCAGGACGCTCCGTCGCGGCCATGCTAGGTTAGCGACACGCTCGAAGGAGCCGCAGAAGTCAACGCGGCCGAGCGCTCATCATCTACCGAGAGACGAAACACATCGAACCCCGGAGAACCATGATTCGCAATATGTTCATGACAGCCGTGGTCACCGCAGGTCTTTGCGCGACCGCCACCGCAGACAATATAGGGAAGCAGCTGCCCGCGTTAGAGCTGGAGGGCCTGTCTCAGAGTGAGGCCTCCTCCTTCGACGAGTTCGTAGGCCGCGCTGTGCTGATTGAGTTCTTTGCATATTGGTGAGGCCCCTGCTCCGGGGCAGTCCCTCACTTGAACGAGCTCAACGCAGAGTTCGAATCGAGGGGGCTGACCATCATTGGCGTGACCAGTGAGACTGAAAAACAGACCGTGTCGTGGATCGAGAAGAACGGGGCCGAATATGCGTATGGCTATGACAAGGGCGGCAAGCTCAAGTCTGCGCTTGGCGTGCGTGGGATCCCGAACGCAGTGCTCGTGAATCCGTCCGGGAAGATCGTGTGGCAGGGGCACCCCACTAGCCTGACGGCGTCGACCGTCGAGTCTGCGCTCGACGGCGCGATAACCACTCCGGTCTATGAATGGGGTGGCTCCGCCAAGGGGATAAAGAAGTCCTTCTTGAAGGGGGACTTCGCCAAGGCGATCTCTCAAGCCGACAAGCTCGCTGAGAAGGAGCCCATCGGTGGCGAGATCGCGAAGATGCTACGCGCCATGGTCGCTAACCGAGTCGCGGGCTATGAGGCCGCCCTTGAGCGCGGCGATGTCCGTAAGGCAAACGAAGGCGCGGAGTCGTTGGTCAAAGGGGTCAAGGGCCTCCCTGAAGAGGAGCAGCTCGAAGCCCTCATCAAGAAGATCTCCAAGGACAAGGAGCTCAAAGAAGTCCTCAAGACTCAAGACAAGCTGGCGGACATCCTCGCGACAGAGGTCAAGAAGAAGAAAGAGTGCGAGAACTGCATCAGGCGACTTGAGAAGTTGCTGAAGGACAACTCCCATTCGTTCACCGGAGGTCTGATCGAGGCGGCGCTCGACGACTACCACAAGCTGCTCAAGAGCTTGCGCCGATAGGGCGCAGCAGCAGCGTCCCAAAGACAAGCTGCCTCGACGCTTTGATGAGCGCCGAGGCAGCTTTCTTTTGGGCTGAAGTGGACTCTCCTAAGGGGTGAAGGCGATCTGTAGGCCGTCGGTGAGGTCACTGGACGAGCCGTCCCGGAACCAGGCCTGGAAGTACCAGGTGGAGCCAGGGCTGATGACGCTGCCGCCAGATGTGGGGGAGGGCAGGTCGACAACGCGCGAGTATGTGCCGCTTGAACCGGAGTTCATGGGCGGACCCAGACGCGTCGTGGCGGAGTTGATCGAGACACAGCGGGTGCCGTTGCCCAGGGGGGCGTTGGCGGTGCCGTTGCCGTAGTAGAACAGCCCGAAGGTGTTGGTCGGGAGGTTGTCACCGAGCAGGGTCAGGTCATCGTCGCTCACGCTCGCGCTGCCGCTCGCGCTGATCACCGCGCCGTTAGCACCTGTCTGGCAGTAGTTCGTGCCGACGCCCGTGCCGCTGTCGCATGTCATGTCGATGATCTCCAAGTCGTCGATCGCGGCCTCGATGATCGAGCCAGAGCCCAGGTCGCTAGCGAGGAAGCGCAGCTGCATGTTCGCGGTCGGCGTTAGGACGCTCGAGACCGGGAACAAGTGCTGGATCCAGCCGCCAGAGGTGCCTGCGCCCGAGGGGCCTAACACCTCGACGTCGCTCCAAGACGAGCCTCCGTCGTTGGAGAGCTGAACGATGAAGGTGTCCGCGTTGGGCGCGCCGCCCGCGTCGTTGGAGTACCAGCGCCAGTAGCTGATCATCGGATCCGTTGCTCCAGAGAGGTCGTAGAGAGGCGTGTACAAGGTCGTCGTTCCGCCATCGACGTCATTCTCACCGACGCTGCCACCGCTGGAGCCTTGCCCCGTGACGAAGCAAAGGCTGCCGCCGGAGGTGTGGTCATCTCCCGGCTGGGCGTCGGTGCCTATCGGGTCGACGCGCTCCCACTGGCCGGTCGTAGCTGTGTCGGAGGGATCACCAGCTGTCCAGCCAGTGTTCGACTCGAGGTCATCCGAGACGAGCTCTGAGACGACACCGATCTCAACCGAGAAGGACTCGGTCGGAGCGTTCTGCGGGACCGTGACAGAGCCGCAGCCGGTGTCGATATAGGACACGTAGAACTGGGGCTGGTCGTCACAGGTGGCGCCGGGGAGATCGGCTGTCCAGACGCCGCCGCCTTGGTCCGTCATCGCCACGCCCGAGTCGAAGTTGCCGCTGTAGCCATAGAAGACCTCAGGGTAGGTCCCGACGAGCGGTGTGCCGGTGATGTTGGCGGTGACGGTGATCGGGGTCGCCGGCGGGCTGAGGAGAGGGGGATCGACCGTGATCGGGACCATCGACGGGAGGCAGCCCGCGGCGGCCGCTTGCATGTAACTCACAGAGGTCGTGTGGAAGTAGGTCGTGACGTTGGCCGTGCCACCAGAGCAGAGGTGGCAGTAGCTCATGATCGTGCCCTGGCTCGTGCAGTTCTGCTGGCTCTGGCAGCTGCCGAAGTAGCCGCTCGGCGCGCACTCGTCGAGCGGGGGGCAGTAGTCGTGGGTGTGGAGGGCGTCGAAGTTGTGGCCGATCTCGTGCAACCAGACCATCGCGTCCCACTGGTCAGGACCCTGCACGACGGGGAAGTTCAGGTTCCCGTTGATGTTCCCGCTGACACCAAAGTTGTAGGTGTTGTTGCAGAGCACATCGAGCCAGGCGACGCCGCCGCCCAAGCCCGCGCCTGAGAGGAAGTGACCGAGGACGCAGTCGTTGGGCACGTTCCCAGCCCACGCCGCTTGGAATTCGTAGAGCAGGTCGACTGAGCTGCCACCGCTGTCTTGGGTGTTCCAGGGGTCATTCGAGTTCGTATAGAACTGCAGGTAGGGGTAGGTGAGCGTGGTGTTGATCTGCCCTGAGTAACGAGAGCTGCCATACGCGAGGAGGGTCGTCACGTAGGTGGTCATGGGGCTGAGGCCGCCGAAGACCTGGAAGAGCTGGTAGTCAGTCTCCATGGCGACCTTGCACTCATATCCGCCGCAGCCTGCGCCGACGCTCAGGTCAGTGCTCGGGGGGAGGTAGGGGGTGCGGCCAGCCTCAGTCGGGAGCTCGAGGAGCGCGTCGCTCTGGCAGAAGACCTCAGGTTTGTTCCCACGGCTCAAGAGCTCGGCCTCATCGACGATGTAGGTCCAGCTGTTGCCCCAGTCGTTGTCCTCTGCAGGATGCGGCATCAGGTGAGTCATCGTGCCTGCGTTGCGGATCCAACCGCGCGATCCGTAGAGGCTGAAGCTCATCATGACCTCAGAGTCGGGCGACCCGACGACCTCACCAGCCCAGACGCTGAGCCCCAAACCATCGAGGAGGTCGGGACGGGGTTCACCATCCACTTGGAAGCCGAACTTGCAGATGTCTGTGGAGACGCGCTTCAAGTCGACCTCGATCAGGTCCCCCTGCGGAGTCGGCACGCTCGTGAGCCTTACGTCTTGATAGAGCTCAAGCTCGAGGATGGCGTTGGCGTTGTTGACCATCCGGTGGGAGCTGGCCTCCTTGTCGTACCCGGAGTATTCCAACGGGAACGGGACAGAGGTGGACTGGGCGAGTGCGGGGGTCGCGATGAGGAGCGCGAGAGCGGCGGCTTTGAGCGAACGGATCAGCATGGGGGAATCCAATGGAGGAGTGGTGAGCCTTGAGGATGCAGGCGTGAACCCGCTCTGATAAAGGTATCAGAGCGCACCGATTCCTTGGGCTGATCTGCGTTGGCGTACTGTTCATTCGCCCCTAATCTGGCGCTGGAGCGGGTTAGTAGGGCTGCTCAGGGTGTGGAGAGGGTCGCCAGGCGGGTCCAGGTGACGCTCCCAAGGGAGAACGCCCCTCCGCGAATATGGAGGGTGGTCGCGGTCCCGCCCGTAGGCAGCGTCGTCGTCGACTCTCCCAGACCGTTCGGAGCGACGGGCCCCTTCGCGATGAGTCTCGCCTGCTGAGGGTCGATGCCGGGGAACCAGTTAGGGCTTGAGAATGGTGAGGTGCCGAATCCAGCTGCGACGGCCCAGCGCAGCTCGGGCACGCTCGCGCCGCCGACGTGGAGGTCTGTGCCCGTGACCTCAACCCATAGGATGGGCTGAGCACAGACCGACTCTGAGGTGAGAGGTTCGCCTGCGGCGCCGCCGCCGAAGAGGTGATAGCAGTCATCTTCGCGACCGCGGACCTCGGTTTGCAGGAGTCCGGTTACCAGGCGTCTGTGTAGCCGATGCTGCTCCGCGTGGGAGAGCGGGTTGATAGCAGAGGGGAAGTCGAGCGAGCCGTTGTGCCCTGCGCCCTCGATCACGGTGTACGTGCGTCTGCGCGTAGAGGTGGCGCTCTCGTAGAAGGGCACGCCGTTGTTCGCTGGTGGGTTGACGATGTCGTTCGAGCCAGCGATGACGTGCAGAGCCCCCTCAAAAGATGCCAAGGCGGGGAGGTCGTTCATCCGAGGCTCCATGGCGATAGAGCTCACGAAGACGTCGTCCCACTCAGGGATCATCATGTTGGCGACGCAGCCGTTTGAATGTCCGATGACGACCCAATCACTGTCGTCGAGCACTCCTTCGAAGAAGGCGCCGGGCGTCGCGCTCTGCTCTTCCATCCAATAAAGCAGGGCGTGAGTGTCGTGGGCCTGGCGCTCTATGAATTGGATGATGCCGGCCTCAGTCCCGACCGAAGCGACAACGAAGCCGTGGCTGGCGATGTGCTTGCAGAGCTCGCTGTAGAACTGCGGCGGCGCGAAGTAGCCGTGGGAGAAGCCCACGAGGGGGTAGGGGCCATCAGCGAGGCGCGGCGGAGTGTCTGTCCCCTCAGACTCCGCCGGGTAGTAGATCCGCGCCAAGACCGTGTTGTTCGCGGCGAGGGGGTGACTGAATTGAACTGGGCTCACGCCAGCCGGGTACGGGCCGAGGTCCTCAGGCAGCTGCGCGTTCGCGACCCCAGCGGAGAGGGTTAGACCGACGGCGAGTTGGAGGAGCTTCAGCACCTCTCGATGGTATCAGCTTCCCCACGGATCGTTTGCTTTGGCGCCCTTGACGGGTTTGATGGCAGGGCGCGCTCATCCTGAGGGCAGAGAGAGCTATCCTGCTCGGCGTGAAGCTGCTCCTCCTCTCAGCAAGCGACCTCGCGCGTGCGCTCCCGATGACGTCCGCCATCGACGCCGCGGAGCGCGCTTACCGCGCCGCGTCCTGCGGCGACGTGCGCGCGCCGCTGCGCACAGCGATCCCCGCCGGTGAGGGGGGGACGACCTTGCTCATGGGCGCCGCTATAGGTGACGAGGAGCTCGCGGCCAAGATCGTCTCCTTCTTCCCCGGGAACGCGGCGAAGGGCGCACCGACGGTGAGCGGGCTGGTGATCGTCATGGACCCTGAGACTGGCGCGCCGCGTGCGCTCTTGCCGGGCGCTGCGTTGACAGCGATGAGGACAGGCGCAGCGAGCGGCATCGCGACGAAGGCCCTCGCGAGCGAAGGTGCGAGCGTCGGGGCTGTCCTCGGCGCTGGCGCACAGGCGCGCACCCAGGCCCTCGCGATCGACACCGCGCGTGAGCTCGAAGAGGTCCGCGTCTTTGCGCGCAGGCCGGAGGCTGGCGAGGCCCTCGTCGATGCGCTCTCTGGCGAGCTGCGCGCGAAGGTCGTGTATGTCGAGAGCTTCCGCGCAGCGGTCGAGGGCGCAGATGTCGTCTGCACAGCGACCAGCGCAGAGGAGCCGCTGCTCTTGGGAGAGATGCTGGCGCCGGGGACGCACGTGAACGCGGTCGGTAGTTTTCGACCTGAGATGAAGGAGCTCGACGCTGGCCTCATCAGCTCGGCGAGGATCTTCGTCGACTCCGTCGAGGCCTGCTTGGAGGAGGCTGGAGAGCTCATCGCCGCGGCGGAGGCTGGCGTGCCGAGCGCGGAGGAATGGACAGAAATTTGCGCTGTCCTGGAGGGTGGTAGAGCTGGTCGCATGAGCGATGAGGAGCTCACCTTGTTCAAGTCTGTAGGCCTCGCACCTCAAGACGTCTGTGCCGCAGCCGCCGCGCTCAAGGCTGCGGAGGCTGAAGG